>SAMEA3663208__coassemble_70_pt1 | contig 69301 bp, 53 predicted proteins | sample SAMEA3663208__metabat2_low_PE_018 | metagenome-assembled genome bin SAMEA3663208 (sample SAMEA3663208) | pig gut metagenome | biome: pig gut; feature: pig-associated habitat; material: faeces | place: China | collected 2013
AATAAGGTGGATGCCAGCGGTGTCCAGGGACAGTTCCAGGATTTTGAAGTCTATACCGCAAGGGAATACAGTGGCAAGGACACCAAGTGGACACTCGCAGCCAAGGGCAATACCGGCCACAGGGGATGGCAGAGTTTCGGAGACGGTTCCAATGTGGAAGATATACTTGCCAGATTCAGCTACCCTATTCCTAGCTCAGAAGACCCTGACGGAATCTTCAATTACACCCGCGGAAAGTACATCAAGTTCGTAATAGTCAAGAAGAGCGGCGCTTATGCTGATATCAAGGGCGGTTACCTGTCCGAATTCTATGCACAGGGCTGGGAGTATTAGCATTATTGTCCTTCTGTTTTCCTGCCTGCTGTGTTCGTGCAGGCAGGAAAGCAGGGAGGATGAACTCAGACCAGCTCTGAGACTGACCGTGCTTGACAGTTTCGCCGGAGGGGTTTCCCTGAAGGTCGAAGCTGTCAATGCTTCGTTATGCCATATACTCTGCCTGGAAGAAGACCAGGCGGCACCGGATGCCCAAACAATTATATCCCAGGGACTGGAAGTGCAGCCGGGCAAGATAACGGTTGACGGTCTGAAGGACAGGACTAGCTATGTTGCCTACGGAGTGGCAAGTACCGCATCAGGGGCCACAGGCTTGGTCGAGAGCGTTAAATTCATTACTACCGAAGGTGCAGCCTTTCTCTACGATTGGGAAAGGACCCGCACAGAACTGCCTGCATATTCGAATATGGCCCTGTGTTACGGCGGCAGTGCGCACCGCGACCCTTTCAAATGGGATAAGGACAGATTCGCCACTCACGTCAGCTGGGTGGATGGCAATGGGGTGGAGCACTGGCTCTTCGATGCCTTTCTCGCCATTGAATTCGTGGACACAGGCCACAATATGGAATATGCCGGAGGTTACGGCCGCACTTCCGCCAACCAAGCCTCCTGGACAAGACTTCTGGATTACTGGTTCGAGGAGGACTACGGCTTTTCCGCTCTGGATGCTGCCGTAGAAGATGCTATCTTGCGCCTCGGAGCCCCGCCAAGCAAAAGAAAGGTAGTAATGACCGTGCCGGACCCTATCCTGCATCAGAATTTCAAGGATGCAAGCTCCCCTACCAAATACTGGGGATTCATAGACGGAGTTATGCCCGATTTCAACAAGGCGTCCGAGCGCCAGAGCGCAATGCGCTGGTTCATAGACGAAACCCGCAGACGCTGGGACAATGCCGGCTACAAGAACCTTGAGTTCATCGGTTTCTATTGCGTCAGCGAGGATCTCGCCGTGCCGGGCTACGGCTACAGTCAGGACCTCAAGCGCTGGGAGGATGTCTATCCGGCCATCACAAAATATGTGCATTCCTGCAACGAGACTATGAACTGGATTCCGTACTACTTCGCCGCGGGACACCAGCTCTGGGAGGAGTTCGGCTTCGACTATGCTATGATGCAGCCCAACTACTTCTGGCATTCGAACTACGATATGACCAAGTATATGAACGAGGTTACCGCCTACGGCATGTCAATGGAGTTCGAGTTTGACGATAAGGCCCTTGAAGAAAATGCAGGCTATCAGGACTACAGGATAAGATTCAACAAATATATCTCGATGTGCAAGGAAATGGGGCTTTACCGCACAAGGGAGCTGTCCTACTATATGGGAGGCAATACTCTCTACAAACTTGCACACTCTTCATCCGAAAAAGACAGGGAATTCTATGAGCTCGTATGTCAGTTCATAAATGACAGCGAGCACTAAAAAAACAAGAATAATGATAAGAAAAAGCATTCTGACGATTTTGGCTGCAATGTTGGCACTGGTTTCGTGCAGCCGCGACCAGGAGGTGCGCAGCGCCCTGGAACTAACCAAACGCCTTATCCCCGAGCATGCGGGCTCATTCCGTTTCATCCACACCGACGACAGCACTGATGTGTTCAGCGTCGAATCCAGAAACGGCCGCATTGTAATCAGCGGCAACAATGCCAATTCAATGGCCGTGGGCCTGAACTGGTATCTGAAGAACTGCTGTCTGACGACAGTCAGCTGGAACGAGGCAGACCCGCTGTGGATGCCGGAGGTACTTCCGGAAGTGCCGCATAAGGTCACCATAGAAGCGAAAGCGAAAGACCGATTCTTCCTCAACTACTGCACCTACGGATACACCATGCCCTGGTGGGGCTGGAAGGAGTGGGAACATATGATTGACTGGATGGCCCTCAACGGCGTGACTATGCCTTTGAACATCACCGGCCAGGAGAGCGTGCTGCTGAAGGTCTGGGAGCATTTCGGCATTCCTGCCGACAAGGTGCGCGAGAGTTTCACCGGTCCTCCTTTCCTGCCTTGGAACAGGATGATGGACATAGACCGCTGGAACGGCCCTCTGCCGCAGAAGTTCATAGACGGGCAGGAGGCTCTGCAGAAGAAGATACTGCGCCGCGAACGGGAGCTCAATATGAAACCTGTCCTGCCGGCTTTCAACGGTCACGTGCCTGCCCAGCTCAAGGAGCTGTATCCTGATGCTACAATCAAAGAGGTGACCAAATGGGACGGCTTCGAGCCGGAATACGGCTGCTGGTTCCTCGACCCGGAGGACCCTCTTTTCGGTCAGGTGCAGAAACTCTTCCTTGAGGAGCAGGAAAAGCTCTATGGCACCAGCCACGTCTATGGGCTCGACATATTCAACGAAGTTGACTTCTTCGAAGGAGCGGCCGGGGACGAGTGGGACCCGCAGATGCTCGCACGCATCTCCAAGCACGTCTATGAGACCCTGTCGGCGGCAGACCCGCAGGCTGTATGGCTTCAGGTGGGCTGGATGCTGTATTTCGATATGAAGCACTGGACTCCGCAGAATGTGGAGGCCTATCTCGGAGCCGTTCCGCAGGGAGGCGTCGCGATGCTCGACTATTTCTGCGATGAAGCGGAAATATATAAATTCAACAGAAACTTCTACGGGCAGCCATATTTCTTCTGCTTCCTTGGCAATTTCGGAGGCAATACCAACCTTTCCGGCAACTTCCGCGAGCTGAGCCGCCGCATTGACGCGGTTTACAGCAACGGCGGGGATAACCTGCTTGGACTCGGAGGCACACTGGAGGGCTTCGGCGTAAGCCAGTGGCTCTACGAATATGTGCTGGACAGGGGCTGGGAGCTGGGGCAGAGCGATGACCAGTGGCTCAAGACTCTTGCCCGCCGCCACGTGGGACGCCCGGACCCAGCCATCGAGGATGCCTTCCGTATGCTGGCGGATGATATATATGTAAAAACCACATACTCAGGCATTTGCCCTATCGCCTGCATACACCCTTGCCTCGAAGGCAACTGGCGTTGGACCACACTGCCCGAGGTGCCATACACCTACGAAAGCATTGCCGCAGTATGGCGCAAACTCCTTGAGAGTCCGGCAGATACGGACTGGTACCGCTTCGACTTGGTGAACATAGGAAGCGAAGTGCTGAAACTCTGCTTCCCTGCCGAAAGGGACGCCTTCACGCAGTGCTACTACAGGCGCGACCTGAAGGGGCTGAAGGAGCATAGGGACAATATGCGCCATCTCTATGATCTGTGGGAAGAGCTGCTCGCCTGCCACAGCGCATTCTCGCTGCGGGACTGGATAGAACAGGCCCGAAGCTGGGGAGATACGCCGCAGGAGAAGGACTATTATGAGCATTGCGCCCGCGTGATACTTACGAGTTGGGGCGGCACGGGCCAGCTTACCGACTACGCCAACCGTCAGTGGAGCGGTCTGGTGAGGAACTATTACCGCCAGAGGTGGGAGATGTTCTGGGATGAAATCATTGCGGATGTCGAAGGAACAGGCCCTGCCTTCGACCAGAAGGCCTTCGAGAAGCGCATCCGCGCCTTTGAACTGGACTTCGGAGAGGTGGACCATCCGCTCGAGTGGCAAGAGAGCGGCGATGCCCTGCAGGTGTCCCGCAAGATTGCAGCGGAGCTGGGCCTGCTGCCTGCAGGAGCAGTTTCGATAGTGCCTCAGCCGACCACCCTGATTGCCAGCGGAGATCCTGCCAGTCTGGCAAAGGGACGCTTGTGGCTGCACGACAAGGAGCTCTCACAGCTGCTGGAAGGCTTTTGCAGCCTCGCGCTCAAATACGGCGCCGGACAGTGGCAGAGCGTGCGCAACAGCTGCGATGCCGATGTGCTGCTGAGCCTGGATCCGAGCCTTGCCGAGGAGGCCTATGTGCTTGAGACTCAGGATGGTAAAATCAGCCTTCGCGGAGGTAGCGCCCACGGCGTATGGAACGGCCTGATGAGCCTTATCCAGATCAAGGTCCAGTGCGGCGAAACAGTGCCTGGCATCTTCCTTGCCGACGAGCCGGCCTTCGCTTACAGAGGCACCCATCTGGACGTTTGCAGGCATTTCTTCAGCGTGGAGGAAGTTAAGGACTATATCGACATACTCGCGCTTCACAAAATCAACACCTTCCACTGGCATCTGACCGAAGACCAGGGATGGAGAATCGCGATAGACAAATACCCTAAGCTCGAGGAAGTGGGGTCCCGTCGCAAGGAAACCCTCATAGGGCCGCTCTACGCCATGATTGGGTACGACGGCATACCATATGGCGGATGCTACACCAAGGAGGATGCGAAGGAGATCGTTCGCTACGCCTCGCAGCGATGCATCACCGTCATCCCGGAAATCGAGATGCCAGGCCACGCCATCGCAGCGCTTGCCTCCTACCCTGAGCTCGGCTGTACCGGCGAGGGTTACGAGGTATGGACCCGCTGGGGTGTGAGCCCAGAACTCTTCTGCGCCGGCAACGACAAGGTTTTCGAGTTCCTTGAGGATGTGCTGGATGAAATCTGCGAAATCTTCCCGAGCGAGTACATTCATATCGGAGGAGATGAGGCCCGCAAGGACCGTTGGAAGGTCTGCCCTAAATGCCAGGCCAGAATCAAGGCTGAAGGACTGAAGGACGAGGCTGAACTGCAGAGTTGGTTCATCAGAAAGATAGAAAATTACCTCAATTCCAAGGGCCGCCGCATTATCGGCTGGGATGAAATCCTGGAAGGCGGAGTCACGAAGACCGCAACGGTGATGTCCTGGCGCGGGACCCAAGGCGGAATCGAGGCTGCCAGAATGGGTAACGACGTGATTATGACTCCGTCCAACTACTGCTACCTCGACTGGTACCAGACCGCTGACCCTGCGGGGAACGCAGAGCCTCTGGCAATAGGCGGATGGCTGCCTCTGCGCCAGTGCTACAGTTTCGACCCATACGACCAGCTCACACTGGAGCAAAGAAAGTACATCAAAGGTGTGCAGTGCAACCTTTGGACTGAGTACATTCCTGATTACAAGCAGATTCAGCATCAACTGCTGCCTCGCCTTGCGGCCATCGCGGAAGTCGCGTGGTCCGAAGACGGACGTACAGACTACGATTGCTTTGTGCAGAGGGTAAAGACTTCCCTGCTCCCGCTCTACAATGCAAGAAATTACAATTACGCAAATTACGCTTTCCAAAACCCTCCATTGGAATAAAGATGAATATTTTATCGGCAGCGGCAACAATATTGCTGAGTCTCAGTCACCCTGACGGAATCTATCAGGTCGGTGACACGGTAAAGGTCTATGCTTCTCTTGGTGACAAGACGGAGCTGGTGCACAGCGAAGTGGCCTGCGAGGGCCCTGAGAATAGGATTTTTGACTATGAGGACACCCAGATCGGCTGGGTGGTCGCACCTCAGGACTACGTCCAGGGCGTGCCTTGTCCCAAGGATTTCAAGCGATGGTGGGGCAAACAGCTCAAGGCAATGCGCCGAGAGAAGATGGAACCCGTGCTCAGGGAGATGAGCGGGGTCAGCGACCCGGATGTGATTTGCTATGAGCTTGAAATCAATTGCATAGGGGATAATCCGGTGCGCGGCTATGTGGCAGTTCCGAGGGCGGAGCGCGAGGGCGGCTACCCTCTGGTGATGTACTTCCACGCAGCCGGCGTTGCAGGACGATGGTGCCGCTGCTGGCCCGAGGAGACTATTTCTATGGCAAAGTGGGGCAATGGTGCGATATGCGTGAACATCAATGCTTTCGGTATGGAGAACGGCCGGGAGCAGGAGTACTACGACGCCCTTGAGCAGGGCCTTTACAAGGACTACTCCAAACGCGCTTCCGAGAGCCGCGAGGACTATTTTTTCAAGAATATGTACCTGAGGGCCGTGCGCGCCCTGGATTTTGCCTGCACCCTCACGCAGTGGGACGGCAAGCGGGTTCTGGCCTATGGTCAGAGTCAGGGAGGAGCCCAGGCTTTCGCTCTTGCAGGACTGGACAAGAGGGTGAGCGCCGTGGTGGGTATTGTCCCTGGAGGCTGCAATTCTGCAGGATCCGCGCGCAAAGCGGGCTTTGACAGCTGGCCCTACACCTACAAGAGTTTCGTCAACTCTCAGCAGGGTCAGAAGATACTGAGCTATTTCGACGGCTGTAACTTTCTGGCAAACACCCGTGCGAAGCTCTTTGTAGAAATCGGTCTGATGGACCAGACCTGCCGCCCTTCGGCTATCTTCTCCGCGCTCAATGCCAATAGCGCAAGCCGTAAGGGAGGGTGCTGCGGTGAAGGCGGCTCAGGCCTTTACGGGCCGGAGGTGACCGTGTTGACTTCCCCTTGGCGCTACCACGACGAGCCAAAGCCCCGTTACTGGGACCACTGGCGCGATACCATCTACACTGCGCGTATGCAGTGGATAAATGACTATCTGCAGTAGCGGAAACCTTCTTTAAGGCCGGTTTTGGCCGCAGCCTCAAAATGCTGCCAATCCGATGATGGCAGCAATGATTGTAGTGCCGAGGATACCGGAAATGGCTATGCGCATAGGACTGAGGCGGGTGCCGTCTTCTTCAAGGCGGTTGGAACGCACCGAGTAGCAGCAGTCATTCCCATCAACATAGAATTCGGTGAAGTTGCGTATGGTAACCATCTTGGTTTTGCTGTCTATACTGCCGTTGACAACTCCGGAGTTGGAAACGGTGGTATATTCAGTCTGTATATCTTCGTAAACATAGATGGTACCTCCCAGGCCGTCGTTCACGCTGCGGTTCGGGGCACCGTACTCCTTGACTATATCAGCGTAGCTGCTTCCCTGCCATATTGCGTTCAGCTCTTCCTCCACCGGAGCATAGGTCGGCACATAAAACCAGTCTTTCATTGCGGCGCACGAGCTCAGCAGTGTTATCATAATGCCGAAAAACAGTAACTTGAGGGTAAAATTTCTTTTCATATCCCAAATTTAGTGAAATATTTGTCATACCGGTTTACGGGATGATACTTATCTTGGAATTACTGTAGGAATTTGCGAAATTAGCGCTGATATACATAATAACACTGTTTCGTTATGAGAAAACTATATGCCATTGTGCTTATGCTGTTCTGTTGCACAGCAAGCCTTTTTGCAAACACTGATGTCCAGGACCCGCAGGCTGACCCGCAGGCTGTCGTCCTTTGCGGCAATGCCCGTTTTACCGTCCTCACCTCCAGGATGATAAGGATGGAATGGTCCCCGGAGGCGAAATTTGAAGACAGGGCCTCCCTGGCAATCGTAAACCGCAATCTGCCTGTTCCTGACTACTCAGTACAGAAGAAGGGAAAAGGAGTGATTATCAAGACAAAAGACTTGACTCTCAGCTATCGTGGAGGAGAATTCACACCGCATTCCCTTACGGTTTCACTGAAGCTCGACGGCAAAAAGCTAACCTGGCATTACGGAGACACCGACCCTGAGAATCTTCTCGGCACAACCCGTACCCTCGATGGCTGCAGGGGTTTCGATATGATGGAGCATCCTGCCCACAAGGATCCTTTCGAGCAGGGAATCGTTTCCCGCTCCGGCTGGGCAGTAGTTGACGAAAGCGGCCGTCCGGTATATGAAAAAGTGGATGAAGATTGGGACAAATGGATTGTCAGCCGTGAGGACAATGAGTCTAAGGACCTATACTTCTTCGGTTACGGTCACGACTACACAGCGGCTCTCGGTGACTTCACAAAGGTAGCCGGACGCATTCCTCTCCCTCCGAAATACACATTCGGCTACTGGTGGTGCCGCTATTGGGAATACTCCGATTACGAGCTGCTTGACCTTGCGAAATCCTTCAAATCCTACAATATCCCTGTGGATGTGATGATTATCGATATGGACTGGCACGAGACCTGGTCCGAGCTCAAAGCCAAATATCAGAAGGACGAATTCGGCCAGAGGATTGGCTGGACAGGTTTCACCTGGAAGAAAGAACTCTTCCCTAACCCGAAGAATCTCTTCACCCAGCTGCACTCGATGTCAATCAAGACATCCCTGAACCTGCATTTCAACAATGGCATACAGCCTTATGAGGAGCCCTATAGCCGCTTTGTAAACGACTATCTTTCAAGGACTTCAGATTATGACGGTCCTAAGGGCTACATCCGTGAAGACGGCTCTGCGGCCGCAGTTCCTTTCCGCATCGACCAGATAGAATGGACTGACGCCTTCTTCAACAGCGTCATCCACCCTCTCGAGAACGATGGCGTGGATTTCTGGTGGCTTGACTGGCAGCAGTGGAAAAACAGCAAGTACCACCCTGACCTCAGCAACACTTTCCTTCTCAACTATGCTTTCTTCCGCGACAAGGAAAGGATGACATCCTCTCTTGGAGACAAGGCACCACGCGCTATGATTTATCACCGTTGGGGTGGACTCGGAAGCCATCGCTATCAGGTCGGCTTCTCCGGCGACACCTACGCGACCTGGGAAGTGCTTTCATTCCTTCCATATTTCACGGCTACAGCATCCAATGTGGGCTACGGCTACTGGGGCCACGATATCGGAGGCCATATGCAGCCGAAGGGAGTGCACGAAACAGACCCTGAGCTCTATACCCGCTGGCTGCAGGCCGGAGTATTCACTCCTATCTTCAAGACCCACTCTACCAAGGATATGACGATGGAGAAGCGCTTCTGGGTCTTCCCTGACCATTTCGAAGCTATGCGCAGCGCGATACGCCTGCGCTACGACCTTGCTCCATATATCTATACTATGGCAAGAAAAGCTTATGACACAGGCATTTCGCTCTGCCGACCTCTGTACTACGAGTGGCCGGAGGATGACAGGTCGTATGACGAAAAATATGAGTTTATGTTCGGAGACGACATCCTTGCAACTGCTATCAGCGCACCTGTAGACAGCATCACCGGTACCGTGGAGCATCATATGTGGTTCCCTCAGGGCAGCAATTGGTACGATGTTTCGACCGGCAGCACCTATGCTGGCGGCACTGAAGCGCAGCTGCGTTACACCATTGATGAGAATCCGTATTTCGTACGCTGCGGCGCCGTTATTCCAATGGCGGGAAGCAGCATCACCGACCTTCAGCATCAGAGTTCCGAGCTTGTGCTGATGGTTGCTCCGGGCGCAGGCAGCTTCGAGACTTCTCTTTATGAGGATGACGGCAGCACGGAGTCATACCATAGCGAATATGCAATCACACGCATACATAAAGACTCTGATACTAAGCATCTTACGCTGACAGTGCAGCCGCGGGAAGGCTCCTTCTCCGGAATGCTTCCAACCCGTAATGTATCCCTTCGTCTTGAGGGCATATACGCTCCGAAGCGTGTGCTCGTAAACGGAGTGGAAGTGCAATACAGCCGCTTTGCGGCAAATAGTACACCTTGCTGGGGATATGACGGCTACCAGCTGTGCGCCTGGGTTCACGCGGGCGAACTTCCGGCAGATGAGCTGCTGACGGTGGAGGTGGAATATGATACCGACTGCGACCTTGCCCTTCTGGACGGCAGGAAGGGACTTATCGGGAGGATGATGAAACTTGCTCCTGAGGAGAAGTATATGATTGCGACCTATGTAGTGAAAGGTATGCAGCAGCCGGTTTCGTTCCTGAGCATCTCGCAGTGCGGAAGCTTTGTTACGGAAGACCCGACAGGAGCGGAGGACTATCTGAAAGCCATTGACACTCAGAAGCTTATTGATGAGTTCAACTCCTTCGGCAATATTCCTTCCGAGTTCCTGCACAAACTCGAGGCCCAAGTACATCTGAAATAGGGTATGCGTGGTTCGATCATTAAGTTTTCAGGTCTGTGCGCATTGCTGTGCAGTCTGGTGTCGTGTGCCGCATTGGAAAAGCTGGTCACGGCACCTGCCTATGCGCCCATCGAGGAGCAGCTGACTGACGAGTGGTACGGCAGGGCGGATACCGACATAGTGTTGGCCTACGGGACTCCGAACCGGGTGATCGACGACGGGCTGGGAGGTTTTGTGTATGTCTATGAGGAGGTTCATTCTGAACTTGCGGCTTCGAGCAATAGCCGGCCACTGGTTTACCGCACCTATACGGAGTTCTATCTGGACACCGAAAAGACTTGCTACAATGTGCGCTCGAATCGCCTTGCGGAGTACGGCCGCAGATTCAGTCCCCTGCGCACCCTCGGCACCACCGCAGTCGCTGCCGGACTGGTATATGCCATAGTCGCATTGTGTCTGTGAAACAAGACCCCGACCACTGGTTTTACTTGTTTTTTCTCAAGAACATATCATAAACGCCGACTGGCTTATTTCAGTATGTCGCTGTTCATCAGGAATTGATGAAGCCCCATAAAGATGATTCCTTCATCATTAGTGTAGATGTCGGAGAGGTTAAAGGTCAATGCAGCGGGAAGAGCTGAAAGAATTGTGCTCATTTGAGAAGACATATCCCAACTGGTTGCTGACAAACTGCGTTCTGCCAATTTGTTTGTCAATATTCCGGTGGGAGTGACCGTAGATCCAGTATTGCGCCCTGCATCCCTCGATGAAATCATCCTCATCGGCAACAAAGGCACCGTTGATGCGGCTCCCTTTGAAATCAGGCGATGACAGTTGGAAGGACGGCAGATGGTGCGTCACCATAATTCTTTTGGAGGCCTTGGACTGATTGACAGCATCTCTCATGAAAGCCATACAGCGCTCATGCTCCTTGTTGAATTGGTCAAAAGTCAGCGTCTCTCCGTTGAAAAGAATCCGATGGAAATCTGTTACTCCATACTCAGTGGCAAAGGCATCCTGCAAGGGGACTCGCGCCCACAGGGTGGAAAGAATAAACTCTACGTCCTCAAGGTTGACCACGCCATTGTAGTACACGTTCACATTGGGTCTGACGGAGAGAATCTTTCCGTCCGGCAAGGTAGATATGTCGTAGTACTTGTAGAATTCATGGTTGCCCGGTATGACAAGTACCTCTTTGAAATTATCCGCCACATAATCCCAGAATGGGTGTGAGACATAATTGTCATCGCTAAGGTAGCCGATATCTCCGGCAAGCACCAGCACATCACCGACAGGCTCAATGGGATGAGTCTTCAGGTAGCGCCAGTTGTCAGCGAATTCCAGATGGAGGTCTGATGCGTATTGAATCTTCATTGAGCGATGGTAAAATTGCTTTGCAGGATTTCTACTAAAGAGCCGAGGTAATCAACCCCCACTCCAAGCGAAGCCGCGATTGACTGGCTTGTCTCCGGTTCGGCAATCGCTTGAGCGAAGGAATTCAAGACCTCTTTGATATGCGCAGAGACCTCGAAGACCTCAGTCGGATCAAGCGAAGCCACGGCCATCATAACGTCCCTGCGATGCTTCTTAAGATCATCGGAATTGACCTGCTTCCCAGCTGCCCTTTCTGCACTTAAGTTCATATAAGCCAGCGTCTTCAGGCAGATAAGCGAGTCTGGCGAGGCATATCGGATTCCCTCGCGTACAACGTAATGCGTAGTCAGATATGCGTAATAATCAGGATTAAGGATGATGGCAGACAGGTGGGAATAGTCCTCATCGATTTCAATGTATTCGATGTGATAGTCTGCAGGTTGGCCGATTCCTCCTACCGGCTTGGATAGAATCTCGATTTGGCTCGGATATCCTTCGGAACCACCCACAAAGCTATAGAAAACGTATTTAACCTCGCCCTCGGCATTCTTCCGTGATGCAAACTTGTAACCGCCCTCCTTAATGAACTTCCAAAAAGCGCTAATGAAGTCTTTCCCCACATTTTCGAGCACGAGTACCATATCGATGTCGCGAGTTCTTCGAGGCTGTATGGGCCCGTCTGAAAGTACTGCACGGCACGCACTGCCGCCAATAACAATGAATGAATCCGAGAAGGTTGCAAAGGCTCTCTCAAATTGCTGTATTCCAGAAACTATTTCCATATTGATTCTATCATAAATTCTACTTCCTTATGCACACGTGGATCCTGATCTTCTTCGAGGGACAGATACAGGGACAGCTTGTCCACAGCATCTTCACCGATTGGTGGGTATTTCCATATTTCCACCTTGAAGCGTCCGTCAAAACCATTCACATCCCCAAAGTCAACCTCCTTGAAGCGTCCTGCATAGACGGCCACTGTAGGCGTATCATCATCGGCAAGATTGCTGAAAGAAGACAGAGCAGAAATGCCGGCCGCTGGATATTTTCCACTAGGAAGCACGTCACAAAACACCGTCTTCTTTATAGGAGAGGCCATGAATGGCTTCGCCGCTTCCCATAATTCCCGTCCTGATTTTGTGAAGGCAATCACCTTTGTCCCATCCGGCTTTTTCTTGGATGCAACAAGAGAAAGGTCTTCCAGGTTCTGAACGCCTTTTGCAATACTTACATATGTGTAAGGCATCCATTCGGCCAGGGAAGAAATTGTACTGCCTTCAACTGTCTTTCCCTGTAATTGCGACAGCAAAATGTACTGGCCGCAAGCCGAAAGGAGTCCAGCGGCTTTTCTTCTGGTTGAAGGTGTGGTAAGTAACGTAGGAAGGTACGCATTATTCTCTCCCGCCACATAGTACACGCCCTTTTCCAGAAGTCTTTTTTTCTCGTAATAATCAAGACGGTCGAAGTAGAATACAATATGTGTCCTCAAAACAGCGCTGAGTCTCGCCGCCCTTCTTTGATATTGCAGCGGTGTCTCCTTCGATAGTTTGGAGACAAGAAGAAGCATGGAAATACCTTGGAAGGAGAAGTCATAGAAATTGTACCTCATGGAATCATCCACGGTAATTCCCTTTAGGCTACCCCTCCCGCGCTCATTTAGGGCGATCTTAATTCCAGCAACTATTATATTATCCAAATTTTGCACGATTATAAATACTATTTATAACAGTGCAAATATAGCGATAATTGTTTGTTTCACAAATCCTGTTTGTCAATGAGGCACTAAAACTCGGTTGAATACTTATTCCGGACGATACCCGTTCAGCATTCCGGTTGCTCTTCCTGATGTGACAGATCAGGAGCTAAAACTGCGTATAAGGCTGATTTTCTTCCTGATGTCACACATCAGGAGCTAAAAGTGTGTGAAAGGCCGTTTTTCATCCTGATGTGATAGATTGGGAAAACGAGAAAGTGCCACAGAAGGGCCTGGAAGGCATGTTGGCCATTTCCTGATGTGACAGATCAGGAGCTGAAAGTGCGTGGAAGGCCGATTTTCTTCCTAATGTGACACATCGGGAAAACCGGAAAACACACCGGAAGCCCTTGTGCCAAATCGTTTGGTGAGCAATGAGCTCTGGAGGGCCTTCTAGAGGGGGTGGTTTCACCAAAGGATTTGGAATAACGCTAGTCTGCAAATAGTATTATAATGCCGCCGAGCGGATGCGCAGCAATGCGGCATGCTGTTGCCGCTGCGGAGCTCCGCTCATAAAAAAGAGGCCGACCCTTTTTAGTCGACCTCTTTTTTGTGACCCCTACAGGATTAGCGGCGCGGGGCGCCGCTCGTCCTGAGACGGGGTCACGGCAGACAATCTTGCACGGAAAGTTATGCAGGCAGAGCCTGCATAACATCCTTTTTGTGCCTTCAGGTGCTTTGGAAAGCAAGCTTTCCACGCACCTGTAGACACAAAAAAATTCCGCAACACTGTTGCGGAATTTTCCGTGCAGATTGTCTGCTCTGGTGACCCCTACAGGATTCAAACCTGTAACCTTCTGATCCGTAGTCAGATGCTCTATTCAGTTGAGCTAAGGAGCCAAGTACTTGGGGGCAAACCCCAAGATTAATTATTCATCCTTTGCGGCAAGTACTCTCTTCTCCCTGATGCGGGCCTTCTTACCGGCCAGGTTGCGGAGGTAGAAGATGCGTGCGCGGCGTACCTTACCGACCTTGTTGAGCTCAATTGACTCGATGAATGGTGACTCGTAAGGGAAAATCCTTTCTACACCAACACCGCTGGAAACCTTGCGAACTGTGAAAGTCCTGGTGAAAGGAGTTGCTCCTGAAATCTGGAGAACTACACCTCTGAACTTCTGGAGACGTTCCTTGTCTCCCTCCTTGATTCGGTAAGTAACCGTAACAGTATCACCGGCCTTGAACTCAGGATACTGAGCTGCCTTGTTCTGAGAGAAGGCCTGCTCTACAATCTTAATAGCGTCCATATTCTTATTTCAAATAATCGCAGCGTCATCAAACCGTTCGAAGAGAGGCTGCTGAATTGGGATTACAAAGGTAATCCTTTTCCCTGAAATTACAAAAGAATTTCAAAAAATTTTCTAAAAATATTGCGCTTCTTTTTCGAAGAGGGCCTTATCGTCGCGATTTGGATCCGGCTCGGTCACTCCGATAGCCTTCATTCGCTCCACAGCCTCTTTGGACTGTTTGTCAAGCTTGCGCGGAATCCAAACCAAAATCTTCACATAGAGGTCTCCCCTGCCGTAGCCGTTTACGGAAGGCATACCCTTGCCGCGAAGTTTCTCCACATGTCCACTCTGCGTTCCCGGAGCGAGCCTGAGCTTCTGCCCTCCGTCAATGGTAGGAATTGTCACCTCACATCCCAGGATAGCATCCGCAACGGAAATCACCTTGGTACAGAACAGGTTGTTGCCGTCGCGCTTGATCTGTGCGTTTTCGACCTCCTCAATCACAATCAGCAGGTCTCCGTTCACACCGCCGCGCGGAGCACTATGACCCTCACCGCGCATAGTAAGCTGCATGCCGTTCTCAACTCCGGCAGGAATGCGCACGGTGACTGTCTCGCGCTTGCGCACAAGTCCGGTGCCTCCGCATTTGCTGCAAGGATTGGTCACTATGCGGCCTTCACCATTGCACTGCGGGCAGGTCGAAGTAGTCATCATCCTTCCGAAAATGGAATTGGTAGCGTGCTCTACCTGACCGCGTCCCTTGCAGGTCGGGCAGGTCTTCACATCGCTCTCGCTGCGGGCCCCGCGTCCGTTGCAGTCCGGGCAGGGACGGCTGCGCTCGATGGTCACTTCCTTGGTGCAACCGTTTGCTATTTCCTCAAGAGTAAGGCGCACGCGCGTGCGGATATCCCTTCCGCGAAGCACCCGGCTGCCTGAACCCGAAGAGGAGCCTCCGAAACCGAAGCTGCCTCCTCCGAAACCGAAACCGCCGAAGATATTCTTCAGCAAATCGTCCAGGCCCATACTTTCGAATCCGCTGAAACCGCCGGCTCCCCCGGCAGCTCCGTCAACCCCGGCAAAGCCGAACTGGTCGTAACGTGCCCTCTTGTCCTTGTCGCTGAGTACGGAATATGCCTCGGAAGCTTCCTTGAACTTCTCTTCAGCTGTCTTCTTCTCAGCATCGGTACCGCTGACCCAACGGTCAGGGTGCCACTTCAGGGCCGCCTTGCGGTAGGCCTGTTTTATATCATCCTCTGAAGCCCCCTTCTGGAGCCCCAGTACTTCATAATAATCTCTCTTTTCTGCCATAACAATTCTATGCTCCTACAATGACCTTCGCGTAACGCAGCACGCGGCCTCCAAGCGTATAGCCGGTCTGCACCACATCGATGACCATATTTTTCTGCTCCGGGGTCGGTGCAGGAAACTGTGTTACCGCCTCGTGGAAATCAGTATCGAAAGCCTTTCCTACGGCCTCGATTTCCTCCAGACCACAGCTCTTGAGATAATCCTTCAACTTATTGTATATCAGGCTTGTGCCCTCCTTGGCAGCCTCATCGGAGGAGGCTTCGAGCATCTTCATCGCACGCTCGCAGTCATCCAGAACCGGAAGCAGTCCTTTGATGGTGTCGGAAGCAGCAGTAGCCTTCAGCGCCAGCTTTTCCTCAGCTGTACGGCTTCGGAAAGTCTGGAACTCCGCCATCAGACGGAGATAGTCGTCGTGCTCCTTTGAAAGCTTGCTCTTGGCTTCCTCAAGCTGCTTCCCGGCAGCCTCAAGCTGATGTTTCAGTTCCGAAATCTGCTTCTGTGACTCGGAATGCTGTTTTGGCGTCTTTGATTTCTTCTCAACAGGCTTCTGGTCGATGGCCTTTTCCTCAAGTTCTTTTTCTATTTCGCTCATAATCAATTATTTCTGTTTTACAGAGCTATATTAGCGCAAAAGCTTTGCCAAAGCCGAAATACTGACAAAATGGCAAGACTAATACAGCATCTGTCCGCCTATGAACTCCCTCATAATGGAAGTGTGCGGAATGGCCTCTATTTCATCAGGGGTCAGTGCGCGGAAGATGGAAAGAAAGTCCAGCAGAGCGCAGGCTTTCTCATAGGCCGATGACTCCGGACCGATTTCCCGCAGCAGAGGCTCTGCATAGTATTTGAGCAGAGGATTGTCGTAGAGGGTGGAAGAATTGAACACCACCTCCGCGTTGTCCTCGTAAGGGAAGATATTGAGCGTCTCACCCCTGCGAACCGAAGGCCAGCGCAGGATATTGTCTGCAGGACTGATGCCGCGGGTGCGGTTGTCGCGCACTATCCGGCGAAGCAACCTCTTGTCAGTCGTGGAGTTGTGCACCTTCTCACCTCCCGGAAGCGATGACAGGGCCGAAATATAGATTCTGAAAATCCTGCTCTGGTCTACGGACGGGGTGAGCGCCGGGTTCAGGGCGTGTATGCCCTCCATAAAGAGTATATCTCCGGGCTGCAGGCGCATACGCTTGCCTGAAGCTTCACGCTTGCCCTCAACGAAATTGAAGCGCGGCAGCTCGATTTCCTCTCCCGCAAGAAGTGCATTGAGCTGCTCTCCGAGGAACTCTATATCCATCCCGTACAGAGACTCGAAATCGTATTCACCATTTTCGTCGCGCGGGGTTTTCTCCCTGTCCACAAAGTAGTTGTCAAGTTCTATTACCTTGGGATTCAGTCCCAGGACCCTGCACTGCTGGGCGATGCGCAGCGAAGACGAGGTCTTGCCGCTCGAAGAAGGACCGGACATCATAACGATGCGTTTGCTGTCCTTGCGCCAATAGATTTCGTTGGCAATCTCAGCGTATTTGCGCTCCTGGCGGGCTTCGCAAAGATTGATAAGAGGCACTGCGCGTCCAGCCTCCAGCACTTCGTTCAACTTCTCAATCGTGTCGATTCCAATCGCAGAACACCAGTCTGCATACTCCTGCCTTGCGGCTTCAACTTTTGTCATAATCAGAAAATATAATTCAACGCTATCACGAGCCCCATAGGGTACTCGCTGTGGCCGAGCACCTGTGCGGCCTCGACGCTCACTATAAAGTTTTCGTTCATTGCAAGTTTGAGCCCAAGTCCGGCGGAAACATCAAAGCGCTCGCTTCCCACTCCGAAAACCTGCGGGCGGTAAGGCTGAAGCACATAGCCCGCATCCACAAAAGGATTGGTCGCGAGATACCAGTTCTGGCCTATAAACTTGAATTCAAAGAGTTTCCAGCGCAGCTCGACATTTGCCCAGGCATAGCCCTCCCCCACTAGGCGATTCTGGATAAGGCCGCGTACCGTATTGAGCCCGCCGAGCCCCTCAGAGCCAGTCTGACGAAGGTAAAGGGTATATATCACCGGCAGCATATAGAACGGAGTCTCGCCAGCGAGCGTACCCTGGTACGCAAGATGGTAAGCCAGCACCAGGCGGTCGGAAACCAGAGGCAGATATTGGCGCCAGTGCGCTGCGAGCTTGAGGTAACCCCCGCCCCAAACGCCTTTGCCGGACGCACCGAAGAGGTCCGGCGAGCCGTTGATGTAGGCCTCGGCCCATATTCCGCGCGAAGGCGCGGCCTCAAGATTGCGCGTATCATAGACCAGGCCCGCCTTCATTTCAAGGCGCATCCCGCCTGCTGCCTGAGAAGCATCAATCTTGCCTTCCGCCACCCACTGATGGTAGAGCGAGGTAGCGGGGTCATATTTCTTCGACTCGAAATCCTGAATGCCGAAGCCCCAAAAGGAGGTGCCGGCAACCCAGTTGAGCCTGCCCGCAAGCTTTCCCTGTAAGTCCAGAAGGATGCGGAGCATAGAGCGCTGGCAGTTGTATCGCGCCTCTCCCGTCGCCGGGTTGAGGTTCAGCGCAGGGTCGAAGGCCTCGCTTCCGTTGAAGCCGTAGAAATAGTAGAGCGGGTCATACTGCCAGCTCACGGCACCGGTCACGCGCACCCCCGGGATGAGGTATTTGCTGTCATACTGCGCGTGCAGCAGCGACTGGCCTCCCGTGTAGGTCGAGGCTTCTACATAGAAGCGGTGCAGGTAATCGGGAAATACGGAACCGTCCCCGTAGTAGAATATGTCAGCGCAGGCTCCGTACTGGAAGCCGAGGTCCGAGTTGTAGGACACGCAAGGAAGCGGTCCGAAATTCCATCCTTTCACACCGGCGTCCTCCTGAGCGGAGGCTTTCATGCCGGAAAGTATGGAGGCGGCTGCAATGGCAGCACCGATCAGGCGTTTGGTTTTCATACGAGGCCCAAAGATAGCACAAAAATGGCTATATTTGTCATCTATGCCATCATATCTGCAAATAGAAAACATCTCCAAGAGCTACGGCACCAAGGTACTCTTCGAAAATATTGCCTTCAACATAAACGAAGGCGACAAAATCGCCCTTATCGCTCCTAACGGCACGGGCAAGACCTCGCTGATGCGAATCCTTGCAGGCAAGGACAAGTCCGACTCCGGCGGCAGCATCAAGTTCCTCAAGGAAGTGCGCATTGCCTTCCTGGAGCAGGAATTCGAACACGACCCTCTCAAGACCATAGAGGAGCAGATAATGGACACTCCCGATTTCGAGTACCAGCTCAGGGCCAAGCGCATTCTCGACGAATTCGGCCTGAAACCCGGGCAGCGAATGTGCGAGCTCTCGGGAGGCGAAGTCAAAAGGGTTGCGCTTACGCAGATGCTCGCCAGCGATGCGGACTTCCTGATTATGGACGAGCCTACCAACCACCTCGACCTGGACGCCATCGAGTATCTGGAAAACTATCTCAAGCGCTCCCGCTGCACCCTGTTTATGGTGACTCACGACCGCTATTTCCTTGACAGAGTGTGCAATACCATTATGGAGATGGACCACGGCCGCATCTTCATCTACAAGGGGGACTACGAGAATTTTCTCGAAAAAAGGGACGAGCGCATCAGCAACTGGAACGCGGAGACCGACAAGGTGCGCAACATCCTGCGCCGCGAGCTCGAATGGATGCACGCCACCCCTTGCGCCCGCTCCGGCAAGGCCAAATACCGCAAGCAGGCCTTCTGGGAGCTCAAGGACCGGGCTTCGCAGGTCTGGACGGACAGGCAGATATCTATGGAAGCAATGGGAAGCGGCAGCCGCCTGGGCTCGAAAATCATCAACTGCAAGGGGCTTCACTTCGAATACGAGGGGCGCACCCTCATCGACAATTTTACCTACAATTTCCAGCGTGGCGAAAGAGTGGGCATAGTGGGGGCCAACGGCGTGGGCAAGAGCACCCTGCTCAGTCTTCTCACGGGTGAGAACGCGGGCGGAGTCGTGAGCGGAACCATAGAGCGCGGCGAATCGCTCAACATAGGCTACTACCACCAGGGAGGAATGGAGTTCGATGAGAACGACACGGTGCTGGAAACAGTTCCGGACACCCGCCTGCTGAACCTCTTCCTCTTCCCTCACGAAATGCTTGGCAACCGCATCAGTCGCCTCTCCGGAGGCGAGAGGCGAAGGCTCTATCTGCTCACCATCCTGATGAAGAACCCCAATGTACTGATACTCGACGAGCCGACCAACGACCTGGATATAGTGACTCTAAATGTACTGGAGGAATATCTTCTCGACTTCAAGGGCACACTGATGATAGTGACCCACGACCGCCATTTCCTCGACCGTCTGGTGGACCACCTCTTCGTCTTCTGCGGCGACGGTCGGATTAAGGACTTCATAGGAGGCTATACGGAGTACCGCAGCTTCATCAAGGACTATGAAGCGGAGCAGCGGAAGCTCGCCGCGCCAAAGAAAGCCGCTGTCCCTTCGAAGCCCGCTGCCGACAAACCGCGCAAGCTCAGCTACAAAGAGAAACGCGAAATGGAGCAGCTCGAAGCGGATCTGGATGCCATTGCAGCCGAAAAAGCCTCGCTCGAAGCCCTTCTGAACGGGGGTACGACAGACTATGAGCGCATACGCGAGGCTTCCGAAAAATATGAACTACTCCGCATCCGTCAGGATGAGAAGGAGCTCAGATGGCTTGAATTGTCCGAAATCGCAGACTAGCGGCGGCGCCTGCTGTGGCGGTTCTTCTTGCTTCTTGCGCTGAGGAAGGCGTACAGGGCTATTGCCACTACTACAACACCGATGATGATGAAGGTCATGGCGCTGGCCTGGCTACCCTTCACATCCTGCCACATTGAGAGCAGTTTCTCGGTTTCTGCACCCCAGTCGTGCTCAAGTGCGCAGCGCTCAATCACGCTCCTGTCCGGATAGAGGGTTGCATCCACGTGCACAGCGCTGGCTTCAGGACCGAAGAAGTAGCTGAGGTCAACTGCCTCGCACTCCTCATCCATCTGGGACTCGAGCACTTCCCAGGCACCGTTGGAAGCGATGTAGCCTGTCTCCTCCATATTGCGTACTGCAATGTCCGGGCGGCACATGAAGTTGATCCAATAGGTCGCTGCCTTGGTGTTGACAGCATACTTAGGGATTACCCAGCCGTCGAACCATACGGTAGAACCTTCCTCCGGCACGCAGTAGCCGAGGTCAACGCCTACGGATGCAGCCTCTTCGATAGCCCATACCGCATCCCCGCTCCAGTTGAGGGAAACCCAGGCGCGCTCCTTGGACATCTGCTCCTTGCCGAGGTCAGCCTCGAATCCGCAGGCCAGAGGCTTCACCTCCATAAGGAAGTCTTTCACGGCTGCAATGGACTCGTCGGAAGAGTCGCGCATAAGGTCCTGCAGAGTAACGGTACCCGCGTTCAACTCATTCTGCTTGAGGTAGATAAGCACCGGAGCATAGACATCCCTCGGGGCATCCTTCACCAGAATCTTGCCTGCGAACTTCGGGTTGCGCATCACATTCCAGGTCGAAGCTTCCTCCTCGGTCACATAAGCCTTGTTGTAGATGATTCCGGTGGTTCCCCACATATAGGCAACGGAATAGTCGTTGGCGTCGATATTCGGGTTTATTTCGGAGAAAATGTTTCTGATATAAGGAGATACGTGAGCGTGGATGTAGTCAGGAGTGCCGGTCTTTTCGAGAGCCGAGAAGTCCAGGGGCAGCAGAAGACCGTTATTGAGCATACGCTCGATAATATAGTCCGAAGGGCATACTACATCGTAGTCCTCGTGTCCTTTCTCGATTTTGGAAAGCATAGCCTCGTTGACATCGAATGTCATATAGATGACTTCGATTTTCTCTCCGGTCTGCTCCTCGTACCACTGCTCGAAGTCTTCGATTACGCCTTCGGCAATGTAGGTTGACCAGTTATACACTTTAAGGATTTCCTTCCTGTCCCTGGCTGCGGCAGGAAGGGTGCAGATGGCTGCCAGAGCCACTGCAAGGATAGATTTCAGTATTCTTTTCATTGTTTTGCTTTTTTGGATGCACGAATGTTGACGGCGAGAAGCACAACCAGTATGACAAGGAAAATGATGGTCATCATAGGCTTGAGCTCAGGTGTGAGTCCGCCCTTGCGCACGTCGGCGTAAATATAGGTTGACAGAGTCTCCAGTCCGGAGGAACCGGAGGTGAAATAGGTTACCGCAAAATCGTCCAGGGACATAGTGAAGGCCAGGATAAAGCCCGTTATCATTCCCGGACGCAACTGCGGGATTAGCACTTTCCACAAGGCCTGGTGCGGGGTGGCACCGAGGTCCAGCGCAGCTTCGTAGATGTTGGGATTCATCTGCGAGAGCTTCGGCATCACATTGAGAACCACATAAGGGGTGCAGAAGGTGATGTGCGCGAGAATTACGGAAAGATATCCTTTGGAGAAATGCAGGAAGACGAAGAGCAGGAACAGCGACACACCCGTTATGATGTCAGGGTTGAGCATAGGGATGTCATTGAGGAATTCCATTGCCTTCTTCTTGCGTCCCCTCATATTGTATATTCCTATTGCCGCGAGGGTCCCCAGAAGGGTGGACACGAACGAAGCAATCAGCGCGATGAGCAGGGTGTTCTTGAGCGCTTCCATAAGGTTGCGGGAAGCGGAGGTGGCACCGCTGAACAGCGAGCTGTAGAGGTCGAGCGTGAAACCGGTCCAGTTGCCGAGCGACTTCGCGTCGGTGAAGGAGAATATTGCGATGAATATGATAGGAGCATAGAGCACCGCAAGAATCAGCCACAGATAGGCCTGGGAGACTATTCGTTTTGCTTTCATCAGATTAGCCCTCCATCAATTTCCTCCTGGCGCTTGCCGCCAAGAAGGGTTGTAAGACCTATCAGTATCAGCATCACGAGCGAGAGGGCCGCACCCTGGTTCCACATAAGGTTGTAGAACTGTTCCTGGATGACGGAGCCGAAGAGCTGTATGGTATTGTTGGTGAGAATCTCCGAAATGGCGAAGGTCGAAACCGTCGGAAGGAATACCATCATCACTCCGCTGATTACTCCCGGCATAGAGAGGGGCAGAGTGACCTTCAGGAACACCTTTGCCGGACTCGCGCCGAGGTCCTGGGCGGCTTCCGCATAGGATTTGTCCATCTTCGAGAGTATCGTATAGATAGGATAAATCATAAACGGAAGGTAGTCATAGGCCATACCGAAAAGCAGCGTCCCCTTCCCCAGGCCAATCCCCAGGGCGTGGAAGATTTCCGCCGTTGCGATGGTGCGCATAAGGGCGTTTATCCACATGGGAAGTATGAACAGAAGGGCGGTGACCGCCGATTTGTTGAGGGAACTGTCTGCGAGTATGTAGGCCACAGGATAACCAATAGCTATGCAAATCAGCGTGTTCTCGAGGGCTACCTCTATGGACACGATGAAGGAGTTGATGATTTTCGGTTCCTTGAAGAAGGCTGCCATATTGGCAAGAGTGAAGTGCCCCTGCGCGTCAGTAAGCGCGTAAAAGGCAATCAGCACCAGCGGCAGGACTACAAAGAAGACGAGAAATATGAAATAGGGCAGGGCCCAGGCGGATCTTTTTCCCATTTTAGAGCTTGCTAATTCGCAGGTCCTCAGGCTTTATGCTGATTCCTACCATATCGTTCTTGTCCCACACGTCGTTGGTGTCCACGAGCACATCCTCCCCTTCTTTTGTCTTGACGGTGAGGTGGTAATGGTCGCCTTTGTAGAGTATGAAGCTGACATTGCCTTCGGCTGTGCCTTCGTTGTCAAGCAGTTCGACTTTGTCGAAGTCCACTTCCACGCGCACCTTGTCGCCCTTCTGCAGGCCGGTATCCGGGCAGTCGAAGTCGGCACCCAGCATCCATACGCTGTCAGGACCGTTCATTTCCCCTTCGAAGACATTGCAGGTGCACTGCTTGTGCATTACCTGTATGTCCACAGGCTTGATGTACAGACCCACGGTGCTTCCGACTTCAAAGGCATTGTAGTCCTGAATCATAAGCTCGCAACCGTTGTCAGTCTCGACGAACATCTCATAATGCACTCCCTTGAAGGTGCAGCTCTTCACTTTCGCGGTGAACTGCGCCGCCTCGGTATTGTTCATTATATAGATATCCTCAGGGCGTACGACCACATCCACCGGCACGTTCTCCCCGAAGCCTTCGTCCACGCAGTCGAACTCGTGGCCTATGAAGCTTACGCGGCGGTCGCGCAGCATTGTACCGTTGAGAATGTTGCTCTCGCCAATGAAGTCTGCGACGAACTCGTTCTGCGGCTCGTTGTAGATGTCCACAGGAGTGCCTATCTGCTGGATGCGGCCTTCGTTGAGCACCACAATCGTGTCGGAGAGAGTTACCGCTTCCTCCTGGTCGTGGGTCACATAGATGAAGGTGATGCCCAGTTTCTTATGCATCTCCTTGAGCTCTATCTGCATATCCTTGCGCATCTTCAGGTCGAGGGCGCTGAGCGGCTCGTCGAGAAGCAGCACGCGCGGCTCGTTGACGATTGCACGCGCAATTGCTATACGCTGCTGCTGTCCACCGGACAGGGAGTTGACATCCCTGTCTTCGTAGTCTGTCATTGACACGAGCTTGAGCACGCGTGCCACCTTGCGGTCGATTTCGTCAGAAGGCAGCTTGCGCAGCTTCAGGCCGAAGGCGACATTGTCATAGACATCCAGATGAGGGAAAAGGGCGTAGCGCTGGAAGACGGTGTTCAGAGGTCTTTTGTGCGGCGGCAATTCGGATATGTCTTTGCCGTCAAGGGTGATTACACCGCTGTCCGGGGCAAGGAAGCCCGCAATGAGACGCAGAAGGGTGGTTTTGCCGCAGCCTGAAGGGCCGAGGAAGGTGATGAATTCACCCTCTTTGATATAGAGGTTGATATCGTCGAGCACGACCTTGTCCCCGAAGGACTTGGATACGTGCTCGAGATTGATGATTATTTTCTTGTCAGACATTTCTACCAGCCAGTTGAGAACTTGTAAGTGAGACCTACGCTGTACAGGAAGCCCTGCTCGAAGCCCAGGCCGTAGCCCGCGACAGCGTGAACGCGAAGGCAGTCGAGCGGATACCATTCGACTATTTCGCCCAGCCTTGTGGAGCACAGGCCGAGATTGTCATACTGCTCGTAATTGACGGCTGTCCTGAGGTTTACAACATCGTTGATGTTGGCATCGAAGGTGAAGGCAAGAGCATAGCCTTTGCCGAGGATGAATTCTTCGTCACCGGGACGGGAGTTGAAATCCAGGGTTGCAGTGCAGTTGCCTATGCTCTGGCGCACGCCAAGAGACAAGGCTCCGATCATATTGCCCGGCTCAGTCTGCATTGCGTTGAAGGCTGCCATCACGTCAGTGGTTTCGGTGGTGAAGCGTCCGCGCACGCCTGCTGCGTAAAGGCCGCTTGCGAATGGCCTTTCACCGTAAGGCGAGGTGCTGACGCGCACATCGAAACAGAGTTCGTCAGTAGGAAGCCAGCTGGCTTTCAGACCCCACTGGTAGATTGGAAGCATGTTCCATACCGAGGAGACAAAGTCGGTGTGGACGTCAAAATCATATTCGTCCATTTCGAATGTTCCCCACGGCAGCATATCTTTTCCGGCAGATATTTCGAAGGAGTCGAAACTGTAGGTGAGATACGCGAAATCCAACCAGTTGACGTCATCCGAACGGAGTGTGTTCTGATACAGCAGCCCCGGTTCGGTCGATAACCAATGGTTCTCAACACAATAGGAAAGATTTTCTGTGAGATTACCCTCGAGGAGAGTATAAAGAGAAGTGTTGCCAAGCGGATATTCCGCCCTGGCAATAGCAGTCAGCTCGGCAGCACCCCTGCCGGGCTCGTTAGCCTCTTGCGAGAACGCAGGAAAGCAAAGCAGCATCATCGCTGCGATAACGAGGTGTTTTTTCATTTCCGAGTACCATAAAAAAGATTTTGGTTCAACTTCGAAATCGGGTGCAAATGTAATATATTTTTGGAAAAATACTACACCCCCGGGGATATTTCGCTCCCCATCCCTCGCATCAGGAGCACACCAACCTGCCCCTCGCCGCAGGCAGTGCCTGTCAGCTCTCCCATAGTTTTCCCAATGTGTCACATCAGGAAATGGGAAAAGCAAAATAATGGGTTATTTTCGCTTTTGGGGCCTGAAAACCGAAGTAAAAGAATATTTCTCACGAATATACAATAAGGGAATTCAACAGGACAATAGAACTTTTGAAATTCACCGCGCGAGTAGGTGAAACGTAAGTCGCTGTTTGTAAGACACTTGTATTTTACAAGGTCGCGCGATGAGACCAATTTGGCTTCACCGCGCGCCGAGGTGCCGCATAACTCCCTGATAATCAATGCTACTCAGCGCGCGGTGATTTGCATAAAAGAATGGCATTTGCAGCAGGATTGGTAAGAGCAGGGCCTACCGTTTGCTCGGGCGTGCAGCTGCGAAAAATCCGGAAGCATTGACCCATTGGCTATGAGATCCGTGCGTAGAACTGGCATATTTGCGCCCGGAATGGAGAAAAATTGCAATTGGTGATCAGAACTGACGTTATTGCGCAGAAGAAGCCGGTAGAGGATGCTACAGTCTGATGCCGATTCCGGCCATTCCAAAGGTAGTGGCGGCGGAGATATTGGCCTCAACGACGCCGAACACCTTGCCCTTGCCGAACTGAATGCCGATTGGTGCTAGATAAGGAAGCGGGAAAGGAACGGCAAAAGAGGTCCCGACTCCCAGAGCAGAATACATACTGAAACTCTCCCGGACAAGCCATTTGAATCTGACCGAAGCACAGAATGCGCCATAGACTTTGGTCTGTCTTGTTTTGGAAACAGGGTCTGCATTCCAATCATAATACTGCGACGAATTGGTCTCAGACGGTGTGCGGTCAGCGTATTCCGGCAATAACGGGTACTGATAGACATCCATAATGGTAAGGTGGGCGTTAAGCAATGCATTCACCTCCCATCTCTTTGCCCATTGGAAAGTATAGCCTACATTCAATTCAGGCTGATAATGCTCTTTATAACGCCGGCCGCACTTCTGCATTTCTATGGATTCTCCAATGAAAGGATACTCAAAGAAATGGATTATGCTCGGATAACCGGTGGTAATCTCGATGGAGTGCTGCTTATATTGTGCAGTAGCCGTGTCTGAATATTGTGCAGAAGCTGTTGCTGAACATATCATCAGCGCAATGACGGTTGTAAAGAATTCCTTTTTCATAAGCATAGTGTATTTGTGGCAGGTTGCTGGCACAAATATAGCAATTACTATAACACATAACGCTCCGCAACCTGGAAATCTTGACTGTACAGGAGAAGCACTTCTGGTGTACAAAACAGTTGAAATTGCGAAGTTTGCAAGATTATTTGCTAAATTTGTGATATGGACACAGCGAAAGCAACAAAAGCAGCCGCACAGACTACACCGGCAGACACACAGGCAACAAAAGCAGCCGCAAAAGCAGCAAAGGCAGCCACACAGGCAGCAAGTCAAGCAAGCGCAGCACCGGCCCCGAAGCGGCTGGTGATTATACCGACATACAACGAAATCGAAAATATCGAGGCGATATGCCGTGCGGTATTCGCTTTGGAGGAAGGGTATCACATTCTCGTCATCGACGACGGCTCCCCTGACGGAACTGCCGTACAGGTACAGAAGCTCCAGAACGAATTCCCGGACCGGCTCTTTCTCATCTGCCGCAGCGGCAAACTCGGACTCGGAACCGCCTACATAACGGGCTTCAAATGGGCTCTGGAACAGGGCTACGACTACATCACCGAGATGGATGCCGACTTCTCCCACGACCCCAAGGACCTGCCGCGACTTTCGGAGTGCTGCGAAAAAGAGGGCGCCGATGTGGCAATAGGCTCCCGCTATGCCGACGGAGTGAGCGTGGTGAACTGGCCAATAGGACGCATCATCATGTCCTACTACGCTTCAGTCTACACCCGCACCATCCTGCACACGGGGATTATGGACAGCACCGCGGGCTTTGTCTGCTGGTCGGCGAAGGTACTGCGCTCAATCGATTTGGATGCAGTGAAGATGAAGGGCTACGGTTTCCAGATTGAGATGAAATACACTGCGAAGAAGAAGGGCTTCTGCGTGAAGGAGGTCCCGGTGATTTTCGTCAACCGCAAGGCCGGAATCTCGAAGATGTCCGGGTCCATCTTCGGAGAGGCATTCTGGGGAGTGATAGGCCTGAGATTCAGGAAATTCTGATTTATGAAGCAACTCTATATCAATGAAATAGCCGCGCGTCTGGAGTGCAGGCCGTGGCAGGTGGAAAATTGCGCACTGATGTTCGAGGAAGGCTCCACGGTGCCTTTCATATCCCGCTACCGCAAGGAGAAAACCGGCGGAATGGACGACTCGACAGTAGCCGAAGTAAAGCATTGGCTCGACGTATATTCCGAGATGGAAAAGCGCAAGCAGACCATACTCACCACCATAGAGCAGGCCGGAGCCCTGACCGGCGAGCTTCGCCGCAAAATAGAGAACTGCGTCGATGCCACCGAACTCGAAGACCTTTATCTCCCCTTCCGTCCCAAGCGCCGCACCCGGGCAACAGCCGCGAAGGAACTCGGCCTTGAACCGCTGGCCGACCTTCTTTGGAACTGCCGCACCCGCAGCCCACGCGAAAGCGCAAAAGCTTTCGTAAAGGACAAGGTGGAGAGCGTGGATGCAGCCCTGGACGGGGCCCGCGACATAATTGCGGAGCGCCTGAGCGAGACTGCTCCTATCAGGGAGAGCCTGCGCGAGGTGTACCGCCACCGCAGGATTGCGACAAGCCTGACGCGTGCGGGAAAGAGCAATCCGGAGGCGGACAAATACCGCAGCTATTTCAACTTCTCCATGCCCATTGACCGCATCCCTTCGCACAACCTGCTCGCCATACTCAGGGCGGAGAGCGAAGGAATCCTGTCGCTCAGCATCGACGCCGACTCTCAGCGCTGCGCCGAAACCGTGTACCGCGGATGGCTCAAAACGGCAGGCTCACGTCAGGGCAGCGGGTCCGCCGAGCTGAGCAGCGAGCTCCGCAAGGCAAGCGAAGATGCGTTTGAGCGCCTGCTGGACCCGTCAATCACCAACGAAGTAATCAAGGAAGCCAAGCAAAAGGCTGATATAGAATCCATAAGGGTATTCGGAGAGAACCTGCGCCAGCTGCTGCTCAGCGCCCCGGTAGGACAGAAGCGCACCCTAGCGGTGGACCCGGGCTTCCGCAACGGCTGCAAACTTGCGGTCCTCGACGAACAGGGAGCTCTGCTTCACCACGAAATCATCTTCCCCCACCCTCCGCAGAACGAGAAAATCAAAGCCCTCGGCTCCGTGCAGAAAATCATAGACGGCTACGGCATACAGGCAGTGGCCATAGGCAACGGCACTGCGAGCCGCGAGACCGTAGATTTCTTCAAACGCATTGCCCTGCCGCAGGACTGCAAAGTATGGACGGTAAGCGAGGACGGAGCAAGCATATACAGCGCCTCCGAAGTGGCACGCAAGGAAATGCCGGACGAGGACGTGACGGTGCGCGGAGCTGTGAGCATAGGGCGCCGCCTTATGGACCCTCTTGCAGAGCTGGTAAAAATCGACCCGAAGAGCCTCGGAGTGGGACAGTACCAGCACGATGTGGACCAGACCCTGCTCAAGGAAAAGCTGGACAATACCGTAGAGTCCTGCGTAAACAGCGTAGGGGTGAACCTCAACACCGCCTCACCTTATCTACTGGCTTATGTAGCCGGCATCGGGCCTTCGCTCGCGGAGAGCATTGTAGCATACCGCAGCAAGCAGGGAGGCTTCCGCAGCAGAGCCGAGCTTCTTAAGGTCCCTAGGCTCGGAGCCAAGACCTTCGAGCAGTGTGCAGGCTTTCTGCGCATCCGCGGAGGCGAAAATCCTCTCGACTGCAGCGCGGTGCATCCGGAATCCTACCCTATAGTCCACAGGATGGCCCGCGACCTTGGGGTCAGTACGGCAGAACTCATAGGCAACGCCGCCCTGTGCGCCCGAATCAAGCCCGAAAACTATGTGGACGCAGACAAGGGCCTGCCAACCATTAACGATATCATACGCGAACTGGCCAAACCGGGAGTGGACCCGCGCGAAGAAGCCGGGACATTCAGTTTCGCAGAGGACATACGCGACATCTCCGACCTCAAGACAGGAATGGAGCTTCCGGGGATAGTGACCAACATCACCAACTTCGGCGCCTTTGTGGACATAGGCCTGCACGAAAACGGCCTTGTGCACGTATCCCAGATGGGACCGCGCGGCACCGACCCTACAAGGGTGGTGAAACTGCATCAGCAGGTAAAGGTGAAAGTTCTCGGAGTGGATACCGACAGGAACCGCATCAGTCTTCAGCTGATATCTCCTTCAGTTCCTCGCGATAGGCGCTGAGAATACGCGATTTCGAAATGAAGCCAAGATAATGGCGCTGCTCGTCGAGTACGGGCAGGCGCCAGGCTCCCGTCTTCTCGAACTTGTCCAGAACCGAGGACATCTTTTCATCCTTATCGACAACCGCAGGCGGCTGCTTCATCAGGTTATAGACGTGAAGCTTCTGGTAGGCCGCTTCATCGAAGAGGTGCTTGCGCAGGTCATCCATCTCCACCAGGCCCTGGAACACCCCGTCCTTGCCCACAACAGGAAAAACAGCCACAGTGCTCTGTGAAACTGTTGACATTATCTCGCCCAGTGAGGCATCGAGGTCCAGGCGCGGATATTTGTCCCTGACCAGTTCGGAAGTCTTCAGAAGGGTGAGCACTGCCTGGTCGGAATCGTGGGTGAGCAGTTCTCCGCTCTGCGCAATGCGTTTGGTATAAATCGAATAGCGCTCCCAGATACGGGTGACACCAAAGGACACGGTCGAAGCGGCAATAAGAGGAAGGAAGAGGTCATACCCTCCCGTCATCTCCGCGATAAGGAAGATGGAAGTCATAGGAGCCTGCATTACTCCGGCCATAAGCGCTGCCATTCCCACCAACACGAAATTCTGTTCCGGCAGGGTCCACAGCACGCCCCCGAAAGCGGCATTGATAAAACGCACCACCACGAAACCGACAATGGCACCTACGAAAAGCGTAGGGCCGAAAGTACCTCCCACTCCCCCGCCGGCATTGGTAAGGGTCATGGAAAGCACCTTGAGCAGCATCACGGCAACGAAAACCAGGATAATCCCGAGAGGGCTGTCCATCAGGAAGGCCAGAGGCGAAGAACTCATTCCGCCGGCTGCTCCGACCAGAAGCGAAGATACATCCTCGTACCCCTCACCGTACAGGGGCGGGAAAAGATAGACCAGAAGGCCCACTCCTAGCGAGCATATCAGCCACTTGAGCCAAGGCTTCTTCATCTTCGAAAAGACATCCTCGAGTTTGAGGGTAGTGCGAGTGAAATACAGGGACATCAGGCCGCAGACCACACCAAGTGCAAGGTAGAAAGGGATATTGCGCAGCACGAAAGGCTCCAGACTGCAGGTGAAGGAAGCGCCGACCCCCTGGAAGAGATATGCCACCACCGTTGCGGAAACGGTGGAGATGAGCAGCGGTGTCATTGAGGCGAGGGAAATATTGAAGAGCAATATCTCCATAGTGAAAAGCAGGCCTGCGAGAGGGGCCTTGAATATGCCCGCTACCGCACCTGCTGCACCGCAACCCACAAGAATCGTCACATTGCGGTACGAAAGTTTTGCCGCCTGGCCTATATTGGAGCCGATTGCAGCGCCCGTATAGACAATCGGGGCCTCTGCTCCAACGGAACCTCCGAAGCCGATGGTCAGCATTGAGGTAAGCACCGAAGACCAGGTATTGTGGGCCTTGATGCGGGAGTCGTTGCTGGATATGGCGACGAGCACCTTGGTCACCCCGTGACCTATGTTATCCTTGATAACAAAGCGCAGCAGCAGGGCGGAAATCGCCATACCTATGCCCGGGAGAATTATGCTCCAGGCGTAGTTGCGCTCCAGAAGAGGGTGTACAAGACCCTTGATGAGGTGAATGCCTTCCTGAAGAAGGATGGCTACAAAACCAGTGCAGAGTCCCACAAGGAGACTCAGCACCAACAGTTTTCTGGATTCGGTGGACCTAAGCATCTGCAGGGTCGTCGTCGCCGCCATACTGGGAGACATTGTCATCAGGAAGGGCTTCGCCCTCGCCTGTTGGAGCTCCTGCACCTGTCATCTGCTCCGTTCCAGCTTCTTCTTCTCCCTCAAGCCAGCGCTCGATATCGTCCGCGTCATCAACATCAACCTCGATTTTCACGAGATAGATTCCATCCGGAATCTCGATGGTGACAGCATAAAACGAAGTGCCGTCCGGCTTCGGATATTTGACGAGATCGTCAAGATAATCATTGAATCCGCGGGGATACTTTTCTGCAAAAGCCTCCGCAACTTCATCTGACATATTCTCGTACCTTACAACGTGTCTTTTCCTACCGTCTGTAGCCATAGTTATATGATATTTGATTGCGGTTGCAATATTAATCCTTTATTTGATAAAGAAAAAATTTTTCTGCGCTTTTTTCGCTTTTTGGTCGCGTTCCACGAAGACAGGCTTCATCGTGCGCGGGTCCAGACCGGTCCAGAACATCACCGAGGAGGTGGTCATAGGGGTAGGGGTGAAGTCCTGCACCTGCTCCATCCAAATGCCTCGCAGACAAGGATTTGAAGCGAGGCGCGCCATATCGGCACGAGTGCATCCGGGATGCGAGGAAATGAAGTAAGGCACCAGTTCGGTATGTCTTCCCTCCTCCGCATTGATTTTGTCGAATTCGGTGCGCAGGCGCTCGAAATATCTGAAGGAAGGCTTGCCCATATAGCCAAGAACCTTGTCTTCGGTATGCTCAGGGGCTACCTTCATACGCCCGGAAGTATGGCGGAGCATCAGTTCACGCAGATATTCCTTGGAGCTGCCGTCCACAAAACCGTCGGGAGTCAGGAAGAGGTCGTATCGTATGCCACTGCCCACATAAGAGTGGCGAATGCCCTTTACGGAATCCACCTCACGGTAGAGTTTCAGAAGGTCCGAGTGGTCGCGGTTCAGATTTGCGCAGGCTGCGGGGAAAAGGCAGCTGCGGCGGCGGCATATTTCGCATTTTGCAAGGTCCTTGCCGTGCATCCCGTACATATTGGCCGTAGGCGCACCGAGGTCGGAAATATTGCCGTGGAACTGCGGCATAGCAGCGAGCTGGCGCACTTCGCGAAGTATGCTCCCGTGGCTGCGGGACTGGATGAACTTGCCCTGATGGGCGGCTATAGTGCAGAAATTGCAGCCTCCGAAGCACCCGCGGTGGGTGATGATGCTGTCCTTTATCATATCATAGGCCGGAATCCGCTTGCCTGCGTAGCGCGGATGCGGCAGCTTGGTGAAAGGCAGGTCCCAGTAGGAATCCATCTCTTCGGTAGTGGCCGGAGGATAGGGCGGGTTGACCTGCACATAGCCCCCTGCCACAGGCTCGATGATAGTCTGCGGGTGGAGCATATTGGCGTGGGTCTCTATTTCATGGAAATTCTCCGCGAAGCAGCGCTTGTCCGCCTTGCAGCGCTCGAAGGAGTGCAGCACAAGGCTTCCCTCACCTGTCCTGGCCCTGCCCCTGCGGAAAAAGGCAAGCTGGGGAATGGTTTCAATCTGGCGGAGGTTGCGGCCCGACTCAATCGCTCGCGTAAGTTCGAGCATAGGCTTTTCGCCCATTCCGTAGCACAGCCAGTCCGCCCCGCAGTCCACCAGAATCGAAGGCATAAGGCAGTCATCCCAGTAGTCGTAGTGCGTCAGACGCCGCAGCGACGCTTCGACTCCGCCGATTACCACAGGCACCTGAGGGTAGAGGTTCTTGAGAATGCGGGTATAGACGCTCACGGCCCTGTCCGGACGCTGGCCTGCACGGCCATCCGGAGTATAGGCGTCATCGTGGCGCAGGCGCTTGCTTGCGGTGTAATGGTTAACCATCGAATCCATAGCCCCGGAATTGACAGCGAAGTACAGGCGCGGTGCCCCGAGCTTGCGGAAATCACGCAAATCGTCCCTCCAGTTAGGCTGGGGGACGATTGCTATGCGGTAACCGAATTTCTGGAGATATCTCGCTATGCAGGCTGTTCCGAAGCTGGGATGGTCCACAAACGCATCTCCCGTAAAGAAGATGATGTCTATGTAGTCCCACCCGAGACGCTGTACCTCCTTGACGGAGGTGGGGAACATATAATTCTCCATAGAGCGGAAACTTACATCCTGTACGGGAGTTCAATGCCAAGCAGACCCATTGCCGAGCGCAGTACCCTGGCGATATCACCTATGAGGCTGAGGCGCATACTGAGCAGCTCTGCATCAGGCTCCTTGAGAATCTGGGTGTCGTGGTAGTACTGGTTGAACTCCTTTGCAAGCTCATAGCTATAGTTTGCAAGCAGCGCAGGCGAGAAGCCGGCTGCCGCTTCCTGAACCTTGGCGGGATAGGCGCTGAGGAGCTTGACGAGGCGCACTTCCTTAGGGTTGAGCTGTACGCTGTCCGAAACAGCAGGGGTCCTGCCTTCAGCTTCCGCCTTGCGCAGTATGCTGCAGATGCGGGCGTGAGTATATTGGATGAAAGGACCTGTATTACCGTTGAAATCTATGCTCTCGCGCGGGTCGAAGAGCATGGTCTTCTTCGGATCCACCTTGAGTATGAAGTACTTGAGGGCACCGAGACCTATCATATGATAGAGCCTGTCCCTTTCCTCCTGCGGAAGGTCGGCGAGTTTGCCGCTCTCCTCGGAGGTAGCCTTGGCCTCATTGTACATATCTTCTATGAGGTCGTCGGCATCCACTACCGTTCCCTCTCGGCTCTTCATCTTGCCTTCAGGGAGCTCTACCATTCCGTAACTGAGGTGATAAATCTGGCTGGCCCAGTCAAAGCCGAGCTTGCCGAGAATCAGCTTGAGCACCTGGAAGTGGTAGTCCTGCTCATTGCCCACCACATAGACGTGGGAATCGAGGCTGTATTGCGCGAAGCGGCGCTCTGCCGTTCCGAGGTCCTGGGTAATATAAACCGAAGTGCCGTCGCCGCGAAGCACGAGCTTGCGGTCGAGTCCGTCGGCAGTGAGGTCGCACCATACCGAACCGTCCGGGTCGGTGGTGAAGACGCCCATATCCAGGCCCTTCTGCACGAGTTCCTTGCCGAGAAGGTAGGTGTCGTGCTCATAGTCCACCTTGTCGAAGCTGATGCCAAGGCTGCGGTAGGTCTGGTCGAACCCTTCAAATACCCAGCCGTTCATCATTTCCCAAAGGGCGCGGACCTCGGGGTCGCCCTGCTCCCATTTGACGAGCATATCGTGAGCTTCCTTCATACAAGGGGCGGCCTTTTCGGCCTCGTCCTTGCTCAGGCCCTGCTCCACGAGCTGCGCGGTCTGCTGCTTGAGCATATTGCTGAAAGCAACATAGCAGTCGCCTACCAGATGGTCCCCCTTCTTGCCGGTGGACTCAGGGGTGGCGCCGTCAAAGAGCTGCTTCCACGCAAGCATAGACTTGCATATATGGATGCCGCGGTCGTTGACCAGGGTGGCCTTGATGACCTTGTTGCCTGCGGCCTGCAGGATGTTGGACACTGACGCTCCCAGAAGGTTGTTGCGAATGTGCCCGAGGTGCAGAGGCTTGTTGGTGTTCGGAGAAGAGAACTCTACCATTATGGTTTTGCCGGTGGAAGGCAGCTGACCGTAATTCTCAGCTGCATCGATTTCCTGAAGGGATTCCCTCCAGAAAGCACCGGAAAGGCAGATATTCAGAAAGCCCTTTACCACATTGAAGGAAGCTACTTCCGGACAGTTGTCTGTGAGCCAGTCACCGATGGCCTTGCCGGTAGCTTCAGGCGCGAGGTGCGAAATCCTCAGAAGCGGGAATACCACAAGGGTATAGTCACCTTCAAATTCTTTGCGGGTAGGGGCAACCTGAAGGGAGGCTGCGCTCACTTCGGCCCCGAAAAGGGCGGCTACGGCCTCTGAGGCCTTCGCCGCAAGAAACTGCTCCGCTCCCATTATCCGAGATAGGTTTTGAGAAGTTTGCTGGCAGACGGTTTCTTGAGCTTGCGTATTGCCTTTTCCTTTATCTGGCGCACGCGCTCGCGTGTGAGGTCGAGGTTCTCACCGATTTCCTCCAGAGTCATCTCCTGGCAGCCGATTCCGAAGAAGCACTTGACAATTTCCCTCTCGCGCGGAGTGAGAATCTGGAGTGCCCTCTCGATTTCTGTGCTGAGGGACTCGTTGTTGAGTCCGCGGTCTGCAAGCGGAGAATCATCGTTCGGAAGGACATCGAGAAGACTGTTGTCCTCGCCCTCCACAAACGGCGCATCGACACTGACATGACGGCCTGAGACACGAAGGGTATCGGCGATTTTGTCACGGGGGATATCTATCATCTCGGAGAGTTCCTCGGTTGAAGGCTGACGCTCGTTCTCCTGCTCGAAGCGGCCGAGCGCCTTGTTGATTTTGTTCAGTGAACCTACCTGGTTGAGAGGGAGGCGCACAATGCGGCTCTGCTCTGCAAGAGCCTGGAGTATGGACTGGCGGATCCACCACACTGCATAGGAGATGAATTTGAATCCGCGGGTTTCGTCAAACTTCTCGGCTGCCTTGATGAGGCCGAGATTGCCTTCATTGATGAGGTCCGGCAGGCTGAGTCCCTGGTTCTGGTACTGTTTTGCAACGGATACCACGAACCTGAGGTTTGCCTTGGTGAGCTTCTCGAGAGCCGCCTGGTCGCCCTTGCGGATTCTCTGTGCAAGTTCCACTTCCTCTTCCGGTGATACCAACTCCTCGCGGCCTATCTCCTGGAGATATTTGTCCAGGGAGGCGCTTTCGCGGTTGGTGATGCTCTTTGTAATCTTAAGCTGTCTCATTTGTCATTAAAATACTTTACTGCTCCTTGGCGAGTGCGAAGAAGACTGACTTGCCGGAAGGGGTGAGTCCTTCTATGACTATTGCCCTCTTGGCCTTTGCAGCCTGATCCACTACATCCTGAGGCTTGCTGACAGGCTGATCGTTGACATAACGTATGATCAGACCGTCGGTAGCGCCGCTTGCAGCAAGTTTTCCGTTTCCGGCAGAAACCACTTCGACACCGTTCTTAACGCGCAGGGCGGAAAGGGTCTTAGGGTCTGCAGCACGCAGAGTCGCTCCATAGAATGCGACAGTACCGTCATCGAGTTTGGTTCCTGTCGGCTGGGCTTCTCCCTGGAAGGTGACCTTTACGGTCTTCTCCTTGCCGTCACGTACGAGAGTAACCTTTGCTACGTCGCCAGGATGGTAGCTGTTGACGATTTCCTGAAGTGATGAAGGACTCTGAATTGACTTGTCTCCAATCTTCAGGAGCACGTCACCCTTCTGAATACCGGCCTTGTCAGCTGCGCTGCCTTTGCTAACCTCAACAATATATACTCCCTTCAGCGAAGAAAGTTTCATTTCGGATGCAACTTTTTCGTCAACCGGGCTCATCATTACACCGAGTTTCGCCCTGCGCACGGAGCCGAAGTCGATAAGGTCGGCAACGATTTTCTTCACGATATTGGAAGGGACGGCGAAAGAATATCCGGTATAGGAGCCTGTCTGGCTGATGATTGCGGTATTGACACCGACGAGCTCTCCCCTCTTGTTGACAAGCGCGCCGCCTGAGTTGCCGGGGTTAACGGCAGCATCGGTCTGGATGAAGGACTCGATTTTGAATTCACCGGTATAATTCGGCATTGAGCGGCCCTTGGCGCTGACGATTCCGGCTGTAATGGTGGAACGCAGGTCATAAGGGGAACCGATTGCAAGCACCCATTCTCCGAGACGGAGCTGGTCGGAATCCGCAAACGGGATAACCGGAAGTCCTTTGGCATCGATTTTAAGGAGTGCCACATCGGTAGCCGGGTCTGTACCCACTACGGTGGCATCATAGCTCATATCATTGTAGAGTGTGACCCTTACCTTGGATGCGTCTGCAACCACGTGGTTGTTGGTCACGATGTAACCGTCCTCGCGGATGATGACTCCGGAACCGCTTCCCTTGCGCTCACGGCTCTGAGGCTGAACCTCATCTCCGAAGAAGAAACGGAAGAAAGGGTCGCTGATCTGGTTGGACGGATAGTTCTGGTTGATGGTCACCTCCACGTAAACCACACCGTTGACGGCAGTTTCCGCAGCGTAGGTGAAATCCGGGTAATCCTGTGACTCTGACAAATTGGCAGCACTGAGTGGCAGTGCCGAGATTGTGACGGCTGCAAGGGCAGCCAAAAGTTTCATTCTATTCATTTCTATTGTGTATTTTAAGTGTTCTGAACTTTCCTTTATAATAAAGTCAAATAATATGCCACGCTTTTGAGTAAAAATTGCTACATTTGTGGACATACTAAAAACAACTGGATATATATAATATGGAATTCAACGTTTCAAGTGCAGAACTCCTCAAAGGACTCAGCGATGTGGCCAGGGCCATCCCTGCAAAGTCGCCAATCTCCATTTTGGAAAACTTCCTTTTCACCGTTAAGGACGGGAACCTCGAAATCACTGCATCAGACCAGGAACTCACACTCCGTACAAACATCAGCGTAGATGCAAGGGAGGATGGCAGCATGGCAGTGCCGGCCCATCAGATGATGGACCTCATCAAGGCACTTCCCGACCAGCCTATTTCCTTCAAAACCACTTCCGACAGCTCTTTCGAGTGCACCTGGGCGAACGGAAACTCATCCCTTCCTTTCTTCCCGGCCGAGGACTATCCTGAAATCAAGGGTGCGGGCGAGGATGCAAGCACTGTTGTTTTCCCTGCACAGGCCCTTGTTGACGGCATCAGCGGCACCATTTACGCTACAGCTGACGACGAAATGCGTCCAACCATGAACGGTATCTTCTTCGACCTCGACGAGCAGAGCAGTACACTCGTAGCTTCGGATTCGCACAAGCTTATCTGCTACACCGACACTGACCTGCAGAGCCCTGTCAAGGCCTCCTTCATCCTCCACAAAAAGCCTGCGGGAGTGCTCCGCGCAATCATAGGCAAGGATGTGGAGACTGTGGAGCTTTCCTTCGATGTCAACACAGCGGTCTTCAAGTTCGGCCCTACGATGATGGTCTGCCGCCTGATTGTAGGCAGATATCCGAAGTACCGCGACGTGATTCCTCAGAACAACGCCAATATCCTCAAAATCGACAGGGCCCAGCTTCTTAACACCGTGAAGCGCGTTGCAGTCTGCGCCAACAAGGCTTCCAACCACATCAAGTTCGACCTCAAGGCCGGACAGGTTGAAATCACAGCCCAGGACCTCGGCTTTGCGATTGCTGCCTACGAGAAGCTCACCTGCGACTACAACGGAGATGACCTGACTATCGGTTTCAAGAGCAGCTTCCTCATCGAGATTCTCAGCAATATGACTTGCGAGACCGTGGTGATGAAATTTGCGGATGCACGCAGGGCCGCCCTCATCGTACCTTCAGAAGAAGAAGCCGAGAGCGAGAAAATCTGCGGCATCATAATGCCGATAATGGTTTCATAAGAGTCTGCCGTCAATGGAACTCAATCTGCAGCGCCCCCTTTTGTTCTTCGACATAGAGAGCACGGGGCTCAACATACCCAACGACTCCATTATCGAGCTCAGCTTCGTGAAAATCCTTCCCGGAGGAGAGCAGCGCATCAAGACCTGGAAAATCAAGCCTTGGGACTACCTCAAACAATGCCAGAGGCCTATCGACCCTCAGGCTTCTAAGGTAAACGGGGTAACGGACGATATGCTCGTGGACTGCCCTACCTTCTACGAAGTGGCAGATGAAGTGGCTTCCTGGCTTGAGAACAGCGACCTTGCCGGCTTCAATTCAGCGAAGTTCGACCTTCCCATGCTCGCAGAAGAGTTTGAGAGGGCGAAACTCGCCGGCAAGGACCTGAAGGTGGACCTTCACGCTCCGAAGATGGTGGATGTGCAGAATATCTACCACGCAATGGAGCCGCGCAACCTGCGTGCCGCCTACCGTTTCTACTGCGGAGGAGAGGATTTCGACAATGCCCATACGGCTGAGGCCGATACCATAGCCACTTACGAAGTGCTCAAGGGCCAGCTGGACCGCTACCCGGATGTACTGAAGAACGATGTAGCTTCGCTCGCATCCTATGTCACAAAGAAAGCTGTTGACTTTGCCGGAATGATTGTGGTCGGCGAGGGCGGAGAGCCTACAGTCAACTTCGGCAAGCACAAGGGCAAGACGGTACGCGAGGTATTCAATACGGACCGCAGCTACTTCCGCTGGATTCAGGAGGGAGCCTTCACTCTCGACACCAAGCACCAGTTCGCCCGCCTTGAGGAAGAATACAACCGCGAGCGCCTGGCTGCCAAGTTCAACACAAAACTCTTCTAGGATGGGTTTGCTTCTGGCTTTTCTGCTTTCGGCAATGTGCATCTCGTTCCTCTGCTCCCTGCTGGAGGCAACGCTGATGTCCACTCCTCTTTCCTATGTGACTATGAGAGAGGAAGAAGGATACAAGCCTGCTGTCAAATTCAAGCAGTACAAGCAGGAGTCGTCCAGGCCTATTGCCGCCATCCTCAGCCTCAACACCATTGCCAATACCATAGGTGCTGCAGGCGTGGGCCAGCAGGCTACGATAGTTTTCGGAAGCGCGTGGTTCGGAGTGGTCAGTGCAATTACCACCATCCTGATTCTGGTTTTCTCGGAAATAATCCCGAAGACCATAGGTACCACCCGCTGGAAGTCCCTTATGGGTTTCACCACGGTAGTACTTACCGGCCTGATATATCTTCTCTACCCTGTCGTACGCCTGGTAGAGTTGCTGACCAATCTGATCAGTCCCAAGGAGCCGGATACTATGGTATCCCGCGAGGAGGTGAGCGCAATGGCAAATGTTGCCGAAGAAGGAGGAGACCTGGAGGAGGATGAGAATACCATTATCCAGAACCTCATCAATATGGACGAGGTGATTGCTTCGGACGCTATGACTCCGCGGGTGGTCTGCGACATAGCACCGGAAACTATGACCGCAAAGCAGTTCTTCAAGGACAAGCGCTACCTTCATCACAGCCGCATTCCGGTTTATGACAAAGATGAAGAATACATCACCGGCTACATCCTGAGGATGGAGGCCGTGCAGCTGATGGCTGAGGACAAGTTTGACGTGACTCTCGGCAGCATCAGAAGGGAAATACAGTCATTCCCTAAAGACAAGCCTCTGGATGAAATCTGGGATGTGATGATCGAGAAGGACGAGCAGATTTCGGTGATTATCGACGAGTATGGCTGCTTCCAGGGCATCCTGACCCTTGAAGATGTAATCGAGACCCTTATCGGTGACGAAATCGTGGATGAGATGGATACTGTCCGGGATATGCAGCAGCTTGCCCGCGACAAGTGGAAGAAGATAGCGAAAAAACTGCAACAATAAGATTTTTTATTATCTTTGCAGTCCCTTTGCCACATTAGCTCAGTTGGTAGAGCATCGCATTCGTAACGCGAAGGTCGGCAGTTCAAGCCTGCCATGTGGCTCAAAAGACAATTTTGAAATCCACAGTAGGATTTTCACACCAAGTTCCTGTAACGCGTACCGAACCCTCGGTGCGCGTACTCAGTTTCTGACGGGGCTGCAGTTCCACGGCGACAATATCCCCTACCCTGAGATAGCAGCGCGAAGATGCCTTCACAAGGGCCTCTTCTGCCATCTGCCGGGAACCTTGCGAGCTGCGGTACAGTTCAACTCCATCCTTTTGGAGCACAAACTCGTTGCCTTCCACACCGAGAGTAACAGGATTGTAGATAGGGAAAGGAAGAAAAGAGGTTTTGTCCAGGCAGCTGGCGCAGGCAAAGCCTTCCTCGCTTCCGTCCAGCAGGTCATCCGGATAGAGCAGGACTCCAAAGCCTATTCCGTCATAATAGCGGGAAGCGAAGGCACGGCCTATGCTGCGCCCAGGCTTGCTCACCCTTGCGAAGAAAACGGGAGTCCAGCTCAGGCTGTTCACAAATTCCGGGAGATACACATCCTCATTGTCGCGCTCCCAGGTGGTGTCCGGGCGCACGATGACATTTCCACTTGCTGTTATTACCGGGATATTCATAGATTTTGCTGATTCGGAGCACAAATTTAATCTTTATTTTTTGGAAAAGTGCTATCTTCGTGCATTATGAAAATCGGCAACAGAATCTATCCGGACTCTCCCCACGAGAGAATGATGAAAGTCAAGGTCAAGGACAGCAGCCAGGGCCGCTTCCAGTTTGACGAGAATTATCCATATTACGAAGACAGCCTCTGGTACAGGTTCAACAGGGCACTCTGCTCTTTCGTGCTCCATTTCCTGGCAATACCATATTTAAAGGTAGCCAAGGGACTGAAGGTCGAGGGACGCGACATCCTGAAGAAATACCGCAAGGAGTTCGAAGGCGGAGCCCTGACCGTGTGCAACCACGTTTTCCTGATGGATGCGGTGATTGTGTGCCACGCTGTGCGCAAGTTCCGCTCTATGCACATCCCTATGTATGCCAAGCATTTCAACAACAAGGGCTTCTACTGGATGATCCACTCTATGGGCGGAGTGCCGGTGGCCGAAAGCATTGCCGGTATGCGCAAGTTCGACGAGGCTTTCGACAAGTTCCACGAGCGCAAGGACTGGATTCACGTCTTCCCTGAGGAGGTTCGCTGGGACTACTACCCTTATCTGAGGCCTTTCCGCAAAGGTGCCTTCACTATGGCCTACAAGTATGACATCCCGGTACTGCCTCTGGTTATCACTTTCCGGGAGAGAAAGGGCCTTTACCGCCTGTTCGGCTCCAAGGACCAGCCTCTTATGACGATAAGCATACTTGAGCCTGTCTTCCCTGACAAAGAAGCAAGACGCAAGGAGGAAGTGAACAGACTGCGCGAGCAGGCCCACAAGGAAATGGTCGAAAGGATGGGAGTGGACAATATTTGGCCTGCTGTCCCGCTGGACGAAGTCAGATAATCAAAAAATATTATTATCTTTGCAATGGGAAAGTCGTACACGACCAGCTCCCTCTGAACTCCCCCAGGACCGGAAGGTAGCAAGGGCAGGAGGTTGTAGCGGTGCGATGTGCTAAGCTTTCCCTTTTTTCGTATCCCCTTATGAAAGCAGACATTATAGTAATCGGCGGCGGCGCGGCAGGCCTTATGGCGGCCTGGGGCGCAGCTGATGCGCTCGTAGCGAAAGGCAGCGATGCGGCCGTGGTGGTGCTCGAAAAGATGCCCCGCGCCGCCCGCAAGGTGATGATTACCGGCAAGGGACGCTGCAACTTCACGAACCTTAAGGATTGGAATGAGTTCAGCGCCCATATACGCACCAAGCCGAATTTCGTCAAGCCTTCCTTCTTCAACCTTACTCCGCAGAAGCTCATCAACTTCTTTGAAGGCTACGGTATGCCTGTGGTCGTAGAAAGGGGCGACAGGGCCTTCCCCGAGTCGCACCGGGCTTCGGATGTGGTGGACACTCTGGTCAGTGCGTGCTACAGCAAGGGAGTCAAAATCGAGACAGAGGCGGAGGTTCTGGAGGTGCAATATAGGCCGGAAGGCTTTACTCTCAAGCTGAAGGACGGGGGCGTGTGGACCTGCCGCAAGCTCATCATCGCAACCGGCGGGCTTAGCTACCCTACGACCGGCTCAACGGGAGACGGACTGCGCTGGGCCGAGGCCCTTGGACATAAGATAGTTCCTACCTTCCCTTCACTGACCGCGCTGGTGCCGAGAGGCTACAAGCAGCAGGAGGGCAAGGACCTGCACATAGACCGCAGCACCCCTTTTGCCGAGCTGGGAGAAAAGCTTAACGGCGTGTCACTCAAGAATGTAGGCGTGCAGCTGCTGGTCCAGGGAACCCTTGCGCAGGAGGAGTTCGGCGATATCGATTTCACCGACGGAGGGCTGGAGGGTCCGGTCGGATTCCAGATCAGCCGCAAGGCTGTCAAGTCGCTGGTCAACGGCTCGCGCGTGAGCGTACTTATAGATATGAAGCACGGCGTGCCTCTGGAAGAGCTGCTGGTACGGGTGCGCGAACTGTGGAAGGAAGTGGACCACGACCCGAGGTCGGTGCGCCTGCGCGAAAAGGAAAAATGCCGCATCCTGCTGGGAAAGCTTATGCCTTGGGAACTGATACCGGCCTTTACAGCCTGCCATCCCCAGATTATCACCCTCGAACGCAAGGGACGCAGCGACACCAAGGTTTGGGTCAATATGCTTGAAATAGCCAAGGCCCTGAAATGCTGGCGCTTCGATATCGCAGGCTATGTGGGTTACGAGCGCTGCGTGGTGACCGCGGGCGGGGTAAGCACCGACGAAGTGGTGGCCAAGAGCCTGGAATCCAAGCTGATTCCGGGTCTGCACTTCTGCGGGGAAGTTCTCGATATGGACTGCGATACGGGAGGCTACAACCTGCATCTCGCGTTCTGCACGGGGCTTTTGGCCGGTCAGTTTTGTGCTGAAGGAAAATAATCTTAACTTTGTGTAAATGAGTTATGTCAACACAGAGTCGTTTGAAAGGATAATAAAAGCTTATTATCCCAAAATCGTAGGCTTCGCATCCCTGCTGCATTCCCGTCAGGATGCGGAGGACATAGCTCAGGATGTGTTCTCTTCACTCTGGAACAAACGCTCCAGCCTGGATTTCCCCGATGACGCCCACCTCAATGCGTACTTGATGAAAGCGGCACGCAGCCGTTCCATAGACAAGCTGCGCCGCAAAGCCTCGGGCTTTCAGACTGAGAGTCTCTCCTATATCAAAAAGCAGGAGCTCGAATGGTTTGAGGGCAGCTGCGAAGACCTGTTCGAGAGAATAGGCCGGAAAGACCTTTACGAGAAAATCATGAATCTTGCGGACGAATTGCCGGAGGACCGCAGAAGCGTGTTCCGCCTTTCGTATATCAACAATTTATCCGCAAAAGAAATCTCTGAGCTTATGAATATGCCTGTAAGAACCGTAGAAAACCATCTTTACCAGGCACTCAGATTTCTCCGGGACAGGATAGGACCTGCAGGCTTCGTGCTGCTCGTTCTCCTGTTTCCGAACTTTTTGTAAAAAAACAGCCCAAGTTCAAAGTATTTTTTCCTTCCGATGCGTTTATATATATGAATGCACCGGACCCAGTGCATATTATAAAACTGATAACAATGAATATATCCGATTTGCTTGATTACATCAGCGGCCGGGACAACTCCAGGGAAAAGGAGATTGAGTCCTGGCTGAGGGAGAGTTCCGAAAACCGGGAGCAGTATTTCCGTTTGAAAGAATTGTGGGCCCAGAAAACAGCAGAAGAGTTGTCGTCTCCGGCAGTCCTGGAGAAGGCAGTATCCGGAATCCGCTCCAGGATTCGCCTTGATGGCAGCAGGAAGCGCTACAGAAGGTCAACAGCCTTTGCCTGGAGCTTTGCGGCCTGCCTGATGCTGTTTGTCGTGGCGGGCACGCTTGCCTCGAACTGGAAAAGCACTCCGGACATCATACTTGCCAACAACAGCGAGGCCGAATCGCTTTACTCGCTTCCTGACGGAAGCCGCGCCTTCCTGAAAAGGGGTGCCAGCCTTTCCTACAGCAACAGTTTCAACACTGAAGACAGGTGTGTGAGCCTTAGCGGCGAGGCATATTTCGAAGTGAAGCGGGATGAGCAGCTGCCTTTCGTGGTATCTACTCCCCGGACCCGAGTCAAAGTGCTCGGTACTTCCTTCAATGTAAGGAGCGGCGAGAAAACGGAAGTCGTACTGGAGAAAGGAAAGGTCGCTCTGTGCGATGCCGGGGACAGGCATATTGCCGAGCTGCTGCCGGGCAATATGGCAGTTGTGGCGGGGGACGGAAGCATCAGCCTGAGTGCGGTAGAGCCTTCGGACTACACCAAGTGGAGATACAACTACAGAGTATTTGACAGCTGCTCTTTTGACGATTTTGTCGATATGGCGGAAGAAAGGTTTGATGTACGCTTCATCTATGACCCTTCCAAGTTCCAGGACACCTATTTCCGTCTGGCAATCTCGGACAGCGATACTCTGGACGACATACTCTCGATGATGGAATACATCGCCAATCTCAAATACGAGAAGCGCGGAAGAAACATTTACATCAATTTACAATAATTAATAACCCTGCTAATTTCAGATGAAAAAGTTTTTTCTTTTAATCCTTAGCCTGATGACTCTTGCCTGGGGTGCGGCAGCACAGCCGAAGAGCGTCAATGTGGATGTCACGGGAAAGAAACTCGAAACTGTACTCAACGAAATCAGCGAGCAGAGCGGAGTAGTCTTTTCATATGAACTGAAGCTGAGCGATGTCAAAATCACGGTCAGCGGAAAGAAAAGCGGCTCCCTGAGTTCAGTCCTGGACTGGGTACTTTCCGGGACGGGCGTCAAATGGAAGGAAATCACTTCCGAAAGAATAGCCCTGAGCAAGGATACCGACTTTGAAAAGGTTCAATCCAAATCAGCAAAGAAGATTCGTGTCAGCGGAAAGGTAACCGATGCTACCGGACTGCCTCAACCGGGTACGGTTGTCTATCAGAAGAATGATATGACCAACGGCACGATGACTGACGCCGACGGTGCATATACCATTATGGTGCCTGAAGGCAAAACCATTCTCGTTTACAGCCTTCTCGGCTACAAGGATACCGAAGTCAGAGTGGACGGAAGGTCAGTAATCAATGTCACTCTCGAAGACGACACTACCCTGCTTTCCGAAGTGCTCGTAGTCGGCTACGGCACCCAGAAGAAGGAGTTTATGGTGGGTTCAGTCTCTCAGGTCAGCAGCAAGGACCTGCTCAAGGCACCGAACACCAATGTTTCCACTATGCTTGCCGGAAGGCTTGCAGGTGTAACTTCCGTTCAGACCACAGGTATCCCGGGAGGAGACCAGGCCAACATCCTGGTTCGCGGACTTTCAACCTTCAACAATGCTTCCCCTCTGGTGATTGTGGACGGAGTGGAGCGCAGTATGAACTCCCTCAACCCTAACGATATCGCTTCTGTCACCGTGCTCAAAGATGCTGCGACAGCTGCCATCTACGGAGTCAAGGCGGCAAACGGTGTGATTCTCGTAACCACCAAGACCGGTACCGAAGGATCCATCAACATCATTTACGACGGTTCGGTTTCTTTCGACACCAACACCGTCACTCCGGACCTTCTCAATGCCGAAGAATACATCTACTGGCACAACAAGGCACGCGAGATGGACGGACAGGCGCCATATTGGACTGAGGAAAGAATCGCATCCCTGAAGGAGCGCGGCCTCTATGGAGAAACCGACAACTGGCACCTGCTCTACAAGGATTTCGGTCTCACACAGCAGCACACCGTCACCGCAACGGGAGGAACCGACAAGATGCATTACTACACCTCCATAGGTTATCTCGGACAGGAAGGTATTATGCGCAATACCTCCTACGAGCGTTTCAATGTGCGTGCAAACATCACCGCCAACCTGGCCAAGGGACTGAAATACAATATCAATATGTCTGCAGCCAATGCAAACAGAAATTGGCCGGGACTTTCGATGCGCGACTCCAGAAGCGGCTGGCAGGGAGAGTTCTCTCCTCTGCGTCAGGCCTGCTACGCGATTCCAATCCTGAAGAGCACCTACGAGGGTCTGCCTCTGGGTTTCACCAACGGCACCTACACCTACACTCCTGAAGCTGCCAACAACACCGGTTTCCAGCAGACGGACCAGTGGATGGCAGAAATCCGCTCAACTCTCGAGTATGACTTCAGCGAAAGCGGCTTGGGCTTCCTCAATGGTCTCAAGGCAGGCATCAACTTCGCCTACAATCTGGATTACACCCTCAACCGCAACTATCTGGAGAGTTTCGAGCTGTACAGCTACGATGCCAACACCGACCTTGTCACCAAGAAGGTATCCCTGGGAATAGCCGAGAACAACTTCAACAAGTCGCACTCCGTAGGCTACAACGCCACAATTCGTCCGCAGCTTACCTACGACAGGGATTTCGGCAAGAGCCACGTGAGCGGAATCCTGCTTGCCGAGCGCTACACCTACCACGGAGACACTATGACAGGACTCAAGTCCGGCTACACCGACGGTTCCCCTATCGACATCTCTATGGGTATGAAGGACTCCTCCTCTCCGGTTTCGGGAAGCTACAGCAATGCGGGAAGTTTCTCCATAGCGGGCCGCCTCGGCTATGCCTATGACAAGAAATATCTCGCTGAATTCACCTTCCGCGAGGACGCATCCTACAAATTCTCTCCTGAGAACAGGTGGGGCTTCTTCCCTTCAGTCGCTTTGGGATGGGTAATCTCCAATGAAGACTGGATGCAGGACATCTATTGGCTGGACCACCTCAAGCTGCGCACTTCAGCCGGTGTGCTCGGTTCGGACGATGTGACTCCGTATCTCTTTATGCAGAGCTACAAGTCCACTGCGCCGACCTACACTTACATCATCGACGGCACTCCGAACTATACTTTCTACACTTCCGGCTATGTGATGGACGGCCTGACCTGGTCAAAGACCAAGTCCGCCAACTTGGGTATAGAGTCCAAGCTGTTCAGGAACCGTCTATCCATTGACTTTGACCTCTTCTACAAATACACCACCAACATTCTGGAATACGCCCCTACCGGCACATATTCTCCATCCCTGGGAGGAAACAACCCGTCCTGGAAGAATTCCGGTATCGTGGACAACAGGGGCTTCGATATGACCCTGAGCTGGGGTGATGTGGTCGGAGATTGGGCTTACACCATTACCGGCATCGTCAGCTATGCCCACAACAGGGTACTCTCCGCAGAGATTACCGACGACCACCCGTCCTACCGCTCGGTCATCGGCCAGCCTATGGGATCGATTTACGGCTTCCACGCCACGGGCCTCTTCCAGAGCCAGGAGCAGGTCGACGCCTACCCTACAGCTCCTTCCGGTTCCGCAATACTCGGAGCCATTATGTACGAGGATGTCAACGGAGACGGCAAAATCAGCAGTACCGAGGACTTCGTGAAAATCGGCCGCAGCAGCACTCCTGAGATGACTTTCTCCCTGAATTTCGACCTTTCCTGGAAGAATTTCTCACTCAGCGCGCTGTTTCAGGGAGCCACCCTGTGCAACTACTGCCTCAACGGTACCTGGAACAACGGCAATATGGACTCCACCATGTACACCCGCACCTTCTACGGCGGAGGCAACACTATGCGCTACCTTGTGGAGGGTGCCTGGACTGACGAAAACACCGATGCCAAGTATCCGCGCCTTACCGCAAGCTACAATGCCAACGATGCCTGGACCTCCTCCTGGTGGGTTCGCGACGGAAGCTATGTGCGTCTGAAGAATATGCAGTTCGCCTACGAGCTTCCGAAGAAAGTCCTGAACGCCACACCGCTGAGCGGACTCAGGCTCTTCCTTGCAGGAACCAACCTCTTTACCATTTCGGCTTTCAAGTACATTGACCCTGAGAACCCGGGAATCAATAACGGCTACTATCCGCAGCAGCGTACGGTCAGCCTCGGAGTCAAAGCAACATTCTAACGGACTGAAGGATTATGAAAAAGATATTGAACATACTTTCGATACTCGCAGCCGGAGCCTTGCTCTGCTCCTGCGAAGGTTTTATTTCCGATGCCCTCGACATAGACCCTTCCGACCGCTATTCGGCTGAGGCCGTCTGGTCTTCCGCATCATCTGCCGACCAGTACCTGCTGGGACTTTACAACCTGATTAAGGAAAATACCGGCAATGTCGGCAGCGACGGCAATATGGTAGGCTTCTGGGATGCCTATTCTGACCTGGTGAAATCCAACTCCTGGGCCGAGTACAACCATCCTTTCAACAGAGCCTTCCTCCAGGCTTCATCCTTTGACGGACAGAGTGCAGGATGCTTCGAGTGCTGGAGCAGCAATTACGAGAGAATACGCAGATGCAACGAGTTCCTGCGTGACGCTCCGGTTTACGGACCGAAGCTAGGTGCTGACTACGCGAAGACACGCAGCGCCGAGATGAAGTTCATCCGCGCAATGGCCTACTTCCGCCTTATGCAGGTTTACGGCAAATGCATCATACGCGACAAGGTTGACGGACCGGCAGAGAATGACAAGGGCTTTGCCAGCGCAAGGGAAACCTGGGATTTCATCGAAGCGGACCTCAGGGAAGCCGGCAACAACATCGCCACCGATCTTCCTTCCGGAAGGCTTACCCGCGCCGCCGCCTGGGCATATCTGAGCCGCGTGGCTCTCTACGCCGAGGATTGGGATGTGGTGACCGAGGCCGCAGACTCTGCCCGCCGCTACGGAGCCGCTCTCGACCCTGTTTATGCGGATGTATTCGAGAACCGCACCAGCGTGGAAAATCTCTTCACCATTGAATTTATGCAGAACAAGCTTACCCACAGGGCAGATGTATTCTTCCGTCCTCCTGGAGATGCTGCCGAAGGTTCCCAGCACGCAGGAGCCAACATCTATGCCGTATTCAACCCTACTTCCGAATATGTGGACAGTTTCGAAATGGCTGACGGCACCCCGTTCGATTGGGCGGTGCACGGCGATGACCCTTATACCGGACGCGAGCCAAGATTCTATGCTTCAATACTTTACAATGGAGCAAAGTGGGAAGGGCGCACTATCGAGACCCACGACACCGGAAAGGACAAAATCGTGGAATTCACCACCACAGGTGCAGCCGGTTCCACCATCACGGGCTACTATCTGCGCAAATTCATTACCGAAGGCCAGGACGGTTGGGAGAAATACGGCAGCGACCATTTCGCCATCCTTATCCGCTACGCAGAAGTGCTGCTCAACGAGGCTGAGGCTTATGCGATGAAGGGCGACTTCGACACCGCATACGAGCGTCTCAATCAGGTGCGCACCCGCGTGGGACTTCCGGGCAAGAGCGGTTCTGACCTTGAGACCTTTATGAAGGACCTGCGCCACGAAAGAGTTGTGGAACTCGGAGGCGAGGGACTCCGCTTCTGGGACCTCAGGCGCTGGAAGATTGCGGTATGCGAAAAGTCCGAGGACAGCGTAATCGACGGCAAGAACTATCACGGCTGCTGGATTACCAAAAAGGAAGACGGAAGCTATGACTACAAGCAGGTTGTGGTGGACGGAGCCAATATGGTTCACTTCTTCCCGGAAAGGTACTATGCTTTCGCGATTCCAATCACGGAGTTCTCCAACAACGGGGCAATCGATGCTCTGACTGACAACAACCCAGGTTGGTAAAAAAATATGGAAGCTATTATGAAAAAGATACTTGCACTTGTTTCTGCAGCCCTGCTGGCCCTTGGCCTCACGGGGTGCACGGATCCGATGAAAGGAGATTTCCTCCACACCGACACCACCATCAGCGCCATCTATATGTCTCCTGCCACCGGAACCTCTTCCGTGAGCGTTGCCGGAGTGATAGACAATGAGGCCGGCACAATCAAATTCACCGTTCCTAAGGCGAAGAGAAAGGACATCGACATCTCTGAAGTCAAGCTCAGGGCTACAGTAGGCTTCGATGCCTACGTCACCCCTGTGCTCACAGGCATCCACGACCTTTCGGAGCCTTTCGATATTACTGTAACCCAAAAGATGACCGGAGAGCAGAAAAACTACACTCTCAGCGCATCTTACGAAAAATGACACACAACTTTTTAATCAATTATAGCAATGAAAAGGAATTATTGGTATTTGGCAGCGCTTGCGGCATTGAGCCTTGCAGCCTGCAACCCTACTGAAATGGGCGAGGGCCCTAATCCGGATGATGGAAAACAGGAAGAGCCTAAGAGCACAGCGTGCAAGCTCTCGTCCTTCACTGTCAATGTCGGAGAAAGCACTATTGATGCTTTCATCGACCAGGCCGAGAAAACTGTCGAAATCACCTATATGCCGGCTGAGTACGAGGCTCTCGCCTCAGCTACCGCTGTGGTGACCATTTCCGACAAGGCTACTATCTCACCGGACCCTGCACAGCCTACAGACTACACTGCAGGTCCCGTACAGTTCACAGTGACTGCAGAAGACCCTGAATACAAAGCAGTTTACACCGTGAACCTCGCTGAGGCAGAGTTCACGGAGAAGGCTGAATTCAAATGGTACAAGACCTACGGCGAGCTCGGGCTCAATGCTCCGAACACAGGGCAGTGCGCCATCGCATTCTGCGACGTTGACAAGTTTGCCTACAACAGCCTCGATGTGTTCGACCTCGAAGGCAACAAGCTCGGAGTCCTGAATACCGACGGTATCCCGGGTCTGGACACCTACAACGGACAGCTCGGCTCAATGTCCAATGACGAGAACGGTGTGCTCGTTGCCTGCTGCTGCTACGGCGGTGCAAACGATGCTGCTACTGTCCATACCTCAATCTATGCCTGGATTGACGGTTGGGACAAGGCTCCTACCCTCATCTACGGCCCTACCGACTATCAGTGCTACTTTATGTCAGTAGCAGGAGATGTAACCGGAAAGTTCATCGTCAACCTTCGTACGGGAGTTTCCGCTCCTCCACAGATGCACCACGTGCTTGTATATGACGGAAACGGCTATGTTGCCGGTGAGAACATCACCTGGTACGGTCCGTTCATCAATCACCCTTCCAACGACGGATGCTGGGGCCAGCAGCTCTCCTTCTTCACCGCAAATCCTGAGGACGGCTTCGTATGCTGGGATTCAGCAGGTGCTGCAGAATTCGGAGAGACCGGCAACTCATCCAGCGCCTTCTATGTTTACGACGGACTCAGCGCATACATCGAGCAGTTCAACAGCGGAGATATACACGAGACCCCGCTCAAGGGCGGAGTCAACTGGGTTGACTGGGATGCAGACGGACGCTTCTTCGGCTACGGAAACTTCTCTACCGGACACGTAAAGGCATTTGTTTACAACGGACAGAAATATGTACTGGCCTGCAGCTCATCCTGGCCTTGCAACTGGATTACTATCCAGAAGGCTGACAATCTGGTCGAGGATGACGACACCACCGACGATGTGGATGAGTCTGATGCAAACTACTTCCTCCCTACCCAGATTATCGAGCAGGCTGCATCCTGCTATCCTAGCGGAGCTTATGTGTTCGACCCTGCTACCGGTACCGGACACGTGCTCGTTGCCTCACAGGCAAGCTGCGTTGTGTCTTACGATATGATTACTGACCGTATCTAAGCAAGATGAAGACATTCGCAACCCGAGTGGCAACCATACTTGCCGCAATTCTCTCTCTGGCCTCCTGCTCACAGCAGAAGGCCGGAGAAAAAGAAAAGTACATCTGGGTGGCAGTGGATGCCAATTTCGAGAGATTCTCGGACAAGGACTCCATTGCGTGGTATCTGGACAAGGTTAAGGACACCGGTTTCAACAATGTGGTGGTGGATGTCAGAGGAGTCGAAGGCGACGTCCGCTACAAGAGCGCCATCTTCGATGAAATGAAAACTTGTGAAGGTTACACCTTCGAAGGCGATTGGGACTATCTGCAGTATATGATAGACGAAATCCACAAACGCGGGATGAAGGTAACCGTTTCGGCAACCGTCTTCCCTCTCGGCTCACCTTGCCGGAGGGAAGGACCGGTTTACCGCAACCCTGAGCTCAAGAAACTTACCTGCGTGCAATATGGCCCGCAGGGACTCTCGAAGATTGAAGACGACCCCAGTCAGGTAGCAGCCTTTATGAACCCTCTGCTTCCCGAGGCTCAGGAATTGGCTATGTCCTGCATCAGGGAACTCTTCGAGAATTACGATTTCGACGGCTTCTGTCTGGACTACTGCCGTTTCCCGGGACCGCAGGCAGATTTTTCGGATGCCAGTCGGGAAGCTTTCGAAATTGAATTGGGGCAGAAAGTCGAGCACTGGCCTGAAGATATCTTCACCTGGTCAGAGGATGGGGAAATTGTCCCGGGGCCTTACTACAAGCAGTGGTGGAAGTTCCGCAGTCAGATTATCAGGGATTTCATCGCCAAGGTAAAAGAATACAAGGATTCCGTAAAGCCGGAAGTATCACTGGAATACTGGGCAGCATCCTGGCTCCACGGCCTTTACAGGCAGGGTCAGAACTGGGCAGCTCCGGGCGCTCCTTACTACAGGGAGTACTGCGACAGCTGGGCTTCCGAAGATTACGGACAGACTGGCTTTGCCGACCAGCTTGATGTGTTCATCAGCGGCACCTATCTCGAAAGGGTGCGCGGTCTGGATGACAACGAGTCCATCGAATACGGCCTTGCGCGTTCCCGCAGGGATGTGGAAGGCAAGTGCAAGATGGTCGGCTCGTATGCCGTTTACAATGGTTTGGACTACGAAGATGCCACCTATGTCTGCATGATGGAATCGGACGGAGTGATGGCTTTCGACATATGCTACTTCCAGACTCACCCTTATCTCTGGGATGACATCAAGAGAGGTATAGACAGGGCCGAGAAGGAGCTCAAAATCAGAAAATGATGAAAAAAAGCATATTTGCACTGCTGCTCGCGGCAGCTCTGGCCTCCGCCTTTATGCCTTCCTGCACCAAACAGGAGGTAAAGCCGGGCGGTGACCAGCAGGACACCACCGGAAGGGATACCTCTGAAATCAAGGACCCCGTTGACAGCAACTACATTGCCCCGGGAGACACCGTAAGGCAGAAGCCTATGGTGATGTGGATTGATGCTTCCGCGAACTTCGACAGGATGAAGGACAAGAAGAGCATCAATGCCACTCTGGACAAAGCAGTGAAGTACGGCTTCAACGGCATCGTGATTGATGTGAAGCCTTGCGAAGGCACGGTGCTCTACGACAGCGAGTTCCTTGAGCCTTACAAACTCTCGAGTGAGGAAAGGGGCTTCGACTATCTGGAGTATATGATAAAGGCGGCCAAGCAGCGCAATCTCAGGGTGGAAATTTCCACCACCATTATGACTATGGGCAATGTGGTCAGCCGCAAGGGGCCTCTTTTCACCGACCCTGAGATAGCCGAAGCAGAGTGTATCGAATATACCCCAACCGGACTGCACAAAATCAGCGAGAACCCCAATGCCTTCGGTGCGGTGAATCCTTGCCATCCGAATACGATGAAATACATCAAGAGGATGATAAATGAAATCTTCACCAATCCTAAATACGAGTGCGTGGACGCCTATGTGCTGGACTACTGCCGTTATATGAACTTCAACAGCGACTTTTCCGACTACTCGCGCGAAAAGTTCGAGGAGTATATAGGCGAAAGCGTGCCGAACTGGCCTGAGGATATCTACACCTTCAATTCGGATTCCTTCAGTTCGTACTGGGATGACTTCACTCCGGGCAAGTATTACAACCTCTGGATTGAATGGAGGGCTCAGGTGATTCACGATGTGATAGCAGAAATCCGCACCACCCTCAAAGAAATCCGTCCTGATGTGGACCTGGAAGTATGGGCCGCCTCCTGGGGACCTCTGCCTGCCACCGGCCAGAACTGGGCCAGCCCGAAATACAAGGCAGTGAATCTCAACTGGTGGGCTACCGAAAACTATTACAAGACAGGATATGCCGACCTTCTGGACACCTTCCAGCTCGGGGCCTACCTTAACAAGGTCAACGGAATGGACCCGGAGACCATAGAATATGCCCTGTACAAGTGCAACAATATGCTTATGGGAGACTGCAACTACTGGGGCACCTTCTCGGTTGCCAGCCGCGAATTCGATTCGGAAGCCGCAGCCTATCTGTGCCTTACCAAGTCACCGGGCTGTATGGTCTTCGACCTTGTGCACATCTCAACCTGCGGACACTGGAACAAACTCAAGGCGGGCATAGACCGGGCTTGGGAAAAGTTGGGAGTCAACTCCCCTCTAAAATCGAAAACTCTCAATGAAGAATAAACTCTACTGGGGAATGCTGCCTTTGCTGGCAGCATTTTCCGCTTGTCAGAAGGAGAAAACACCGGCTCCCGAGCCATTCAGGGAGGCTACGGTGCTGGAAATTGCAGATGCGCGTTTCACGGCTGTGAACAGCGGTGACAGCAAGACCTTCAGGCTCAATGTGGACGGAGATTACGAAGTTTCCGTGCAGAACGGGGACTGGTTGAGCACCGACCCGACGGACAGCAGCATCACCGTGACCATAACGGGGCCTCTGAGCGACAGCGAGGACCGCACTGCCCTGGTAACACTCAAATCCGGCAAACTGGAGGAGAGCATTCCTGTAGTGCTCAAAAAATCAGCCGCAATAGACTGGCAGTTCGAGCCTGACTATGCCGAGGGAGGCAATATGGCCACCTTCGACAATGAGGCCCTTGGCCTTTGCAGCGGCTCCTTTACCCACGAGGCGGGAACTTCACCGCTTTCGGGCTACGGAAGGGTGGATTTCGCTTCCGATGCGGCATTTGTCAAAAAGATGGCCGACGGCTTCACTCTCGAAAGCATATTTGCTGCAGATGAGCTCCCGGCCACCGGCTTTATGAGCGCAATAGGCTGCCTGTACAACGGAGGAGCAAGGCTGGGAGTGAGCGGAAAGGACAGCAACGGAAGAATCGTTGCGGACATCTGGGCAGGGGGCAGGCAGGTGAGCCTGTCTTCGGGCAAGGGTGTCAGCACGGGCTCATATCACCACGTCGCACTCTGCTGGGATGCCGTGGACAAGATGGCAAGGCTTTGGGTGGACGGCGAAAAGGTGGACAGCTGCAAGGCTGAGACCTTCTCACTTCCTTCCGCCAAGACCGCCCAGTGGCTGTGCATAGGCGGCAATTGCAGCAAGAGCGATCCGGAGTGCGCCTGGAACGGCGAAATAGCTCTCGCCAAGGTACACGATGCGGTATTTGACGGGGCCGAAGTGGCAAGGCGTTTCTCCAAGCTGCCGCAGGAGGCTGCCGCGCACTGCACCGGTCTTCGCAAGGTCAGCTTCATCCCCGAATGCGCAATCGCGGACGGGTCAAGCTTCAAGCTCTCTGCGGACGGCCTGCTGCCTTCCGACAGAATAGCACTTTATGGCATAAGCACCGGCAGTTGCCTTGACGGGGAGTGCAGCATTTCAGATGGAGTTGCGACAATCAATGCTGCAGTCGGGGACGGAGCCTACAGGGTGGATTTCACCAGGGACAATCTCACCACCCCTCTGGGAGTAGTGGAATTCAGGCTGAGCGAGCCGTCCTGCGTATCACGCAGGCCAAAGGTTATTGCCCACCGCGGGGTGCACAACAGCGGAGCACCGGAGAATTCTCTCGAAGGCCTGAGGCTTGCCCAGCAGGCCGGCTATTACGCCTCCGAAACCGATGTATGGCTCAGCGCTGACGATTCGCTTATGATTAATCACGACGGCAGGATAGGAGGCTATGATGTGCAGACTACCTCCTATGCCACCCTTCGCACGGTGAAACTCTCCAACGGAGAAACTCTGCCGAGCCTTTCGGAATACCTCACCCAGGCCGGCAAGTCCGAAAGCACCAAGCTGATAATAGAAATCAAGGACCACTCCACCACCGAGCGTACACTTGAGGCCACTATGGCTACGGTGCAGATGGTGGAAAGGATGGGTCTTAAGGACAAGGTCGAATATATCGCCTTCAGCTACGATGCCTGCCTGCTGATCCGTCAGCTGGACCCTCAGGCCACCATAGGTTTCCTCTCCGGCAACAGAGAGCCTGAGATACTGAAAGAAGACGGAATCGACATTATGGACTACTCTATGTCGGTTATGCTGAACTCCAAGCCTGAGTTCGTGGACCGCGGCCACAAACTGGGAGTTGAGACCAATATATGGACGGTCAACGACAGGGCTACCATTATGAAGTGCATAGCAGTATGTGCTGACTACATCACCACCGACTACCCGGAGCTGGTGGAAGAAATAGCGGACAAGCTGTTCTAAGCTATTACAGCGGAAAATATGAGTTCAGGAGCCTCGGCGTCTATGGCGTCCGGGGCTTCATTTTCGCAAAGGTGGAAGGCTGCGAACTGGCCCGGGGTGATGCTGCGCTGGGAGCGGTCGAAGACGACATATATTCCGCTATTCTTATAATAGACGGTAGCGTCCTGCAGAGGCTGGCGGTAGCGTATGCGCACCCTCACGCGGCGCTGCTCACCTGCCTTCATTTCGTAGCAGGGGCGCATCCAGTGCATATCTTCCGGAAGCAGACGCATTACCTTGCGGTAGAGGCCCTCATGTTCCTCCCCTTCTCCCACATAGACGCGGTTGCTCTGCACGTCGGTGGCAATGACGAAGACGGGGTTCTTGTGACCGCCTATGCCGAGGCCCTTGCGCTGCCCCAGAGTGTAGAACTGGGCGCCTTCGTGCTTGCCGGCAACGACGCCCCAGGGGTTGAAGCGGTTGCGGGTCTTTTTCTTATGGTGCGAACCCCCGCGGTAAGTTTCGGTCGTAAATACTATGTCCGAATAGTCATAAGGCCGGCTGAGTTCGAGCAGATCCTCCTCGGACCAGCTTTCCACCGGACGGGAAAGGATTTCCTTCTCGCGGGCATGCTTTGCGGAGTCGGCATAATATTGAGGAAAAACCTCAATCACCTCTCCTTCAACGCTTTTGAGCTTCTGCTGCAGGAAGACAGGAAGGTCCACCTTGCCGACGAAGCAAATGCCCTGCGAGTCCTTTTTGTCTGCGGAAGGCAGGTCGGCCTCCTGCGCGAGGCGGCGCACTTCGCTTTTGCAGAGATCCCCTATCGGAAATATGGCGGCGCGCAGCTGCTCCTGGCTGAGCTGGCAGAGGAAGTAGCTCTGGTCCTTGCCGGGATCCACACCTTCCAGCAGGCTTACAGTGCCGTCGGGGTTCTCCCTTCTGCGGCAGTAATGCCCTGTGGCAACTGCATCTGCACCAAGCTTTCGGGCAGCTTTGAGGAAGGCGTCGAACTTGATCTCGCGGTTGCAGAGCACATCCGGATTGGGGGTTCTGCCGTGTTCGTATTCGGAGAACATATAGTCCACGACCCGCTTGCGGTACTCCCCGCTCAGGTCCACGAAATAGAAGGGAATCCCCAGCTTGCGGGCGACCAGTTCGGCTACGAACTTGTCCTCTTCCCATTCGCAGTCACCGTGCAGAGTCCCTTCGGTATCGTGCCAGTTCTGCATAAACATAGCAAAGACATCATAGCCCTGCTGCTTCAGAAGCAGAGCGGCAACACTGGAGTCAACTCCTCCTGAAAGTCCGATACAAATCTTCATACAGGGAGCAAAGATAACGACTTCAACCCATTATTCATCCCCATATCAAGACCAATTAAGATGAAATTTGTATTTTTGTGTTTTAAAGCTTTCAATATGATTGATGAGACCATAGCATTAGAACTAATCGCCCAAGGAGAGGGGCAACATGTAGAATTCAAGGAGAATGTTCCTTCCAAAGTACGGGAACTCAGTGAAGAAGTATGCGCTTTTTCGAATGCTTCCGGTGGATATGTCCTTATCGGAATCAGCAACAAAAGCGAATTCGTTAAAGGTTTCACAATCGACAATAACAAGCGTTCCTCCATTCAGGATTCTCTGGATGCTATTCAGCCTACGGTTAACAGTGAGTTCTATCCTCTTTCAGTTCAGGGACACGATATCTGGGTGATTGAAGTTCAAGAAGGAGACAACAAACCTTATGTCGCATCTGGTTCTATCTTTGTCCGTCGCGGAGCCAATTCCCAAAAGCTTCGCACTCCTTCCGAAATGCGGCAACTCTTTGACGATGCCGGTGCCCTTCATTTCGATGAAGCGTACAACAAATGGTTTCGGATGGACGAGGTCTCCGAACAGGCCGTCCGTGAATTCAAAGAGAAAGCCGGTATCTCCTCATTAGCACCCACTACTGAACTCTTCCGGAATCTTGGATTACTTGGCCCCAAAGATGAAATTTCCAATGTTGTTCCGATGTTATTCTCCGATGAGTGCGGCAAACGGATACCCCAGGCAGTCATTCGCTGCGTTCTCTTCAAGGGAACAAACAAGGTCCACATTATCGACTCCAAGACCATTGGAGGCCCGCTTCTCAACCAGTACAACGAGACTACAAAATGGCTGAAGCAGCGCCTTGCCGTCGAATATATCATGGACGGCTTCAATCCGCGCATCGAGAAGTGGGAAATTCCGTTAGACGCAATAAAAGAAGCATTGACCAACGCTCTTTGCCATCGTGATTACTACGACACAGCTGCCAACATTATGGTTGAGCTCTACGATGACAGGCTTGAAATATCCAATCCAGGAGGTCTCCTTCCCATTGTAGCCAAGAATTTCGGACATATAAGCAAGTCCCGCAATCCAAAAGTCTTCGAACTTTTCACCAGAATGGATCTTGTAGAGAAGGTCGGCTCCGGCATTCCGAGGATGGAAGACCTGATGAAGGAATCCGGTCTTCCCGCACCGGAATACCGTACCGAAGGGTTCTTTACAATAGTTCTCCACAAGAATAGACCGACACTTCCCAAAAATGTCGGAGAAAATGTCGGAGAAAATGTCGGAGAAAATACAAAGGAATCTCTCAAAGGAAAAGCTAAACGCGAAAAGGAAATCCTTGAGAATATTCGAATAAATCCCAAAATATCATCAGCCGAATTAGCAAAAATACTTAAGGTTGCAGAACGAACCATTGAGAGAGACATTGCCCGACTTAGGGAAACAAATAAAATTAAGAGGCATGGTAGTGACAAGGGTGGAGAATGGATTATTTTGTAATCAGTTCTCCGGTGGCAGGGTTTCGTGAGAATTGCTTGAAATAGTCCCACATTATGGCAGCCGGAATTTGTGCAAGAAAAGGAATATTCTCTTATTAATTGTTATTTTTGTAAACCATAAAACACTAACAATTAATTAACAGCAGTAAAATAAGTCAGCGGAAAGGACAGTTCAATCTGAACGATTTCAATAAAAACCACAAAAATGACAGACAGGAAACTGATATTATCTTACAAGGAATACACTTTTGACGAACTGTCCGGTGAAGACCGGCAGTTGGTTGAAGCAGCAGTCGGAGCTATGCGGAATGCCTATTCTCCATACTCCAATTTCAAGGTCGGTGCAGCCGTGCGGCTTTCAGACGGAAGCATTGTAATAGGAAGCAATCAGGAAAATGCAGCCTATCCTTCAGGACTGTGCGCAGAAAGGACTGCGATGTTTGCAGCCAGTGCACAGCATCCGGAGCTGGACATCAGAAGCCTTGCAGTTGCTGGAGGCCTGGACGGACAGCTAGAAGAGGTTCCGGCCAGCCCGTGCGGTGCCTGCCGTCAGGTGATGGCGCAGTATCAGCGCAAGGCAGGTGCGCCTCTCTCAGTGCTGGTAGTGGGGGCTGAATGCGTCTGGAAGTTTGACAGGGTGGACGACCTCCTGCCGTTCATTTTCGATTCGATTTAATCCTTAAGGCAGCAGGCAGTTGCGGCTCTGATGCCGTCAATCGCGGAAGATACTATCCCGCCTGCGTAGCCTGCGCCCTCTCCGCAAGGAAAGATTCCTGGTCTGGAAACATATTCCAGGCTCTGAGGGTCGCGTGGAATGCGCACGGGGGAAGAGGTGCGTGACTCCACTCCCAGAAGCAAGGCTTCATTGGTATAATAGCCTCCTATCTTCACTTTCGGAAAGGCCTTCTGCAGCCTGCGGGCTATGATGGGCGGAAGGGCTGTGTGCAGAGGTGCGCTGACCACTCCGGGGTGATAGGAAGACTCAGGAAGCGAAGCGGACAGCCTGCCTTTGCAGAAATCCTGCATACGCTGCCCTGGAGCCGCCATAGGGTTAGTTGCGCCGCAGCTTTGGGCCGTGCGGTACATCATCCTTTCCACCTCCTGCTGGAAGTCCATAAGGCGCATAGGGTCTTCGCCCGGCACATCTTCAGGCTCAATCTGGACTACGACTCCGGCATTGGCCCAGCGGGAATTACGCTCGGCATTGGACATTCCGTTGAGCACTACGCTCTCAGGCTCGGTTGAGGAAGGCACGAGTATGCCTCCCGGACACATGCAGAAAGAGAAAACTCCCCTGCCGTCCACCTGCTCGACGAAGCTGTATTCGGCGGCCGGGATACCCGGACGCCATTTGCCGTGATATTGGGCTTTGTTGATGAGGGCCTGAGGATGCTCCACTCTCACACCGAGGGCAAAGCCCTTGGCTTCAAGCGCACCGCCACCGCTTCTTAGCATCTCATACACATCGCGCGCGGAGTGGCCTGTGGCAAGTATGACTTTCGGGGCGCGGTAGTGTGCGCCATCGGCGCAGTGCACCACGAAAGCTCCGTCTTCCCCTTCGATGGCGCACACCCGCGCCCCGAAATGGTATTCCCCTCCGTGAGCCTCAATGCATTTGCGTATGTTCTCCACAATAGCGGGAAGGCGGTTCGAGCCTATGTGCGGATGTGCATCATAAAGAATATCCTCCGAAGCACCGAAAGCCACCAGCTGCGTGAGCACTTCCCTGTTGTCCCCGCGCTTGGAGGAACGGGTATACAGTTTGCCGTCGGAAAAAGCGCCTGCACCTCCCTCCCCGTAGCAATAGTTGGAGTCGGGATTGACCACGCCTTCCCGCGAGAGCGCCGCCATATCGTATTTGCGCGCGTGCACATCCTTACCCCTTTCGAGCACTATGGGCCTGCGCCCGAGGGTAAGCAGTTTGAGGGCGGCGAACATTCCGGCAGGGCCTGCGCCCACCACTATCACGGGTTCGGCTCCGTGCACATCGCGGTACTGAGGGGCAGCGTAAGGAGTATATTCTTCGTCAGGGCCATAGACCTCCACCCGGTGGCGCAGCAGCAGCGAAGAGCCGCGCGCATCAAGACTGCGTTTCACGAGTACGGCGCGAAGGTCCCTGCGGTGAAACAGAGCCTCCACCCTGGACTGCACATCCGAAGGGCTGAGAGGGGAACTGAGGGGCGAAGTGAGTTCTATGGTCTGCATAGGTTCTACAGTTCTGCGATACGGGAAACCGGGGCTGCGTCCAGAGGGCAGCGCTCTCCTGCGAGGTAATGGAAATAGCCCGCAATGGCAATCATCGCAGCATTGTCGGTAGTGAACTTGAATTCAGGCAGATAGACATTCCAGCCGCGCTTTGCTCCTTCCTCGCTGATGCGGGTGCGCAGCCCGCTGTTGGCGGAAACGCCTCCGCCTATTGTTATCTCCTTAATGCCGGTCTGCTTTGCAGCCTTGACGAGCTTGTCCATAAGAATGTCTATAAGGGTCTTCTGGAAGGAAGCGCAGATGTCCTCCTTGTTCTTTTCCATAAAGTCCGGGTCCTTTGCCATCTCGTCGCGCACAAAATACAGCAGCGAGGTCTTGACTCCGCTGAAGCTGTAATCCAGCCCCGGGATATGAGGCTTGGCGAAGCTGAAACGCTTGGGGTCACCCTGCTTGGCGAGCCTGTCTATAATCGGACCGCCCGGGTAGCCCAGACCCATCATCTTGGAGCACTTGTCGAAGGCCTCTCCCACGGCATCGTCTATGGTCTGGCCGAGTATTTCGAAGTCCAGCGGAGAATTGACCTTCACGATTTGGGAATTGCCTCCGGAGACCAGCAGGCACAGGTAAGGGAAGGACGGTTCGCGCACCTGCACGCCTTCCTGACGCACAAAGTTTGCCAGCACGTGTCCCTGCAGATGGTTCACGCTCACGATGGGGATATCGAGAGCGAGGCCCAGAGCCTTGGCAAAGGATGTTCCTACCAGCAGGGATCCAAGCAGTCCGGGACCCCGGGTGAAGGCTATGGCTGTAAGCTCGGAAGCGCTCACTGCTGCCCTTGCAAGAGCTTCGCTGACCACCGGCACAATGTTCTGTTCGTGGGCTCTGGAGGCAAGTTCGGGCACAACGCCTCCGTAGGCGCGGTGAACGTCCTGACTTGCAATCACATTGGAGAGCAGGACCCTGTCCTTGATAACGGCTGCGGAAGTATCGTCGCAGGATGATTCTATACCGAGTATTATGTCTGCCATAAGTATCTTCAGAATTGAACGCCAAAATTAGCAAAAAACTGCCGGAATTTTGTTAAATTTGGGCCGTATGCGCTCAAAAAAGATTTGGAAAGTACTTGCCCGCGTGCTGGAGCTGCTTATGCTGCTTCTGCTCGCGGTCGTAATGCTTATCCAGCTGCCTTCTGTCCAGACTTCCCTCTGCCGCAAGGCCATCTCTTTGGTGGACGGGAAGTTCGATGCGCAAATCAGCCTTGGAGGCATACATTTTCTTCCCTTCAGGACACTCGTTCTCAAGGACCTGGTCATTGTCGATACAGCTCCGGTGGGAGGCATAGATACTCTTGCACGTATTGACCGGCTGTCCGCCACCTTTTCCCTCAAAGGCTTGAATTTCAAGCAGAAAGGAGGAGTCAAGCTGGACCGCGTAAGGGCGGACGGGGTGGAATTCAACCTCGTCATTGTCGAAAGGGACGGCTTTGAGAACAATCTCTACGCAATGTTCCGCATTCCCAAGGGTCCCGATGACCCCCGCGAAAAGCCGGACCTGTTCTGCATACGCAAGGCTGACGCAACCGACCTGCGCTTCCGTATGGTCAACCTTACTGAAAATGATTTCGAGTACAAGGGTTTCGGCATCAACTGGAGCGATATGGACCTTTCAGGAGATGTGCACGGACGCGATATCAATTTCGTGGATTCCCGCTGCTCCTTCGAAATCACAAGTTCCTCGCTTCGCGATAAATGCGGCTATGCTATGAGCCTGACCGGCAAATGCATCACCGGAATGGGCCTGACCGAGATATCGGACATTCACCTCAAAGACCAGTGGTCAGATGTAGATATTGCTTATTACTCAATGGGTTATGAGCATTTCAGCGACTGGGGCGAGTATGTGGACCACATTCCTATGAAAGGAGAGTTCAGGCAAAGCCGGCTCGCGATGCGTTCGCTCGCCTACTTTATGGGAGTGATGCAGGACTGCCCGGTGGTGCTGGACATTGAGAAGGGCGGCATAGACGGGCCCGTCAACAACCTGACCATCAACACTTTGAAGTGCAAGGACCTGTACAGCGGAGTGGAGCTTGAAATCGGAGGGCATCTCAAGGATATCTGCATTATCCCCCAGGCTTCGCTGACCGTGGACCTGCAGCGCCTGGCCTTCGACACTCCTTCCCTTGAGAAACTTATCGGGGCTTTCACCCCGGATTCGGTCAAGCTCGGTCTGGACCGCTATGCCCAAGGGGTACAGGCCGAACTCAGCGGCTCCCTCAGGGGACCCCTCAACTCCCCTTCCCTGGATATCAGATTGAATACAACTGCCGGCAAACTGGAACTGAAAGGCAGCACCGATGGCCTTATGGACCCCCAAAAGCCGATCAGCTACGACGGAAGGGCCGTAGCGGATGAACTTGATTTGAAAAGACTGATTGGAGCGGATGCCCTCGGACCTACATCCATTCTGGTCCGCAGCTGCGGTTCCATCCCTCTGGACGGCAGCCAGCCGCTCATCCAGCTGGACACCATCTCAATAGGCAAACTGACTCTTCTGGACTATCCTTACTCCGACATCACTGCGAAGGGCCAGCTCAAGGAAGGCATATTCAACGGATGGGTAAACTGCCAGGACAGGAACCTGAAATTCCTGTTCAGCGGAGGAGTCTCCATTGAAGCCAACAATTTCACTTACGGAAGGTTCTTCCTCAACATTCCTCACGCCGACCTGAAGGCAACCGGACTTGACCCTCGCCCGGGCACCTCAATAGCCTCAGGCAACTTCGACATCAGGCTGCGCAAGAACAAAGACAACACCCTGCTGGGCTCGGCAAACGGTATGGATTTGGAGTACACGGATGACGACGGAGTAAATGACATCGGCGATTTCTCTCTCGACATCCGCAACAACGAAGACAGCAAGCTGAACTGGACCACCTTCAGTTCGGACTTCCTTGAGTTCGGCTACAAGGGCGATATTTCTATTGAAAAAGTGCTGGAGCCCGTACTTGCAGCGACCGTTGGCCGAAGTGTCCCGGCAGTGCTGCCACCGGGCAAAACCCCTCAGACAGACGGACACAGTTTCCTTGCCCAGTTGGAGCTCAAGGATACCAAAAAGATTCTGGCTCCACTTAAGATGTATTTCAACATTGCCGAAGGCACCAAGGCCGAGGCAGAGCTTGACAGCAACGGGGATTTCACCCTGAGTTTCGATTCCGCACTTCTCGCTGCAGGCGAAGTGGCCGTCAGCCATCCTTCCCTCAGGATGCGGTGTGGCAGTGAGCACTCCGTGATAGAAGCCGGCATCCGCGAGATGTATGCCGGGCAGTTTGCGATGAAAAACATCGCCCTGAGCGCAAATGCGAAGAGCAATGATGTGGAACTTATGCTCTGCGGAGCCACAGACCAGGTCGAGAATACCAGCGTAAATCTCAAGTTGAATGCAAACCTTGCCAGAGACCGCCGCAAAGGCAACAAACTGGTGGTTTTCGGAAGCATTCCGGACTCCTGGCTCAGCATTGGAGGCAATGTATGGAACATACTTGAGCCTGACCTCAGATACTCCGGCGATTCACTTTCCGTCCACGGCTTCGGACTTGTGAACGGAGACCAGGCGATTTATGTGGATGGAGCGCTTTCGAGCAAATTCGACCAGAAACTGATAGTGAAAGCAAGGGATTTCGACCTTTCCACCTTTGCAGGTTTCCTGAAGAAGGATTTCGGCATCAAGGGTGCAATCGAGGCAGACCTTGTCATCGGCACACACAAAGATGCCAATACCGACATTCAGGGTTCAATCTTCTGCCCTGAACTTCTGGTGGGCGGCCGCAGCGCCGGCTCTCTGGAACTCCACGCGGAAATGGACCCCGAGGATTTCGAAATGCTGAATTTCAGCCTGCGCAACTCGGCTGGAGGCACCTCCGATGCAATCAGGATTTCAGGCGGCAGCTTCAACCTGGCATCCAATGTCGTCAGAGCCAAGGCAAGCTTCAACAATTTCGAAATAGGCTTCGCAGAAAGCTTTGTGGAGGACTATTGCTCCGAGCTGAGAGGCAAACTCAGCGGCAACATCACCATCAGCGGCAATGTCAGCAGCGAGCAGTTTCTGCAGAAGGGCATCAGATGCGACGCCCTGATGCTTAAGGAAGGCCACGTGCTGCTCAAGCCTACAGGGGCTGCCTATGACCTGGACGGCAAGCTGAAATACCAGCAGGGCGAACTTTCGGTGGACAGACTCACACTGAGGGACAACAGGGGCGGTATGGCTTCTCTCAGCGGCAATCTGGAGGAACTGCTTCTGAATGTGGACAATTTCAAGGTTCTTGACAAACGCAACGACGGCAGCCAGTTCTACGGTCATCTCGCCGTGGGAGGCAATATGCGCATTGCCGGCATTAGTGAAGGGGCTCTGGATATCGGAGGCACAATTGCCACTGCCGGGGACGGAGATGTATCCATCATAACGGCATTCAATGCCAGCTCCGAGTCGGTGCTCCTTAGTTTCACCCAGCCGGTGGACTCAAGCGAAACCGAGAGCCTGCTTCCTGTCCTGCCGAAGAAGGAAAGCGGTTCACTCAAGATGGACTGCCGCTTTGTGGTCAGTCCTCAGGTGAAACTCACCGCCTACCTTGACAAGGCGGCATCAAACGTTATTTCCGCCTCCGGAAACGGAGACATCAGCATAGGTTTCGACAGTTCGCAGAGAGATGTGAGACTGGGAGGAGACTATGTGATTAATGAGGGAAAGTGCCACTTCGCCGCACTCAGCTCGCTCATCACCAAGGACTTCGTCATAGAAAACGGGTCATCAGTGAAGTTCGCCGGCAACCCTATGGATTCGGAGCTTGACATCAAGGCGAACCAAATCCTCAAGAAGGTCTCTATCGGACCTCTGATTTCCGACACCACGGCAGTGCATACCGAAAAGAAGGTCATCTGCGGTCTCGGCATTTCCAACAAGCTGACGAACCCTGAGCTGAGTTTCTCCATTGATGTGGAGGACCTTGACCCTGCCACCAAATCCCTTGTGGAGAGTGAACTCAATACCGAGGACAAGATTCAGAAGCAGTTCCTGGCCCTTATCCTTACAGGCAACTTCCTGCCGAGCGAAAGCCAGGGCATTACCGACAACAACTCCACTTCCGGCTCCAATCTTATACTCAAAAACCTGACTTCGATAATGTCGGGGCAGGTCAACTCGGTGCTGCAGAAAATAGGAGTGCCGGTGGACTTTGGTCTGTCGTACCAGCAGAACGAAATCGGCAAGGATATAGTGGATGTGGCGCTTTCGACCAACCTGTTCTCGGACAGGGTGCAGCTGGACGGTTCGATTGCCAACAGGCGCTACAGCACCACCAGCAGTGACGAGATGGTGGGAGACCTGGATATAGGCATAAAGATTGACAAGACAGGCTCGCTGAAACTGAAGATGTTCTCCCACTCTTCCGACGACTACACCTCCTTCCTGGACAACTCGCAGCGCAACGGTGTGGGTATCACCTACCAGAAGGAGTACGACAATTTCTTTGATTTCGTGAAGGGACTCTTCAAGAAGAAGGGCAAGGATAATGTGCCTCAGGAAGGGCCTGTAAGGACAATTACGATTACGCAATGAGCAAAGGAAAACTATATCTGATACCATCCCCTCTCGGGGACAATGAACCCGCAGAAGTGATTCCGGCACCTGTGCTGGAACTTCTGAAAAGCATCACCACCTATGTGGTGGAGGAGGCCAGGACCGTGCGCAGGTACCTTTCCCGTGCAGGGTTGAAGGGCCATATCGAGGAGCTCAGGCTGGTGGAGCTCAATGAGCATACTACGCCTGCCGAGGTGGAGGCTATGCTTCCTCTTTTCGATGAGGGCAATAATGTGGGTCTTATCAGCGAAGCCGGTCTGCCGGCAGTTGCAGACCCGGGTGCCGCCCTGGTGGCATTGTGTCACCGCCACGGCATAGAGGTTGTGCCCCAGGTGGGACCGTCTTCGCTTATGCTTGCGCTGATGGGAAGCGGTCTGAACGGACAGTCATTTGCGTTCAGGGGCTATCTCCCGGCAAAGACCGACGAGAGGCGCGCTGCGATTAGGGAAGTGGAAAAGCTTTCGGGAGCCCTGCATCAGACTCAGATTTTCATTGAAACTCCCTACCGCAATGACTCCCTGCTTGCCGACCTGCTCGCGAACCTGAGCCCCCAGACGCGGCTCTGCCTTGCTGCCGACCTTACTCTGGAGAGTCAGACCATCAGGACTATGAGCGTGGCCGAGTGGAAGAAGATCGGATTCAGTGTGGGAAAGAGGCCTTGTGTTTTTTTGATTTTGAAATGATGGAAGGATTGCTTGAACTCAAAGGTATGCGTTTCCACGCTTTCCACGGCTGCCTGCCGCAGGAGCGCGTGGATGGAGGAGAGTATGTGGTGGATTTCAGTGTGAAGCTGGATGTGGGAAGGGCAGTGGACAGCGATGAGCTCGGGGACACCCTGGACTACAGCAAAGTATATGCTGTCGTGAGGGAGCAGATGGAGCTTCCTTCCGATTTGATTGAGAATGTTGCGGGGCGCGTTGCGGCTGCAATCAGAGCGGCTTTTCCGCAGCTTCCGCCTTTTACTTTGAAGCTGACAAAACTCGCTCCTCCTGTGGGAGGGGTTTGTGAAGGGGCTTCGATTACGCTAGTAGGATGAAGATTGCTTTTTTGACACTGGGCTGCAAGCTCAATTATGCCGAGACTTCGACTTATCAGCGCGGCTTCGAACAGGCCGGGTTGGAGGTTGTGCCCTGGCAGCAGGCGGCCGACATATATCTTATCAATACCTGCTCGGTTACGGCGACTTCGGATTCGAAGTCGCGAAACCTTATCCGCAAGGTGCACCGCATCAATCCCGAAGCGAGGATAGTGGTC
>SAMEA3663208__coassemble_109_pt1 | contig 46369 bp, 45 predicted proteins | sample SAMEA3663208__metabat2_low_PE_018 | metagenome-assembled genome bin SAMEA3663208 (sample SAMEA3663208) | pig gut metagenome | biome: pig gut; feature: pig-associated habitat; material: faeces | place: China | collected 2013
GAGGTCGGTTTGGTCGCCATACTGGACGCGGACAAGGAGGGCTTTCTCAGAAGCGAGACGAGCCTTATTCAGACCGTCGGGCGCGCCGCGAGCGCGCGGTTCCATATGGACAAGAGCGCCCTTGCGTCTGGTGGAAATCTCGATGGCGGCACCTACGAACTCCTCCGGAACCTCGATGGAGAGTTCCTCAATAGGCTCGCACCTCTGCCCGCCTATGGTCTTGTCCAGCACCTTCGGCTGTCCCACCTGAAGCTCGAAGCCCTCGCGGCGCATAGTCTCGATAAGCACGGAAAGATGAAGCACTCCGCGTCCATATACTATGAATGAATCGGCTCCGGTGCCGGGCTTTACGCGCAGGGCAAGGTTCTTCTCAAGCTCCTTCTCGAGGCGCTCCTTGATGTGGCGCGAAGTCACGAACTTGCCGTCCTTGCCGAAGAAAGGCGAATTGTTGATGGTGAAGAGCATACTCATCGTTGGCTCATCCACTGCGATAGGAGGGAGGGCCTCAGGGTTTTCGAAATCCGCAATGGTATCTCCGATTTCGAAGCCGTCGATGCCGACCACGGCGCAAATATCGCCGCACTGCACGCTCTCGGTCTGAGTCTTGCCAAGACCTTCGAAGACCATAAGCTGCTTGATTTTCTGCTTCTGGATAACGTCATAGCGCTTGCACAGGCTCACATTCTGTCCGCTCTGCAGGGATCCGCGGGTTACCTTTCCCACTGCGATACGGCCCACATAAGGGCTGTATTCGAGGGAGGAAATAAGCATCTGCGGAGTGCCTTCCACTACCTGCGGTGCCGGGATTTCCTCAAGGATGGTGTCGAGAAGGGCGGTGATGTCGGTGGTCGGCTGCTTCCAGTCCAGGGACATCCAGCCCTGCTTTGCAGAGCCGAAGACAGTCTTGAAATCGAGCTGCTCCTCGCTTGCGTTGAGGTTGAACATAAGGTCGAAGACCTCTTCCTGTACCTCGTCCGGGCGGCAGTTCGGCTTGTCCACCTTGTTTACCACCACTATAGGCTTCTTGCCGAGCTGAATAGCCTTCTGGAGTACGAAGCGGGTCTGAGGCATACACCCCTCGAAGGCATCCACGAGCAGGAGCACGCCGTCCGCCATGTTGAGCACTCTCTCCACTTCTCCGCCGAAGTCGCTGTGGCCCGGGGTGTCGATAATGTTGATTTTGACATTCTTATAGATGACGGACACGTTCTTGGCGAGAATGGTGATTCCCCTTTCCCTCTCAAGGTCGTTGTTGTCAAGGATAAGCTGCCCCAGATTTTCAGGCTGACGCACGAGGTTGGCCTGATAAATCATCCTGTCGACCAGGGTGGTCTTGCCGTGGTCGACGTGCGCGATGATTGCTATGTTTCTAATATCTGTCATACTCTACTAAAAAATCCCGCGAATTTACTAAAAATCAGCAAAATCCCAAGATGAAAATACAAAGAAGTCCGGTTTTGCTACCGGACTTCTGCTGTGCGCGGGATGAGACTCGAACTCACACGTCGCAATTGACACTAGCTCCTGAAACTAGCGCGTCTACCATTCCGCCACCCGCGCTCATTGGGAATGCAAAGATAAGTAAAAATTTAGAATTCCAAATAAGGAAATGAGGGGAAATTTCCGTATATTTGCGCGATAGCCCTGCTTGGGCACTTAACACTGGTTAGAAAATCAAAAAACAGAAATTGCAATATGTTGTCAACACTTCTCCAGACAGACATCGTGGACATTGCCGCCCAGCCGGAAGTCCAGTCTATCTCCATCCTCGAGATGGCCACCAAGGGTGGTTGGATTATGGTAGTACTCCTCGTACTTTCCCTGGTCGCAATCTTCATTTTCGGCAAGAAATGGTGGATGATTGCACAGGCCGGGAAAATCGACAAAAACTTTATGAATGACATCCGTGACTACATTCACGACGGCAAAATCAAGTCGGCCCAGACTCTTTGCAGCAAGTATGATACTCCTGTAGCAAGGATGGTCGAAACCGGAATCGCCCGTATCGGAAGGCCTCTGGGAGATATCCAGACTGCCGTTGACAATGTAGGCAACGCCGAAGTTGCAAGGCTCGAAAAGGGTCTTCCTTACCTCGCCACCATTGCCGGAGGTGCTCCTATGCTCGGATTCCTCGGAACGGTCATCGGTATGGTGCAGGCCTTCTTCAATATGGCCAATGCCGGCAGCAATGTGGACATCCCCCTGCTCTCAGGAGGTATATATACCGCTATGATTACCACCGTAGGCGGTCTTATCGTGGGTATCATTGCCTACTTCGGCTACAACTTCCTTTCGGCCAAGGTGTCCGATGTGGTCTTCAAGATGGAGAACACCACAATAGAGTTTATGGACCTCCTCAATGAGCCTGTCTCCGAGGAAGAAACAATCTAAGCAATGGCACTCAAGAGAACGACAAAGGCGGATCCCAATATGTCTATGTCCTCAATGACGGACATAGTCTTCCTCCTTCTCATATTCTTCCTGGTGACCTCGACCCTCATCAACCCCAATGCCCTGAAACTTCTTCTTCCGAAGAGCACCGGGCAGGTAAGCGCTAAGCCTACGGTTACGGTCTCCATCAAGGATTGGGGAGAGGACAGATATACCTATCATATCAACGGGGATGAGCAACCGCTGCCTTTCGGCCAGGTCGAAGACCGGCTGGTAGGTCTGCTCCAGAGCTCCGAGGACCCGACTTTTTCCATCTACGCTGACGAGTCGGTTCCTGTGAAGGAGCTTGTGCAGGTTATGAACATAGCCAAGAGAAACCACTATAAAGTAATACTGGCAACCTCACCGGAATAGAATGGAAAAGAAGCACGTGAAGGAATATATGGAAAAGAGGCGCAAATCAAGCCTCTATTCCTCAGTGGCAGGAGTCATTGTCGCAGGTGCAATCCACCTGACGGCCCTGTTGTGCCTTTCCTTCAACGGACTCACCTATATCTGGCCGCCTCCGGAGGAGTCTTCCTTCATTATTGATTTCACCGAGGAAATCGAGGTTGTCCAGCCCCGGTACGGCAAGGAGCCTGTCGCCGAAAAGGTGGACAAGGAAAAGCCTGTGGAACTCGTGAAAAGGAGCGAGTCTCCGGTAAAGGATGAAATTCCTAACGAGACTCCTGCCCAGACTCCGGACAATTTCGGGGATGTCGAGGTCCCGGACCCGCAGCCGGATACGACAAAGCCGAAGTTCGATCCCCGCGCAGCCTTCCCGGGAATGTCCCGCAGCGAGAGCAGCGCCGGCACGCCTCACGTGGCTTCAGAATCATCCCCCCGTTTTGCTGCCGGTCAGAGCGACGGCAACAGCCGCGACGCTTCGGAAGACGGCAAATCAAATGCACACCTTGAAGGCAGAAGGGTGGACGGATATCTTGCAGAACCGAAATACCTGAAGCAGGAATCCGGAATAGTAATTGTAACAATTTGGGTGGATATCTACGGCACGGTGAAGAACGCCGTAGCCGGAGCTCCGGGAACCACAGTTGATGACAAGGATTTATGGAATGAAGCGAGGAAAGCAGCGATGTCAACCCACTTCACCAAAGTAGATAAAATTACAGCAGATACCCCTCAGCTACAGGAGGGCACAATCACTTACATTTTCAAATTAAAGTAATGGAAGAGTATTCTAAGAACGGTCGTAAACTTAGACCAAGAAAAGCTACCGGACCTGCATACAGCACGTCCACGGATTTCCACGGTGGCCAGCGTCAGTCCCGCACTTATTCTGACAAACCGCACAGGACCTATCAGGAACAGGGTGACAGACCTAGACAGCACGCCTACGGTGACAGGCCACAGCGCCCATACGGCGACAGGCCTCAGCATTCTTATGGCGACAGGCCACAGCGCCCATATGGCGAGCGCCCGTCCCGTCCGCACTCTGAGCGCCCATACGGCGAGCATCAGTCCCGCCCATACGGTGAGCGTCAGGCCCGTCCTTACGGTGACCGCCCTCAGCGCAATTCCGCAGAGCAGCGCCCTTACGGTGACCGCCCTCAGCGCAGGCAGGGACCTAAGCCGTCCCAGGGCAAGAAGTTCTCAAAGAACAACAAGAAGACCTGGACAGCAGCTACCGAAGCCGGCATTGACCGCATGATCAGCCGCCGCCCTCAGGTTGCAGCCCAGGCTGAGAATTATTCTGACAATGATTATGTAAAGGTACCTATCCAGGAGGAGGTACGCCTCAACAAGTTCATCGCCAACTCTGGCGTATGCTCAAGACGCGAGGCAGATACACTCATCCAGGCAGGTGTCGTGACCGTCAACGGAGAAGTCGTTACCGAACTCGGAACCAAGGTCAATATCTATAAGGATGAAATCAAGTTCAACGGCGAGAAGCTCAAGGGCGAGGAGAAGGTTTATCTGGTGATGAACAAGCCGAAGGGCTATGTGACTACCGCCAGCGACCCTCACGCTGAGAAGACCGTGATGGACCTGCTCAAGGGATGCCGCTACAGGGTGTTCCCTGTAGGCCGTCTGGACAAGAACACCACCGGTGTGCTTATGTTCACCAACGACGGAGAAATTGCGGAGCGTCTGACCCATCCTTCTTATGATAAGAAGAAAATCTATCAGGTCAGTCTCAACAAGCCTCTCGAGCAGGAGGATTTCGACAAGATTCTCGCAGGAGTTGTCCTGAGCGACGGGGAAGTCCGTGCAGATGAACTCGAGTACATCGATGCTGATGACCACCGCAAGCTGGGCATCGAAATCCACTCCGGCAAGAATCGCATTGTACGCCGTATCTTCGAATCCCTCGGCTACGAGGTGAAGGCCCTCGACAGGGTTTACTTCGCAGGTCTTACCAAGAAGGGACTCAAGAAGGGCGAGTGGCGCCAGCTTACCGAAGGCGAGGTCAACATTCTGAAGATGGGAGCCTATGTTTAAGTCGGGATTCGTCAACATTATCGGGAATCCGAACGTCGGCAAGTCCACGCTTATGAACGCGATGGTGGGCGAGAAGCTCAGCATCGTGACAGCCAAGGCGCAGACCACCAGGCACAGGATAATGGGAATAGTCAACGGGGAAGACTACCAGATAGTCTATTCCGATACTCCCGGCATCCTCAAGCCTATGTACCGCCTGCAGCAGGATATGGTGAACTTCGTTGATGCCGCCATCGGCGATGCCGACGTGATTCTCTATGTTACCGATACTGTTGAGAAATCGGACAAGAACAGCGAATATGTGGACAAACTCTCCAAACTGGAGTGCCCTGTGATAGTCGTAGTCAACAAAATCGACATCAGCGACCAGCCTAAGGTGATGGAACTTATGGCCTGGTGGAAGGAAAAACTTCCCAAGGCCGACATCATCCCGGCTTCGGCCCAGGAGCATTTCAACCTTGAGACCATACTGTCCACGGTCGTAGAGAGGCTGCCCGAGGCCCCTGCCTGGTACGACAGGGATACTTTTACGGACAAGAACCTGCGTTTCTTCGCCTCCGAAATCATCAGGGAAAAAATCCTGCTGAACTACAAGGAGGAGATTCCATACTGCTGCCAGGTGGAAATCGAGTACTTCAAGGAAGGCGAAGACCGCTATGATATCGGTGCCGTAATTTATGTGATGAGGGACTCCCAGAAGGGAATCATCATAGGCAAACAGGGCTCGGCCCTCAAGAAGGTGGGCACCCAGGCCCGCCTGGATATGGAAGATTTCTTCCAGAAAAAGGTATTCCTCCAGATTTTTGTCAAGGTGGACGCTGACTGGAGGGAAAGCAGACGTGAACTCAGAAAGTTCGGATACGAAGACTAGCAAAGATGAGCGAAGAATACAAGGACATAATTGAAGAGGAAGATATGCTGGAAGCAGAAGAGCCGGCAGAAGGCGAACCGTCCGGGAAGTTCGACAAACTCCTGGAGAGCGACAGCCAGAAATTCAGGCTCTCGGGAATGTTCAAGGACTGGTACCTTGACTATGCGTCCTATGTCATCCTGCACAGGGCCGTGCCGCATATTGTGGACGGTCTGAAGCCGGTGCAGAGGCGTGTGCTCCACGCTATGTACAGGATGGATGACGGGGCATATACCAAGGTGGCGAACATAGTCGGCCAGGCTATGCAGTACCATCCCCACGGAGACGCTTCCATACTCGGTGCACTCGTGCAGCTCGGACAGAAAGGCTTTACCGTGGATTGCCAGGGTAACTGGGGAAACATCTTCACGGGTGATTCCAACGCTGCTCCGCGTTACATAGAGGCAAGGCTGAGCAAATTTGCCAAGGAGGTGGTTTTCGACCCGAAAATCACCAACTGGATGAACAGCTACGACGGACGCAACCAGGAGCCTACCGAGCTCCCGGTCCGTTTCCCTCTGCTGCTCGCACAGGGTACCGAAGGTATCGGTGTGGGTATGTCCTCCAAGATTCTGCCCCACAACTTCAACGAACTCATCGACGCTTCCATCGCCATCCTGAAGGGACAGCCGTATGAAATCTATCCCGACTTCCCGACAGGAGGCCTCGCCGACTGCTCCAAATATATGCAGGGGCGCAGGGGCGGCGTAGTGAAGGTGCGTGCCCGCATCGAGAAAATCGACAAGAGCACCATCTCCATCACCGAGCTCCCTTACGGCAAGACCACCCAGCTGCTCATTGACTCCATAGTAAAGGAGAAGAACAAAATCAAAATCAAGAAGATTGAGGATATGACCACCAACAAGGTGGAAATCCTCATCCACTTGCCTAACGATGTCTCTCCGGACAAGACCATAGACGCCCTCTATGCCTTTACTGACTGCGAAACGGCCATCGCTCCGAATGCCTGCGTGATTGTGGACAACAAGCCGCAGTTCCTCTCTGTCAATGACATACTCGAGTACAGCACCTGGCACACCCGCGACCTGCTGCTCGCACAGCTGCGCTACCATATGGGCGAGCTCGAAAACGACTGGCACTATACCTCCCTTGAGCGCATTTTCTTCGAGAACCGTATCTACAAGGTGCTGGAGATGGACTTCCCGAGCTGGGATGACCAGAAGCAGGATATTCTCACAAGGATGAAGGACTATGAGTCCCTGCTCAAGCGCGAAATCACTATGGAGGACATTGACAGGCTCGTGGACAAGCCGGTACGCAAGATTTCCCGTTTCGATACAAAGGCGCTCGACGAGAAAATCGCCTCCATCGAGCAGGAGATGCGCGAAGTCCAGGACAACATAGACAATATCATCAGATATACCATTGACTGGTTCAAGTCCCTCGGAAAGAAATACGGCAAGTCCTATCCTAGGCTCACCGAGCTGACCGGCTTCGAGACCATTGCGGCCACCAAGGTTATCAACAACAACGCGAAGCTCTATGCCAATATGGCCGAAGGCTTCGTGGGCACCGCCCTCAAGAAGGATGACGGGGTGCAGTATATCTGCGACTGCTCCGACCTTTCGGAGGTGCTCGTCATACGCAAGAACGGCAAATATTCCATCAGCAAGGTGGAGGAGAAGGCCTTCTTCGAGAAGAATCTTCTGTATGTGGGCGTGTTCAACCGCAACGACAACCGCACCACCTACAATGTCATATATCGCGCCGGCAAGACCGATATCCACTACGCGAAGAGGTTCAACATCACCTCCGTCACCAGGGATAAGGAATATGACATCACCACCGGAGAGGAGGGCTCCCAGATTCTCTGGTTCACCGCGAACCCTAACGGGGAGGCTGAGACCGTAAAGATTCAGCTCAGGCCGCGTGCTATGCTGAAAAAACTCAATTTCGAGTACGACTTCAGCCAGCTAGCCATCAAGGGAAAGGCCTCAAGGGGCAACCTGGTATGCAAGAACCCTATTCAGAAAATAACTATGCGCAGCGCCGGAGTCTCCACCATTGCAGGTAAGGATATATGGTATGATTCCGACATCCAGAAGCTCAACGACGAAGGTCGCGGCAAGTATCTGGGCGCTTTCAATACGGATGACAAGGTGCTTGCCGTCTTCAGCAACGGTACTTTCTACACGACTTCCTTCGACCTGTCAAACCGTTACCAGGGCGATGTGATTATCATAGAAAAACTGGACCCTGGCAAGACTTATACGGCCATCTACTACGACGGAGCCGCCAAGACCTATTATGTGAAGAGATTCTCATTCACGGTCTGCGACAACACTCCTACGTGCTTTATCTCGGATGCTCCGAAGTCCAAGCTTGTAGGCATAGTGGATGACCTGCATCCTCAGTACCTCGTGACCTTCGGAGGCAAGTCCGAGCACAGGGAGCCTGAGGCAATAGATGCGGAAGAATGGATTGCCAAGAAGGGCCTTACGGCCAAAGGCAAGAAATGCCACGACCGCGAAATCAAGAAGGTCGAGTTCATCGAGCCTCTCCACAAGCCGGAGGACGATGTGCCTGCTGCCGGGCAGTCGCTCACAAGCCAGGATATTGACCTTGAAATAGATACCGCATCGGGAAGCGTCGAGGACCTTCCTGACCTCAATATTGAAGAGCCTACACTGTTTTAAGGGATGATAGTCACTCTTACAGGATATATGGGCTCGGGGAAGAGCACGGTGGGCGCAAAGCTTGCCTCCCTGCTCGGCTGCGACTTCGTTGACTTGGACTGCTACATTGCGGACAAGGCGGGAAGAAGCATTCCCCGAATCTTCGAGGAAGATGGAGAAAAAGCCTTCCGGGCTATTGAAGCGGAAGCGCTCAGGGATGTGGTAGTGATGCACACTCTCACCGGAAAGGATGCGGTGATTGCCCTCGGAGGAGGGACGGTAATGACGGTCGCATTGCAGGAGCTGATTTTCTCCCGAACCTTCTGCATCTGGCTGAAGTCCGATGTGGAGACTCTCCGCCTCAGAGTGGGGGACGGCAGCGGAAGGCCTCTTGCCGATGAGCATTTCGGGCAGAGGCTGCGGGAAAGGGAGCCTGTCTATGCGAGGGCAGGGATGACCATAGAGACTGACGGTCTGAGTGCCGACCGGGTAGCTGAGCTCATCGCAGGTGAATTGAATAAAAAAGACGCACAATGATAAAGGAGTGCAAATGGACAATAAAGGAAGCCGCTGATCCGCAGAAGGTCGAGCGTCTCTGCGCAGAGGTGGGCATCGACAGGGTGCTTGCCGACCTTCTCGTGAAGAGGGGAGTGGAGACCTTCGAGCAGGCCCGTTCCTTCTTCAGGCCGAGTCTGGACAATCTCCACGACCCTTTCCTGATGAAGGATATGGACAAGGCGGTCGAAAGGCTTCACCGGGCAATCGTCGGCGGAGAGAAAATTCTGGTCTATGGAGACTACGATGTGGACGGAACCACGGCCGTGGCTCTTCTCCATTCATTCATCAGCCGCTTCTCCGACAAGGTTGATTTCTACATTCCGGACCGCTATGACGAAGGGTACGGAGTGTCAACCAAGGGCATTTCCTGGGCTGCAGCAGGCGGCTTCAAGCTCATCATTACCGTGGACTGCGGCATTAAGGCTGTAGAGAAGGTGGAGCTCGCAAAGAGCTTCGGCATAGATATGATTATCTGCGACCACCACCTGCCTGACGAACAGCTGCCCCAGGCCGTTGCAGTACTCGACCCTAAGAGGGAGGATTGCCATTATCCTTTCGACGACCTGTCCGGCTGCGGCGTGGGCTTCAAGCTGGCGCAGGCCTATAGCCAGCGCTTCGGCATCGAGTTCGAGACCCTTCTTCCTTTGCTTGACCTTATGGTCGTGAGCATAGCCTCCGACCTTGTGACTATGGTGGGGGAGAATCGCATTCTGGCGCACTTCGGGCTCAAGCGCCTTAACGAGAATCCGCGCAAGGGCCTGCTCGCGATGATGGCGCTCTCCGGCCTGGAGGCGGGACATATTACCATAGATGATATTGTCTTCAAGATAGGTCCGCGCATCAACGCGGCGGGTCGTATGGAGACGGGACGCCTTGCCGTGCAGTTGCTTACAGCGACGGATACCGCCACTGCCCTTCGCATAGGCGAGCAGATAAACGACAACAACAACGAGCGCAAGAACATAGACCGCGAAATCACTCAGGCCGCCATTCAGATGGTCGAGAGCGGCAAGTGCCTTGCTTCGAAGAACGCCACCATAGTCTATGACCCGAACTGGAACAAGGGCGTGGTCGGAATAGTTGCATCCAGACTGGTTGAGGCTTTCTACAAGCCTACCGTAGTGCTTACCAAATCCAACGGTTTCGTTACGGGCTCTGCGCGCAGTGTTGCCGGGTTCGACCTCTACGCTTCTATCGAGAGTTGCGCCGACCTGCTCGAAAATTTCGGGGGGCACGTGTATGCTGCCGGCCTTACCCTCAAGGAGGAAAATCTTCCGGAGTTCGCAAGGCGTATGGACCAGTATATCGAGGGCAAGATTACCAGCGAGATGCTCACCCCTGTGGTGGATATAGATGCCAAAATAGACCTTGCACAGATAACTCCGAAGTTTTTCCGCATCCTGAAGCAGTTCCAGCCTTTCGGACCGGGCAACAATAACCCTGTCTTTATGACCGAGGCGGTGTGCGACGAGGGAAGCGGACGCAAGGTGGGAGCGGGCGGGCTCCATTTGAAGCTCGACCTGATTCAGGAGGACTACTCCCGCGCAATCCCTGCCATTGCCTTCAATATGGCAGATTATTATGAATACATACGCCACGGAAATCCTTTCGATGTGTGCTACTCGATAGTTGAGAACTACTATCGCGGCAACAGCACCATTCAGCTCAGAATCAAGGATATCAAGGAGCGTGAAGATATACTTTAATACACTTACAGCATAAATGGTACAGGAATTCAGTGAACAGGAGCTTATCCGCCGCGACTCATTGGCGAAGCTCAGAGAATTGGGAATAGAGCCTTATCCGGCTCCCCTCTATCCGGTAAACGCAACGGCAGCCCAGATACTCGGGGGCTTCGATCCGGAGAAAGGCAATTTCCAGGAGGTATGCATCGCAGGCCGACTGATGAGCCGCCGCATTATGGGCGCAGCCTCATTCGGAGAGCTCCAGGACGAGACAGGCCGCATTCAGATATATGTCAAGAGGGATGAAATCTGCCCTGGCGAAGACAAGACTATGTACAATACGGTATGGAAGAAACTTCTTGATATAGGAGATATAGTAGGTATCAAGGGATTTGCTTTCTTCACCCAGACAGGACAGCTCAGCATCCACGCCAAGGAACTCACCCTTCTGAGCAAGTCCCTTCGCGTGCTTCCTATCGTTAAGGAGATGGACGGTCAGGTTTTCGATGCCTTTACAGACCCGGAGCTTCGTTACCGTCAGAGGTATGTTGACCTTATTGTCAATCCTCAGGTTAAGGATGTATTCGTGAAGAGGGCACAGATTATCGCGACAATGCGCCAGTACTTCAACGAGGCCGGATGCCTTGAGGTGGAGACTCCTATCCTTCAGAGCATCCCGGGAGGCGCAGCAGCCCGTCCTTTCATTACCCATCACAATGCTCTCGACATCCCGCTTTACCTGCGCATTGCCAACGAGCTCTATCTGAAGAGGCTGATTGTGGGCGGATTCTCGGGCGTTTACGAGTTCGCGAAGGACTTCCGCAACGAGGGTATGGACAAGACCCACAATCCGGAGTTTACCTGTATGGAGATATATGTCGCCTACAAGGACTATATCTGGATGATGGAGTTTGTGGAGAAGATGCTTTGCAAGGTGGCTACCGCAGTCAACGGCACCACCAAGGTGAAGATTGGAGAGAATGAGGTGGATTTCGGCGGTACTTACCGTCGTCTGCCTATCCTTGAGGCAATCAGGGAGTACGCCGGCGTTGATGTGAAGGGTATGGATGAAGCACAGCTCCGCCAGACCTGCAAGGAGCTTAATGTTGAGGTTGAGCCGAGCTGGGGCAAGGGCAAGCTGATTGATGCGATTTTTGGAGAATATGCCGAGAAGAATCTTATCCAGCCAACCTTCATTACGGATTACCCTGTGGAGATGTCTCCGCTGACCAAGCGTCACCGCGAGGACCCTACCCTTACCGAGAGGTTTGAGCTTTTCGTTTGCGGCAAGGAGCTGGCTAATGCTTACTCAGAGCTTAATGATCCTATCGATCAGCTTGAGCGCTTCGAGGAGCAGGCTGCACTCAAGTCAAAGGGAGACGATGAGGCTATGTATATCGATATGGATTTCGTACGCGCTCTGGAGTACGGTATGCCGCCTACCTCAGGTTTGGGTATGGGCATTGACCGTCTGACTATGTTTATGACCGGTCAGGTCAATATCCAGGATGTGCTCTTCTTCCCTCAGATGAAGCCCGAAAAGGCCCTGAAGTCCGAGAAGACCGAAATTACTGAATAATTGTTTAATGCCCGGCTCCGGCCGGGTATTTTTTTACACCTTCTTCTTCTCCGGGACGCCGAGTTGGATGAGTTGGCGGGCTGAGGTGACTATGCTCGGACCGTCATCCTTGAGCTTGACTGAGCACTGGTCGTAGAACTTCTTGGCGTCGTCCAGCTTCTTTCCCATTTCCGCGTGGGCCTTCGAGAACTCGGCAACTCGGTCAATCATACGCTGTGCGGCAGCCAGAATCTGAGCCTGGTTGCGCACCTGCTCGTGGGAAATCCAGGCGGTGCGTATCATCCTGGTGAACGGGATGAAGGTCTCCTCGGTGGTAATCAGCACATTATAGTCATTGAAAGCCACCCTCCAGATGTCCGGCTTGAGCTGCTTTGCAAGCTGGAGCGCTCCGTAGTTCGGGATGAACATAATCACATAGTCCAGGGTCTTTCTGCCGGCCTTGGTAGCATAACCGCTGTAATCCTTGGCTGACAGGGACTTCACGTGATTCATCACAGCATCCAGGTTGCGTCTTGCGGCAGCCTCCTTCTCCTCATCCGTAGCTGCCTGATAATATTCGTCAAGGGCATTGATAGGAGTCTTGGCATCCACGATGATATCCGAATCGTCAGGGTAGTGGAGTATGTAGTCCGGCCTCATACGCCTGTCCTCATCGCTGGTAAGAGTGATGCCGTTGCGTGATCGGATAGTCTCCTCCTTATCGAAGTCGCGTCCTTCGGTAAGACCTTCTGACACAAGGATATTGCCCAGTATCATCTCCCCGAAACAGCCCTGGAGCTTCTTCTCTCCCTTCAGGGCGCTGGCGAGGTTGTCGGCCCTCTGGCCAATCCGCTGGGTCTGCTCCTCAAGATGTTTGACGGTAGTGGCGAATTTCTCCTTGATCTCCGCAGTGGTCTCGTTCTGGGTTTTGCGGCTCTCATCGAAAGCCTTGGCCATCTTCTCGAAATCCTTGCTCAGGTCTCCGCTGATGCTCTCGAAAGTCTCTTTCGCCTTCCTGTTCAGGGCTTCTTCGCGTGCCTTCAGGTTCTTCTCGTTTTCCTCCACGAGCTGGGCTTTGATAGCCTGAATCTGCGCATCAAGGAGCTCTTTCTGGGCCTTTTTGTCCTCAAGAGCCTGGTTAAGGTATTCGATTTTGGCATCTTTGCCTGCCAGCTGCGCATCCTTTGCGGCAAGCTCGGTGGCTTTTTGCGCAATCTGGACATCCTTGCCTGCCAGCTCTGCATCCTTCGCGGACAGTTTGTTCCGGAAGGAGGTCATACATATATAATAGGTAAGCGCGCAGAGCAGAACTGCTGCTGCGGCAATGATAATGGTTGTAGTCAGTGTTCCCATACTCCAAAGATAGCCAACCCGGGGAGAGCGCCCAAACTTTTTTCAAAATTTTTTCACAAAACTATTGCAGATATAGAAAATTGACGTACCTTTGCAGTGTACTAATAAACTAATACAGTGCGACAATAAAACAATACGCTAGAAATGATAAAGATTGAAAACCTCGGTTTCAGCTACGGAAAGACTCCGGTACTGAAGAACATCACTCTGAATCTCGAGCCCGGGAAGATTTACGGACTTCTGGGAGAGAACGGAGTTGGAAAGACCACGCTGCTCACTCTGGTCTGCGGCCTGAAGAAGGCCCAGACCGGCAGTATCTCCTGTGACGGCATCGACCCTTATTCCAGAAAACCTGAATTCCTCTCCCAGGTATTCTACCTTCCGGATGAGGTGGCCCCTGTTCCAAGCACCGCAATCGCCTGGGCGAAGAGTCTTGGCCCGTTCTGGCCGAATTTCAAGATTGAGACCTTCTCTTCAGCTATGAAAGACTTCGAAATGGACGAAACTATGAAAATGCACAAGATGTCCGCAGGTCAGCTCAAAAAGACCTACATCTCCTTTGCGCTTGCCTGCGGCACTTCTTACATCCTGATGGATGAGCCTACCAACGGACTTGATATCCCTTCCAAGGCCCAGTTCCGTTCGGCAGTGCTGAAGTACACGCGCGATGATTCCACCATACTCATCAGCACCCATCAGGTCAAGGACCTTGAGAGTATGATAGACCCTATCATCATACTTGACCGCAAGGATGTGCTTCTGAATGCAAGTGTAGAGGAAATCACTTCCAAACTCTTTTTCGATTACGGCAGCATACTGCGTCAGGATGCTCTCTATGCGGAGCAGCTTCCCGGAGGCTTCATCCAGGTTTGTCCGAACACCACCGGCGAAGACAGCAAGCTCAACATCGAGGCTCTCTTCAATGCCGTTCACAACAATAAAGAACTCGTAAAAGCCATCTTCAACAATGAATAACGTTTTTTCCGCCAAGCGCTTCGGCAAATATTTCAGCTACGATCTGAAACATTGCATTGATACCTTCGGACTGTCCCTGCTGATTTTGGGACTGATGCCGATGATTACCTTCCTGTTTGCCTCCATCATCTCTTTCATAGTGTCCGGAGACTGGATTCCTGACAATACGGTCAACCGAATCGTTGCAGCCGTGATTGCAGTCTTTATTGCCACAATAATGTTCCCTGTCAAAGCCTATGGAGAAATCACCGACAAGAAGGCAGGCTCAAACTTCCTTATGGTCCCAGCCTCTACCTTTGAGAAATGGCTCTCCGGCTCCCTGATGACTCTCGTTATCGTCCCTGTAGCTCTGGTGCTTCTCCTTCTCGGAGTGGATCTGTTGCTTGGAGCGCTGCTCCCCAGTCACTATGGTGAGGCTCTTCTGCTTCAGGAATGGTTCCGCCCTATCATCTGCATCCCGGCAAGCCTTACCGGACTCTCAATGGATGTGAGCATCAATGTAGGTCTTATATTCTGGGTAAGTTGGGCTACTTCCGTACTCTGCTTCCTGCTCGGAGCGGTATTCTTCAAAAAATCCAAGATTGCCAAGACCATTCTTGCATTAATGATATTCTCTATGCTGCTTTCTATGTTGACAGCACCTTTTGCCAACCTGATGCCCGGCCTCATAGAAAGCATTCAGCTTGGAGATGCCGAGAGGGTTATGCGGGGATTCTGGACTGCAGTTTGGGTTATTGACGGTGCGGAAATTGTAGCCTTCCTCGCGATTTACTATTTCAGACTCAGAACTATCAAGCATTAGAATATGGAATTCAACGACAATAAGCCCATTTATGTCCAGATATCCGACGGTTTCTGCGAGCAGGTCCTGTCCGGGAAACTGGCTCCCGGAGAAAGGGTCCCTTCGGTCCGGGAATGGGGCGCAACCATAGGGGTGAACCCCAACACTGTGGCAAGATCCTACGATATGCTCACCGAAACGGGAGTGATTTACCAGAAAAGGGGAATAGGTTTCTTCGTATGCGAAGACGCCAGAGAGAAAATCCTTGCCTCCGAGAGGCGCCGCTTCATCGAAGAAGAGCTCCCCGCAACAATCAAACGCGCACAATTGTTAGGTATTGATTTGAAAGAATACATTTAAGATATGAAAACTGTTATGACAGCAGCTGTTGCGGCCCTTATGATGACCGCCTGCACATTTACGGTCGGCGCCGGTGACAAATCGGTCACTATGGGCGTAGGTACCAAATCCGGCGAAGCCGGCTCAAGCGAAATCGTAACCAAGACCTTTGATGTAAAAGGCTTTGAAACACTTGTATGCTCCCTCCCTGCAGACATAGTGTATGAATATGGAGACCCGAATGTAGTTATTTCCGCCCAGGAAGGCGCAATGCAGCATATCCAGGTCATTCAGGAAGATGAGACTCTTACTCTGAAAATGGATATCAAGACCCTCAAGGGCCTCAAGGATATCAAAGTCTATGTCACTTCCCGCCGCCTCTCCGCTATGGAGTTCAACGGTGCTGTGGATTTTGAATGCAAGAACGGCATCAAGGCACGCGGAGACTTCTCAATCGCAGCCAATGGTGCTTCCGATGTGGAAATCAACGGACTGAAAGCCGAGAAGGTCAACATAGTCTGCAACGGGGCAGCCGATGTGGATTTGCTTGAACTCAAGTGCGATGAAATCACCGTGGTGGTCAACGGAGCTGCAGATGTCAGTCTCGCAGGCCGCACTTCCCTTGCTGACCTTACGATTAACGGTGCCGGAGATATGGACATAACTGAACTTCAGGCCGATAAGGTGCTTTCTGCAGTTCACGGTCTCGGCTCCATTTCCCGCAAGAAGGAAAATTAGGAGAAAATCGTTAAATTTGCGGAATGCAAAGATTCTTCAAATTAACGTTTCAGATACTGCACATCGTCGTAATGCCTTTGGTATTTATGGCGTTCCTGCTGCTCTACCGTCCAGAAAAGATGGTAGAGCTGTTGGATATGGGTGCCGGCAGGTATGACTTCAATGTGGTTATACTCTCGTGCATACTCCTTGGCACAGAGGCGCTTATGCGTACTGGGTTCTATTTCCTCAAGAAGGTGGTCAAGCTGGACCTTCTCATCTATGCCCTATGGTGTATGCTCGAGATTCTGGTCTTCACCGCCTTCTCTGCGATGTATATGACTCTGATGTACAAGGGACAGTATCTGTATTTCCCCATGTACGGCAACTGCTTCCTGATGAATCTGGCGGTGCTCATATGGCCATACCTTCTCGTTAACCTCTGGATTATCCTCGACAATGCCAAATATGCTGCCAAGACCAAGGAAGCCGAGCCGGACAATATGGTCCGTTTCCGCGACGAAAACCAGAAGCTCAAGCTGGCTGTTACCAGTCAGGCTCTGCTCTATGTGGAGGCCAAGGAGAATTATGTGACTGTTGTCTATCTCGACGGTGAGAAACTGAGCAAGGTGGTGATCCGTTCTTCAATGAAGCGGCTCGAGGAATTGCTGAAGAGCAACGGACTGTACCGCTGCCACCGGGCATATTACATCAACCCTATACATATCAAGGCGTTGCGCAAAGATACCGACGGCTTCCATTTTGCCGATCTGGATGCTGCGGCCTGTCCTGCAATACCTGTATCAAAGACTTATTATGAGGAGATTGCAGGTCTTTTGTAGTCTGCTTGCAGTTCTGCTGCTTGCTTCCTGCTCCCGTCCCGAGGCGGAGAGCAATCCCTTGCTTGACTATATTCCTTCGGATGCATCCGCCCTGTTGTGCAGCGACAGGCTGGATGTTGCCTTGGAAACTGTCTTTGAACCTGACCATATCTTCAGGGAGTTGACTTTGGGCAAGCTCGCTGATGAGCCTGCGGTGCTTTCCTTCCATTATTCGGGCACACTCGTGCCAATGCTGGCAGTGGCTGCGGGCAGGCCCTCGGAGACTCCTCCGCAGGCTATCGCCAAGCTTGTTTCTGACGCTGAGTCGCTTGGCCTTCAGACAATATATATCCCCGCGGAGCGCAGGTCCTCCCGAAAGAATGTGCTGCTCGTGTGCGAATCCGAGACCGTGCTCTCTTCCGCTGTACGCCATCTGGACGAACAGGCTTCCATTACGGAAGTTCCCGGTGTGAGCGAAGCGCTGATGCAGCTGGAACCAAAGGGGCAGACCCTGATTCTCCGCAATTCCGCCGCTTCCACCTTCCTTCCTTCGGGTTTTCTGGAAAGATATATGAAACGTTCCGTATTGCTGAAATTCGTCAAAGGGTTCAGCGACTGGAGCGTGCTTCATCTTGACCAGGTCAAGGTAGCGGGGAAGGGGCAATATATGGACTTTACTCTCATACCCGTTCAGGGCAGCGCCGTCAACAGGTACTACAGTGTGCTGGAAGGCCTGCAGCCCGCGCAGAGTCATCTGGGAGCTATGCTCCCTTATGGCACTACCTATGCGCTTGACCTGCCTGTCGCATCCCTGCAGCAGACCCTCGATGTGCGCAAACTCTACCTTGATGCTACCGGCGGGCTGAACAAGTTCAATACAGAATCCCGTACCCACAGGACGGCAGAAGGCTGGGACCCGGCCAGATGGGCTGAAGAAGTGGGCGTCCAGGAGGTAGCGAAGATATGGTGTCGCTCCGAAGAAGTGCTTCTGCTGCGCTGTGCCAATCCTCCTGCTCAAAAGGGGGTAGGCGAATGCCCTTGGGCCGGATTCGCTTCCATTCTGTTCGGACCCGCTTTTTCCCTCAAAGACGAGAGCTGGTGCGCAGTCAGCGGAGACTGGATAGTAATAGGTGCGCAAAAAGCCGTAAAGCATTACCTGCAGCGCTCCGTGCGCACAGCCCGAAAGGACTGGAACATCAAAATGACCAAAGCTGCTGTTCTTGCAGACGATTTGCTCATAGACTGCCGGGACACGGGCATAAAACTGGAAGTGTATAAAACCTATTGAGAATGAAAGTTGAATCAGTAAACAAAACTCTTGAGAAGAGTTTCAGAGACAATTGGTGGCGTCCTGCTATTTCCAATTACAAAGGTGAGACGATAAACTACGCTATGATGGCGGAGCGTATCGAAATTATCCACACTATCTTTGAACGCTATGGCCTCAAGAAAGGGGAGAGGGTCGCAATCTGCGGCCGCAACCAGGTCAACTGGGCTGTCAGCTTCCTCGGTGCACTTACTTACGGAGCAGTACCGGTTCCTCTGCTTCACGAATTCAACCCTGAATCCGTTGTGGGTTTGGTTCAGCATTCAGAGGCCAGGGTGCTCTTTGTGGATGACACTATCTGGCCAAACCTTGACCACGAGGGTCTCAAAGCGCTGGATGCGGTAGTGCGTTTGTCCGACCTCGACTTCCTTATGGCCAAAGACTCCGAGCTGGGAGACCTCAGGGCAGCCGTAATTGCCGAATTCAGAAATCATTACCCTTATGGCCTGCGCGCCGAAGATATCAATTACTACGAAGATAAGCCCGATGAGCTCGCACTCATCAACTATACCTCCGGCACCTCCGGCTTCTCCAAGGGCGTCATGATTCCTTACCGTGCAATAGCATGCAATATGGAATTTGCTGCCAATGTAGCTGAACCCCAGATGGACTGCAATTCCAATATGGTCTCTATGCTGCCTTGCGCACATATGTACGGCCTTATGTTCGAGTTCCTTTTTGAAATGGCAATAGGTGCCCACGTGCATTTCCTGACCAGAATGCCGAGCCCTAAGGTCATAATGGGAGCCTTTCAGGAAATCCATCCGAGTGTAATAGTGGCTGTGCCTCTGATTATCGAGAAAGTTTACAAAAGCCAGCTCAAGCCTGTTGCGGACAAACTGAGATTCTTCATCGGAGCTCCGTTTATCGGAAACATTATTCGCAAGACTATATGCAAGAAGGTCAAAACTGCATTCGGGGGCGAGTTTGAAGAGGTTATTCTCGGTGGTGCTGCCGTAAACCCTGAGGTTGAGAAGTTCTTCCACAAAATCAAGTTCCCGTTTACTGTGGGCTATGGTATGACCGAATGTGCTCCTATCATCACCTATGAGCATTGGAACAGCGCCAAGGTCGGTTCTTCAGGTAAAGTCGTACCTGGCTGCCAGATCCGGATTGACTCTCCCGATCCGAAAAAGATTCCCGGAGAAGTGCAGGTGCGCGGCCGAAACGTGTTCCTGGGCTACTACAAGAATGAGGAAGCTACCAAGGAAGCCTTTACTGAGGACGGTTGGTTCAGAACGGGAGATATGGGCGTAATCCGTGGAGGTCGTCTGTATCTGAAGGGCCGCATCAAATGTATGATTCTCTCCTCCAACGGTCAGAACATCTATCCTGAAGAACTGGAGGCTGTTATCAACAATGTGCCTTATGTAATGGATTCCCTCGTTGTTGAGGATACGAGCGGACTAACTGCGCTCATTGTGCTTGATTATGCCACTGCGGCGGCTGACGGCATTGAGGCAGCCGAACTTGAGGGCCGGATGAAATCGAGAATGCCTGAAATCAACAAGAATCTTCCGTCTTATGCGCCAATCCGCAAGATGGAATTCCGTCAGGAGGATTTCGAGCGTACCCCGAAGAAGAGCATCAAACGATACCTGTATCAAAAGAAGAAATAGTATGGACTATACCAAATTTGACGAGAGATATCTGGAAATGGCCCGGGTCTGGGCCAAAAATTCCTATTGCAGGAGGCGTCAGGTCGGTGCGCTTATCGTAAAGGACAGAATGATTATCTCCGACGGTTACAACGGCACCCCTTCCGGCTTTGAAAATGTGTGCGAAGACGAGAACGGAGTGACCAAGCCTTATGTGCTTCACGCCGAGGCGAATGCGATTTCGAAGGTCGCCAAATCGGGCAACAGCTCACAGGGTGCAACTCTCTATATCACGGATTCCCCTTGTATGGAGTGTGCCAAGCTCATTATCCAGGCCGGCATCAAGCGTGTGGTATATGCTGATGAGTACAGGCTTACAGACGGCATTGACCTTCTGAGAAGGGCAGGGATAGAATGCGTCAAATTTGAAAAGAAAGATGAAAAATAACAAGTCATTGACCTATGTTCTGGTCATCCTGGCCGTAGCTATAGGCTCTTTGGGAACTCTTTGCGTTCAGTCATACAACCAGCGCAGGATGATGCTCAAGACTGAGTATCAGGATTGGCGGAAACTCAACCTCATACTCAACCAGATTGAGCGCAATTATGTGGACACCATAGACCGCGTCAAGCTTACGGATGCGGCTGTAGAGGCCGTGCTTTCGAAGCTCGACCCTCATTCAGTCTATCTTCCTCCCGTTGAAAGGGAAGAGTCCGAGACCTCTCTTGCCGGAGGCTTTGACGGCATAGGCATCCAGTTCAATGTGCCCAATGACACTGCTGTAGTTATTGAAGTCATACCGGGAGGCCCTTCCGAGAAGATAGGTCTGCTGCCGGGTGACCGGCTTCTGAAAGTGGATGACAAGGTAATCGCGGGAGTCAAGTTCCCTCAGGACTCTATGGTGCGCCGTATGCGCGGTCACGCTGGAACCAAGGTTACTGTTACAGTCAAGCGTGGAGATGAAGTCATCCCGTTTGAGATAACCCGAGGCAAGATTCCCACCCATAGTGTCGATGCTGCCTTTATGACTTCCGACACTACCGGTTATCTGCGTTTCTCCAAGTTCTCCCGCACCACCTATCAGGAATGCTCCGAAGCGATAAAGAAGCTGGTGGACAGCGGAATGACCTACCTCATTATGGACGTGCGCGGCAATTCCGGCGGTTATCTGGACCAGGCGGTTATGGTAAGCGATATGTTCCTTCCCAAGGACGCTATGATAGTCTATATGGAAGGCGCACACCGCAGCCGGGAAGAGTTCCGTGCAAGCGGAAGGGGCAAATATCAGGACCTCAAGCTGGCAATACTGATTGACGAAGGCACTGCTTCGGCAGCGGAAATCATCTCCGGTGCTATGCAGGACAACGGAAGGGCACTGATTTACGGCCGTCGCTCATTCGGAAAAGGTCTTGTGCAGGAGCCTGTCAATTTTACTGACGGCAGCGGCCTGCGTCTCACTACAGCGCGCTTCTATACTCCTTCCGGCAGATGCATACAGAAGCCTTTCAGCGAAGACTACGAACTTGAAGTCTATAAGAGATATGCCGATGCTGAGATGGTCAATGCCGACAGCCTGAAACTGAGCAAGGGCGGCATCATCCCTGATGTATTCGTTGCTATGGATACTACGCGCGCATCCTCTTTCCAGATGAAATGCAGCCGCAAGGCAACTGAGATGCGATTTGCTTCGGAATATTTTGACCGCCATCTTGCAGAGCTCTCCGCAATTGACAATTTTGGTGAGCTGACACGCTATCTGGAAAGTGCAGGCCTGGAACAGAAGTTCCTGGAGTTCGCAAAACGCAAGGACTCTCTTGTGCCGGCTCCGGGGGAGTGGGAGCAGTCAAGGGAATACTCCCTGGTGAGACTGAAAGCCCTTGTCGGTCGCTATTCCAAGCTCGGCGACTCTGCTTTCTACTATTATTGGCTGGAAGTGGATGACACCTATCACTGCGCAATGAAGCGGTAGGTGATATAGCCGTATTCTTTAGCCGGGGCACCGGCTTTGCTTGAGAACATACTGCTTTGGGCAGCCCTTACGGCATATGCCCTGAGGCAGCTGTCGTCGGATGAGACGTCATCCTTGACGGAGGCGGCTATTACTTTGCCCTGAGGGTTTACGGTTACATTTACCGTTACTTCCCCTTCTCCCATACATTTGTAGGCGGGAATCGGCAGGTAGCTGCCCTTGCGCCCGGGGACGTCATAGGAAAGAACGGAAGGACCGGAATAGACTGATTTCTGCTCTTCCTCTTTCTTTTCGCTGTGACGCGGCTCTTTCATAGCGATGAAACTGTCGTCTCCACGGGACATTATCTCTTCGTACTGCTTCTGGATGCGTTCAGCCTCGCGGTACAGTTTCTCGGCATCAGTTCCCCTGTCATCCTTGAGTGAGCCTCTGTCAACTGTCACGTTGCGCACGGGTTCGGAGCCGACTCCGTTTTCTTTCAGCAGCTTTTCCAGCCTGTCGTTGAGGGCTTTCTGTCTTTGAACCTCTTTTTCGAGTTTCTCTATTTCGTCCTGCTTGGTGAAATCGAACTCGTAGGTCGCGCTCTGCTTGCGAATACTCGGTTCGACAACGGTCAGAAGCAAAATGATTATCACCGCGAGATGAATGCTCACGGTGATAAGTATGCCTGCCAAGTTGCCGTTACTTCTCAAGATTCTTGAGCTCCCTTTCTACAGTTGCCGTAATAATGTCAATAGCCACTTTGTTGTGACCACCCTGAGGGATGATTACATCCGCGTAGCGCTTGCTTGGTTCGATAAACTGGAGGTACATGGGCTTTACTGTCCTCTGGTATCTTTCCATAACCCAGTTGACATCCTTGCCCCTTTCCTTGATGTCGCGGGAAATAACGCGCATCAGGCGGTCGTCATCATCGGCATCGACAAAGATTTTGATGTCCAGCTGGTCTCTGAGTTCCTTGTTGGCAAGAATGAGAATACCTTCTACTATAATCACATCAGCCGGTTCCACAATCACCTTCTCGGTCTTGCTGCGGGTGCAGGAAATGTAGGAATAGACAGGTTGTTCGATGGTCTTTCCTTCCTTGAGCTCTTTGAGCTGCTGGTTCAGCAGTTCCCAGTCAATGGAGTCAGGATGGTCGAAGTTGTGAACCCGTTTCTCTTCGTCCGTGAGGTCGCTGGAGTCCTTGTAATAAGAGTCCTGCGGTATGACGCGCACTCTTTCCTTCTTGAGCTTTTCGATGATGGTCTTGACAACCGTTGTTTTGCCGCTGCCTGAGCCGCCGGCGATTCCGATGATGAGCATAGACTAATATTCTGCGTTTTTTGGTGTTCTTGGGAACGGGATGACATCCCTGATGTTCTGCATTCCGGTGATGAAGAGCAGGAGTCTCTCAAAGCCCAGACCGAAACCGCTGTGAGGACAGCTTCCGAAGCGGCGGGTGTCGATATACCACTCCAGGCCTCTGCGGCTCATCTTCAGCTCGTCAACTCTGGCTTCAAGTTTGCCGAGGTCGGCTTCGCGCTCGCTGCCTCCGATGATTTCTCCGATTTTAGGGAAGAGGACATCCATTGCACGAACGGTCTTTCCGTCATCGTTCTGCTTCATATAGAATGCCTTAATATCTTTAGGGTAGTCAGTGAGGATAACCGGCTTGCCGAAATGCTCCTCTACGAGGTAGCGCTCGTGCTCGCTCTGAAGGTCGGTTCCCCAATCTACAGGATATTCGAATTTGTGTCCGTTTGCAATAGCCTCCTTGAGGATTTCGATTCCGTCAGTGTATTTGAGGCGTACAAACTCTGTGTTCACAACTCCCTCAAGTCTTTCGATAAGGGTGTTGTCGTAACGGTCGTTGAGGAACTGGATGTCGTCACGGCAGTTGTCAAGGGCATAGCGCACGAGGCTCTTGATGAAGTCCTCGGCCAGGTCCATATTGTCCTTGATGTCGTAGAATGCCATTTCCGGCTCAATCATCCAGAATTCCGCAAGGTGGCGCGGAGTGTTGGAGTTCTCTGCGCGGAAGGTCGGGCCGAAGGTGTATATTTCTCCGAGAGCAGTAGCACCAAGCTCACCTTCGAGCTGTCCGCTCACGGTAAGGCTGGTCTGCTTTCCGAAGAAATCCTTGCTGTAGTCAGGCTCTCCCTTCTTGTTTTTCGGGACATTGTTGAGGTCAAGAGTTGTGACCTGGAACATCTGTCCTGCACCCTCACAGTCGGATGCTGTGATAAGCGGGGTATGCAGATATACAAACCCCTTCTTGTGGAAATAGTCGTGAATTGCGTAGGCCATCTGGCTGCGAAGTCTCAGCACTGCTCCGAAGGTATTGGTTCTCGGACGCATATGCGCTACTGTCCTAAGGTACTCAAAGGAGGTATCCTTCTTCTGGAGAGGGTATCGCATCGGGTCGCATTCGCCGAATATTTCAATATTCTTAGCGTGTATTTCCACTGCCTGTCCGCTGCCTAATGACTCGACGAGTTCTCCGGTAACGCCTATGCAGGCTCCGGTGGTGATGCGCGGAAGAATGGCCTCTGTTTCGGCATTCTTGTCCACTACTATTTGGATATTCTTGATAGTCGAGCCGTCATTGAGGGCGATGAAGGCTATTTCCCTGTTGCCTCTCTTCGTCCTGACCCATCCCTTGACAAGGACCTCGCATCCTGCCTGCATGGCAAGAAGGTCCTTAACCTTTGTACGACGTATTTCTGTTGTCATTTGCGTTTGTCTGTTTTTAAAAGCGGCCCCTCTGGTCGGGGGGCCGCTCGTATTCAGTATCCGAGTATTACTCGGCCGGTTTTCTTGCTGTGTACATAATCTTAAGCGCAGAGCAGCGGCGCAGCTCCTGCTTAACGTCTGTAATGATACCCATCCTGACATCCTTGTCAGCCCTGATGCAGACTGTCATAAGAGGGCGGTCACCCTCGTTCATAGCCTCGCGCTCAGAAGCGACGAAGTCACGGATATCCTCCTTTGTTTTGAAAGAGTCATTGAGCTGGATACGTGCATCAGTACCGAACTGGGCCTGAAGAGACCTGATAGGTGTACCGATGTTGATGTATGAGGAAAGGTCTTTCCTCTCAAGCTTTACGACTTCTGATGCTTCCGGAATCTGTACCTGAACCTTGTTCTCGGTCTCACGCATCTGCGTGGTTACCATAAAGAAGAACAGGAGCATGAACACGATATCGGAAAGGGAACCTGAGTTTACTCCAGGAACTTCCTTTTTGTTGTTGCTTCCACCGAATTTTGACATTTCTTTGTCCTCCTTTATTTAGATCCCTTTACATCCTTAGGCTCGGCCTCTGAGATATTCTGAGGAACGGCTTTCTTTACCCATCCCTGCTCATCTTCAGTGAGCCTTGAGTAAGGCTTGCCGAAATTGGCCCTTGCAAATTCGTCACGGAGTTCGTTAACCGCTTTCACAAGCTCGTTCTGCACAGCGATGTATGCGGCGTAGCTGGTACCACGGTCGTTCTGCAGGGAGATGACACCCTTCGAAACCGGAACTTCGCGGAATCCCTCGATCATCTTCATCTCCTTCTCAGGGAGAGTAGGGTCGTTGTTCGGATTGTCAAGGAACTCCTTAACTCTTTCTTTAAGGAAACGGATATCTATAGGCTCACTACCGGCAAGAATTTTATCAGAAGAGTTGATCCTGACAACGATGATGTTGCGGCGGTTGATCTTCTGGTCCTCGACTTGCTGATTCTGGTCCGGAATCGGAGGCAGACGGCGTGCAAGTCCGGTGTGGCTTCCCATAGTGGTAGTCATAAGGAAGTAGCACAGGAGCAGGAACGCGATATCCGCTGTCGAGCTTGAGTTAATTGCAGGTGTTTTTTTCTTGCCCATAGCTTATTTTCTGTTACGGATAGCGTTCACAACTGAACCTACGATGATGGAAAGGATAGCCACTCCACCGCAGAGGTAGGTAAGGTTGAGAATTGTATCGGTAAGTTTGAGTGTGCTGTCAGATGGCTGCTCTGCAATTCCTACTGCAGGTGCGCCAGGTGAGAGGAAGTAAACGATTGCGCAAAGTGCTGCTGTGCCGGCGAGAACTCCAAGAACCTTCACAAGGAACTTCTTGTCGTTCAAAACTCCAATCACACCGCCAATCAGAACGATGCTCACAAGAGCAATGCCCAGCATCACATACGCCCAGATAAAGAGGGCATCAACAGCCACGCTGCCGTTTGTCTCATAGCCGTAAATCCAGCCGAAAGCAAACACGGCGACGCTGAGGACTATCAGTGCCAGCAGTATCCCTTTGATGATTTTGCTATATGTTGGTTTCATTGCAATTCCAATTATGCCTTGTGTGCAGTCAGAACGTCAATAAGGTCGATAGAAGCCTCTTCCATATCGATGGTGATGGCGTCAATCTTGGCGAGAATGTAGTTGTAGAAAATCTGGAGAATCATAGCGACGATAAGACCGGCAACTGTGGTGATGAGGGCGACCTTCATACCTCCTGCAACGACGTTAGGGGAGATATCACCTGCAGCCTGGATAGCGTCGAATGCCTGAATCATACCGATAACGGTACCGAGGAATCCGAGTGACGGAGCGATGGCGATGAAGAGGGAAATCCATGAAAGACCGTTCTCAAGCATGCTCATCTGGATAGAACCTGAAGAAACGATGTTCTTCTCGACTACGTCAACACCCTGGTCGTACCTGTCGAGACCGTCATAGAAAATCTTTGCAACAGGACCGCGGGTATTGCGGCATACATCCTTTGCAGCTTCGATACCACCCTCAGCGAGAGCCTTCTCAACCTTAGCTACGAGAGCCTTTGCATTGACCTTTGAGAATGAGAGATAGAGGATTCTCTCAATAGAGAGTGCAAGACCGATGATAAGGCAGATGATAATCAGGGACATGAAGCCTGCACCACCCTCGATGAACTTTGTCTTGAGAGCCTGATGGAGAGGAACCTCAGACTTTACGTTGAACGGGTCAACTTCAGCTGCTTCCTCAGCTGGAGCTGCCTCGACTGCCTCAGTTGCCTGAGCTGTCTGGTCTGCTTCCTGAGCGGAGGCAACATTAGCAGAGAAGACCAGGATGGCCATTGCTGCCAAAAACATTGAAATCTTTTTCATAACTGTTTTTGAATGTGTTTGAATTAATGAATTATTGTTTGTTGATCAAATTTCCAGTGGTGTGTTTCAAAATCGTTGCAAGATAGCAAAAATATTTCAATCTATTACTATCAATCGTTTATTCTTGCAAAAAGAATCTTCGCATTGCCGGTGGTCACTTCCGCCGCATCTTCAAGGCTTATCCCCTTTATTTCAGCAAGTTTTGCGGCTATCAGAGGGATATTGGCGCTTTCGTTTCGGGTCCCCCTGAGCGGAGTAGGGGCGAGATAGGGCGAGTCGGTCTCCAGAAGTATCATTTCCATAGGTATATCGGCTATGTCCCTGGCTATCCCGGCATTCTTGAAGGTGAGCACTCCTCCTATCCCCACATACCAGTCTCCGTAGCGCCTGATGCGCGCAGCAACTTCCTTGCTGCCGCTGAAAGCGTGCAGGTTGCCCCGCAGTCCGAGTCCGCGGCAGCTGTCCAGCACCTTGAAAAAGTCGTCGGTGGCGTCCCGCAGATGTATGTTTACGGGCAGGTTGAGACTCGCAGCCAGCTCCAGCTGGGCCTTGAGCGCGTCCTGCTGCTGCGTTTTGAACTCAGTGGACCAGTGGTAGTCCAGACCTATTTCTCCAATCGCAACTATGTCCGGAGCGCAGGCCGTCCCGTAAACCGAATCCACTTCCTCCTGCCAGTTCTCTTTCACCGAACCCGGATACAGCCCGGCCATCCTGTAGAGTACTCCGGGATGCCTGGCGGCCAGTTCGTGCATAGCCTGTCTTTCGCTGCTGTCTATGTCGGCGAGCAGCATTTTGTGCACTCCCGCTTCCAGCGCACGGTGCACTGCCGCGTCCTCTTCCCCCTTGAAGGCGGGGTCGCTGAGGTGGGTATGTGTATCTATGAATTCCACGATGCGAATTTACGCATTTCTTACGACAATGGCACACCTCAGCAGCAAATCCTGCTCCACAAATCCGTCGCTGCACAGCCTTGATATCCTTCTTCTGGTCTGCATATAGTCCCATCCCAGCGCTTCGGAGATTTCTTCTGGGTTGTGACCCCGGTTGAGCTTTATGTAAGTTGCAAGCTGCTGGAGCATATCCACTTCGTTCACGCTTAGCGCGTCCTTGTAGCGGTCCGCTATTTCGTCGGCGAGCTCCGCTTTGCGCCTGCGGTTGAAGCGCCCCAGCCCGAGGGCTTCAGGAAGCAGGGTTACATCGCTGATTATTTCGGCAATATGTCCCGCAGCAAGCAGCAGACAGCCCTGGGAGCGGGGGTCTTCTATGCGTCCCGGCAGCACCCATACCTCCCTTCCGTAACTGAAGGCGGTATTGGCGGTTATCAGGCCGCCGCCCTTCTTCTTGGATTCCACCAGTATGGTGGCTCCGCTCAGCCCAGCTATGATGCGGTTCCTGCGCAGGAAAGTCGCAGCCTGAGGCGTCGTGCCCGTGGGAAAGTCGGTAATCAATGCGCTGCCGGGAAGGGCGCAGATCCTGTCGGCGGCCTTGCGGTGGAAATTCGGATACATATCGTCTATGCCTGTCGGCAGCACACCTATTGTGCGCAGTCCGGCTTCCATAGCCGCCTGATGCGCGGTGATATCGACTCCAAGAGCCATCCCGCTGACGATTACGGGTTTTACCGGAGCCTGGGAGAGGGCGAATACTATGCGCCGGCACCATTCTTTCCCGTAAGGGGATATGTCTCTGGTCCCCACAATCGAAATGCATGGCGCTCCGTCAAATATTTCCCCGACAGGGGAGTCGCTGCGTATGTAAAGCCCGAGCGGACAATCCGGACATTCCCTGAGAAGGGCGGGATAATTCTCGTCCTCAAGTGAGATAAAGCGGTAACCTTCTTTGTGGATTGTCTCAAGTTCGCGGGCAGCCTCGTCGATCAGGGCCCCGGAAAGCCTTCCCCTGTAGCGTGAAAACGGTCCCAGGAGTTCCTCCCTCTCTTTTTCGGACAGTGAAAACAGTGCTTCCACCGAGCCGGTCGCCTCAAGGAGCCTGTGTGCGGCCAGAGGCTCATAACCGAACGCGCGGCCGAGCGCACAGGCGCCGACCGCGGTCAGATTCTTTGTGTAATCGTTCATTTGTCATAGTTGTCTGTCCAGGATTTACATTGTTTTACTTTTCTGTTGCTTTGGCTCTGAAATTCCTTTCCACGAGCTGGACCGTGTCCACCAGAGTCTCATCGTCCTTTGCGCAGATGCTGAACAGTGCGAGATAACCGGATTTTATCTCCACACACATAAGACGCATAGGGGAATCATCCTCACACAAGGCTTCGAAGCCATAGGCTTTCTTGCCTGCGAAAGGCCATTCGGTGATGGGGTCGTAATCCTCGGGATCGTCATCGTCAAATCCCACTATGTCGGCATAGTTGGCAAGGGCCTCATCCGCCGCAGTGGTGTCAGAAGGCATCTTTCCTGCGAAAATCTCAATTTCGGCAAGGTCCGTGCGGGCCTCGTCGTCCGGGAGGTGGCAGCTGAAGTGGGTCAGTGCATTTCCCTCCGGGTCCTTCTCGCGGGATACTTCCTTCTCCCATCCCTCAGGAAGTTCGAGTGTGAAATTGTAAGCCATTGTTTATCTGGTGTTAAAGAATAAGCATAGCGTCTCCGTAAGGGCCGAAGCGGTACCCTTCCTCAAGAGCCACCTTGTATGCGTTCATCACATTCTTGTAGCCTCCGAAGGCCGCCACGGACATCAGCATTGTTGATTCCGGCAGGTGGAAGTTGCTGACATAGGCATCAGGAATGGAGAACTCGTAAGGAGGGAAGATGAACTTGTTGGTCCAAAGGTCGTTGGCCTTGACCTCGTGCTGTGTGGTCACATAGGTCTCAAGTGCACGCACTACCGTAACGCCAACGGCAACTATCTTGTGTCCGGACCTCTTGGTGGCGTTGATTTTGGCTGCTGCCTCCTCGGTGATAATCATCCTCTCGCAGTCCATCCTGTGTTTGGAAAGGTCTTCCACATCCACTGCACGGAAGTGGCCTATTCCCATATGAACGGTAATGAAGGTGGTGTCGATATCCTTGAGTATCATCCTGTTGAAGAGCTCGCGTGAGAAATGCAGCCCGGCAGCAGGTGCGGACACCGCACCTTCGTTCCTGGCGAAAATGGTCTGGAAGTTCTCCACATCGGACTCGTCAGGAGTTTCCTTGACCCACTCCGGCACCGGAGTCTGTCCGAGTGCGAACAGAGCCTTCTTGAACTCCTCGTACGGTCCGTCATAGAGGAACCTGAGGGTGCGTCCGCGGGAGGTGGTGTTGTCAATCACCTCGGCCACCATACTGTCGTCCTCTCCGAAGTAGAGCTTGTTGCCGATTCGGATTTTGCGGGCAGGGTCCACCACCACATCCCAAAGCCTCTGCTCCTTGTTGAGCTCGCGAAGCAGGAATACGATGATGTCAGCCTCGGTTTTCTCCTTTTTGCCGTAGAGTTTGGCAGGGAAAACTTTGGTGTCGTTGAGGACGAAGTTGTCGCCCTTTCCGAAATAATCTATAATGTCCTTGAATTGCCTGTGTTCGATCTCTCCAGTATCTTTGTGCAGCACCATAAGCTTGCACTCATCTCTCCAGCGGGTAGGCTGGGTTGCTATCCTGTCTTTCGGGAGATCGAAGTCAAACTGTGAAAGTTTCATATCTGCTAAATGTATATTCTTTAAATATACGGAGGAAACTTTCAAAAAGTTTCATACTTCTACACTTTTGCTTCGCGGAATACTTCGAGAATGGAAGGATAGGTGTTTTTGAGGAAAGGCGGAAGGCTTGATTTGGCCACCCAGGCAGCCTTGGAGATGTCCTCTTCCCTCTGTGGCGTGAGGTCGGTAGGGTTGGTGTAGAGCATATCATACCACCAGGTGTGCTTGAGGTGCCAGATATTGTCCCTTAGGTAGCAGTGGTCGGTAACGCAAATCAACCCGCGCAATTCGAGCTGGTCAACTCCGGTTTCTTCCTGCACTTCCCTGAGAGCGGTCACGGCTATATCTTCTCCCGCCTCCTGATGGCCTTTGGGAAGGTCCCACAAACCGTTGCGGTTGATCAGCAGATAATCGCCCCTGCGGTTGGACACCAGCCCTCCGGCAGCGACCACTTCGCGGAACTCGGAGCACAGGCTTCTGTAGGTGCCGTCCACATCCCGGCTTGGGATATAGACCCTGGAAATTGAGTCCGTAGCCTGGAACATCTTCACCAGTGTGCCTATGTTGATTCTCTGTCCTATATGGAATTCTACGGAGTTGGGGTCAGAAAGCCTTTCGTCTTCCGGACTGCAGATGATGATGCATCGTTTCTCGAAATATATCCTGTGCATAAGAAATTTGCTATCTTTGCGCCACTGAAAGGACAAATTTAGCAATTTTCTATGGCAGCGCAATACTCCAGCAAACACGGCGTGGTGGGAAGAGCTCCCGCTGAGCTGTTTATGGCCTTCACCGACCTGCGCAATTTCAAGCAGATGGTGCCTCAGGACCAGAAAATCGACATCGAGGCGGATTACGACACCCTAAAAGCCACCGTTCAGGGTATGAGTATGGGTGTGCGGGTAAGCCGCCGTCTTCCGTACAGCCTTATCGAACTTCAGGACAACGGTGCTCCGTTCCATTTCACTATGACCCTGCATTTCGACGATATGGGCGGCAGCCGCACGGACTTCAGCATTGAGGTAGAGGCGGAAATCAGCGGAATGATAAAGATGATGGTGGGCGGAAAGGTAAAGGAAGCCCTCGACAAAATCGTGGACGGCATAGTTGCATCCGCACCTGCCCATTGAGATGAATACTGAGGCGGGTACTGCAATCAGGCTCAACCCCTTCAAGGGGCTGGCGGGACCGGAAGGCACTCCGGTTCCCTGGAGCCCGTACGGCAGAATCCTGGAGCAGCGCCCCGTCTTTACCCTGGACCCTCTTTTCCACGCGGGCTGCTACTACGTTCAGGATTCGTCCGCGATGTTCGTGGGGCATATTTTCCGCCGCGCTCTTGCATCGGTGGGGCGTCCCGGCATCAGGGTGCTGGACCTCTGCGCAGCGCCCGGCGGCAAGACGACCGACCTTGCAGCATCGCTTCGTGAAGCCTTCGGAGATGAGTTTCTGCTGGTCAGCAACGAGGTAATGAAGGACCGCAGCCGTATCCTCTGTGACAATGTGGCAATATGGGGCGACCCCAATGTTATGGTCACTTCCGCCGACCCTGCCGCATTCGGGCGCTTTCCGGGATATTTCGATATTATCGTTGCCGATGTGCCCTGCAGCGGGGAGGGAATGTTCCGCAAGGACCCGAAGGCCGTGGAGCAGTGGTCCGAGCAGACGGTGCAGCTTTGCGCAGCCCGGCAGAAACGCATTCTCGCCGACGTATGGCCTGCCCTGAGGCAGGGAGGGGTGCTGGTCTATTCGACCTGTACCTATGAGGATTGCGAAAATGATGCAAACCTCGAATGGGCAGCCACCGGGTTGGGAGGAGATATAGTGGCCCCGAAAGACGAATTCTCCGACTGGGGCGTGGAAATCACGCGCCACGGCAACCTGCTTCGTGCCGGTGTGGTGCCGGGCGAAGGTCAGTGGGCCGGAATGCTGGTGAAAACCTCGCCCGAAGGCAGCTGTCCGCGATCCGACCTGTCGCAGAGCATCAAACCCCTTCGCTACGGCATCCCCGCCGGCACGCTCAAGGGCGGCAAACTCATTCCGGATCCGGACTACGCCCTGAGCCTTGGCTACAGAGGGGAGTACCCGACCATAGAACTGGACCGCAGGCAGGCCCTCGCATACCTGCACCACGACGCCCTGCGTTTCCCCGAGGCTCCGCGTGGCTTCAATCTTGTAGCATACAGGGGACATCCGCTGGGTTTCGTCAACAACCTCGGAACCCGCGTCAACACCCTTCATCCTCTAGCAAGGAGGATACTTATGAATATAGACCAAGTAGAATGAAACTCAAATCAATGCTCGCTGCGCTAGCAATGGGACTCTGCACCCTGCTCGGCGCACAAACCACTCCGGAAGAATTCAATGCACGCTACCAAAGGCAGGTGAGCCGGCTCGGCTATGCCGGTGTGGGCGTGGAAGGCATACTCGACAAATGGGAAGCCGCCTTCCCGGAGGACGGCCTTATGCTCGAAGCCCGCTTCAACTACTATCTTGTGAAGAGTGTGCGCAGTGAGGTTGTGAAGAAAGACTGCAAGAAATGGCTGGGCGCAGACCCTATACTCTCGATTCCGGATTCGACAGGTGTCAAGGTCAATTACTTCGAAGAACAGTTTTTTGACGAGCAGATGCTGGCCACAGCGCTGGGCTTCATCGATAGGGCAATAGAACTCTACCCCGACGAACTTATGTACAGGGTGGACAGGACCTGTGCAATGCTCTCATACGAAAAGGAGTCCCCCGACCTTTCCCTGGAGGAACTGACGGCTCTCGCGGACAGGCACAGCAAAGAGGCTCCGAAGTGGACCATTTCCGGCACGCAGATAGAAGAAGCCGATTTCATCCGTCTGATGGCGGAGTTCTGCGTGAGGCTCTACAATATAGGCACCCCTTCCGGCTATGAAGCTTTCCGGGTGCTTTCCGAAAAGCTCAACAGGATGTGGCCCAAGGAAGCGGTATTCCTCAACAATCTCGGCTCATACTGGCTTGTTGCCAAGGGAAAGGACAAGAAGGCGGCCTCATATTACAAAAAGGCCCTCAAACTGGATCCGGAGAGCGATGTTGCGAAGATGAACCTTCAGCTCATCGAACGCCGCAAGGCAGCAGCAAAGAAAGGCAAATAATCAGGAAATATCTCCCTTTATGCTTTGTGCGGGGTCTATGCGGGAAATCAGCATAGACGGTATCAGCATAAGCAGCATAATCACCGCCCAGGCTCCGAGGTCGGTAGCTAGGATGGCGCCGATATTGAGCTTTACCGGGACATAGGAAACGAAATAGAAGGCCGGGTCCAGTTTCAGGAAATGGGTGGCATTCTGCAGGGCGCATAGCAGTATGGCGGCAGCATTGCCCGCGAGCAGTCCAAGGACGGTGGAGCGCGATGCCACCCTCAGGAAGGTGCCCGCAATATGGCTGTTGTCCATACCCATAGCCTTGAGCGTGCCTATGGTCGTGGTGCTGCGCATAATCATAATCAGCAACCCTGAAATCATATTGAAGGCCGCAACCAGGGCCATAAGCACCAGAATCGCAGCTACATTGATGTCAATCACCTGAAGCCAGTCGAAGACAGGGGCATAGAGCCTTGCGCCCGATTCGCAGCGCAGGCCGGTGGCAAAGCCTATCTCGGCCGCCTTCATATTGATTGCTTCGCGCCCGTCGTAGCGGGAGTCAAGCCTTATCTCCACGCTGCCGGCCTTGTCCCGAGGCATCCCGAGCACCCTCTGCATATCCCCAAGCGGGCAATATACCACCAGGTTGCGGTCCAGTTCGACCGGGTTGGGATATACTTCCTTTATGGTGAAATTCCTCGCCTTAACCTTGCCGGCGAAGAAGTAGGCCGTGATGCGGTCTCCCTCGCCTTTGCCCAGGATGCGTGAAAGCCTTTCCGGTATGCGGATGCTCAGAGCATCTTCATCGGAAGGGGTGCCTTTGAAAACTACTCCTTCCATAATGTCCCCGCATTTGATGACGCCCGGCTCCACAATCACAGGGGTGACTGAGGCGATTCCGTCAATTGCGTCCAATTCGGAGAGCAGGGCGCTGTCCAGCAGCACGCCGTCCTCCGCGTGAAGGGTCGCGTCGGCACATATATCGGCAACGGCCTTGCGTATTTCGGCCCTGTAGCCGGAAGATATGCTGACAGCCACTATCATCACGAAGGAAGAGATGGCAGTCGCCCAGACTGACACCCGCCCCTTGAAGCGGAGCTTTTGGGATATGAAGTATGGAGCGCCCACTACCTTGAAACCTGAGGATTCTTCTCAATGGAAGGATAGAGAGGCCACCAGATGCCCAGCTTGATGCCGCTGGTGCCGTTCTGGGTGATGATGTGCCTGTGTGCGCTGAAGTAGTCTGCGTGGTCCATAGGCCATCCCTTGCCGAGGTTCTGCATCTTGACGAAAATGCAGCACTTCTTCCACTGGAGGTTTATGAAGACGTCGAAATACGGCCCGTTGTTGTACTGCCACTCGTTCTGGCTGGCGAAGGTGCCGGTGATATAGTTCCATTGAGGGCTGTACCACTTGGTGTTCCACCAGGCGTTGATACCTGCCTGCATATCCATAACTCCCGGCTGTACAGGGAATTGCAGGAACCACTTCAGATTGAGCGAAAGTGCCGGAAGAGGCAGGACATCCTGATTGGAAGAATATTGCGCCAGCAGATGGTTGTCCATATGGAAGAGCCCTCCGATGACGAACTCCTGCCTGAGGTCGGCGCTCAGAACGCTTACCGGTTTGTCCGTGTACTGTTTTACAACGCCAAGCGTGTCGTACCAGGTCATTCCTCCAACAAGGGCGTAGCCAGCGTTGAGCCTGGTCTTCCAGTGAGGTATATCCACTCCTCCTTCAATCTTCGCGCTGGTGATGTTGCGGAAATCGTTGTCCCAGCGGTACAGCTCATTGATGGTGGAGTACATATGTCTCTGGTAGAAGGTCGGTCTCCTGGACTCCGCACTGAACTGCCCGTAAAGGGATACCGGGGATTTGCGCGCCTTGCGGAAAGGATAGAAATTGAGTTCAGCCCTTGCGCTCAGGTCGGTATTGCCCGCGTCCGCTCCCGCAAATACCAGATGCCCCTTTGCGTTCCACCTGAAATTGTTCCCTATAAAGCCCTTGACTCCAGCATATGCATAGAGTGAGTTCTCGCTGAGTTTGGAAGTGTCCGCAGCGGTGACATTGTGGTAGGTGTTCACATAGTCACCTATCCCCACATCAATCTTTGAGATGAAAGCCTGCTCCTTCCAAGGCTGCAGCCTGAGATACAGCTTGTTGTCAATCCTTGTCTGTCCCAGCGAATCGGCCTCCTTTCCGTTCTCGAACTTCCTTCCGTAACGGGAATACTCGAAGCTGTGCCCTACGAAACCGGTGGTAAGTGAGTCTCCCCAAGGCAGGAAACTGATAGGGAAGCGGTACTGCTGGTCTCCGTAGAAGGTCAATTTTTTGGTTGTGGATTTGGCACTGGACATTGCCACCTTCACTTCCCTGGACTCAAGGGTTGTATCCCTGATTTCCGAGATATCCACTATACCTCCGTTTTCGCCGGCGCTTACGGAATTGCTGATGAATCCTGCGTGTGCCGTATATTTCTTGCCCACATAGTTGAGTGAAGTGGATACGGTCTTGTTGGCCACTTCCTCATTGATGAGCATTCCTCCGCCTCCCCATCTGTCATAGAGAAGCTGGAGATTGAGCGCAGGAGTGATGTTCTGCGTGGTAAGTATGTGGATATTGTCGGATTCCTTGTCGTCGGAGGCGAGCAGGGTGCCGAAATACGCAAGCTCCGTGTAAGGTGTCTTGGTGTTGTAGTTCGGAAGGGTGGACGGAGAGAAACTCCAGCTTTGGAGCGGGTCGTAGAAATCCACTCCGCAGGATTTGCGCTTGAAATAATTGTAGGTCTGGACAGGAGAGCCTGAGACTCCGAGCCAGGTGGCATTCACATCTTCCTTCTGGAAAGGATGGTCATAGAATCTGCCGTTGAAGGTTGTGTCCGGTATGGAGGCGTTCAGGTCCTGGAAATCCCTGTCCACGGTCCATTGGATTATCCTCTTGTAATACAGGGAGTCCGGCAGGGCATAGGCTTCGAGTATGCGCGGAGTTGCCTTGCGTATGCTGTCCTTGCGGGCCTTTTCTTCCTCCTTTATCGCATCCAGGCTGTCGCGTACGGCCAGTTTCCTCTTTTCCTTCTGCTCGAAATCGTATTTCTTGCGGGCTTCAGGGTCAAGGGAATTGTACCATTTTTCGAATGCAGCCTTGGCTTTGAGTGTGGAATCCCTGAAATAGAGGGAGTCCAGCATCCTTTTTTCGGTGAAGGTGGTGTCCGCCATACGCCAGTACAGAGAGTCGGCCCTGTTTTCGAAAACGGTCTGCAGGGAATCTCCTGTGCGTTTGAGTGAATCACTGGTCTGCCTGTGGGTAAGCGAGTCCACTATGGCTATGTAGTACCTGTACCTGAAAGGGTCGGTAAACTTAAGTGAATCAGGAACTTTTATGGTGTCTCTGGCAAGTATGGCCGGAGTAGTGTCCTTCGGGGCAAAGTCCAGAGAGTCGCTACCTCCGAGAAGGCTGTCTGCGATTTCAACTTTGTCGAAATTGCCCTTTCTGCGGGCGCGGTAGTTGTCCGGCGGATAGATTACGGTATCCGGGCTGGCTGCCTCTGCCTGTACTGCAAGCGGTGGCAAAGCTGCTGGGCCTGACATCATTTCGGATGCCACGCCTATACCTATGCTCCCGACCAGGGCAATAGGAAATATCAATTTTTTGAATGCGTTCATTTACGGAATAAGGTAGATATCGTCCCCCTCCTTTGCAAAATGGTATCTCTCCCTTGCGTATTTCTCCAGGGAGTCCCTGTTGGCGGTAAGGTCCTTGAGAGTCTGCTCCATCTGTTCTATCTGCCTTGCGTTGCTCTTGATTTCTTTGTTCTGGCGGTTTATGGTGAAGCCCGCTTCCACCCATCTTATGACATTGTCCTTTTTCAGAAAGAGGAAGACTACGGCAAGGCTGAACGCAACTATCATGGTGCGCTCGAAAGAACGGAGTTCCTTGCGGGAACCGTCCTTCTTCCTGTCCCATATGTCCAGAAACTTACCCATCAGAGCATCTTTTTTCTTTTGAATATGATAAGGACCGCTCCTACCATCAGCAGCATCAGCACGAAGATGCCCACCCAGGCGAGCTTGATTTCAGCAAACGGGAGGGTGACATTCATGCCGTAGAAGCTGCAAATCAGGGTTGCAGGCATGAAGAGCAGGGAAATCAAGGTGAATATCTTCATAATCTTGTTCTGGTCAAGATTGATGATACCGACCACAGTGTCCTGCAGGTATTCCAGCCTTTCGAAGGTGAAGTTGATATGGTTGATGAGCGAGGAGATATCCTGAAGGATGATGGAGAACTTCTTGTCCAGAGCGTCCGGGAAAAGGTCGCTCTTCAGGATGTTTCCGAGTATCCTCTGCTTGTCCACAACGTTCTCGCGGATAACCATTGCATTTTCCTGCAGCTGATTGATGTCCAGGAGGAATTCTTCGTTGATACCCTCGTTCTGGTTGATTCTTTTGCTGAATTGTGAGGTGTCCTGAGAGATTAGCTCCACGATGTCCGCATCCAGGTCCACTCGCTTGTCAATGATTTCCACAAATACATTGAATCCGTCGTGGTACAGGTCCGGCCGTGCCTGAATCTTGTTTGTCAGAAGGTCAAAGGAGCGGATTGGAATGTCCCTCAGGGTGGTGAGGGTATGCTTGGTGAGCATAAAGGATACAGGGTCCATAGACATCTCTCCTCCTGTAGGGGAGATGAAGTTGGTGTTGGCGTAGATAATGCCGTCCGCCTCGTGGAAACGGGACGAACTCTCAATCTCTTCGGCCTGGGCCCTGCTTTGAATGGTAGCTCCGAGAAACGCCTCGGCAGCCCTCTTTTCCTCTCCTGTAGGGTCCAGGAGATCTATCCAGAGAGCGTTTTCTTTGCTGATAGCAGCAAACTCCGTTTTGGACTGTGAGAGGAGTATTTCCTCTCCCTGCCTGTAGAAAATCTTAATCATTGCCTTCCTGCTTTGTTCCCGGCTTTCTGTCGGAAGGGGTTAATACTTACGGGTTAGCCGTGCGTCACGGAGAAGCAGCGGCGCCGCAAATATACAGAAAACGCTCAAAAAAAACTATATCAGAACTGAGATTCCTATCCCGATAAGAACAAAGCCTCCTGCAATCTCGGCAATGCGGCCGACCTTTTCGCCGATTTTCTTGCCGAAAGGAATGCCTATGACTACGGACAGTGTGGTGCATACAAATACCGAGATGGCCTCAGGAAGGGTTGCGCCCCAGACCTGACCCGCCATACTCAGTGAAATGCCCACCGCAAGGGCGTCAATACTCGTGGCAATTCCGCCGAGAATGACATTCTTCCAGCCGTTGAGGTCCCTCTGCTCCGATTCGCCCTTGAAGCCTTCTATGCACATTGAGCCTCCCACATACAGCAGGAGCAGGAAGCCGATGATGTGGGCAAGCCTTTCCACATAGCCGACCATCAGGCTGCCGAAGGCCCATCCTGCGAGCAGCAGGCCGGTCTGGATGACGGCGAAACTGACTGCGACCTTGGCAACGCTGCCGAAGCGTATCTGCTTAAGTGTTACCGATGAACAAACCGATACCGCAAAGCAGTCGGCACACAGGGAAAGTCCGAAAAGTAAGGTTTGGAGCAGCTCCATATCTAAGGTTTGAACGGTTGGCGTGCCGCAATCGAGCGTCCGAGGGTAAGGGCATCGGCATATTCGAGGTCATCCCCGAAGCCGAGACCGCGCGCAAGGGTGGTGACTTTTACTCCGAGACCGGCAATCTGCCTGTAAATGTAGAATGAAGTGGTTTCCCCCTCCACGTCCCCGCTGAGTGCCAGAATCACTTCCATTCCTTCCTCAAGGCGTGCGAGGAGCTCCTTGATATGCAGGTCGCTCGGAGCAATGCCGTTGATAGGGGATATGATGCCTCCCAGTACGTGATACACTCCATTGTACTGTCCGGTGGCCTCAATGCTCATCACATCCCTGACGCTCTCCACTACGCATATTGTCCTGCGGTCGCGCTTTCCGTCCGCGCATATGCTGCAGAGGTCTCCGTCCGCTACCATCATACACTGCCTACAATAGTGCACATCAGTTGCAAGCCTGTCCACGGCAGTTGCGAACTGGTGTATGGTCTCGGAGGGCTGCCTGAGAAGGTGCAGGGCTAGCCTCATGGCGCTTCTCGAACCGACTCCGGGCAGGGAACTTATGGCCTCGACTGCATCCTGCAGCACTCTTGACGGGTAGTTGCTGTTCATCGGTAGATTCTGTTCCAGAGTTTGTCAATCAGAGGGGAACTTCCCTTCATCATTAAGCCTATGCATACAGCCATAATCAGCGTTCCCCAGCCAATGATAGGCTTCCCTTCGGGGCCGAACGGCCTGCCGTCGAAGAACCACAGGCAGAGCAGGGCTCCGAGCAGCAGCATCAGGCAGTCCATAATCACCTTGTTGGTGTCGAATTTGCCGCCGAACCTGCGGGTGAATGCTGAAACGGTCATCTCCGCAGGCAGCATCCAGGCCTGGGCCGCCACTTCCATAGAAATGCCGAAAGCGGTGATTACGCAGGCGAGAACTATGAACACGAACTGCATCGCAAGGCTGCCGGGAATGATGCCGCAGGCGTGGAGCAGCCAGAGCGAACCGTCAATCATCAGGCTCAGCAGGATATTGGCGACCAGCTGCAGCAGGTCTGCCGCTTTGAAATCCTTCCCGAGGACCACGAACTGCAGCAGGACAAATATTGCATAGATAATGAAGTTGCAAGTGCCAACCGAGAGGCCTTCCAGCCCTTCAGCCATAGCATAGCTCGCAGCGTTGAGCGGGCTGGTGCCCAGATTGGCAACAATAGAGACGGCTATGCCGAGCGCAACCAGCAGCATGCCCAGGGTTGAGAAAATATATCTCTTGAGTATATCTTTTGCTTTCATAAGGTTTGCAAAGGTAGGAATTTTTCCTTATATTTGCCCGCTTTTTCGCCGTACGCGTATATGCGCAGGCGATTGAAGCCGGTGTTTTAAGTTTAACTTTTTAATCAAATTTTGTTTTACCAGTTATGGCAGAAACAGAAAAGGCGCGTCTGAACGCATCCATCGCTCCTGAGGCTTTCGATTGGGAGTCTTTCGAGAACGGCGGTGTGTACGGCAGCGCAGACAAAGAGGCCATCAGGGCTGCTTACGAGACCACTCTCAACAAGGTAGTTGAGAATGAGGTCGTAGAGGGTGTAGTTACAGAAATCAACAAGCGCGAGGTCATCGTTTCAATCGGTGGCAAGAGCGAAGGTGCAATCAATGCAGCAGATTTCCGTTACAATCCGGAGCTCAAGGTTGGCGACAAGGTAGAAGTTTTCGTTGAATCAGCAGAAGACAAGAGGGGTCAGCTCGTCCTTTCACACAAGAAGGCACGTGCTCTCAAATCTTGGGACCGCGTCGGCGAAGCATTCAAGAACGACGAGGTTGTCAAGGGATTTGTCAAGACCCGCACCAAGGGCGGTATGATCGTTGACGTATTCGGCATCGAGGCATTCCTCCCTGGCAGTCAGATCGACATAAAGCCGATCCGCGACTATGACCAGTTCGTAAATCAGACAATCGACTTCAAGATCGTCAAGATCAATGAGGAGTTCCGCAATGTGGTCGTATCCCACAAGGCACTTCTTGAGGCAGAGCAGGAGGCCAGAAGGGCTGAGCTCATCAGCAAACTCGAGAAGGGACAGGTACTCGAAGGAGAGGTTAAGAACATCACCAACTACGGTGTATTCGTTGACCTCGGCGGTGTTGACGGTCTCATCCACATCACAGACCTCAGCTGGGGCCGCATCAACCATCCAGAGGAAGTCGTTTCTCTCGGCCAGAAGATCAAGGTCGTTGTCCTTGACTTCAATGAGCAGCAGAAGAGAATCGCCCTCGGTCTGAAGCAGCTTTCAGCTCATCCTTGGGATGCACTCAATCCTGACCTCAAGGTCGGTGACAAGGTTAAGGGTAAGGTTATCCTCATCGCAGACTACGGCGCATTCATCGAGATTGAGCCGGGCGTAGAGGGCCTCGTACATGTTTCCGAGATGTCCTGGAGCACCCGTCTCCACTCAGCACAGGACTTCCTTAAGGTCGGCGACGAGGTTGAGGCACAGATTCTCACCATCGACCGCGAGGCCCGCAAGATGTCCCTCGGTATGAAGCAGCTTACTCCTAACCCTTGGGATACCATCCGTGAGAAGTATCCTGTAGGCAGCAAGCATCAGGCTGTTGTCCGCAATGTGACCAGCTTCGGTGTATTCGCTCAGCTTGAGGACAGCGTAGAGGGACTCGTTCACATCAGCGACCTCAGCTGGAACAAGATCAAGCATCCTTCAGAGATTGTAGCTCCTGGCGACACCATCGATGTTGTCATCCTCGAGTTCGATGAGGCTACCCACAAGCTCAGCCTCGGACACAAGCAACTCGTACCTAACCCTTGGGATACAACCGAGAAGAAGTACCCTGTAGGTACCGTTGTTGAGGGAACCATCGCTTCCACCACCGACAAGGGTGCAACCATCACCCTCGACGGCGAGACTGAAGGCTTTGCATTCAACCGCGAGCTCGTCAAGGAAGACGGCAAGCAGGCCGTAGCAGGAGAGACTCTCCCGTTCAAGGTTGTAGAACTCCGTCGCAGCACCCACACCGTGCTCCTCAGCCACGTACGCACTTATGCAGAGGTTAAGGAGAAGGCAGCTGCTGCAGAGGCAGAGAACACCAAGAAGGCAGTGAAGAAGGTCAATGCCAACGTTGAGAAGACTACTCTCGGTGACCTTGACGTTCTCGCAGCTCTCAAGTCAAAACTCGAGAAAGGCGAGTAATGAACTTGACCCTGCAGATTTTGGGCGCGGCTTCGGCTATGCCCATTTCTGATACGAATCCAAGCGCCCAGGCACTCAGAGTGCACGGGCGCTTGCTTCTTATCGATTGCGGAGAGGGAACCCAGCAGCAGATGCGAAGGCAGCACCTCTCGTTTCTGAAGGTGAAGGCTGTCTTTATCTCCCACATCCACGGGGACCATATCTTCGGCATTTTCGGAGTACTGTCCACGATGGCTATGTACGGAAGGACTGAGGCATTGGACCTGTTTGCCCCCAAGTCCTTCGCTCCCATACTCAAGTTCTACCTTTCCTATTTTTCGGAAGGGATGAACTATGAAATAAACTTCCATCCGCTCGACTGCAAGCAGCCCGAATTGGTCTATGAGCTGCGCGGAGTGCCGGTATATGCCTTCCCGCTGCGGCACAAAATCGATTGTTTCGGCTACCGCTTCGGCGACTGGTATGCCTATTGTTCGGACACAGCTCCTTTCCCCGAACTTGCCGGCTGGCTGCAAGGGGTAAGAACCATATATCACGAGACCACCTATCTGCGCGAATGGGCAGACAAGGCCGGGAAGTATTATCATTCAACTACGGACGATGCCGCCCGCTGCGCCAGGGATGCCGGCGCAAAGCATTTGCTCATAGGTCATTACACTTCCCGTGTCAGAGACTACGGGCGCTTTGCCTCCGAGTGCCGTGAAATTTTTCCTCAGACTACGGCAGTAAGGGATGGCGATGTTTTTGAAATTGATTAAATTCGCGCTATGAAAAAGTTGTTCGCTGCTCTTATGCTGGCACTCGGCCTTGGTGCTGCCGCCTCCGATGCCAAGCTCACTCCGCAGGAGGAGTATATTCACAAATACGCATCCATAGCACAGGCGGAGATGCGCAGAACCGGTGTGCCTGCTTCAATTACCCTTGCACAGGGCCTTCTGGAGTCAGGTGCAGGCAAATCCACCCTTGCCACTACTGCGAACAACCACTTCGGCATCAAGTGTCACAAGAACTGGAACGGCAAGAAAGTTTATCACGACGATGACGCCAAGGGAGAGTGCTTCAGGGCTTATTCCAAGCCTGAGGAATCCTTCAGGGACCACTCCGATTTCCTGCGTTACAACGACCGTTACAAGTTCCTGTTCGATTATGACATTTCCGACTACAGGAGCTGGTGCTACGGTCTCAAGCAGGCCGGTTATGCCACCGACCCCAAATACGCCACCAAGCTCATAGACCTCATCGAGACTTACGGACTCGGACGCTATGATGTCGGCAAGGTGGATGTCCCTTCCCCGGACAAAATAGAGGCGCCGGTCAAGGCCGAAATCACCTATGACGAGGAATTCCGCTTCAAGGTGGAGCGCCCTGTCTATGAGAAGAACGGAGTGCGTTTCGTCTATGCCCGCAGGGGGGATACCTATGCTTCTATAGCTTCCCTTTATGACCTTTTCCCTTCTGAGATTCTCCGCTTCAACGATTTGAAACAGACTCGTGAACTTAATCCCGGAGACCTTGTCTATATCGCGCGCAAGAAGGCAAGAACAGCCAAGGGCCTGGATATGTACATCGTGCAGGAGGACGGTGAACAGCTCTGGGACATTTGCCAGAGGTTCGGAGTAAGGATGTCAAGCGTATGCAAAAGAAACAAGCTCACTCCTGATGCCGAGCTTGCCGCAGATCAGGAAATCATACTGCGATGAAAAAAATAATCTGGAGCATAGTCGCCGCCTTGGCGCTGTTTGCCGGATTGCAGGGTTGGGGTTGGCTGAGGGACAACCGTGTGCCTGCATTTACCGGACAGGCCCGCGTGTTCGTAGGGGATACCACGACCGTGGAAGGTGTGATTGCCCAGATTAAACAGCAGACGGGAATACGCTTCGAGAAGTCCCTGCGCAAGGTTTTCGAAAGGAAGAGGGTGGACGAATATCTCTCCAAGGGTTCCTATCTCATTGAGCCTTCGCACACCGCCGTCTATGTGGCCAGAATGCTCAACAACAAATGGCAGACTCCCATCAGGCTCACTCTCGGAGGGTCTCTCAGACTCAAATCCGAAATAGCCTCCAAGATTGGCCGTCAGATGATGCTGGACTCCGCTGAGGTGCACGCTGCTCTCGAAGATGAGGTTTTCCTCAGAAAATTCGGAGTGACTCCCAAGACGGTATTTTCGATAATCATCCCGGATACTTACGAGGTCTGGTGGGACGAGTCCCTCACTTCGCTTTTCACGAGATTCACCAAGGAGTATGACGCTTTTTGGACAGAGGAAAGGGACAAAAAGGCCAAGGCCCTGAAACTCAGCAGGCAGCAGGTGGCAATAGTTGCTTCAATAGTGAATTGCGAATCCAACTATGTCCCCGAGTACCCCCAGATAGCAGGCGTCTATCTTACCCGGCTAAAGAAGGGAATGAAACTCCAGGCTGATCCGACCATAGCTTTTTGCTATGATTTCAAGTTGGACCGGATTTTGAATAAACACCTCAAGGTGAATTCGCCTTACAATACCTATAAGAACGCAGGGCTCCCTCCGGGGCCGATATGCTGTCCAACCAAAGAAGCGATGGATGCGGTGCTCGATGCCGATATGGCTTCAGGCTACCTCTTCTTCTGCGCTTCGCCGGACTTCAACGGCACCCACCGTTTCGCCCGCAGCTACAAGGAGCATCAGGTGAATTCGAAGGCTTTCCAGCGCGAGCTGGACAAAAGAACGAAAAAGAAAAATGGATAATCTGGTTGAAAGAGCAAGACAGGTTGCCGAGCTCGTCCTCAAGGATGAGATGCGCAGCAACGGTGTGCCGTTCATAGCCCACCCTGACGGTGTCGCTGCCATTGTGCGCGACGAAATAGGTTTGCCGCAAGAGTGTGTTGCGGCGGTATATCTGCACGAAGCATCCAGAAAGCATCCGGAGCTCGACTTGTCGGAATTTCCTTCCGACGTGCTGAAGATGGTGGATGGGCTGAACCGCATCAGCACCATCAGGCCCAAGGACACCCGCCTCGAAGCGGAGAACTACAAGAAGCTGATTGTGCAGTACAGCTCCGACCCGCGCGTTACGGTCATCAAAATTGCCGACCGCCTGGAGATAATGCGCAATCTCTCCATTTTCCCCAAGACCTCAAGGGAGCAGAAGCAGCTCGAAACTCTGATGCTCTATATCCCTCTTGCCCACCAGCTTGGACTTTACAATATCAAGAGCGAGCTCGAAGACATATATTTCAAATTCTCCGAGCCGGAGCAGTACCGTTCCATCAAAAACAAGCTGGCTGCAACCGCCCCTGACCGCGAGAGGCTCAGCCGCGAGTTCATCGAGCCGCTGAAAAGCAAGCTCGACCGGGCCGGCATACATTACAAAGTCAAGGTGAGGACCAAGACGGCCTACAGCATATACAAGAAGATGCTCGTCCAGAAGGTGCCTTTCGAGGGCGTGTATGATGTCTATGCCATGCGCTTCATTATTGACTGTGAGCCGGATAAGGCTGTGGAGCACGACCTTTGCTGGAAGGTATATTCCTATGTGACTGAGGAGTATGAACCGGATACCAAGCGTCTCCGCGACTGGCTTACCAATCCGAAGCCCAACGGCTACGAGTCGCTGCACATCACCGTGCGCAATGCTCAAGGCAACTCCATAGAGGTGCAG
>SAMEA3663208__coassemble_130_pt1 | contig 38150 bp, 49 predicted proteins | sample SAMEA3663208__metabat2_low_PE_018 | metagenome-assembled genome bin SAMEA3663208 (sample SAMEA3663208) | pig gut metagenome | biome: pig gut; feature: pig-associated habitat; material: faeces | place: China | collected 2013
TTGAAGTCGAAGCCGAGCCAGCTGAGGTTGATGTTGAGACCGTAGGTGAGGCGCGGTCTGTTGCTGAGGCCGAAGTAGCCGCGGTCGTCGTTGTCGATTACACCGTCACCGTTGATATCCACATACTTGATATCTCCCACGTTAGGACGGGTGCCGTACCAGGCGCTGTTGTCGATTTCATCCTCGCTGCGGAAGAGTCCGTCAGCCTTCCAGCAGGATATGCTGCCGTAAGTGCTGCCCACTACGCGCTGGTAGTCCTGAATGTTGGAGTTGTCCTTGTACTTGAGCCAGCGGGTGTGTGACCAGGTTACGGAACCTGTGATGTCGTACCACAGAGGCTGTCCGAAGATATCCACGTGGTCGCGGACAGAGAGGAGGAAGTCAATACCCTTGGCATCGATTGCGTTGTAGTTGATGACGCTCGGATAGTAGCCGCCCATTGAAGGGGTGAAGCCGGATGACTGCCAGGAGAGCATATCGTAGGTGTAGTTGTAGAATCCATCCACTTCCACGCCCAGAAGACCTTCGAACAGCTGCAGGTCCATACCGATATTGGTACTCTGGGTTTTCTCCCAGGTAAGGTCGGTGTTAGGCACTCCCGAAGTGCTGTAGGACGGATGCATTCCGTCAGGATAAACCACATTCAGGCTCTGGTTGTAGGATGACATGAACATATAAGGGGAAACCGAGTCGTTTCCGAGCAGACCGGTGGAAGCACGGAGCTTGAGGTCTGTGATGATGTCGGAATCCTGCAGGAACTCCTCTTTGGAGAGCCTCCAACCTACGGAAACTGAAGGGAAGAAGCCCCAGCGCTTGGACTTGTTCATTCCGGAGAACTTGTAGGAACCGTCCAGACGTCCGGTCACTTCGGCGAGATATCTCTCGTCATAGTCGTAACGCAGACGGAAGACATAGCCTTCGCTGCGGGAAGCATCGCTCCATCCGCCTACCGGGTTGTTGGTTGCCTGTCCGTAGGAGAGTTCAGGAAGTTCGGCGAAAGGAATGTTCTTCGCATAGGCGGAGAGGCCGTTGCTCTTGTAGTCACGCCACTCGGCGAGCAGCATTGCATCAATGTTGTGCTTGCCGAAACTGTGCACATAGTTGGCGCTCAGCTGAGCTACCATAGACTCATAGAAGGATACTCCCTCTCCGAGGTTGGATACGTTGTCGGAGATATGAGGATTGTCGCTTCTGGTACTCCATTCCCACTCCTGAGTGGTCTCGTTATACTTGTGCTGAGCCATAGTGTATGGCAGACTCAGGTTCTTGTTGAAGCTGGTATAGTAGTCATAGGAACCGCTGGCCCTCAGGGAGAGACCCTTGATGAAAGGCACATTGTAAACCAATGCGGCATTGACGTCCAGTTCGGAGGTCCTGGTTTTCTTGTAGCCGGATTCGTAGATGGCGGCAAGAGGGCTGACAAGGAAACTCTGGTTGTTCTGCACGGCACCTGTGTAAACTCCATTGTACTTGACCGGAAGATAAGGGTGCATCTGGATGGTCTGACGGGCGATGGAGAACCATCCTGTCTCGGAATAACCGTTGTCTGCACCTCCGGAAAGGAAGGCAGGAGACTGGCGGTTGGTCATCACGCCGCTGAGTCCGACATTGAATTTGAGGTTTTTGGCAATTTCGCTCTCCACATTGACGCGGATGTTGTACCTGTTGTAGGAGAAATTGTCGATATTTCCCTGCTGGTCGAGGATACCTCCGGATACGAAGTAGCTGGTCTTGTCATTTCCTCCCTGCACGGTGACGTTGTGCTTCTGGTTGAAACCGGTGCCGAACACGAGGTCGACATAATTCACATTGTCCCAGCCGTCGGTAGGGTCGCCATTGAGAATCAAACCGATGATATCCTTTGAGTAAACAGGCTTGTACTCGTCTATTGACGCTACTTCACCGTTTGCCTTCTGGTCCATATAGCGGGCTATGTCATAATACCTTACGAACTGCTCACCATCCATAAACTGAGGGAAGTTGGCGTTCATCGACACACCGACGGATGCGTTGTAGCTGATTTTGGCATCACCCTTCTCTCCCCTCTTGGTGGTAACGATAATCACACCGCCGGCAGCGGCGAGACCGTAAACAGCTGCGGAGGCACCGTCCTTGAGCACCGAGATGCTCTCAATGTCGGCAGGGTCTATGTCGTTAATGTTGTCCACAGGGAATCCGTCCACCACATAGCTTACTCCATAGACGGAACCGCGGATGCGCAGGCTTGCCTGGTCGAGACCCGGCTCTCCGGACTCCTGCACGGAGGAAATACCCGGAAGTTTACCTGCAAGCACCTGGGTAACGTTGGTTGCCGGAGCCTTGAGGAGTTCATCACCCTTGATGGCGGAAACCGCACTGGTCATTGAAGACTTCTTCTGGGTACCGTAACCCACAACGACAACATCATCGAGGTAGATGGCATCTTCCTGCATTGTTACGTTGAGAGTGGTGCCGCTTTGATAGATTTCTGTTACAGTAGCGAGTCCAAGACAAGAGAACTCGAGTGTCTCACCTTTCTTGACAGGGATGCTGTACAAACCGTCAAGATCGGTCATTGTTCCATTGGTGGTTCCGGCGATGAGAATCGTGACTCCAGGCAATGGTTGTCCATTTACATCTGTTACTTTTCCTTGCAGGACAGTCTGTGCGGCTGCCGGAGCAGCTGACAGCAAGACAAGGAGTAATGTCGCCCCCAATATCTTGGGAAGTGACACAGCTTTAGCGGTTATCATTAATCTGGTTGTAAATTATTGCTTTACCTCTTTGTATAAGTTCGCCAAAGATAGCTATAAAATCGCAATAATTCACATTTTTGCGCGAAAGAGCGCAAAAAATAAGGAGGCGACCTGTTCGGTCACCTCCTTGATACGGGTCGGAGCGCTATTACTCTGCCGGAGTCTCAGCAGGAGCTTCAGCAGGAGCTTCAGCAGGAGCCTCAGCCGGAGCAGCCTCTGCCTTCTTGGCCCCACCGCGACGGGTTGACTTCTTCTCCTTCTTAGGAGTGGTAGCGAGTGCTGCCTCGTTGAAGTCAACAAGCTCGATAAGGGCCATTTCTGCTGCGTCACCCTGACGGAAACCGGTGTGGAGTACACGGGTGTATCCGCCCGGACGGTCAGCGACCTTAGGAGCTACGGTGCGGAAGAGTTCTGCAACTGCATTCTTGTCTTTCAGGTAGCTGAAGACAACGCGGCGTGAGTGGGTGCTGTCGTCCTTCGACTTGGTGATGAGAGGCTCAACATAGGACTGAAGGGCCTTAGCCTTAGCCACTGTAGTGAAGATCCTCTTCTTCAGGATAAGTGAAGACGCCATATTTGCAAGAAGAGCCTTGCGGTGTCCACTCTTGCGTCCGAGATGATTGATGGATTTATTGTGTCTCATCTTTTATGCGTTCTTTTTCTTTGGTTCAATATTGTACATTGTCACATCCATTCCGAATGAGAGATTGTTCTGCTCTACGAGAATGTCAATCTCGTTGAGGGACTTGCGTCCGAAGTTGCGGAACTTCATCAACTCGCTGCGGCTGTAGGAAACGAGATCGGCGAAGGTGTCGATATCGGCAGCCTTGAGGCAATTGAATGCTCTCACTGAAAGACCAACATCAGAAAGCTTGGTCATAAGGAGATGCCTGATTCTGAGGCTCTCCTCGTCGAGCTCCTTGCTGTCGGACTCAACCACATTTTCGAGGCTCACTTTCTTGTCGTCAGTGAAGAGACGGAAGTGGTAGATAAGGATGTTTGCTGCGTCCTGCAGAGCGGCATCAGGGGAGATGGATCCATCGGTCACAACCTCAAGATTGAGCTTCTCGTAGTCGGTCTTCTGCTCCACACGCCAGTTCTCAACTGTCCAGTTGACCTTGCGGATAGGAGTATAGATTGCGTCCACAGGAATGGTTCCGATAGGAGTATTCTCGTCCCTCATCTCGTCAGCCGGCACGAAACCGCGACCCTTTGTGATTACAATCGAGATTTCGAGCTTGACTGATGGTTCGAGGGAGCAGATGTGCTGCTCAGGATTCAACACCACGAAAGAAGACAATCCCTTGGAGATATCCTCTGCGGTAAACTCAGGCTTGCCGCTGATTACGATGTTTGCTGTCTCAGTCTCTACGCTGTCAACCATTCTCTTGAAGCGCACCTGCTTGAGGTTGAGGATGATATCCTGCATACCCTCAATGACGCCAGGGATGGTCTGGAACTCCTGGGTTACTCCGGAGATCTTGATTTGACTGATAGCATAACCCTCCAAAGAAGCGAGCAGAATGCGTCGGAGTGCGTTACCGATGGTCTGTCCGTAGCCAGGCTCAAGAGGCCTGAACTCGAAACGGCCGACGGTATCGGTTCCTTCGAGCATAATCACCTTGTCAGGTTTTTGAAATGCTAAGATTGCCATATTCTATGGGGTGTTAATGTTTTACTTAGAGTAAAGGTCGACGATGAGCTGTTCGTTGATGTTCTCAGGAACTTCAGCGCGTACAGGAACATTGAGGAACTTTCCGGTAAGCTCTTTTGCATCGAACTCAAGCCAAGAATACTTGGTGGTGCTTGCAACGGCAGCTTGGATTACCTCAAGGCTCTTGGACCTCTCGCGTACAGCGATTACATCGCCCGGCTTCACCTGTGCTGAAGGGATGTTGCATACATTTCCGTTCAGGGTGATGTGGCGGTGGCTTACGAGCTGACGTGCGGCTGCCCTGGTAGGAGCGATGCCGAGACGGTAAACGACATTGTCGAGACGGCTCTCGAGGAGGAGGATGAGGTTCTCACCCTTCTGTCCGCTGAGGCGGCAGGCCTTGGTGTAGGTGTTGTGGAACTGACGCTCGAGCACACCATACATATACTTAACCTTCTGCTTCTCTTTGAGCTGGTTGCCGTACTCCTTTGATTTCTTGCGCTTTGCTGCGAGTCCGTGCTGTCCTGGAGGGACGTTCCTCTTCTCGAAATACTTGTCTCCTCCGAAGATAGGCTCACCGAACTTGCGGGCGATTCTGGTACTAGGACCGGTATATCTTGCCATAATTCTTAACCTTTTAAAAAATTAAACTTTACGACGACCCTTTGGACGGCATCCGTTATGAGGCATTGGAGTTACGTCGATAATCTCGGTAACGGTGATACCTGCATTGTTGATGGTACGGATGGCAGACTCACGGCCTGCGCCTGGACCCTTTACATATACCTTTACCTTGCGAAGACCTGCATCATAAGCAGTCTTGGCTGCATCTTCTGCTGCCATCTGGGCTGCATACGGAGTGTTCTTCTTGCTTCCGCGGAAGCCGCACTTACCTGCTGAACCCCAGCTGATAACCTGTCCCTGGGCGTTGGTAAGAGATACGATTACGTTGTTGAAGGTTGATGAAACATGGGCTTCGCCATTAGCTTCAACCTTGACAACTCTCTTGGATGTTGTAGTTTTCTTTGCCATACTTCATCAATTGTTACTTGGTTGCCTTCTTCTTGTTGGCAACAGTCTTCTTCTTACCCTTGCGGGTACGGGCATTGTTCTTGGTGCTCTGACCGCGTACTGGAAGTCCGCTGCGATGACGGATTCCGCGGTAGCAACCGATATCCATAAGACGCTTGATGTCCATCTGGATGGAAGAGCGGAGCTCTCCCTCGATTCGGTACTCAGAGGCGATTTCTGCACGGATGGCAGCAATCTGAGCATCGTCCCAGTCACCAACCTTGATGGAAGCGTCGACTCCGCACTTCTCGAGAATCTTCTTCGCAGAAGAGCGGCCGATTCCGAAGATATAGGTGAGACCTATCTCTCCGCATTTATTGTTTGGTAAATCAACACCGGCTATACGTGCCATAATTTATTGAATGTGTTTTTAGTTTATACAGTTAAACTATTATCCCTGACGCATCTTGAACTTAGGGTTCTTCTTGCAAATCACGTAAAGGCGACCCTTACGACGAACGATTTTGCAATCCTCGCTGCGCTTCTTGATGGATGTTTTGACTTTCATAATATTGAGATTTTATTTGTATCTGAAAGATATTCTTCCCTTCGTCAGATCATAAGGAGAAATCTCTACCTTGACTTTGTCTCCGAGAAGGATGTGGATAAAGTTCATTCTCATCTTTCCTGAGATGTTGCACAGGAGCACGTGACCGTTCTCCAGTTCAACTTTGAACATCGCATTCGGGAGAGTCTCAATTACCTTTCCGTCCTGCTCAATTGCTACTTGTTTCGACATATTCCTATTTGTATCTGATTGTGGAATCTTTCTCGATAAAATCAAAAGTTGACAGCTGCTCAGCTTTACCGTGCCGGACAACAACCGTAAGCTCGTAATGCGCCGAATTCGCTCTGTCGGAAGTGTGGACTGCCCATCCGTTTCTGTCGAGATAGACTCCGCGTCCTCCTGCATTGATCATCGGCTCTATACATATCACCATTCCGTCAACGAGATGTGTGCCGCGCCCCGGGCGTCCGTAGTTAGGGACTCCCGGCTGCTCGTGCATCTCCTTTCCGAGTCCGTGGCCTTCCAGCTCGCGCACTACGGAGAATCCGAATGATTCTGCGTACGATTGCACCGCGTATCCGATATCACCGGTCCTGTTGCCTGCCACAGCCTTTTCGATGCCCTTGTAGAGTGATTCCTTTGTAACATCGAGAAGCTTGCGGGTCTTCGCATCCACTTCCCCGACCGGGAAAGTGTATGCGGAGTCGCCATTATATCCCTTGTACAAAGTACCACAGTCCACTGACACCACATCTCCCTCCTTCAACACGTAGTCTGACGGAAAACCGTGTACGACCACGTCATTGACTGAAAGGCAGAGGGCTGCAGGAAAACCTTCATATCCCAGGAAGCTTGGAATCGCACCGTTGTCTCGAATAAAAGTCTCAGCCACTCTGTTCAACTCTAGAGTTGTCACACCCGGAGCGACTATCTTACCGACTTCCGCCAATGTCTTGGAGACAAGAATGGCATTCTCCCTCAATAGGGCGATTTCTTCCTCGGTTTTAGGTTTAACCATCATACTTGAATTTCAAAGAACTACATTCCTGAGCGCCCGGTCAGACGTCCTGTCTTCATCAGTCCGTCATAGTGACGCATCAGCAAATAACTTTCTACCTGCTGGAGAGTATCCAGAACAACACCCACAAGAATCAGCAGTGAAGTACCGCCGAAGAAGCTTGCGAAAGAGTTGGAAACCCCGAGCTTCATTGCTATTGCAGGAAGGATTGCGATGAAAGCGAGGGCAAAGGAGCCGGGAAGAGTGACTCTTGACATAATCGAGTCAAGATACTCTACAGTCTTCTTGCCAGGCTTAACACCAGGGATGAATCCTCCGTTCCTCTTCAGCTCTTCCGCCATCATGTTAGGATTGACGGTAACGGCTGTGTAGAAGTATGTGAATACAATTACGAGGATAGCGAAGATGAGGTTGTACCAGAATCCGGTGTAGTTACCCAGAGTAGCAGCAAGTCCACGGGTTGCATCCCAACGGGAGAAGAGTATAGGGAAAAGCATCAGCGCCTGGGCGAAGATGATAGGCATCACGCCGGCTGCGTTGATTTTGAGAGGGATGTACTGACGTACACCACCGTACTGCTTGTTTCCGATAACCCTCTTCGCATACTGTACAGGGACCTTGCGGACTGCCTGAACGAGAGCGATGGCCGCAACAATCACGAGGAACCAGAATACCAGCTCGACAATGATAAGGAGCGGACCTCCGTTCGTAGTAGCGAACTTCTCTGAGATTTCGGCTGCAAGTGCGTAAGGCAGACGGGCTACAATACCGATCATAATGATGATTGAGATACCGTTGCCGATACCGCGGTCTGTAATGCGCTCGCCGAGCCACATAACGAACATTGAGCCGGCCATCAGGATGAGAGTGGAAATAAGGTTGAATACAAAGTTACTCCAACCGAGATTACGCACGGCGACGAATGCGCTTGCATCGATCTGGCCGTGGATAGAAGCCATATATGCAGGTCCCTGGATGCAGATGATGACGATGGTCAGAACTCTGGTCATCTGGTTCATCTTCTTACGTCCGCTCTCGCCCTCCATCTGGAGTTTGCGGAAGTATGGGACGAACACTCCGAGCAACTGGATGACGATGGAAGCCGAGATGTACGGCATCACACCCAGCGCGAAGATTGAGGCGTTTCCGAACGCACCGCCGGAGAACATGTTAAGCAGGCCTACAAGACCGTTGTTAGCATTGCTCTGGAGGTTTGCGAGCATGGAGGCATCGATACCCGGAAGCACGATGAAGCATCCGAGACGATAAACCAGGAGCAGGAGGACTGTATAGACAATCCTCTTGCGGAGCTCCTCAATCCTGAAGATGTTTTTGATTGTTTCTATGAACTTCTTCATCAGATTATTCTGTTATGACAGCTTTTCCGCCTGCAGCCTCGATTTTGGCGATGGCTGACTTTGAGAAAGCGTCGGCGTTGATGGTAAGAGCGGTCTTGATTTCTCCGTTGCCAAGAACTTTCACGAGATCGTTCTTGCCGGCGAATCCTGCTGCCTTGATGGTCTCGATGTCAATCTCCTGCACATTGAGCTTTGCTGCGAGCGCCTCAAGAGCAGCCACATTAACAGCCTTGTACTCAACGCGGGTAGGATTCTTGAATCCGAACTTAGGCATACGCCTCTGGATAGGCATCTGACCGCCTTCGAAACCGATCTTGTGTGAGTAACCAGAACGCTGGCCAGCACCGTTCATACCACGGGTGGAAGTTCCACCGTGACCTGAACCCTCACCGCGACCGATTCTCTTCCTTGCGTGTGTTGCACCCTTTGCAGGTGCGATTGTCTCAAGTTTCATATATCGGTTCCTCCTTATTTAACTTCTTCTACAGTAACGAGATGAGCCACTTTCTGAATCATACCCCTTGCTACAGGAGTGTCCTCAACCTCTACGCTCTGGTGCATCTTGCGGATGCCGAGGCAGCGGAGATTGGCAATCTGGCGTTTGGTCTCACCGTTCTTGCTGATAACCTGGGTTACTTTAAGTTTTGCCATATTCCTGTCCTCCCTGATTAACCGTTAAACACTTTGGACATTGGAATACCGCGGAGACCTGCCACAGTGTAGGCGTCCCTCATTTCGGTAAGCGCGGTCACAGTAGCCTTCACAAGGTTGTGAGGGTTGGAAGAACCCTTTGACTTTGCGAGGACGTTCTGGATGCCGGCAGACTCGAACACTGCACGCATTGCACCGCCGGCCTTGACACCGGTACCGGGAGCTGCAGGCTTCATGAACACCTTTGCTCCGCCGTAGCGGCACTCCTGCTCGTGAGGAATGGTGGTGTTGATGATAGGAACCTTTACCAGGTTCTTCTTAGCATCCTCAGTTCCCTTAGCGATAGCTGCGGTAACCTCATTAGCCTTTCCAAGACCATAACCTACAACGCCGTTTCCGTCACCTACCACTACGATAGCGGCAAAGCGGAAGTGGCGACCACCCTTGGTCACCTTGGTTACCCTCTGGATGGCAACGAGTCTGTCCTTGAGCTCAAGGTCAGCTGTCTTTACTCTTTTTACATTTGTATTTGCCATAGTCTCAATTATTAGAATACGAGGCCGCCTTCACGGGCAGCATCTGCCAAACTTTTAACGCGTCCATGGTAGAGATAACCTCCACGGTCGAAGCAAACAGTGGTGATGCCGGCTGCAAGAGCACGCTCAGCGACTGCCTTTCCGACGATGGCTGCTGCCTCGATTCCATTCTTGCCCTTGCACTCTGCTGCAAGCGCCTTGTCGTTTGAAGAAGCAGCTACAAGTGTCTTGCCCTGCTCATCATCGATTACCTGTACGTAGATAGCCTTGTTGCTGCGGAACACTGCGAGACGAGGTCTCTGAGCGGTACCGCTGACATGCTTACGGATACGGTAATGAATCCTTCTTCTTCTTTCAATTCTATTCAGTGCCATAATTCTGTTCTCCTATTATTTAGCGCCAGCAGTCTTACCAGCCTTACGACGAAGCTGCTCACCGACAAACTTGATACCCTTGCCCTTGTATGGTTCAGGCTTACGGAATGAACGAACCTTGGCTGCTACCTGTCCGATAAGCTGCTTGTCACAGCTCTTGAGGACGAGTACAGGGTTCTCACCCTTCTTGACATCCGGAACCTCTGCGGTAACCTCTGCAGGCAGCATGAGCTGGATGTCATGTGAATAGCCGAGGGAGAAAGAAAGCAGATTCTTTCCGATGAGGGATACACGGTAACCCACACCGACGAGCTCCTGCTTGATAGTGTACTGCTCACTTACGCCTACAACCATATTGTGCACCAGAGCGCGGTAAAGACCGTGCATTGAGCGGTGACGAGGCTGGTCGGTAGGACGGGTGAACTTGATCTGATTGTCCTCAATGGTGACGGTGATGTCAGAGTCAACCTTCTGGCTGAGCTCTCCATGAGGTCCTTTAACCTTCACCACGTTGCCTGGCAACAGCTCGGCTGTCACCCCGGTCGGAAGGCTTACAGGCAATTTACCAATTCTTGACATTCTGTTCTTTATTAAATATTAATATACGTAGCATATAACCTCACCGCCTACGCCAAGCTCCTTGGCCTCCTTGTCGGTGATTACGCCCTTGGATGTCGAAAGAATTGCGATTCCGAGTCCGTTGAGGACGCGTGGCATATTCTCCACATCAGCATACTGCCTCAGTCCCGGAGTGGAAACGCGCTCGATGTGCTTGATAGCGGCTGCCTTGGTCTGAGGATGATACTTCAGAGCGATCTTGATGGTGTTCTGCGGCTGTGCTTCAACTACCTTGTAGCTGAGGATGTAGCCCTTCTCGAAGAGGATCTGGGTAATGGCTACCTTCATCTTTGAAGAAGGAACCTCTACCACCTTCTTGCCTGCCATATAGGCATTGCGGATCCTGGTGAGATAATCTGCAATTGGATCTGTCATATCTTTAATTACTTTTTAAATTCTACCAACTTGCTTTCTTAACGCCCGGAATAAGACCGTTTGCAGCCATCTCACGGAACTGGATGCGGCTGAGGCCGAATGCCCTCATATATCCCTTCGGACGACCGGTGAGGCTGCAGCGGTTGTGCAGGCGGACCGGAGAGGCATTCTTAGGAAGCTTGTCAAGTGCTGCGTAATCTCCAGCCTCTTTGAGGGCCTTCCTTTTCTCTGCATACTTGGCAACGAGTTTTGCGCGCTTTACCTCGCGGGCTTTCATTGATTCTTTTGCCATATTCTCTTAGTTATTATGTTTCTTGAAAGGAATACCGAATGCTGCGAGAAGGGCCTTGCACTCCTCGTCAGTCTTGGCTGAAGTCACGAAAGTGATTTCGAGGCCGTGGATTCTAGGGTTCTTGTCGATATCTACTTCAGGGAAGATGATCTGCTCCTTGATACCGAGGGTGTAGTTGCCCTGTCCGTCCATAGTCTCAGCCACACCGTTGAAGTCACGGATACGTGGGAGTACGACACGGATAAGCTTCTCGAGGAACTCGTACATCTTGATGTCACGGAGGGTGACCTTGGCGCCGATAGGCATACCCTTACGGAGCTTGAAGTTGGAGATATCCTTCTTGGAAACGGTAATCAGAGCCTTCTGACCGCTGATCAGCGAGAGCTCCTGTGCTGCCTCTTCAACAACCTTGCGGTCCTGTGTTCCTTCTCCGAGACCCTCATTGATGGTAATCTTGAGAAGTTTAGGGCACTGCATTACGGTGGTGTAGTTGAACTGCTTCATCAGAGAGTCAACAATCTGCTCCCTGTAAACCTTCTTGAGGGTAGGAACATATCCTGCAGGCAAAGCCTGAACCTCAACTGTTTTTGCTGTCTTTGCCATAATTACTTAATCTCCTCTCCTGACTTTTTAGCGTAACGAACCTTCTTGCCGTCAACCATCTTGTAGCCTACGCGGGTAGCCTTACCGGACTTAGGGTCGATGAGAGAAAGGTTTGATACATGAATTGGAGCCTCCTGCTTGATGATACCACCCTGAGGGGCTTTTGAATTTGGTTTGGTGTGCTTGCTGACGAGGTTTACTCCTTCAACGATTGCACGGTTTTCTGCCGGAGCGACTGAAAGGACCTTTCCGGTCTTTCCCTTGTCGTTACCTGCGAGGACGATGACGTTATCGCCTTTCTTAATGCGTAACTTGTTCATAATGCTCAATTGTTAAAGGACTTCCGGTGCAAGTGAAACAATCTTCATATAGTTGTCGCGAAGCTCCCTGGCAACAGGGCCGAAAATACGGGTTCCGCGAAGCTCACCTGTGTTGTTGAGGAGAACGCAAGCGTTGTCGTCGAAACGGATGTATGATCCGTCCGGACGGCGAATCTCCTTCTTGGTGCGGACTACTACAGCCTTTGAAACTGTACCCTTCTTGGCGTCACCGCCAGGGATAGCACTCTTGATAGATACGACGATTTTGTCTCCTACCGTCGCATAACGGTGGTTGGTACCGCCAAGGACGCGGATGCAGAGGACTTCCTTTGCACCGCTGTTGTCGGCAACCTGTAAACGTGTTTCCTGCTGTATCATAACTACTTAGCTTTTTCTACGATTTCAACTAATCTCCAGTTCTTTGTCTTGCTGAGAGGGCGGGTCTCCATAATGCGGACGGTGTCACCGATACCGCACTCGTTCTTCTCGTCCTGAGCGACGAACTTTGTGGTCTTCTTGACGAACTTGCCGTACAAAGGATGTTTCTCTTTACGTTCAACGGCAACGATGATGGTCTTGTCCATCTTGTTGCTGACCACTACACCTATTCTTTCCTTACGAAGATTTCTTTCCATAAGACTTTCGTGTTTTAGTTCTGTTTCTCTTTTTCAGCAAGGATAGTGATCATAAGAGCGATATCCCTTCTGGTCTTCTGAAACTTTGACGTATCCTCCAGCGGAGAAATAGCGTGATTGATCTTCATTGTGTCGAGATTTGACTTCTCGGCGGCAATACGGTCGCGGAGATCCGCTACGGACATCTCGCGTGCTTCTGATGCTTTCATTAATCTTTCTCCGTTTTAATTATTCAACATAATCCCTGCGAACGACAAACTTCGTCGCAACTGGAAGCTTGTTGGCACCAAGCCTCATTGCCTCTTTTGCTACCTCAAGCGAAACGCCCTCAGCCTCGAAGATTATACGGCCCGGAGTGATAGGGGCAACGAATCCGTACGGATCACCTTTACCCTTACCCATACGGGTATCGAGAGGCTTCTTTGTAACCGGCTTTACAGGGAAGACCCTGATCCAGATCTTTCCTTCACGGTTCATGTAGCGGGAGATAGCCTGGCGGGCAGCCTCAATCTGCTGCGCTGTAAGCCAACAATTCTCAAGGGTTTTGATACCAAAAGAACCGAAAGCAAGCTGGTTGCCCCTCTGGGCATTACCCTTCATGCGGTTCTTCTGTTCCCTTCTAAATTTGGTTCTCTTTGGTTGTAACATTGCTATATTACTTTAAAAATTTGTTTCTGGTCCTTCCGAAAAGGGCTGCAAAATTAACACAAATTTTCGAATCCGCAAATTATTTTTCAAAATTTTCGACACAAAATTTGAAAGCTAAGTTCTTCCATTTTCAGCGACTTACAAACTTGGCTCAAAATTCGCAAGACTTAATTTCGACAACGGTCACAGTTATTGTGTATATTTGCGGTATGAAAAAGTTCATAGTAACAATCCTTGCCGTGCTGGCCTTCTGCCTGAGCGCTCCCGCCCAGGTGGGCGAACCTACGCCCGTTCCGGACGGCATAGAGTACTATGACGAGATAGAGCCCAGCGTAGTAACAGGCCGCAAGCGCAAGAAAATCAAGCGCTACGGAAGGGAATGGAGGCAGCAGTACCGCCTTATCTGGAATTTCAACAAGATCTATCCCTACGCCCTCGTAGCCAGAAAGATGATGCGCCAGGTGGACAGCACCATTGCCGCCGGCGGTCTGGACGGGCGCCTGAGGAACACCTATATCAACAATGTGGAGAAGGAGCTGCTGCGCATATTCGAGAAGGACATAAGACAGATGACCATCTCCCAGGGCTTCCTGCTGACAAGACTGGTGGACAGGGAATGCGGGATGACGGTCTATGATATAATAAAGGAATACGAAGGAGGCCTTGCCGCCGGATTCTGGAACCTGGTGGGAAAGATGTTCGAGCAGGACCTGAAATCCCACTACGACCCCGAGGGCAAAGACGCCAAGACCGAGGAACTTATCGTAATATGGGAGAGCGGCGACTGGGACAACTTCTTCTTCAGCGTTTTCGGCGAAGAACCGCAGAAGACGGTCATCAGCACGGAGCACCTCAGCACCGAACCGAAATCAAAGCGTAAATGACGGGGTACCTCCGTCAATCCAGTCGTCAAGGATAATCAGCTTCGCTCCCGAAGGCAGAGTCTCCTCCACCGGAGTATGGAAGTGTCCAAAGATGAAATACTCTATGTCTGAAGGCTGGGAGCAGGCATATCGGTAGAGCTTTTCCTCCTTCCCCTTCCATACATAGTGCCCGTGGGTGCGCCTGTTGCCGTCCGACCAGCGCAGTGCAAAGCTGAATGCAAGTCTCGGATGCAGGGTGCTGAACAGGGCCTGGCAGAATTTGGAATGAAATATCTTGCGAAGAAAAAGGAATGACTTCTTGTCGTTGCCCAGCCCGTCGCCGTGCGCAACCATAAACTTCTTCCCCTCCAGTTCGAACACCGCCGGCTGAGGGTCAATCTTGTGCATCCCCAACTCTTCGAACCAATGGAAGCACCAGATGTCGTGGTTGCCAGGCGCAAAATAGACCTCCACTCCCCTGTCCATAAGGTCGAGCAGGGCGGCTATCACGCGAATGCCGTCTTTGGGTACGACATATTTGTATTCGTACCAGAAGTCCCATATATCCCCAAGCAGGAAGAGGCTGTCCCCCTTGCCGAGAGCAAGATCCCTGAGCCAGGCCACGAAACGGTGTTCGCGCTCCGCAGGGTCTCCCTTGCGCAGGCCGAGGTGCACATCCGAAGCGAATACAATCATAAGAGGGCTGAGCAGATAAGCGTTGCGCAGCCCACAATCAGGCAGTAGAGCGCAAACCACTTGAGTTTGGCCTTCTTGACGAGGGCTATCATAACCTTGCAGGCAAACAGGCCTGAAAGGAAGGCTGCAACGAAGCCGACAACCAGAGGCAGGGCACCGATGGTGGAAGAAGCCATATCGCCGCCTACTATATCCAGAAATGCCTCACCCAGGATAGGGATAATCACCATCAGGAAAGAGAACTGCGCCACATTTTCCCTGCGCACGCCGCAGAGCAGTCCGGTGGAAATGGTCGTTCCGCTGCGGGAAAGGCCCGGCAGCACAGCCACCGCCTGTCCCAGGCCGATTACTAAGGCCTGCCACCAGGAAATGCCGTTACGGGCCGAAGTGGTTGCAGCAGGGACTGCTCCCGACTTCCTGTCGGAGAAATAGAGCAGCGCCGCAGTCACCAGAAGAGCCGCACCCACCACATAGAGCGAGGAGAACAGATTCTCAACATAATCCTTCAGGAAGACGCCCACCACAAAGACAGGAATCATCGAAACACAAATCTTCAGGATATAGTCCGTCTCGTCGTTGTACTTGAACTTGAAGAGCCCCGCGAGAAGCTGACCTATCTGCTTGCGGAATACAAGTATCGTTGCCAGCACAGTGGCAGCGTGGACTGTGACTTCAAAGACCAGGTCTTCGGAAGCCTCAACGCCGAGCAGTGCCCGTCCGATGGCAAGATGACCGCTGCTGCTTACGGGCAGGAACTCGGTAAGTCCCTGCACCAGTCCTAGAATAAGAGCCTGCAACCAGTCCATATCAGTTTTCGCCCTCCTTCGGCTTGCGTATTATAGCCACGATGATAACAATGATTCCGGCCACAATGCTCACCGGAGCGAGCACCAGCCTTCGGAAATCAAACATGGCGTAGTTGAACACCTGCGGGTCGGAACTTCCTCCGCCCGTCATAAGAATGTAGCCGAGCACCATCAGCGCCAGGCCTACAAGCATCATAATCAGACCCTTTCGGGTTATAGGCATTTTATCCATACAATTCGTTTTGGTCCATTCTCACGAGCCTGCGCGTTACGCTGCGCGCACACACCACGCACAGCAGAGCACCGCAGACGGCAAGGATACCGGCACACAAGCCCACAAGCTCAAGGCCGAAGATTTCAAATATTTGAGGAAAACCCTTCTCCACCAGTTTGAGGATGAGGAAGAGCAACCCGGAAGCTATCAGGGCGGCAAGCAAACCCTGACCGGCAGCGCGTCCGACATAAGGCCGGGCGATGAAGCTTTCCGGAGCTCCCACCAATTCCATAGTCCTTATGGAAAAACGGTTCGAGTAGATGGAAAGGCGGACGGTCGAGGATATTAGCACTACCGAAATGAACAGCATCAGAAGCATCACCGCCAGCAGGACAAAGGCCCAGCGCCGGATGGCATCACCCAGACTGTCAAGCATATTGACAGGGCAGGAGACCTCTTCAACCATAGGGTCGCGGGAAAGCTCCCTTGCTATCTGTTCCAACTTGTCGCGGCTCATCCATTCAGCTTTGATTGCAACTTCAATGGAACTCGGGACAGGAGACTCTTCGAAGGATTCGAGAAAATCCTCTCCAAGCAGGCGGGCCATCTCTTCCGTTCCCTGCTGCACGCTGACATAGGATGTCGATTTGACATACTCCTTATCCTCAAGGCTGCGCTGGAGGGCAACGGCCTCACGGGCAGGCGTACCCTGCTTGAGCACGAGGGTCATACGGACATTCTCCTTGAGATAACCCTCAATGGAGCCGGTTCCAAGCACGAGCATCAGCACGGCCCCCATCATCAGCAGCACCAGGGTGATGCTGAGAAGAGAGGAGAGATATGAGCCGGCAAGCCGGCGGCGGAGTACTTTGTTCTTGTTGTGCGACATATTCAAGACGCGAATTTAGAAAAAAATTCTTATCTTTGGGCCAAATGGACAATTCTGCACAAAAAGTACTTTTCGTTTGCTCGGAGATGTATCCCTATCTTCCCGAGAGTGAAATAGCTACCATAGGCCGCTATCTCCCTCAGGGAACACAGGAGAAACACAAGGAAATCCGTGCTTTCATGCCACGCTACGGCTGCATCAACGAGCGCAAGAACCAACTTCACGAGGTCATCCGGCTCTCCGGCATGAACCTCATAATCAACGATGCCGACCGTCCGCTGATTATCAAGGTTGCCTCCATTGCCGAGGCACGGACGCAGGTGTACTTCATCGACAACGAGGATTACTTCAAGCGAAAGCAACTCTACTGTGACGAGAACGGACAATTCTTTGCCGACAATGACGAGAGGGCCATTTTCTTTGCCCGCGGCGTTCTGGAGACGGTAAAGAAGCTGCGCTGGGCTCCGGACATCATACACTGCCAGGGCTGGATATCCCATCTCCTTCCCCTCTATCTCAAAAAAGCCTACAAGGACGACCCGATTTTCTCAAAAAGCAAGGTCGTGCTCTCCTTGTATGACGACATCCCGAACGGGCAGTTTTCTGCAGACTTTATGCATAAAACCCTGTTCGGCGGAGTAACCGAGAAAGATGTGGACCTGCTGAAGACTCCGGATGGCATAAATCTTGCCAAAACAGCCGCCAGATTCTCCGACGGAGTGATACTCGCCTCCGAGAACATCCCGACCTCCCTGGTAAGCTATTGCCGCGACAGGGGCCTGGCTGTGCTCAAGAGCAAGTCAAAGAGCATTGCCGACGGAAGCTACATAGACGAGTACAACGCTTTTTATGACCAGCTATAAATGAAAATTAGCAGATATCTGATTCTTGGAGCAGCCCTTGCGGGCTGTCTCTCTTGTGTAAAGACAAATCCTGAACTTGGAGGAAATCTTGTGCCTACAGGAAACCGCTACCGTGTGTTCTCCACTGAATTTCCGCTTGAAGGGGTACAGATGAAGATGGCGGACAGTCTTTCCGGCTATTCCAGCTCCAGAATCACAATCGGCGCCGTGCGTGACGATATCTTCGGACTTACCGAAAGGGAATGCGCCCTCACTCTGGTGCCGCTTTACGACACCCTTGACTTCGGCAATGTGCAGGCTGTGAAATCTTTCCACCTCAATGCCGTTTTCGACACCACTTCCGTGACACGTCCGGGTGATGAGAGAATCCTTCAGAATGTCTATGCCAGCCGCATTACTCCGGGTGTTGATATGAAGAAGCTCATTGACGCCAACGATGTGGAAGGCAATCTGTCACACGATGGCGTGAGCATACTCAAGGGCTCACCGGTGATAGACGGCAAGAGCAATCTCGACCTGGATTTCACGGAGAGCTTTGCGCTGGATTTCATCAATTTGGCTCAGGGAATGGTGATGTCGGAGCAATTCGACGAGTATCTGGAGAAGTTCCCGGGCATATATCTCAGGACAGATGTCCCTGCGGGCAACGGAGGGCGAATCAACACCTTCAAGCTGGCTCTCGGCTACAATACTTCCCAGTATTACCTGCAGGACAATTACGGTTCACTTACCGTCAGCTCTATCTTCGACGAGGAGACCGGACCGGTTGATACTACCTTCTTCTTCTATTACGGAGCTCTCGAATACAACTCCGCAGATTCACTCGTCAACATAAGCGGAACCAAGCCTGAATACGCATTCAACCTTGCAAAGCACTCAAGCCGCAGTATGGCAGGAGCAGCCTCCGACAAGGTCTATATGGAAGGCGGCGCAGGACTGAAACCCGTAATCGAAGCTAAGGTCCTCAGGCAGGGAGCCCGCGACGCGATTGTCAGCACCCTGCTCGCCAACGGATACACAGCCGAAGATGCCCAGAAGGCGCTTATCAACAAAGCCAGCCTGATAATGCCATTCGATATGCCGGATGACTACACCGAGCTTGACCACTATTTCCCTGCAAGGGTGAGTCCTACCTGCCGCATACGGACGGACTCCACCTCAACCTTTATGGGACTCTCAGATGCGTCATCTTCCACCGAGAACCAGGGGGATATCAACCGATCCAATCTTCAGTACGAACCTGACATCACCTATCACCTGCAGCAACTGCTCAATATGGATGACGATAACGAGTATCTCGAGAAAGGCAATTATGACATATGGCTTCTGCTGATGGGATTGCAGGAGACCACAACTTCCACCGAAGGCAATTCAGATTACAGCGAATATCTGCAGTACCTGGCATATCAGAGCTACTACAACAGTATGTACGGCGGCGGTTACGGTTACGGCTACGGAAGCAGCAGCAGTTACTACAGCAACTACTACAGCTATATGATGGCTGCAATGTACGCCAGCGGCTCGACCACCACCTCTACGGAATACACCCTTGACCAGGACCTCTACTACCGTGCGACCCTGTGCGGACCGCAGAGTCCAACCCGGCAGCCTTATATGAAACTGAGTTTCTCGGTTCCTATGAACTAAAATAAGAGACGCTGGCCTGAAGGTCAGCGTCTTTAATTTTGATTTGACAAACAATTACTGAAGCTTTTCAGCAACCTTATCAACAGCGTCCTGAACGGTAGAGATACCTGCGGTTTCCTCATCAGGGATTCTGATTCCGAATACCTTCTCAAACTCCATAAGAAGCTCAACGGTATCAAGAGAATCTGCACCAAGATCATTGGTGAAATTAGCGGTCATTGTGACCTCTGAAGGCTCTACGCCGAGCTTGTCAACGATAATTGCCTGAACCTTCTTTACGATTTCCTCGTACTGCATTGTGAATAGATTTTAGTTTATATTGATTAATACTTCTATCAAACAAGATTGCAAAGATAATTAAAAAATCTCAGTTTGCAATATTTTGGCCCTCCCCCAAGGCCTCCTTGATCTTGGCAGCAAGCGCGGGACCGACGAGAGCTGCAATATCTTCCTTCGAGGCAGCCGCGATGCGGGCAACGCTGCCGAAATGCATAAGCAGCCTCTGCCTGGTCCTCTCCCCTACTCCCGGGATGTCGTCAAGCGCGGAATGCACCTGAGCCTTGGACCGCAGGGAGCGGTGGAAGGTGATGCCGAAACGGTGGGCCTCATCACGGATGCCGGTTATTACCCTGAAGGCCTGGGAATTGCGGTCGAGGAAAAGCGGATACGGATCATCTACAAGCACGATTTCTTCAAGATGCTTGGCAAGGCCCACGACCTTCATCCTGTTTTCAAGACCGAGCTCCTGAATTGCCTGCCAGGCAAAGTTGAGCTGACCTTTGCCGCCGTCTATTACCACCAGCTGAGGCAAATCTTCCGGGGCTTCCTCCAGCATCCTGGAGTAGCGGCGGTTCACAACCTCCTTCATCGAAGCGAAGTCATTGGCACCGACAACAGTCTTGATTTTGAATTTGCGGTAATCCTTTTTGGATGGCTGACCTCCCCTGAAAACCACGCAGGAAGCAACCGGATTGGTGCCCTGGATATTGGAGTTGTCGAAGCACTCTATATGCTCCGGGAGCACATCCATTCCGAGCGCCTGACGGATTTCTTCAAGGGCAATCTTTTTGAAACGGTCGGGGTCGGTCTTTTCGAGCTGTCGCAGGGAGTTGAAATGGAATTCTCTTGCATTCTTGGCACTGAGTTCGAGCAGTGCAAGCTTGTCTCCGCGGGATGGGATACGGAACTCCACGCCCTCCATTTCCACATCCGGAAGGAAAGGCACTATCACTTCTTTGGAGAGCGCACCGAACTTGCTCTGGATTTCAGCTATGAAAGTACTCAGCACCGAGGCCTGCTCCTCTTCAATAGCAAGGCGGAAGCCCAGATTCAGGGACTGCACTACCGCTCCGCTGCGTATCCTCAGGAAGTTGCCATAGGCGTTGGACGCGTCGAAAACAAGGGAGAATACGTCTGCATCCGTATCCCTTGCAGCCTCGATTACACTCTTGGAATAGTGCTCGGAAAGCATCTCTATGTGCTCCTTATAGACCTGAGCCTGCTCGAATTCCAGATTTGCGGCAGCCTGAGCCATCTTCTCCTTATAGCTTCGGATCAGCCCTGCCGTCTCCCCCTTGAGGATGGAGACTATTTCTTCTATCATCGCGCAGTAGTCCTTCTGGGAGATTGCACCCACGCAGCAGCCTTTGCACCTTCCTATCTGGAAGTCAAGGCAGGGGCGCAGCTTGTGGCGCAGTATGGATTCGGAATCGATTTTGAGGCGGCAGGAGCGAATCGGATAGTTTGCCTCAAAGAAGTCGAGCAGCTTGCGGGCGTGGAAGGAAGTGCTGTACGGTCCGAAATAGCGGGAGCCGTCGCGGACCGGCTTGCGGGTTTGGTAAACCCTGGGGAAAGGGTCGGCGCTGACGCATATCCAGGGATAGGTCTTGGAGTCCTTGAGCAGGATGTTGTATTTGGGTTTGTACTGCTTGATGAGGTTATTCTCCAGCAGCAGAGCATCCGCCTCACTGTCCACAACCGAATACTGGGCATCGGCGATTCTGCTTACGAGCACCCTGGTCTTGGCGTTGAGCCTTGAGGGGTCCACGAAGTACTGCGCCACCCGTTTGTGCAGGTCTTTTGCCTTGCCTACATATATCACATTTCCCTCGGAATCGTAGTATCTGTAGACTCCGGGGGAATGCGGGAAGGATGCTATTTTGTCTCTAACGTCCAAGGGCCTGCTTGACAGCTTCTTCAATTGCTTCGCCGCGAAGGTCCCTCTTGAGTATGGTTCCGTCCGGAGCGAAAAGCATAATCATAGGGATACCGTCTATGCCGTAGAGCTCGGTAGGCACCTGCTGGGCGTTGATAATCTGGTTCCATACCACGCCGTGGGCGGATGCGGCTGCAATGCTGTCCTCAGGCTTGTCCCATACGGCTACGCTCAGCACGTCGAAGTCCTCACCAGCATATTTGTGATATACGTCAGCAATATTCGGAATCTCAGCCTTGCACGGACCGCACCAGCTGGCCCAGAAATCTACAAGCACGTATTTGCCTTTGCCCACATAGTCGGAGAACTTCACTCCGTCAACCTCGAAGTCCACGAACATACAGCCTTCTGCGGTTGTCTTCTTTGCTGCAAGGCCCTTCTTGAGGCCAACCACAAACTCGTCCTCCTGATTCTCTTCTCCGAGGGATGAGATAATCTCTTCCAGCTCGTCCGCTTCGAGTTCGTAATAGACATTTTTGAGAGCCTCGACTCCGAGGGAATTGTTGCGGTTCTTCTTTATGGTCTTGATGCAGAGCTTGTTGAGCTTTTCCTGAGCATTTTCGGCCACTTCTGAAGCAGCCTCTTTGAACTGCTCTTGAGTGAGTGTGGTGTCGGCCTGGAGCTCTGAGATGTCTTCCCTGTAGGCCTCGACAATGCTGTCAATGTCGTCGTTGAATTTGGCAGTCTTTTCCTCCACTGAAGAGTTGGCGCACGAAACTGCCAGCAGTGGCAGAACGGCGAGAATAAAGTTTCTTTTCATATTGATTTTCTTTAAGATTTCAAAAAAGCAGCCGGCTTCTTCGCGAAACCGGCTGCTAATATAAGCATTTTCTGTGTGAAAACTACTTTTGTTCGCGACGTGAACGACGGTCTCCCCTACGTCCTCCGCGCTCTGAACGGCCACCCTGGCGTGAGCCGGATGCCTGAGCGTTGGATGCTGCGAGAGCTGCAGGAGTAAGATCCTGCTTGCCGTACTTCTCACCGTTGCAAATCCAAACCTTGATACCGAGGGTACCAACCTTGGTGTTGGCTACTGCAAGAGCGTAGTCGATGTCTGCACGGAATGTGTGGAGAGGAGTACGTCCTTCCTTGTACATCTCGTTGCGAGCCATCTCGGCGCCGCCGACACGACCGCTGATCTGAATCTTGATACCCTCTGCACCAACGCGCATAGTGTTGGAGACAGCCATCTTGATGGCGCGACGGTAGCTTACACGGCCCTCAATCTGACGGGCGATGGAATCAGCTACGATATGAGCGTCAACCTCAGGCTTCTTGACCTCGAAGATATTGATCTGAACGTCTTTCTTGGTAACCTTCTTGAGCTCTTCCTTGAGTTTGTCAACCTCGGTGCCACCCTTTCCGATAATGAAACCAGGACGTGCGGCATAGATTGTCACGGTAATGAGCTTAAGAGTCCTCTCGATGATGATTCTTGAGAGGCTTGCCTTTGCAAGACGGTTGTTGAGATATTTGCGGATTTCGAAATCTTCCGCAATTTTCTCCGCATAGTTTCCACCACACCAGTTAGAGTCCCAACCACGTGTGATACCGATACGGTTGCTGATAGGATTTGTTTTCTGTCCCATATTACTTGTTCTCTACTGGTTGTTTTACATCGAGGACGATGGTGACGTGGTTGGAACGCTTGTGGATGCGGGCGACCCTTCCCCGAGACCAAGGACGGATACGCTTCAGCTGGCGTGCTGAATCAACCATAATTGTCTTAACAATGACATTACCATTGTCCAGTTCCTTTGAATTCTCCGGATTCTTTGCTTCCCAGTTTGCGATAGCGCTCTTGAGAAGTACTTCCAGACGACCTGCTGCCTCTCTCTTGGAGAACTTCAGAAGGTCGAGTGCGCGATTGACCTCAACGCCTCTGATGGTGTCTGCAACAAGACGCATCTTGCGAGGAGATGTAGGTACATCGTTAAGCTTTGCGATAGCTGTGACCTTCTTCTGCTCCTTGAGCTTTTCGGCCATAAGTCTTTTACGAGCTCCCATTGTTTATATCTCCTTATCGTTTGTTGTTGCCAGAGTGACCTCTGAATGTACGTGTTGGTGCAAACTCACCGAGTTTGTGACCTACCATCTGCTCAGTAACATAAACCGGAATAAACTTGTTTCCGTTATGGACCGCGATAGTATGGCCGATGAAGTCAGGGGAAATCATGCTGGCGCGTGACCAGGTCTTCACGACTTCCTTTTTCTTGCTACCATCATTCATAGCAAGAATCTTGTTTTCCAGGGCTGCCTGGATATATGGACCTTTTCTTAATGAACGACTCATAATCTCTAAAGTTTAATACCGATTATTTCTTTCTTCTTTCAATGATGAACTTGTTGGAAGATGCCTTAGGATTACGTGTCTTGTATCCCTTAGCTGGCAGTCCCTTGCGTGAGCGCGGGTGTCCACCGGAAGCACGTCCTTCACCACCACCCATCGGGTGATCTACCGGGTTCATAACGACACCACGGTTGTGAGGGCGACGGCCAAGCCAGCGGCTGCGTCCTGCCTTTCCGTAAGATTCGAGGTTGTGATCACCATTGGAAACGACACCGACGGTAGCGCGGCAGCTTACGAGAACCATACGGGTCTCGCCTGAAGGCAGGCGGAGAACTGCGTGGTTGCCCTCGCGTGCTGCGAGCTGAGCGAAGGTACCGGCTGAACGTGCCATAGCGGCACCCTGTCCGGGACGAAGCTCAATTGCGTGTACCATGGTACCTACCGGGATTTCACTGAGAGGGAGAGAGTTGCCGACCTCCGGAGCTACTCCGCTACCGGACTCGATCTTCTGTCCAACCTTAAGGCCGGCAGGAGCGATGATGTATCTCTTCTCGCCGTCCTCATACTGTACAAGGGCGATGCGTGCGCTGCGGTTCGGATCGTACTCGATGGTAAGAACGGTAGCGGTCATATTGTCCTTGTTGCGGAGGAAATCGATGACGCGGTACATTCTCTTGTGTCCGCCACCGATATAACGCATAGTCATCTGACCGGTGTTGTTGCGTCCGCCTGTACCCTTAAGAGGTTCAAGCAATGATTTCTGAGGTTTCTTGGCGGTGATTTCGTCAAATGCGCTAATCGCCTTATTCCTCTGGCCCGGGGTTACCGGTTTGAATTTTCTGATTGCCATTGTCTCGTCCTCCTACTAGATATTAGCGTAAAAATCAATCTTATCCTCACCTGCAAGAGTTACATAAGCCTTCTTGTAGTGGTTCATACGACCGCTGAGGATACCGGACTTTGTGAAGCGTGACTTCCTCTTTCCGTGATAATTTACTGTATTGATGTCAGCCACGACGACGCCATACATCTTCTCGACTGCATCCTTAATCTGAAGCTTGTTCGCCTTGCGGTCAACCACAAAGCCGTAACGGTTCAACTTCTCGCCCTGAGCCGTCAGCTTCTCTGTTACTATTGGCTTAATAAGAATTCCCATCTCTGTACGAATTATTTAACCCTTGCTGAGAGAATGTCCTGTACGCCGTCAACGAGAACAAGGGACTTAGCGTTCATAATTGCGTAAGTGTTGATCTCATCCACAGTGATGACATTCACGTTAGGAAGGTTGCGGGATGAAAGAAAAATATTGTCAGACTTGGAAGGGAGAACGAAGAGAACCTTGCGGTCACCTGCCTTGATGTTGGCGAGGATCTGAAGGAACTCCTTAGTCTTCGGAGCTTCCATTGTGAATGGCTCTACCAAGGTGATTGCGTTCTCGCTGGCCTTGTAAGAAAGGGCTGATACGCGTGCGAGGGACTTAACCTTCTTGTTGAGCTTGTGCCAATAGCAGCGTGGCTCCGGTCCGTGGATGGTACCACCACCTACATAGATACCGGACTTGAGGGAACCGTGACGGGCTCCGCCGCCGCCCTTCTGGCGACCAATCTTCTTTGTGCTGTGCGCATTCTCACTGCGATCCTTGGTCTTTGCAGTTCCCTGACGCTGGTTGGCGAGGTACTGTACTACATCAAGATAAATCGCATGGTCATTAGGTGTCACACCGAATACCTTTTCGTCAAGAGTGACTTCCTTTCCGGAATTGGATCCGTCGATTTTGTAAACTGAAAGATTCATACTCTTAAGCCTCCACAATTACATAAGAACCCTTGGCTCCTGGAACGGAACCCTTGACAACGATAAGATTGCTCTCAGGGAGAACCTTGACGACCTGAAGGTTCTGCACCTTCACTCTTGCGTCGCCTGTGTGACCTGCCATACGCATTCCCGGGAATACGCGTGAAGGCCAAGATGATGCACCCATTGAACCAGGGTGACGAAGACGGTTGTGCTGACCGTGGGTAGCACCACCTACTCCGGCGAATCCGTGACGCTTAACTACGCCCTGGAATCCCTTACCCTTAGAAGTACCGACAACATCGACAAATGCAACATCCTCAGTGAAGACGTCTGCAACAGTCAGCTTGTCGCCGAGATTAAGCTCCCCTGCGAAGTCCGCCTCAAACTCAACGAGCTTGCGCATAGGGTTGGTTCCTGCCTTTTTGAAGTGCCCCTGAAGAGGCGCGCTGGTGTGCTTTTCTGTGGTTTCGTCATAGGCAAGCTGTACAGCGGCATAACCATCTTTCTCTACTGTACGGAGCTGCGTAACAACGCACGGACCAGCCTCGATAACGGTGCATGGAATATTCTTTCCATCGGCACCGAAAACGGAAGTCATTCCGATTTTCTTTCCAATTAATCCAGGCATTGGTTTGATAATTAATTGATTGTTATAATAAAAACAGTCCTTTTTAAGGGGCTGCAAAGATACGATAAATATTTTGTATTCCAATAGGTTTCAAAAGATTTTGCTAAATTTGTAGCGTTATGCCAACTCTGCTTATCGACATAGGCTTTCTTCATTTCAACTTTGCGGACGTCCTGGACATCCTGATGGTTGCAGCGATTATCTATATTCTCTTCCGTTGGCTCAAGGGCTCCGCCGCAATGAACATCTTTCTCGCAATCGTTGCGCTGCTGCTGCTGCGCGTGCTTGTGGGCCTGCTGAACATGAAGATGACCTCCACCATACTCAGCACCCTCATCGATGTAGGTGCCATTGCCCTGGTGGTGATTTTCCAGCCAGAAATCAGACGTTTCCTCAACACCATAGGACGCCGCGCGATGGGCTCCAAGGCTGCCAGACCCCTGATTGACCGCATACTCGGCAAGCACAGCGAAAATATGTCAGCGGACGAAGTGGATGAACTGGTACAGGCCTGCTTCGAAATGGGAGAGCAGAAGACCGGAGCTCTGATTGTGCTTCCGTACAGAAGCAATATGGACGATATCATCTCCACCGGAGATACGGTTGATGCCCGCATAAGCAAGCCCCTGATTGAAAACATTTTTTTCAAGAACTCACCGCTCCACGACGGTGCGATGATACTTGGACCGAACCGCATAATCGCCGCACGCTGCACCCTTCCCATCACCGACCGCTCCATTCCTGCCAGATACGGCATGCGCCACAAGGCAGCGGTAGGACTTTCGGAAAGATATGACGCCTCCGTCATAGTGGTCAGCGAGCAAACGGGCATTGTTTCGTTCGTAAAGGAGGGAAAGATTACGCCGGTGAAGAATATGAATACGCTCAAACTGCTCATAGCAAATGACGGCAACCCAAAGACTGGAAGCGAAACTGGGGTTTGATAAGGTCAGGGAACTGATTTCCGACCGCTGTCAGACCGAATACGCTGCTCACAGGGTGGCGCAGGAAGAGTTCTGCACCGACCCTCTCACCATAAGGAAAAGACTTCAGCTCACCGACGAGATGAGACTGATTGTGATGTTCGAGGACGGCTTCCCGAACACCGGCTACATTGACGCCATTCCATTTCTCAAACCGCTCGAAGCGGAAGGATGCTCAATCGACACGCTATCACTTGCAAAACTCGGCACCCTGCTGGAAATCAGCAAAAAGACAAACTCTTTCTTCGCTTCCGTCAAAGAAGGGGTGTATCCCCAGCTGAAAAGGATGACCTCAGGTCTGAACTCCTTCCCTGAACTCCGGCGCAAAATAGAAAGCATACTGGACCGTTATGGGGAAATACGGGACACCGCCTCCCCCGAGCTCGACAGAATCCGCAAGGAACTGCGCCACAAGGAGACAACCCTGTCAGGGAAGGCAAACGCCGTTCTGTCCAGAGCAAGGGCCGAAGGCATCACGGACGACGATGCACAGGTCTGCATCCGCGGCGGCAAATTCCTGATTCCTGTCAACACCTCCGAAAAGAGACGCCTGCCCGGTTTTGTGGTGGACTGCTCCGCTTCCGGAAAGACAACTTTCATAGAGCCCGCCGAAGTTGTGGAGCTCGAAAACGAAATCAACGAACTGCGCTTCGAGCAGAACAGGGAAATAGCGAGGATACTTTATGCTTTCACCGAATACCTCAGACCCTACATCCCTGAGCTGATTACCCTGGCGCAGACCGTAGGTGAGATGGACTTCCTGATAGCAAAGGCACAGACAGCCCTGGATTTCATTGCGGGAATGCCGGTAATCTCCGAAAACGGGGAATACAACCTGCGCAAGGCACGCCACCCCCTGCTCGAGAAATCGCTCAGGAAAGAGCACAAGGAAATATGTCCGCTGACCGTCACCCTGACTCCCCGGAAACGCATTCTCGTCGTCTCCGGACCCAACGCCGGAGGCAAATCAGTATGCCTCAAGACCGTGGGTCTGCTCCAGTATATGTTCCAATGGGGAATGCTGATTCCCACTTCCGAGACCTCGGAGCTGCCGATTTTCGACCGTATTGCCGTAAGCATAGGTGACGACCAGTCGCTTGAGAACGACCTCAGTACCTACAGCTCGTTTCTTGCCGACATGAACAGCCTTCTGGCTGACGCTGACGAGCAAACTCTCGTGCTTATTGACGAGTTCGGTTCGGGCACGGAGCCGGCAGCCGGAGGAGCAATAGCCGAAGCTATACTCGCGGAGCTGGACAAGCGCGGCACCTGGGGCGTAATCACGACCCACTACACCAACCTCAAGCTCTACGCATCCGGCCCGGACACTCACGTCACCAACGGAGCGATGCTCTTCGACACCTCCAAAATCCAGCCTCTCTTTGCCCTGCAGATAGGGCTTCCGGGCAACTCCTTCGCCTTTGAACTGGCACGGAGGATGAAACTTCCCGAGTACATAGTCAAGGACGCGGAAGCGAGAGCGGGCGAAGATTTTGTCAATATAGAAAAGAACCTTCGCCGCATTGCCCGGAACCGGAAGGTCCTGGACCAGAAAATCAAAAAGGTACAGCACGCCGAAGGCAAGCTCGAAGACCTGACCGAGCAGTATCAGCAGGAACTTGAAGAAATACAAAGCAAGCGCAAGGAAATTCTGGAAGATGCCCGCAAGGAAGCAGAAAGCATAGTCAAGGGCGCCGGCAGGCAAGTGGAAAAGACCATACGCGACATCAAGGAAAGCCAGGCCGACAAACAGCGCACGAAGGCGGCAAGAGAAGAACTGCAGGGCTTTGTAGCCGCAATAGAAGAAAAGAAGACACGCCAGCAGAAGGACAGGGACGAATACCTTAACCGCAAGATGGCAAAGGTCCAGAAAAGCCGCAAACCATCCCGCAGCGAGGAGAGCGTGCGCGAAGAGGAGTTCCGCAACGCCCCTCTGAAGATAGGGGAAAAGGTGAGGGTGAAGTCCAACGGAATGGTGGGCGAAGTGGTCAGCGTATCCTCCAAGGCGGTGACTGTTGCCATAGGCAATATCTCCAGCAAACTCGCCCCTGAAAGGGTGGAGAGAATCTCATCCAACGAGTTCAAAGCTGCCGCCAAGACAAGCATAACGCCGGTCTATGAGAAAGTGGATCCTGCCATACGCGAGCGCAAACTCAACTTCTCCCCTCAGCTCGATGTGCGCGGAGAAAGGCTGAGCTCAGCTATGGATATAGTCGTCAAATACATCGACGATGCGATGATGCTTGGCATGAATAATGTACGGATAATTCACGGCAAGGGCACAGGTGTGCTCAGAGACGAAATACAGAAATACCTGAAGACCGTTCCGGGCGTGAGCAGCGTTTCCGACGAAGATGTACGCCAGGGCGGCTCAGGAGTAACAATAGTAACATTCGAATGATGGACCCTCGCAGAGCGACAGGCAAAAGAGGCGAAGATGAAGCTTGCGGGCTGCTCGTCAGCCTGGGCCACAGCATACTCGAAAGGAACTGGCGCCACGGCCACAAGGAAGTGGATATCATATCCCTTGCGGGAAATGAACTTCACATAGTGGAGGTCAAGAGCAAGACTGCGCCCGTTGTAGCGGACCCGGTGCTCAGCGTGGGCAAAGCCAAGCAGGATTATCTGGCAAAAGCTGCCGCAGCTTATCTCCATTCGAAGCAAAGAATACAACTGCCACATAATCTGGAGGTGGTTTTCGATGTAGTCAGCGTAGTCTTTGAAAACGGGCAGGCTCACATCGAATATTATCCCCAGGCATTTATACCAACATATGCTTAACACTCATAACTATTGTGTAATAATGGCCGGAGGTCTCGGCACGAGATTCTGGCCCATAAGCCGAAAGGCAATGCCAAAGCAGTTTCTGGGATTTTCCGGCAAGAAGGATGCCTCTTTCCTGCAAATGGCATACGACAGGATGTCCAAGCTGGTTCCGGCAGAAAACATCATTGTCGTGACACTCAAGGAATTCAAAGACCTTGTGAAGACACAGCTTCCTCAGATTTCCGAGGAAAATATTCTGCTTGAGGTGTACAACAGAAACACCGCTCCCTGCATCGCTTACGCAGCAAAGGAAATACTCAAGCGCGACCCTCAGGCCGTGATGGTTGCCACTCCTGCCGACCATGTCATCGAAGGAGGGGAAGAGTTCGTGCGCACTATGCAGCTTGCGCTCGACTATGCGGGCGAGAACCGCAGGCTGATTACGATTGGCATAGTCCCGTCCAGGGCCGACTCCAACTTCGGCTACATTCAGGTTGAAGGCGGAAGCAAGGCCATCGAAGCCGGCCTTCCGGTGAATGTCAAGACCTTTACCGAGAAACCGAGCAAGGAAATCGCCGAGGTCTTCCTGCAGAGCGGAGAATTCCTGTGGAACTCCGGCATCTTCGTATGGCAGGCATCCCTGATTCTCGAAGAGCTGGGCAAATATGCTCCGGAGATTATGTGTCTGTGGGAGGAAAGCGATGACATTGACCGGATTTACACCGACTGCCAAAGGGTATCCATAGACTATGCTGTGATGGAGAAGACAGACAGGGCTACCGTGATTCCGGCCCGGTTCAAATGGGCCGACATAGGCAACTGGGAGTCCCTCTACGACCATCTTGCAATCAAGGATGGAGATGGGAACGTCACAAACTCACTAGCAAAGCATCTTTTCAAGGAGGATAAGAGCAACATTATTTTTTCACAGAAAAAAGGCAAACTGCTGGCTGTGCGCGGAATGGAGAATATGATTATCGTGGACACGGATGATGTGCTGATGATTTGCCCGCGCGACGATGAGAAAATCAAGGACTTCCTCTCGGAGCTGGCTATGCCGGAATTTGAAGAATACAGATAGGATTTATGCAGGTTTTGAAATTCGGCGGCTCATCCGTCGCCAACGCTACAGCCATCTCGAGGGTGCTTGACATCATCGATGAGGCGGTGAGAAAAGACAAGGTGATACTCGTCAGCTCCGCAATCAGCGGATGCACTGACTCTCTGATAGCTCTCGGTTCCGGGACTCAGGACAAGGACCAGGTTTGGAATGCCCTGCTGGAGAAACACAAAGCCATTGCAACCCGTCTTTTCACAGGCGACCAGAGGGATGCCGTATATCAGACCCTGCGGGTGCTTTTCGACGAACTCTATCAGGCCGACGGGGCCGACTGCCAGACTTTCGGAGAACTGTTTTCCACACGCATCCTGGCGGAAAAGTTGCACTGCGACGGGCTCAACACCTTATGGATTGACTCCAGAGACCTGGTGCGCACCAAAGGCGGAGTTGTGGACAAGCCGCTGACATATGGCAACATAAAAAAGGTGGTGGAAAGCCATCCCGAGGTGGATGTGTTCGTGGCTCCCGGCTTCATAGCCAGGGACGAGAACGGACATGTCTGCACCCTCGGCAGAGGGGGTTCGGACTACAGCGCGGCGCTCTATGCCGCAGCCCTCGGAGCGCAGACTCTGCAGATATGGACCGATGTGCCGGGAATTATGACCACCAACCCTAAGGACGTGGCGTCGGCGCGCACTATCCCTGCCATCAGCTATGAAGCTGCCTTCTGCCTTGCGGACCACGGCGCGAAGGTGCTCTATGCCCCGACGGTGGGCCCTGCGATGGAGAGCAATATTGCGATAGCCATACTCAACACCTTCCAGCCCAAGGCGTCCGGCACCATTATCAAGGCTCTGCCGAAGAAAGGCCGCGGCGACTGGCTCGGAATTGCAAGCGCCAAGGCGGAGAACGGACTTTCACAGCTCTGCCTGGTGGCGGACGGACGCATAGGACAGGCAAGGCTGGATGAGGTGCTTGCGCGTCTTGCAAAAGCCAATATACAGGTTGACTCCTCCCGCCTGGAGGGAGATGACCACGCACTGATTTATATCCCGGAAAAGGACAACAAGGAGGCGCTGAGGATTATCCACCACGATTTCTTCGATACTGAAGGGATGACGGATGTGTGGCTTGCAGGCTACGGCAAGGTGGGCAAGGCTCTGCTGGGCATCATCGAAAAGACCGGGGCGCGGGTGAACGTGAAGTTGATTTCACAGCACGAAGCGGACAATGAGGCCTTTTTTGCCGATATGCTCCAACACGGAGCCCCTAACGCCGTGTTTGTGGACTGCACCGACAGCGAGACCATTTCCAAATGGTATGTGCCTGTGCTGGAGGCGGGCCTCAACATAGTATCGTCCAACCGCCGCGCGCTGAGCGTGCCTTATGCTGAGTATGCTGAGATGAAACGGGCCGCCCGCAGGAGCCACCGCTTCCTGCGCTACGAGGCTTCGGTGGGCACGGCTCTGCCTATACTCGAATCCATCACCATGAGCGCCAACAGCGCGGATGAGATTCTTTCCATCGAGGCAGTGGTGAGCTGCACACTCAATTACATACTGACCAGCGGACTGCCTTTCGACAGGGCTCTGGAGAGGGCGCAGGAGATAGGTCTGACCGAGAAAGACCCCCGCAACGACCTCTTCGGAAGGGATGCGCTGCGCAAGCTGCTGATTCTCGCAAGGGAGGCCGGAGTTCCGCTTGAGGCCGAAGATGTGGAGGTGGAGCCGGTGGACGGAAGCAAGGCAAGCTCAGACCAGAGGTTCGTGGCTTCACTCGAAAAGGACAGCACCAGCCCTAACGGCTACAGGGCATCCATCAGGCTACGCAAAGTGGACAGCAGTCACCCGGCCTGGAATCTGAAGGGTACGGACAATGCGATTGTCATCCGCAGTGCCTTCCATCCTACTCCTCTGGTGATACAGGGTGCAGGCGAAGGAGCCAAGATGGCGGCATCCGCAGTGCTAAACGATATCTTAAGATAAGCTTTCTATGGAGACCAGGGTGGTCGGGCCGGTGAGATATACCGAAGTGAAGGTCTGAGCTCCCTGGAGGAAATCCACACTCAAATCATCCCTGCGGGCTCGGATGGAATAGTGCCTGCGGCCATCCTCATCCACGGAGTTCGGAGCGACTCCCGTAAGGCAAGCAGCAAGGGCGCAGGCGGTGATGCCGGTGCCGCAGGCAAGGGTCTCATCCTCCACTCCCTTTTCGAAGGTGCGCACCTTCAGGACCTCCGCCACATGTACGAAATTGGCGTTGGCTCCCACGGGAGCGAATGTCGGGTCCCAGCGATAGCGGCGGCCTTCCTGCTGAATATCAAGGCTTTCCACATCCGGTACGAATTTGACGAAATGCCGGGTGCCGGTATCAAGAAACCATCCGTCAAGGGCTGGATGGAATTCGGTAACATCTATCATCCGCAGGCGTACTGTCTTCTGCTCCCCGTCCCTTTCCAGAACTTCTCCCGTGTGCATACCGTCGGCAGCGCGGAAAGCATACACTTTGCCATCACGGGGCTGAATGCCGAGGTGGTCGGCAAAGGCCACTATGCAGCGGCCTCCGTTGCCGCACATCATTCCCCCGCTCCCATCGGAGTTGTAGTAATCCATTTCGAAATCGCAGTCGTAAGCGGTACGCAGGACCATAAGTCCGTCGGTGCCGTAACGGGTGCAGAGCCCTACCACATCAAACTCGGGAAGGGTTTTTCGGCCGTCAAGAACCACAAAGGTGTTGCCGGCACCGGAGTAGAGGCAGAGTTTCATCGTATGAGTGAAGCAAGAATTCTGATGCCGCCCTCTATCTTCTCATCGTCAATGAAGGAGTAGCTCAGGCGCATAGTGTTGCGATGCGTTCCGTTAGCATAAAAGAAGGAGCCTGCGACATAGGCAACGCCGACGGCAAGAGCCTTGTCATAGAGGGCAACCGTATCGATATGCTCAGGCAAGGTCAGGAAGAGGAAGAGTCCGCCTTCCGGATGAGTCCAGCTTACGCCTTCCGGCATATATTTCTCCAGCATTGAAATCATCAGGTCGCGCTTGCCGCGATAGAGTTCGCGCGTCTTCTCGAGATTCCTGTCCAGTTCCCCGCTGCTGAGCCATTCGGCGGCCAGATACTGGTCAAGCACAGGAGGACAGAGGTCCAGAGCCTGTTTGCAGACATAGACCTTGTCGAGGATTTCAGGTGCTGCAATCATCCATCCCAGACGCAGGCCCGGCGCGAAGACCTTGGAGAAACTTCCCAGATGGATAGTCCTTTCCGGTGCGAGGGTATAGATAGTGGTCTGAGGCTGGCCTTCGTAGCGCAATTCCCTGTAAGGGCAGTCTTCGAGAATCAGAAAGCCGAACTCCCTGGCAAGAGCCACAAGTTCGCTGCGCTGGGCAAGGGTAAGAGTTTCTCCGCTCGGGTTCTGGAAATCCGGAACGGTGTAGAAGAATTTTATCTTCTTTCCGGCATCAACAAGTGCCTGGATTGTTGCTCGCCTTTGTTTTGAGGCCTCAAAGGAAGGAGTCAGATCCAGACCGACAATGTCGGCACGGTAGCTCTTGAAAGACTGGATGGCTCCCAGATAGCTCGGGTCGGCAACCAGCACGACATCTCCCGGGTCAACGAGCACCCTCGCAGTCACGTCAATCCCCTGCTGTGAGGATGTGGTGATTTGGATATTATCCGCAGGCACATCGTAGCGCTTGGAGAGAGCTTCCTGCAGTTCGTTGGTTCCCTGGGTGGCACCGTATTGAAGAATCTTGTCGCCATATTTCTGCCTGACAGTCTCGACCATAGAGGCCAGTCTGTCGGTAGGAAAGGTGGAAGGATGCGGATATCCTCCCGCGAAGGAGTATATTTTGCTCAGGTCAACCTTTTTGAAGATGTCCCTGACCGGAGAACGCATAAAGTTGTGCGTATCAGCGGAAAACAGTTCACTGTAGTCCATCTTATCTAAGCATATCTTCGAGGGTAACGGAACCTGCGGTTTTCTCGTCGCGGTATTTGACGATTACAGGGCAATAGAGATGCACGCCGCTCTGCGCGCCTGGGCCTTTGGATACCGGGCGGGAGCCGCTTACTACGACCGCTCCGCGAGGGACAACCACGCGGCCGTCCCCGTTGCGAGGGACAAATTCGCCCTTGGTTGCATCATAAAGCGCTGTGCTGGAGGTGATTATCACTCCGGATGCAATGACTGCACCCTCCTGGACTATGGTTCCCTCATAGATACCGCAGTTGCCTCCGATAAAGGCTCCGTCCTCGATGATGGTAGGCATTGCACCGGCCGGCTCAAGCACCCCTCCGATTTGGGTTGCAGCGGAGATATGGATGTTCTTTCCTACCTGGGCGCAGGAACCTATGGTCGCGTGCGAATCAACCATTGTGCCCTCATCAACATAGGCACCCACATTGATATAGGCCGGAGGCATTACTATTGCACCCTTGGCCACATAGGCTCCGCGACGTATGCTGGTGCCTCCCGGCACTATACGCACTCCGTCCTCGGCGCGGAATTCACGCACCGGGAAGGTGTCCTTGTCGAAGAAGGAGAACTGGCCCTGCGACATATCTACCACCTTGCCGTAGCCGAAGCCTGCAAGTATGGTCTGCTTCACCCAGGTATTCACTACCCATTTGCCGTCTATCTTCTCGGCGACACGTACTTCGCCGCGCTCGAGCCGCTCGAGTGTATCCTTGAATTGTTCGAAACTTATTTCCATTCTTTGAGTATTTCCCTTATTGTCTGTTTGGTCTGCTCCGTTGCTTCTGTCAGAGGAATCCTGACTCCCGCTTTGCACAAGCCCAGCTCTGCGAGAGCCGCTTTGACAGGAATCGGATTAGACTCGATGAAGCAGCCTTTCATCAGCGGCAGCAGCTTGTCGTTGAGCGCTGAGGCCTGCGCGAACTGTCCTTCGAGTGCGAGGTGGCACATAAGCGACACTTCCCGCGGCAGCGCGTTGGATGCAACGGAAATCACTCCGTCTCCGCCAGCCTTGATGAGCTCAAAGGTCATATCGTCGTCCCCGCTGAGCACACTGAAGCCCTGAGGGGCACCGTCTATGATTTCCCTGCACTGGTCCATCTTGCCGGAGGCCTCCTTGATGCCTATGATGCCCGGCACTTCACGGGCAAGGCGCAGGGTTGTGGAGGCAAGCATATTGGCGCCGGTGCGTCCGGGCACATTGTAGATTACCACCGGCGCCTGGGCAGCCTCGGCTATTGCCTTGAAATAGAGATACATCCCCTCCTGGGTAGGCTTGTTGTAGAAGGGCACTACCACGAGGTAGGCGTCAGCTCCCGGAAGCTGGCGTATATTCTCAAGGGTTGCAGCCACGCTGTTGGAGCCGCAGCCTACGAGCAGAGGCAGTCCCCCGCAGTGCTCTTTGGAGATTGCGAGCAGCTTTTTCTTTTCCTCCAGGGAAAGAGTCGGGGTTTCGGCCGTGGTTGCGAGTACGGTCAGGAAATCCACGCCTGCTGCAACCTGCCTGTCGAGCAGAGAGGCGTAGGAGTCATAGTCCACGGAACCGTCCTCCAGGAAAGGAGTTGCGAGCGCCGTCGAGCAGCCTTTCAGAAATAAATTGTTCATCTGTTACTGTTTCATAAGCAGGAGTTCCTTGAACTCGTGCACACCCTTCACATCCTCGGTCATAGTAGCGGCGACCACCGCACCTTCGGCAAAGCCCTCACGGGAGAAAGCCTCGTGCGAAATCTTGATTTTATCCACGTCGGATTTGAACTTGACAATGTGGGTACCCGGTACTTCGCCCTCTCTTATGGAGGTGATGTCCGGAGTTGTTCCGAGCCCGGATTTCACCAGGGATGCGAGCACCTTCGCGGTTCCGCTCGGAGCATCGAGTTTGTGGACGTGGTGTATCTCCTCGATATGAGGCACATAACCGTATCCTTTGAGGATTTCACTTACTTTGGCAACTGCTGCAAAGACGGCATTGACGCCTATCGAGAAGTTGGCCGAATAAATCATTGTAGTACCAACCTGATAAAAGTAGGAGATGACCTCCGTCTTTATGTCGTCCCAACCGGTGGTCCCCACGACAACAGCCTTGAAGTTGTCGGCGAGGTACTTGTAGTTGGCCTTGAAAGCATCAGGGGTTGTAAAATCGATTACCACGCACTCCTTTGCAAGTGCAGGGTCGATGGAGCACACATCCTCTGTTGCGGCAGCGATTTCGATGCCGTGCTTGAGGAGTATTCCTTCTACCATATGGCCCATTCTGCCATATCCGCTAATTACTGCTTTCATATATCTTGATATAATTGGTGATTGCTTGTTCAATATCTGCGGTGCTTATCTGCTCGTCGTCACGGTGTGCGACAAATATCGAGCCCGGGCCGCAGATGATTTTCTTTTCGAAACCTGCAAGGTGCGGAGCATCGCTTCCGAAAGATACGGATTTTCCGTGAAATCCTTCAGGAACATAATACTCAAGAGGCGCATCTCCTCCCCTCGCGGTGATTTCAATCCTGCCGGGGCAATTCTTCTTTTCCATCCACCTGCATACTGCTGCATCACTGGCGAATGTGGTCCTGAAATAGATACGGCAGGTAAGCTCCGGACTGAGAATGTTCTGGGGATTGTCACTGCGCAGAAGCCCCACGTTCCAGGTGGTCTCTCCGAGCACCTTGTCGCGCGGAAATTCGGCTTCCACTTCGAGCTCAATCATAAAGTCCATAAACATATCCACCGCGCTGCGGCCCTTCTCGGGATAGCCGCTGTGGAAAGGCTGGCCTATGAATTTCAAATCATAGGATTTTGTGCCTTTGGATGCGCTGGCAGGGATGTTGCCCGTAGGTTCGCCTATGACCAGCAGGGGCGCTTCGAGGCGGCCGGTCTCTTCGCCACTGACCAGAAGCAGCGCAAAGCCTTCCCGGCCGCGTGCCTCCAGTTCTTTGCAGGCAGCATACATACTGATTATCTGTCCCTTGGCATCACAGGCTCCGCGTCCCCGCACAAGCCCTTCTTCAAAGCTTGGAGGGATGAAAGGCGGCACTGTGTCCATATGAGTGCAGAAGACCACTTTCGGCTCTCC
>SAMEA3663208__coassemble_139_pt1 | contig 35815 bp, 22 predicted proteins | sample SAMEA3663208__metabat2_low_PE_018 | metagenome-assembled genome bin SAMEA3663208 (sample SAMEA3663208) | pig gut metagenome | biome: pig gut; feature: pig-associated habitat; material: faeces | place: China | collected 2013
CGGCTCAATGTTTGCGGGCACCGACGAGGCGCCGGGAGTGACCATAAGCGCCGGCGGCAAGAAATACAAGGCTTACCGCGGAATGGGCTCCATCGACGCGATGTTTGCCGGTTCTTCGGACAGATATTTCCAGGGAGATACAAAAGACGAAAAGAAACTCGTACCTGAAGGCATTGTGGGACGCGTTGCCTACAAGGGACCGGTGGGCGCAATCATATATCAGATGCTAGGCGGCCTGCGCTCGGGAATGGGCTACTGCGGTGCCCGTGACCTCCAGGCTCTCAAGCAGGCCCGCTTCGTACGCATCACGGCCTCCGGAATGGCGGAGAGCCACCCTCACGACATCACTATAACGAAAGAAGCACCAAACTACAGATGACAGAGAAGATTCTGATACTGGATTTCGGATCCCAATACACCCAGCTGATTGCACGGCGAGTGCGCGAAATAGGTGTTTACAGCGAGATTCATCCTTTCAACAGAATACCTGCCCCCGATGAGTCCGTGCGCGGAGTCATCCTTTCCGGCAGTCCCGCTTCCGTAAGGGATGCCGACGCCCCCCAGCCCGAGCTCGGCGCAATACGCGGCAAACTTCCTATTCTCGGGATATGCTACGGAGCGCAGTGGCTTGCGCAAAGCGGAGGCGGCAGCGTGGAGAAGTCGGATACCCGCGAATACGGCAGAGCAATATTTTCCGTCAGGGAAGATGATCCGCTGACCTGCGGGCTCACGGAGCAGTCCGTAGTCTGGATGAGCCACGGAGATACCATTACCCGCCTTCCTGCGGGCGCAAGGGTTATAGGCTCCACGGATTCGGTTCATAATGCGGCTTACCGCTTCGTGGATGAGCCTACCTGGGCCATACAGTTCCACCCGGAAGTGCATCACAGCGAATGCGGAACCGCGCTTCTGCGCAACTTCGTGCTCGGCATCTGCGGCTGCAGGGGCGACTGGACTGCAGAGAGTTTCGTCGAATCTACAGTCGCTCAGCTTCGCTCCCGGCTCGGGGACGACAAAGTCATACTCGGCCTTTCCGGCGGCGTGGATTCCAGCGTGGCTGCCCTGCTGCTGCACAGGGCCATAGGCAGCCGCCTGCACTGCATCTTCGTGGACAGCGGCCTGCTTCGCAAGGGCGAATACGGCGAGGTACTCTCTTCTTACGAGGGTATGGGGCTGAATGTCATTGCGGTGGATGCTCACGAGCGTTTCTTTGCAGACCTGGCGGGCGTGACCGATCCTGAGAGCAAGCGCAAAAGGGTGGGCAAGGCCTTCGTGGACGTATTCGACAGCGAGGCGCGAAAGCTCAGCGACGTGCGCTGGCTTGCACAGGGAACCATATATCCCGATGTAATAGAATCCTCCTGCGTAGGAGGGCCATCGGCCACCATCAAGAGCCACCACAACGTGGGAGGCCTGCCCAAGGAAATGAACCTGAAGGTGGTGGAGCCTCTCCGGCTGCTCTTCAAGGACGAGGTCCGAAAGGTCGGCGCGGCACTCGGGCTGGATCCGAAAATTCTCGGGCGCCATCCTTTCCCGGGACCGGGGCTGAGCATACGCGTGCTCGGTGAGGTGACACCGGAAAAGGTAGCTATAGCCCAGGAGGCGGATGCGATTTTCATAGGCAAGCTCCGCGAATGGGGCCTGTATGACAAGATATGGCAGGCGGGCACCATCCTGCTTCCCGTGCAAAGCGTGGGAGTGATGGGTGATGAACGCACCTACGAGCGCACGGCAGCTCTGAGAGCCGTGACATCAGTGGACGGAATGACAGCGGACTGGGCCCGTCTTCCTTATGATTTCCTTGCCGAAGTATCCAACGAAATCATACGCAAGGTCAAAGGAATCAACAGGGTTGTCTATGACATCTGTTCCAAACCACCTGCAACTATCGAGTGGGAATAACTCATTTTCAATAAACAAGTTAGTATGTCAAACCTTCAGAACCAGCCAGTCTATGACGCGCGCACTCTCGGTGCAGGCAAGATGACCCTTCTGGGAGTCCAGCACCTGTTTGCGATGTTCGGAGCGACAGTCCTTGTGCCAGTCATCACAGGTCTGTCAGTGTCAGCCACCCTGCTTTTCGCCGGGCTTGGTACCCTTATCTTCCATCTTTGCACAAAGATGAAGGTTCCGGCCTTCCTCGGTAGTTCCTTCGCCTTCCTCGGCGGTTATGCCACCGTTACCCAGATGGGTATGGCAAATGGTATGACACTCACGCAGGCCCTGCCTTATGCCTGCATAGGTGTGTTCTTTGCTGGTCTGATGTACTTTGTCGTGGCAGCGCTCTTCAAGATTTTCGGTCCTGCCCGCGTGATGAAGTTCTTCCCGCCGGTAGTGACAGGCCCGATTATCATCGCAATCGGACTCTGCCTTTCAGGAAGCGCCATCCAGAACTGCAGCAGCAACTGGTGGATTGCTCTGGTTGCCATACTGATTATCGTGGTATGCAATATCTGGGGCAAGGGAATGGTCAAGATTGTGCCTATCCTGCTGGGAGTGCTCGGCTCCTACATCGCAGCGGCCTGCTTCGGCCTGGTGGACTGGACTTCTGTTGGGGATGCAGCCTGGGTCGGACTTCCATTCCGTATGGAGGACACCGCTTTTTCTGTGTTCAAGAACCCTGACTGGGGACTTGTCGTTGCCGCTATCATCGCTATTCTTCCTATTTCCCTCGCAACTATGATGGAGCATATAGGAGATATGTGCGCAATCAGCTCAACCACAGGCATCAACTACCTTGAGGATCCGGGGCTGCACCGCACCCTGCTCGGAGACGGTCTCGCAACCTCCCTCGCTTCCCTTTTCGGAGCTCCTGCCAACACTACATACGGAGAGAACACCGGAGTGCTCAACATTACCAAGGTCTATGACCCTAAGGTTATCCGTATTGCAGCCGTATTTGCAATAGTGCTTTCATTCTGCCCGAAGTTCTCCGCCATCATCGGAGCTATGCCGGCTTCCACCATAGGAGGTGTGAGCCTTATCCTCTACGGTATGATTTCGGCTGTTGGCGTACGCAACATAGTTGAGAATCAGGTGGATTTCACCAAGTCCCGCAACCTTATAGTGGCAGCCCTCATTCTGGTGCTCGCAATCGGCATCAAGTACGGTGCGGGCGATGCCATCAACATCGGGTTCACCAGCCTCAGCGGCCTTGCAGTGGCAGCCCTTGTGGGAGTAATAATGAATGCCGTGCTCCCCGGCAAGGATTACGAATTCGGTAAAAAATAGCAATCCCTTATTTATAACCAGCCCGAAGCCTACGTGCTTCGGGCATCAAAATCATTTCCTAATTTTATGAAAAAGTCATTCTTTTTCGCGGCTGCTGCGGCAGCTCTCGCGCTGAGCCAGACGGCCGGTGCCCAGACCAACATCCAGACCTTCTACGACTTCGGACGCGGTTACGCTACAACCACGCTCGAAATGTTCAAAGGAGACAGCTGGGGCAACACTTTCTTCTTCGTTGACCACTACTACGCAACCGCAGACCAGCGTGCTGACCAGGGCTGCGCAAGTGCAATCAACGGCAGCTACTTCGAGATTGAGCGCAACATCAATTTCTGGCAGGACAGTGCTCTGGGAGCTCTGAGCGCAATGGTCGAGTACGATGGTTCCACCTGGGGTGCAGGCATTTTCTGCGTGGGTGCAAGCTATTTCCTCCATTCTGACGATTTCAAGAATACCTATACTCTCGCTCTCCTTTACGACCAGCACATCGGCTACGGCAGCGCCAATGTACCTGTAAAGTTCTCAGGTGTTTGGGGAATGCAGGACCTGCTGGGAGTGAAGGGACTTCGTTTCAGCGGGTTCATCGATATCTGGGGCAACAACCAGACTTGTGTCATCAACGCTGACCCGCTCAACTACGAAGCCAAAGATACCAAGTTCTCCAACCTTACCGAGCCACAGCTCTGGTACAATGTAGGCCAGCACTTCGGCTGCGAGAACCTGCACATCGGCGGCGAGGTCGAGCTTTCATTCAACTTTGCCGGACATTACGGCTTCATGTGCAACCCTTGCCTGGGTGCAAAGTGGATTTTCTAAAAGCTGATCCGCAATGAACAAGTTCCTTTCCAAGGCCTTCGGATTCAATCCGGAGGTTCACAAGCTGCGTACTGAAATAGTAGCAGGCATCACCACTTTCCTGACGATGGCATATATACTTGCCGTCAACCCTTCCATTTTCGCAGCCCTTCCGGGAATGCCTAACGGTGCCGTATTTACCGCTACCGCCCTCGCTTCCCTGCTTGCAACCCTGGTGATGGCTTTCTATGCAAAGAAGCCTTTCGCTCTTGCTCCGGGTATGGGTCTGAACGCGTTCTTCGTGTTCACCGTCTGCCTTACGATGGGCTACAGCTGGCAGTTCGCGCTTACTGCAGTGCTGCTCGAAGGTATCATTTTCATTATCCTTACCGTGACCAAGGTGCGTTCCTGGCTTATCAATGCCATCCCGTACAGCATCAAACAGGCAATCGGAGCGGGAATAGGTCTTTTCATTGCCTTTATCGGTCTTCAGAATGCCGGCATTATCGTTGACAACGGAGCTACTCTCGTTTCACTCGGCAAGATTACCGAAGGCACCGCACTGCTTGCTGTGATTGGTGTTGTTATTACCAGTGCCCTGCTGATACTCAAGGTGAAGGGAGGCATCCTGCTCGGAATACTTGCTACCACCCTTATCGGTCTTCTCATCAAGGACCCTGCTACCGGAGTTGCAATTACCCATTTCAACGGAGTTCTTTCCACACCTCCAAGCATCAAGCCGATTTTCTGCCAGTTCGAGTGGAGCCAGATTTTCTCGCTTGATATGCTTGCTGTTGTGTTCACATTCCTCTTTATCGATATGTTCGACACTATGGGAACCGTGATTGGAGTTTCCCACAAGACCGGAGATGTTGATGAGAAGGGCAATATCCCTAATGTCGAGAAGGTATTCCTGGCAGATGCTATCGGAACTGTTGCAGGTGCCTGCTTCGGAACTTCCACCACCACTACCTATGTGGAGAGCTCTGCAGGAGTTGCCGAGGGCGGACGCACCGGTCTTACTGCATTTACCGTAGCACTCTGCTTTGTGCTCGCGCTGTTCTTCTCACCTCTTTTCCTTGCGATTCCGAGTGCAGCTACCGCTCCGGCTCTGATTCTGGTGGGTGTGATGATGATGGCCCCGGTGAAGAATCTCGATTGGACCGACTTCACAGAAAGCATCCCGGCATTCATCACTATGCTTATGATGCCGGTTGCCTACTCCATCTCCGACGGCATCCTGCTCGGTGTGATTGCCTATGTGCTGGTCAACGCCTGCTCAGGCAAGTTCAAGAAGATTTCCCCGGCAATGTGGGTTCTCGCCGTACTCTTCATCCTGAAGTATATCTTCATCTAGTCAGCATTAAGCTCAAACAAAGAGGGTGGCCTGAACGGTCACCCTCTTTTGATTGAGACTATGTGTACTATAGCGCGCGGTAGCGCTTGCCGTAGTCTAGCTGTTGCTGCAGGAAGTCGTCGCAGTATTCGATTCGGTAATCGACCACCTTGCCGCCGCGCTTTACCGGAACGATTTCAGGATTGATGAAACCGCCGTAAGGCTTCAGTTCGAGGGCTGCGTAGCGCTCCAGGACTTCCTTGTGGAGCACAGGGTCGATATTGACCGCATAGGTCTCCACCAGAGCCTTGCCCGCCTCGTAGTCACCTTCGCTCTTGATGCGCTGGATTTCGGCAAGCAGTTCGCCGAAAAGGCCGCGCAGCTTCTCGTAGTCATTCACCACGAAGTAGGTCTTTCCGTCCCTGACCTTTTTCTCGATGACATTGTCGGCAGCACCCTTCTCATAGCACCACTGGGCTATCAGCTGGCGGTTCTGCATATGGGCCTCGGTATTAGGACGGCCGAGCTCCACGCGGTTGAACTGCACGAAGATGCCGTTGCGGATGTAGGAGCTGTACTGAGCCTTATAGGCCTCAAGGTCAGGCATAATGCCGAGCTCAACAAGCTTGGGGTCTGCGCAATAGTAAAGTCCGAACAGGTCTGCGCGTGCCTCCTCAAGAGTAGAAGAGTACTCTCCCATTGCGGTAGTGCTCACTCCCGGAAGCAGCTGGCCGGAGCCGTGGCCCAGGCACTCGTGCAGGTCGGTGTGGACTTCGTTTGAATATGTACCGTACTTCTTCTCAAGCTCCTTCTCTTCCTCGCTGTATGCAAACTCGTCGAGCAGATTGCGCGGAGACTCCTGGGCGGCATAGGTGTAGGCGTGGGTGATATTGGAAATTGTCACGCTCTTGCTGCCGTACTCCTTGCGGATCCAGTCCGCATTAGGGAGATTGATGCCTATAGGGGTTGAAGGATAGGCATCGCCCATAAGGCATACAGCGTCAATCACCTTGGCGGAAACACCCTTCACCTCAGGCTTGCGGAAACGCGGGTCAACCGGAGAATGGTCCTCGAACCACTGGGCATTGGAAGACAGGGCTACAGTCCTTTCTGAAGCCTCCACATCCTTGATGTTGACGTGACCTTCCCACGCGCCCTTGCGCCCGAGCGGATCGTTGTAGTCCTCAATGAATCCGTTGATATAGTCTATGGTGCCTTCGGTATCCTTTACCCATTCGATATTGTACTCATCCCATTTGCGCAGGTCTCCTGTCCTGTAGTACTCCACAAGCAGGCCGAGAGCCTTCTTCTGGCTTTCGCTTTCAGCCACCTCGGCTGCGGCTTCGAGATGCTCTATGATATGGGATATGGCTGCATCATAGATGCCTCCAAGTTTCCATGGCAGTTCAACCACCTTGCCTTCGGCATTCTTCACCACCTTGGTATTGAGTCCGTAGGATACCGGATGAGGGTCTCCCTTGACTTCGATGGACTTGTAATAGTCTTCCACCTCGGCACGGGTAACTCCCTCGTAATAATTTACGGCAGAGAGAGCCACGATATCCTTGTCCGTTGCGGTAGAGCGCCTCTGCTGCCACTTGGTGGTATCATAAACATAGTCCAGAACATCCTCCGGTGCCCCCAGAGAACGGAAGTATTCCCTTGAGCACTCTGGGAAGAATTTGTCCTCGGCATAGTGGTGGTGCACACCGTTGGCGAAGAATACCCTCTTGGCATATACCACAAAAGCATCCCACTGCTCTCCGCTGCGCTCTCCCCTGTAGTTCTCGAATATGTCTTCAAGGGTGTGGCGCAGAGCAATGTTACCGCTGCAGTTCTGGTCCCAGGCGATGTCGCGGCCCCATTTGGCGGCCTCGCTCAGATGGTACGCATATTCCTTCTGCTGAAGGGAAAGTTTGTCCCATCCCGGGACTGTGTAACGGATAACCTTGGTGTCCGCAAACTCGTCTATGAGGTAGCGGAAGTTCTCAACCTTGTCGTTTTTGACGGTACAGGAAGCCATAGAACAAAGTGCAAGCGCAAAGGCTGCTGCGTAATTGATTTTTCGTGTCATATTATACTAATCCCTGGTCCACCATAGCTCCGGCAACCTTCAGGAAACCGGCCACATTGGCGCCCTTTACATAATTTATATAACCGTCCTCCTCTGTGCCGTACTTGATGCAGGCATCGTGGATATCGGACATAATGCGGTGCAGATACCGGTCCACCTCTTCGGCAGTCCATTTCTGGCGTATGGAGTTCTGAGTCATCTCAAGACCGGAAGTGGCAACTCCTCCGGCATTGGAAGCCTTGCCCGGAGAGTAGAGCAGCTTGTGGGACTGGAAGATGGCAATAGCCTCCGGAGTGGTAGGCATATTGGCTCCTTCGGTCACGCAGAAGCAGCCGCCTTCCACGAGTTTGCGCGCATCATCGGCATCGATTTCGTTCTGAGTTGCGCAAGGCATTGCGATGTCGCACTTCACGCCCCAAGGACGCTCTCCGGCGAAATATTGCGTCTGAGGATACTTCTGCGCATATTCCCTGATACGGCCGCGCTTCGCATTCTTGAGCCACATTATGTAGTCTATTTTCTCCTCGGTAAAGCCGTCCGCATCGTAGATGTAACCGTCACTGTCAGACATGGTTACGACCTTGGCACCAAGGCGCATTGCCTTCTGTGCGGCATACTGTGCCACATTGCCGGCTCCGGAAATCACAACGGTCTTACCCTCGAATGTCTCACCTCTTGTGGCAAGCATTGCCTGGGCGAAATAGCACGCACCGTAGCCTGTAGCTTCAGGACGCAGCAGGCTTCCGCCCCAGTTCTGACCCTTTCCGGTAAGGGTGCCGGTCCACTCGTCACGAAGACGCTTGTACTGGCCGAACATATAGCCTATTTCGCGGCCGCCGACGCCTATGTCTCCGGCAGGCACGTCAGTGTCCGGACCTATGTGCCTCTGCAGCTCGGTCATAAAGCTCTGGCAGAAGCGCATGACTTCGGCGTCGGAGCGGCCGCGCGGGCTGAAGTCCGACCCTCCCTTGGCACCTCCCATAGGAAGGGTAGTGAGGGCGTTCTTGAAGGTCTGCTCGAAGGCAAGGAACTTCATAATGCTCAGGTTAACGCTTGCGTGGAAGCGTATTCCGCCCTTGTATGGACCGATAGCACTGTTCATCTGCACGCGGAAACCGCGGTTGATATGTATTTCCCCTTCGTCATCCATCCAAGGGACGCGGAAGATGATAACCCTCTCGGGCTCCACTATCCTTTCCATTATCTTATTGTCGAGAAGATGCGGATATGCCTCCAGACACGGGGCAACGCTCTCGAGCACTTCTCTTACGGCCTGGTGGAATTCCTTCTCTCCAGGATTTTTGGCTTCCAGTTCAGACATAAAGGAAGCAATGTACTTTTCTGTAAACTTGGACATAGTCGGAAATGATTTAACAAGCCGCTAAGATACAAAAAATCAGAATTCAACGATAATTTCGTCGCACTCGATGCTGGTCCATTTGCTTCCGTTGTCCCCAATTACCCTGACATAACGGGCTAAAGGCTCCTGCGCAAGGGCGATGTACTGGATATCAGTCCAGCAGTCCCACCTGTCGTTGGTGTGACAAGGGCCCTCACCGCTGTAAACAGAATCCCACGAAGTTCCGTCTTCGGAAATGAGGACTTCGAGAGTTTTCGGGAAGAAGACCTTATCCGGTGAATAGTTCAGGAATCGCGGAGCTATGGTTCTGATTTTGCGGGACCTGCCCAAATCGACAGTCACATCCATATTGCCCTGGAAACGGGCCCACTCCGGGGCGTTAGGGTCTTCGTCGCCGAACCTGCCGTCGGTAAGTTCCTTGCCCCAGCTCACCTTGCTGCCCTTCGCGGGGTTGCGGTAATTGCCGGTGAAAACAGACTCGAGAAGCTTCCAATGAGGGTCTCCGTCAAGCCATTTCTGATAATTGGCGTAGGCTCTTGCGGATTCCTGAGGCTGTCCCAGAGGATGGCGTGCCCCCGGCTTATCATATATGGCATACACCGAAAAAGACATAATCTTCTTCGCTCCGCAGGTACTGGCGCTTACAATCTGGGAGAGGTAGCGTCCGAATTCAGCCGGGATAAGGGTGGAATACCAGTTGTTGGTGCCACGGTCCCAAGTGAAGTTCTCTATATTCACCCAGAACTCAAGGTCCAGATTTTTGTGGATTTCTCCGAGCTTGCGGAAGTTGCGCTTCATACGGCGCATAGGGAAACGCTCTCGCACGCAACCCACTTCGTCCTGGTAGGCAATGATGTCCACATCGATTTTGGCGAGCTGTTCCCCGAACTTAGGATTGTCCAGGTCAGCACCGAATATGCCCCAAGGGGCCACCATAGTCTTCTTGCCGGGAGTTACCTCGTGGGCCTTGGCGGTAAGACGGTTGATGCCCTCCACCGAACGGTCCGGCAGATAAGGAATCAGACAGTCCTCAATCGGAAGATACCAGCCCTCGAATGAAGGGCGGTCGCCATACAGAGCTGCAAGCTCTTCCATTATCTCGCACTGCCTGCGGACAACATCCATATTGCCCACATCGTCAAGCTGGTTCTGAGCCCATCCGCAGGACAGATAAACGTGCATTCCGAGCTCGTCGCAAGTATTGAGTATGGCCTCCACCGGGCTGAGACGGCCCTGCGGATAGTGATGTGGCATAATTGTGGACGGGTAATAGGCCTTGCCCTCGTTGGCGACCTGGTCGAATGCAATCCAATCGACTCCGATTTCATGCAGTTCGCGCATTTTGTCGGCCCACATCTCGGGGTCGGTATTCTTATCCTCATCCCGGAAGTTCATATAGTTGTTTCTTTCGTCCTGCCAGGCGAGATTGATCCAGGTGCCCGTAACGGGCATTATGTCGGCAGGCTTGCTTTTAACGCAAGATGGCGCCAGGCTGAGTCCCAGCGCCATCATTGCAAAGAGGTATGAAATATTTCTCATTTCTGATTGGCCAAAAAAGTGAATATCCCCATCTGCAGGCAATCCCAGTACTCCGGATGAAGCCTCAGATGGCAGATGTCGAATACAAAATAGCCGTCACAGGCATTGATGCAGGCGTCAACCGATTTGGTAACGGCATCCTGCACCTGGGCCTGCGTGAGGTCTCCCACATTCCAGTTGCCCACATCCGGGCCTCCGGATATCAGAGGACAGCCGTTGCCGGCCTTTGCCTTTGCCAGCATGCAGAATCCCTGCATAGTCCATTCGTTTGTACCATAGACATTCGACGGGTTGGCGTAAGCCCCTATCAGCATCTGGTCCATAAGGTCGGCATAGCCGTATTTCATATAGTCCTTGGTGGCCCACTTGTAGGTCAGATGAGGGTCGTAGCTCTGGTCAGCCCAGTTGACTCCCACATCGTAATAGCTGGAATACCAGCCTCCAACATATACGCCGAAACGGATTTTCGGATTCACGGACTTGACAGCCGCGCGTGCCTTTACCATAAAGTCATATATGGTCTTCACACGGAATTCCAGCCACTTTGTAAGGTATGGAGGATAGCTGTCCGGAAGTTTGGTTGTGCCCGGAGCAAGGATGTCGTCAGGGAAATTGCGCACTTCCATCCCGATGTACTCCTCGAAGGCCTTGCGGCTGGTCTCGGAGAAGTCTGAATCAAGACCGTCATAGCGTGCGCGGTCAAGGAAGATTCCGTCGAGATCATACTTGGCAAGGTCCTTCAGCAGATTGCAAAGGAACTCCTGGACCTCAGGATGTGCCGGGTTCATAAACTTCACTCCGGAAGAGGTGGCCACATCCATAGTGTTCTTGAGGCCGCTCCCGGTGTTGAGCACGCAACCCCATTCCCTTGCCTTCTGTTCGTCGCGGTAGAAGAGTCCGAGTTTGTTGCCCTTGACAAGGCGTCCTCCCACCATTGTGTTCATTGCGGCGTGCACCCTGAGGCCGAGCTTGTGTCCTTCTTCTATGAATACCTGAAGATAGTCCCAGTCAGTTGTCTTCTCCACCTTGGAATAGACTCCGTCCACCCAGGCGTAGAGGCAATTGGTCTGTTCCACTACGGAATTCTTGAAAAGAACGTCTCCGAAAGTAGGGCGCACCTCAACCACGATGTCGGTGAATAACGCATCCTTCACCTTCTGCAGATCGGCAATGATATTCTCCTTGCTGTTGGCATAGTAAGGGAAATTGGCAGAAGAATCTATCCAGATGTAGCGCGGCTTCCGGGTAATAGGGTCCGGCTCCACAGGAGGGTCTATGGGCTTGGTGGTGTCAGCCCCGGTTCCGGTAGTGTCCTTAGGCTCTTCCGGTCCGGGTTTTACGCTTGGCTCCTCAGGCCAGTCCCCTGTAGAACCGTAAGTCGGTGTACAGGAGACCAGCACCAGGGCAGCCAATATGCTGATAAGAGAAATATGCTTCATTAAAGTGAAATCTTTGTAAGACGGGTCTTGAGCAGGTCTCCGCTGGTAAGCCAGATGTAAACATCACATACCGAGCCGTCCTCTGCAATATCGTAATCGCAGGCACCGGTACCGTTTCCGTTTGAAGAAGAGGTGACTGACTCGCTCTGGAATACCAGGAAGCTGTCTATATCCTCGGAAGTAGCAGGAGTGTTGAACTTGCCCGGGTCGGTGACATCCGCGATGCGCAGGTGTCCGTTGACATTGCCGAACATCACATTCCACATAAAGTACTTCGCACCGTTGAAGGTAAAGCACTTTCCGTCAGCGGAGATTCCTCCGTTGCCGGCCCTTACTCCGTCAGCCATAGAGAGTTTGGCATTGCCGTTCTTGTCCACGAGAGTTACATAGCCCGCGGCCTCTCCCTCGAAGGACTCCTGGTCAACAATGATGAAATCGGAATCGGCCGTACCGTCAAGAGGAGTAACAGCCGGCATATAGGTGGACGCAGTCTTGCCTTCAGCTACAGGGAAGCTGAGAACTTCAGTCTCCTGATATACTCCGTCAATGAACTTCATACGGTAGAGAGTAGTGCTCTTTGCCCTAGGAATATAAATGTAGGCAAGACCTGACTTGAGGCTTCCGACAACATTGAACTTGCGGGCTGCATCTCCTGCTCCGGCAAAAACTCCGAGCTTGACAGGGGTTTTGGTCTCGCCGTCAGGCCAGTAGAATACCCTGAGCTCACCTCCGGTCCAAACACTTGCAGTAACGATTACAAGATTGCCCTCAGCGTCCTTGTTGGCATACATACACTGCTGTCCGGTCTCCTCAGGCATTGCTACATTGCCGACATAAGAACCGTCTTCCTTGCTGTAGAGTCTGCTCCTGAAGTTCCTCTCAGAAAGCACGATGTAGTTCTTCGTAACGGTCATACCGCGGAAATTCAGGTCAGCTGTAACCTCAAGCTCATCGCTGTTGCGGCTCCACATCTTCTTGGTGTAGCCGAAGCCGTAGTCGAGAAGAGCAGGTGCCATACGGCGTACAATCCAATCCTTGGTAGTGCCGTCCTGAGCCTTCACGGTGATGGTCTGGTCCACACCGAAATTCATAGGCTTGGTAACATCGGTAACTATGGTAGCACGGTTGGAAACCTGGATCTCAGGAACCACAGGAGTAGCCGCAATGGTCTCGAAGGCATCTTCACCGGCCATATAATATACAATGCTCTGGCCGTCCTCTTCCTTCATTACACCTTCATAGAGGGTTTCGTCCACAGTGAACTTGAAAGAGGTGATTTCCTTGGCCGAACTCTTGCGGACTTCTGCGGTGAGAGTGTAGGTGGTTGAAGCTCCGTTTGCAGCTGTCACCTTGATATCCATAGGGCTGGAAAGGTCGAGAAGACCGCCGAGTCCCGGGGTAATCACGGCGCTTACCGGAAGGGATGCAACGACAAATACCTTAGTGATATCCGCTTCGTCATCAAGAATGTCGGACGGATTGAAAGGTACTACGAAGAGTACGGTATGGTTCTCATTGTCGATTTGTCCGGGAACGTCCATATAGACGACCTTGTCATCGAGCTGAGGGACCTTTACCTTCAGTGTTATGCTGTTGAGTGTGCATTCGCCGCTCTTCTCCGGATACTCCACCTCGGCGCAGGAGGCCAGAAGGAGTGCCGGGAGCGCGATGCCTGCCAATATTTTGAATAAATTTTTCATAATGAGTCAACTAATTTTCAGTCCATTCAGGAAGCTGCTCGCACTCAGGATTGTTGGAAATCTCTGAAGAAGGAATAGGGAGGCTGTAGTACTTCTTAGGGAAGAGACGCTGCTGTCCTCCGTCGCAGGATTCGTACTCGAAAGTCTTGGTGTCGCCGGACTTGGTAATCTTGATTCCGTGGCACTCGACATTGCCGAGAGTATTTTCTGCAATACCCCAACGCTTGCAGTCCCAATAGTAGAAGCCTTCGAAAGCAAGCTCAATCTTGCGCTCCTGCATAATTGCAGCCATCACATCATTGAAGTTGTCGGCACTGACCTCAGGCAGGCCTACACGGCCGCGCACTGCATTAACCTGCTGCATTGCTTTGCCGAAATTGGCAGCTCCAAGGTTTGCGAGGGCCTCTGCATAGTTGAGAAGAACTTCAGCGTAACGTATCATCACATAGCTCTGGGTGCTCTTGTCAGTGGTGATTGCCTTGTTGTTCTCATCGAGCATCTTGCGCATATAGTAACCGGTAACCGTGGTCTTAGGCACACCGTTGGTTGAGCCGTATTTCACATAACCGTCCTTGCCGCCTGCATAGGTCTCAATCTTGCGGCCCTTCCAGTCAGCTCCATCATAGAGCACTGAAGCCTGGAAACGCGGTTCAAGTGAAGCATAGGTAGCGGCGAGCTCCTCATAGGTAGTTACCGCAGTCCAGTCAACCTTGCCGCCTGCAGCCTTTTCGTAGCACTCAACGAACTCCTGGGTAGGAGCAGGGCAGAGAGCCTCGGCATTGGCATCGTCACCTGAAGGGCAATTCTTGCTGTCGAAGCTGTGGCAGTAGTTCTCATTGAGATAGTCCACCTGGAAGATGGTCTCGCTGCTGCGGGTGCCTGCGTGATGCTTGAAGATTTCTGCATAGTCCGGGTCGAGGGTATAGCCTATCTCGATAACCTTCTCGCATGCTGTCTTTGCCGTTTCCCAGTCCTTTGCGAAAAGCATTGCACGGGAAAGCAGAGCTGCTGCGGTAGCCTGGTCCACACGGCCGTCGGTTCTCTTTGCCTGGGAGAGATTCTCCATAGCGAAGGTGAGGTCAGCCTTGACGAATTCCCAGCATTCTGCCTCAGGGCTGTTCTTCTTGGCGCTGTTCTTCCAGTCACCGAGCCCGTCATAGAGAATGACATTCTTATGGGCGCGGGTAAGCAGGAAGTACAGATAACCGCGGAAGAAGCGGGCCTCGGCGATGTAGGCGTTCTTCTCAGCATCTGTAAGGATGGTGCAATCCTGGATTCCGTCCAGGAACTCGTTCACCTTGCGGATGCGGGTGTAGCAGTCAGCCCAGTATGAAACCGCGTTGGATACAGGGGTAATCTGACCTTCAATAAAGAGAATGACATTAGGAGTACCGTAGCCGGCAACATCTGAAGAGTACTTCAGCATCGGGGTGAGACCGTCGAGGTTGAAGTGGGAAGTGCCGAAAGCCCTTGAGCCGAACTGTCCATAGACCTCGGCAGTGGAATAGAGACTGAGGGCATAGGCGTCAACGTTGGCCTTGGTTGAGAAGGCAACCGCATCGCCATACCTGTCACTTGGAGCGTAATCCATTATGTTGCAGGAGCTTGCCACTGCTGCGAGGGCAAGTCCAAGTGCCAATTTCTTAATAGTTTCCATATCTGCTTAGAATGTTAGGTTGACACCTGCGGAGAATACTCTCTGCTGTGGATAGTAACCGTTGTTTACGCTAGGAGCCTCAGGGTCGAGACCGTACTTTGTAAGTCCTGACAGAGTGAGGAGGTTGTTGCCCGATACGTAAACGCGAAGACCGGCGATACCGACCTTGTCGGTAACGGTCTTAGGAACATTGTAACCGATTTGGGCATTCTTAAGACGGATGTAGTCTCCCCTTCTGAGCCAGAAACTTGAACAATATGCGTTCTGGCTGATGGCCGTACGGGTGGTAAGGCGAGGGAATTCCGCATCAGTATTGTCAGGAGTCCAGGAGTTGGTCACAAGGAAGTAAGGAGTATTTCCGTCAGCCGCGAAAGGCTTGGTGAAATTGGTGGTTGACTGGGTACCGGAAGCGTAGTAACCCTGGAGCGCGATTTCGAAATCGGCCGCACCCTGGAGGAGCATGGAGAAGTCGAAGTCTCTCCATCTTGCGGCGAGATTGATACCGAAATTCCACTTAGGAATGTAACCGTCGCTGATGACACAGGCATCGGCATCGTAAGTGATGATACCGTCTCCGTTGATATCCTTGTACTTGATGTCTCCGACCTTTGCGTCACCCTTGAACTTAGGGCTGTTGGCGAGATCGTCCTCATCCTGATAGAGGCCCTCTGCGACCAGACCTATGATGGAACCGATGCAGTTGCCGGTCTTCTTCTGATAATCAGGAACATTGACCTGGTCGTTGTACTGGAGTATGCGGTTGCGGTTGTAGGATACATTTCCGGAAACCTCATAGGAGAAGTCCTCTGAAACGGTGTTGCGGTGACCGAGAGTGAGCTCGAAGCCGCGGTTGTCCACCTTACCCTTGTTGATGGTTGAAGGATAGTTTCCTCCGAGGGAAGTAGGCATTGAGCCGCTCATAGTCTGGAGAATATCCCAGGAGTACTTGTAGAACACATCGAATTCAGCATAGAGCTTGCCGTTCCACAGATTGGCATCGAATCCGCCGTTGATGGTGCGCTGCTTCTCCCAGGTGATGTCGTAGCTTGGCACAGAACCGGTGGTAAGTGCGTTTACAAGCTTGCCGTCGATGACATAGGCATTCTTGGCAAGGGAGATGGAACGCATATAGAGCCAGTCGGAGATGCGGTCGTTACCGGTGATACCGAAGGAACCGCGGATTTTGAGGTTGTTGAGCCAGCTGCGGGTATCAGCCATCCAATCCTCCTCGGTGACTCTCCAGCCCAGGGATACTGCAGGGAAATAACCCCAGCGGTTGTTCTTGGCGAACTTCACGGATGCATCCGCACGGACGAGAGCCTCAACGAGGTATTTGTCAGCATAAGCATAGTTCACGCGGGCTACAGCACCTATGCGGGCAAACTTGGCGCTGGTGCCTGTAACACTCTTCGGAACGACTTCTTCGTCGGAACCGAGGGCGAGTTCAGGGATGTCAAGCATCTCGTAGTTCATCTTGCCGGCAGCAAGGGAAGATGACTCCCTCTGAAGCTGGTCATAAACGAGTTGTGCACGCAGATAGTGCTTTCCGAAGGTGTTCTCATACTGTATGGAACCCTGAACAGCAAGCTTTGACTGCTCCGATTCGCTTTCCATCAGCACTGAACGCTGCTGCACAGTATTGGTAACCACATCGCCATTGGCTTTCTGCAGTTCGAAAGGAAGCCTCCAGCTCTTGGCCCGCGTCTGATTGTAGTCATAGCCCAGGAGGAAGTAGCCGGTAAGGCCCTTGATCTGAGGCACATTGACATCGAAACGTACGGAGGAGCTGAAGAGCATATTGGTATTCTTGTTGAAACCGCTCTCGGTAAGGGAGGCAACCGGGTTCATATTTCCCTTCAGGGTAGTAGGAACTGAGTAGAGTCCGCTCTCATACTTGAGAGGATAAATCGGCATTGCAAGAGTTGCATGCCAGAATACTGAAGTGGAGGAACCGCTGTTGCCGGCAGAAACATCTGATGAAGGACGGTCGGTGACAGTGCGGTAGCCGGACATATTGACTCCCATCTTGAGCCAGTCGTTGAGCTTGAAGTCAAGATTGGAACGGAGGAAGAACTTGTCGTAGCTGATATTGCGAACGATACCTTCATTGTTGGTATAACCTCCTGCTACATAGTACTTTGTAGATTTGTTTCCACCTGTAGCGGATACTTCATAGTTCTGGGTGAGACCCTTTCCGCTGAAGACTTCGCCAAACCAGTCGGTAATGCCGTAGCCGTTCTCCCCGTTCTTGACCTGGAGCATAATCTCGTCGGTGTAGAGAGGAGTCTGGCCGTCGAGCTCGCGGGCAAGGTTGTGCCAGCGCATATAGTCGAGGGCATTGAGGAATTCAGGGAAGTTGGTGTTCCTGGAAATATTGACGGAGGACTTGAAGGTGATGGATGGCTTTGCCTCAGTACCACGCTTGGTGGTGATGAGGATAACACCTGAACCTCCCTGCACACCGTAAACGGCTGCTGAAGCGGCATCCTTGAGTACGGTGATATTCTCAATCTCGTCAGGGCTGAGAAGGTCAATCATATCGCGCTGCACTCCGTCCACTATATAAATAGGAGTGTTGCCCCCGGAAGAAGTGGTGGAGTAACCGCGGACCATAACGGTGGAGCCCTCGCCAGGCATACCTGAGTTCTGGATTGCCACTACGCCCGGCAGACGGCCTGCAAGCATATTGGAAACATTGTCCATAGGAACTTTTTCGAGTTCCTGACCGCCCATTGCAACAACAGAACCGGTCACGCTGACCTTCTTCTGTGTACCGTAACCTATGACCACAGTCTCTTCGAGAAGCTGTGCATCGCTGAGAAGGGTAATCTGCATCGGGGTGTTGCCTGCGACTTTCACCTCGCGGGTCTTCATTCCGATGAAGGAGACGATGAGTTTGTCACCGTCTTTGGCAAGGACAGTGTACTGTCCGTCAAGATCGGTCACCGCATACTCGTCGGTTCCCGCCACCTGGACTGTTACGCCCACCAGCGGTTCACCCGATTCGTCGGTGACTGTTCCTTTGACGCTCTTCTGCGCAAATGCCAATGTAGGCATCAGCAAAAAGCCAACAAGGAGTAGTTTGACTTTTTTCATATGGTTATTAGTGTGTTAAAGTGGTCTATTTCAGGAGTCGGCCTGCCCAGTCGACGTCCACGCTTTCGAAAGGATGGAGCTCTGCATCTATGATGCGGGCTGCTTCAAGCCTGGTGAGGACCTTGTCCTCGCTCTCGGCGCAACCGCCGCAGCTGCCGCACTGGCCTGCGCAGGAGCTGTTCTGGCCCTTGATGCCCTGGATGATTTCGGTAAGGGCGTTCCTGGTCAGAGGGGTTTCGTCATCCACATGAGGGATGCCGTAATATTCGTCAAGATAAAGGTCGCACAGGCGTGCAGGCTCGTCGGTCTTGAACCAGGTCTGGTTAGCCCAGCCCACAGGCTTTCCGTATCCGTGCATAATGCCGGTAGAACCGATTCTCTGAAGTACGAGGAAATCAGGGTCGCTCTTCGGAAGGTCGCGGAACGGCTGGAGATACATTGAAGCGTTGAGGAGTTCGGTCTGAACCTCGCGGACATTGGCCTCACGTACTGAAACTCCGTTGCGTACAGCAACTGCCGCGATGGTACCTGCCACCTGCCCGATCTGGGTTACTACTGGCTGGAGGCGGGTGGCACCGTTGGCAAGGTTGGATACGGAGATGGACTTCTCGGCAACGAGCATATCCTCAACTCCGAGAGGCACGGTCACGCCCGCAGGTACGCTGTATGAAGGAACAGGATAGAAATAAAGCTGCTCGAGCCTCTCCCACTCAGGATGTGCATAGTGGTGGTGGTCAACAGGATAGTCGCCTACTGCAGCACCGGCACGGTAGAAGGTGAAATCGTAAGGCCTTTCCATTGCGTCAAGCACATAGAAAGCTTCGCCCTTGATGCGGCGGGACTCGCGATAATAAGGAATATAGGCAAGTCCGTCCTCAGTGCCGTACTCATCATCGGCAAGACCCCAGTTCTTGAGGCCGAGTCCGGTCTGGATGAAATATACATAGCCCAGAGCTCTGTTGCGGGCAACCTTGAGAGCCTCTTCGCGCTCCTCCGGAGTCATTTCCACCACATTGAGATAAATGTCGTTGCCGGCGATAGGCCAGTTGAGCATTACCTTGTTGTTAGGGAGCATACCGTAGGTAAGCATTTCCTTGACGGTCTTCCAATTGTTCTCATTGCGGGTAGGTGCGATGTTGTGAGGGTTGATGCAGCAGTTTGCATAGTCCTCGATTCGGTATCCCTCCGGCATAGGGATGGTCATATCGGCATCCGGACCGTAGTCCTTGATAGTAGCAACAACGGTGAGGTCCTGGACTATGTTTTCAGGAACATCGTAAGCATTCCACTCGCCGGTATCCGCCTTGCTGTCGAAACCGAGGCGGTAGTCCACGCCTACGGCCTTGGCAACATCACCGAGCTCGGTGCAGTCGATAAGCACCTTGCACTTCACAGTGCTCTGCTTTCCGGTCTTGAGGTCCTCAACGGTTACCTTCCAGCCCTTTGAGAGCTTCTGTGCAGATACATACTTCGTTTCCTTGCGGAGTTCGATATTGGGCTCCGCAGCCACCAGTTCTTCGAACATCTGTTCGCCCACGTGAGGTTCAAACATCACGAGGCTGACCCAGGCTGTGTGGAGTTTGTCCCAGCCTCCGTAGTAGTCAGCGAGTTTCTGTTCGAATTCTTCAAAAATACCGGCACGGAGATTGTAATTTCCGTCAACGGCTGTTACGCCTGCGGATGTGAGCATACCTCCAAGCCAAGGGAGTTCCTCGACAACGAGTACGGAAGAACCGAGTCTTGCGGCAGCAACCGATGCGGAGCACCCCGAGGCGCCTCCTCCGATAATCACGATGTCTTTGTTGGTGGTGCAACTTGCTGCGCAAAGGATAGCAGCCGCTGCAATGGTTAAAAGCTTCTTCATTTAGTTTGGATTTGTGTGTTAATTTTGTAAAGATACTAATTTTTCTTCCCGAAAATGAAAAATTTACGGAATTAGTTTTCTTTTTTATACCAACTTACAAGGATTAAGGGAGAACAAAATTTGCGCAAAAATTTTTCGCAGCGAGACATTTGTGAATTAAGAAATTATATCTATCTTTGCAGACGCCTTGGGGGTATAGCTCAGTTGGTAGAGCACCTGCTTTGCAAGCAGGGGGTCAAGAGTTCGAATCTCTTTATCTCCACTTCAAGCCCTGCAAGCCGCAGGGCTTTTTTGTTCTTACCATTATGAAAAGAGTAGCCATTATCACAGGTGCTTCCAGCGGAATGGGCCGCGTTTTCGCCCGCACCGCAGCAGAGCACGTCAAATTCGATGAGTTGTGGATTATTGCCCGGAGGGCCGACAGGCTTGAGGAAATAAAGGCCGAACTGTCCGGGCAGCAGGTGCGCTGCCTGCCGCTGGACCTTACCGACCCGCAGGCAATATCTTCCGTATCCGGGCTGCTCGCGCAGGAAAAGCCCGAGATTGCGCTGCTGGTGAACGGAGCCGGCTTCGGAAAGTTCCAGGCGGTGATGGATGTGCCTGTGGAGATTGCGGACAATATGCTCGCACTCAACTGCCGCGCCCTGATGGATATGTGCTACGCCTGCATTCCATATATGACGGAGGGGTCGAAGATTCTCAATATTGCCTCAGTTGCAGCCTTCCAGCCTGTGCCTTATCAGGCGGAATACGCCGCTACCAAGGCCTTCGTGCTGAGCCTCAGCCGCGCTCTGTGGAAAGAACTCCGCCCTCAGGGCATTACGGTTACGGCACTCTGCCCTTACTGGACCCGCACCGAGTTCTTCGACACCGCAAACGAGAAGTCCGGCAAGGACCGCATTACCTATTATAATGCTATGTATGAGGCGGAAGATGTGGTCAAGCGCGGATGGCGCGACCTTCTGAAGGGGCGCGATGTCAGCACCTACGGTTTTGTGGCCCGCCTGCAGCTGCTTGGCGTCAACCTCCTGCCGCACCGCTTCGCGATGTGGGTTTGGTGCCGCCAGCAGAAAATCAAAAACTAAGCGTATGAGCCGATGACAGCCCTGTTCCTGATACTTATAGTCATAATCATACTTACCTGCATAGGACTGGACCAGATTTCAGCGAAAATAGGGATACCTACCCTCCTCGCTTTCATACTTCTGGGTATCATCTTCGGCAATGTGGGAGCCATCCCCATGTACCTGGACAACCAGGGCTTTGCCAAAGACCTGTGCTCCGTTGCCCTGATTGTGATTATGTTCTACGGCGGTTTCGGCACCAGATGGGAAGCCGTGAAGCCGGTAGTGCGCGAATCGGTACTGCTGGCCTCCGCGGGAGTGATTGCAACTGCCGCACTTACGGGACTGTTCTGTCATTTTGCACTGGGTTGGGGCTGGGCACAGAGTTTCCTGCTGGGAGCTGTGGTCAGTTCAACCGATGCCGCCTCAGTATTCTCCATTCTGCGAGCGAAGAAACTTGGTCTGAAGAACAATACCGCCCCTATGCTGGAAATGGAGAGCGGATCCAACGACCCTTGCGCCTATATGCTCACGGCAATTATGATTTCCGTGCTGAATGCCAGCGCATCGGGCTGGTCACTGGCCTGGATGGTTTTCGCACAGATTGTTTTCGGAGCGGGACTGGGCTTTCTGATAGCGAAGGGCGCATCCTGGGCCCTGCAGCATATGCGTTTCTCGACGGACGGCTTTGATACTCTCTTCGTATTCGCCGTGGCTGTTGCATCCTATGCCCTGCCTGAACTGGTGGGCGGCAACGGTTATCTGAGTGCCTACATAGTAGGTATGGCGCTCGGAAACGAAGAATTCAAGGGTAAGAAGGCTATGGTGGGCTTTTTCGACGGCCTGACCGGACTGATGCAGGTACTGATTTTCTTCGTGCTGGGTCTGCTTGCCCGGCCTGCCCAGCTGCACCACGCGGTATTGCCGGCACTTGCAATATTTGCCTTTATGCTTCTGGTATCCCGCCCTGTCGCAGTGATGTCCATTCTGGCGCCTTTCCGCAAATACCCTATACGCCAGCAACTGCTGGTATCCTTCGTGGGCCTGAGGGGAGCGGCCTCCATAGTATTTGCCATTATGGCTGTCACAGGCTCACCGCTGCTGGATGTTGACCTGTTCAACATAGTCTTCTGCATAGTCCTGATTTCCATATCGTTGCAGGGCACTCTCATCCCTTGGACTGCCCGCAAACTTGATATGATAGACCTCAAGAACGATGTGATGAAGACCTTCAATGACTATTCCGACACTACCGAGATGCAGTTCAGCCAAATTGACATCTGCGAGGGCAGCTCTTGGGAGAACAAGTTGGTGATGGACCTGGGTCTTCCGAAAAATGTGCTGATAGCCCTGGTGGTTCGCGGCTCAGAGCGCATCATAGTCCACGGAGACACCAGGCTTCAGGCCGGAGACAAGGCCATCATAGTCACCAAGACCTTCGCCGATACCGAGACCTATCTGGTGGAAAAGAAGGTCAAGCCGGACGGCAAACGCGCCGGACACGCCATCAGCGAATTTTCGGGTGACGGTCTGGTGCTGCTCGTCAAGCGCGGAGAGCAGCAGCTGATTCCAAGCGGGGACACCGTCCTTGAATCCGGAGATATCCTGGTGATTCTGAGGAAGAGGTAAGTGCCGGTTGCCCGCACTACTGCCGGTGTCGGCAGGCCGCGGTGCAAAAAAAGAGGCAAAAATTGCTTTTCGGCCTTCAAAATTGCCCGCGGTGCAAAAAAAGAGGCAAAAATTGCTTTTGCGCGTCTTCAAGGTGCAAGATTTTTCCTATATTTGGTTCACTAACCATAATAACACGATTGCTATGACATTCAAAAGAGGAATGTTGTATCTGATTACCCTTCTGGCACTTCTGTTGGGTGAGGCATCAGCTTTGGCTGCCGACACAGTGTACAGCGGCAAAGTGGTTGACGAAAACGGAAGTCCGGTAATCGGTGCGGGTATCATCGTCAAAGGCAATACTGCCATCGGTACTGTAAGCGACCTTGACGGTGAGTTCCTTCTCGAAGCACCCGAGGGAAGTACCCTGATTATCAGCGCTCTGGGCTACAAAGAGCAAACCATCACCCCAAAGGGGGCAACGGGCAGTCTGACCATAGTCCTTCTCACCGACTCCACTATGCTCGAAGAAACGGTGGTGGTCGGTTACGGCTCACGCAAGAAAGACCATCTGACCGGCTCGGTTGCCACCGTATCTTCAAAGGACCTCGTCAAAGCTCCTGTGGCCTCTCTTTCCAATATGCTCACCGGAAAGGTAGCCGGACTCACAAGCATACAGACCAGCGGCCGTCCGGGAGATGATGATGCGAAACTGATGGTGCGCGGCATCAACACCTTCAACGGAGTCAGCAACAACGGCCAGAACATCGGAAGCAACTCCCCTCTGGTGATTGTAGACGGAGTCGAGAGGTCAATGGGCAACATCAACCCCAATGATATCGAAAGCATATCCGTGCTCAAAGATGCCTCGGCAGCAATTTATGGAGTGCAGGGTGCCAACGGAGTCATTCTCATCACCACCAAAAAGGGCAGTTCAGACACACCGACAATCCAGTTCGACGCCTCTCTGACCGCAACCACCAACACTGCCATCCCGGAGTACCTCAACGCCAAGGACTTTATGCATTACCGCAATCTGGCGTACTCGATGGACGGTCTTACCCCGCCGTACAACTCAACCATACAGAATGCAGTACTTAAGAACGACGGAAGTTCCGTTTTCGGACAGACAGACTGGTTTGACCTTGTCTTCCGCCCCGGAGTTCAGCAGCAGTACAATGTTTCCGCCTCCGGAAGTACAGGAAAGGTAAGATATTACACTTCCCTCGGAATGATGGACCAGCAGGGAACGGTCATCAACACCTCCTACAGCCGTTACAATCTCAGGACCAACCTTGATGTGGAGCTCGCCAGGAACCTCAGTTTCTCGACCAACATCTCCGCCTATACCACTTCAAAGAACTATCCCGGCTACGGAATGGGCGACCAGTACGGTTTTTCGCCTCTCTATATGTGCGCCTCCACTGCGCCTGTTATCCGTTGCACCTATGAAGACCAGTATGTGGGATTCCACGCGGGGACCGGCTATTCCAGCTACTACTACAATCCGGTGCAAGCCCTCACGGAATCCGGTTACACCCGCGAGAACCAGTACAGAATAGATACCGACTACCGTCTGAAATACGAATTCGGCGGAGTGCTGAAGGGCCTGAGCGTATCGTTGTTTGCCGCCTACAACTACGGCCATTCGGTTTACCGCTCCTTCCTTCAGTTCTTCGAAGGCATAGGTCTGGACGAGAAAACGATGGAGACTGTAAACTATACCTCTCCGGGCATCGATTCCAGCCAGTTCAACAAGAGTTTCAACTACAACAACGAATGGCTGCTCCGTCCTGAACTCAATTGGAACATAGAACTGGGACGCCACAGTATCAGCCTCTTCGCTGCCTACGAAGCCACCAAGTTCTATACGGAGAATATTTCCGGAAGCAAAAAGGGCTATGCGGCCTCCGACCCGGTAGATATCAATCTCGGCACCGAATACACGGACGCACCGGTCAACGGCTCCTATGCCTACACCGGACACGCCTCCTACATAGGCCGTCTGAACTATGCTTATGACGGGAAATATCTCCTCGAAGCGGCCTTCCGCGAAGACGGCACCTATGTCTTTGCGCCCGAAAACCGCTGGGGCTTCTTCCCGAGCGTCAGTGCAGGCTGGGTGATTTCCAAAGAGAAGTTTATGGGCCGCACTTCCGCTTGGCTCGACTTTCTCAAACTGCGCGCGAGCTACGGCCTTTCGGGCAACAACGACGCGACTCCGTATCTGTACAACTCCACCTACGCAGTCACATCCTCGGTAAATCAGGTATATGGCACTACTCCGGTAGTAAACTATTATACCACAAACCCTTATGTTTACCGCAACCTTACCTGGTCCACCACCCGCAACATCAACGCCGGACTTGACGGAACCCTCTGGGGAGGGAAACTCAGCTTCGAGCTGGAAGGCTTCTACCAGCTCACTTCAGGAATTCTGGAATATACTTCCGGCAACTACCCTCCGTCGCTGGGCAACTACTATCCGTCCATCACCAACAGCGGAATGGTATCCAATACCGGTTTCGAAATCACCCTCAATCACCGCAACAGGCTGGGCGAACTGTCTTATGCTGTAGGCGGCTCCTTCTCCTTTGCGCGCAACAAGGTGCTTCGCAAAGCGGTGACGGACAATTATCCGAACTACCATCCTGTGCTCGGTGCTCCTATGGGTACCCGTTACGGCTTCCATGCACTGGGACTTGCCCAGACCCAGGAGCAGATAGACGAGTATCCCGGTCCTCCTTCGGGAATTCTGCGGCTCGGAGACCTCCTCTATGAGGACTATAACGGAGACGGAAAACTTGACAGCAACCAGTCCATCAACAACACCGACTATGTCAGAATAGGTTACGGAGCCATTCCGGAAATCAACTTCTCCTTCCATATTGACCTTGATTGGAGAGACTTCTATCTCACAACCCTATGGCAGGGAGTCAGCCACTGCGATTATGTGATTACCGGCTATTTCGATTCCGGAGTACTGTCGCAAACAGCCTATTCGGCCGTTTTCTATGATGGAGGCAACACCCCGTACTATCTGGCGGAAGGGTCTTGGACTCAGGACAACACCGACGCGAAATACCCTCGTCTCTCCACGGTGATGAACGGCAACAACGCCTGGTCTTCCGACTGGTGGGTAATCAACGGAGAGTACCTCCGTCTCAAGCAGGCCCAGCTCGGATGGAATATGCCTTCGAGCTGGCTCCACAAGACTCCATTGAGGAGTCTCAAACTTTATCTTGCCGGCACCAATCTGCTGACTTTCAGCCATTTCAAATATCTCGACCCTGAGTCTCCGTCCATCAGCCAGGGCCTTTACCCTCAGACCAGAACCTTCAGTTTCGGCCTCAATATGACATTCTAAGATGAAAGCACTGAAAAGTATAGCCTTTGCTGCGGCACTTGCCGCCACCGTCTCCTGCAACTCTGATGTGCTCGGACTCAACAGGACTGACGCCTTCTCGGATATTGCCGTATGGAGTTCGACCGACAATGCCGACCTCTATATCGTGGGAGCCTACAACACCTTCCGTGAAACCTCGAATGTCGGAGCCTTCGAGAAGAATTTCACGGACGGAATGTCCGACCTCTTCAAGGATACGGGCTGGTATTCCCACGACAACGGGATGAATATTTCCCTTCTTATGGAAACCGGTTTCAACAGCGCCGGAGCCGGCATTTTCGAGTGCTGGGAGAACTGCTACAACCGCATCCGCATCTGCAATACAATGCTTCTGGACATAGACCGCTACGGTGCCAAGTTCGGAGAGCAGTGGTGCGCTGTGCGTGCGGCCGAGGTGCGTTTCTGCCGCGCCTACAACTACTACAGGCTCGCGAGGGTCTATGGCGGAGTGCCTCTGCGCACGGAGCATAGCGGAGCCTCAGGCGGGATAAGCGACGGCGCAGTCGCGGAAGACATCCCTATGGAGCGCGCCAGCGAGCAGGATACTTACCGCTTCATACTCGAAGACCTCAGCCTGGCGGCGGAATATCTACCGGAGTTCTGGCCTCTCAAATGGAAGGGCCGCGCAACGGAACTCTCGGCCTGGGCCTTCATTTCCCGCATCGCCCTGTACGCAGAAGATTGGGACCTTGCAAAGCAGGCAGCGGACAAATGCGCAGAGCTCGGAGCCGGGCTGGCGCCGGACTATGCTGCCCTCTTCGATGCCACAAAGGGCCAGGATAACAGCAAGGAGGTGCTTTTCGCGACATATTATCTCCAAGGCAAGCTCGCGCACAACTACGACAGGCGTATGCGTCCTATCGGGGATTCGGACAAATACGGCATCGAGTGCTATGCCTACTTCTGTCCTACCGAGGAACTTGTTTCTCTCTACGAATGGAGCGACGGAAGCACTTTCAACTGGGATACCTGGCAGGCGGAAGGCCATCCGGACCCGTACAGCGACAGAGAGCCTCGCTTCCACGCTACCGTGCTCTACCACGGAGCAGAGTGGGACGGGAGGACGATAGATATTACACCTTCGGGAGCAGACCGTTTCTCAGAATTCGAACTGCAGACAGGCAATGTGATGGGCTGCACCTGCACGGGCTATTATACACGCAAATATGTGCAGGAAAGCAATTCCAACTTCCCGACCAAATACTCCGACCAGTGCGACAATGTCATACGCTATGCAGAGGTTCTGCTCAACAAGGCCGAAGCCTGCGCAATGCTTGGCGAAATCAATGAGGGAGCCGCAGCCTTGAACGAGGTTCGGGCAAGAGTCGGCCTGCCTGCAAAGGCTCCCGGCAGCAAGGAGGAACTTATGGACCTTGTGCGCCGCGAGCGCTGCGTAGAGCTGGCGGGAGAAGGTCTGCGCTACTGGGACCTTCGCCGCTGGAAGCTGGCAACTTCCGTGATTGACGGCAAGAATGTCACCGGCATCAAGGTCACCGGCACTCCGGGGGCCTACACTTACACCAGAGTTGATGCAGACGGAGGCGCGAAGCGTATTTTCCCCGAGAAATATTACTATTTCGCAATCCCTGCAGCAGAAACATCCAACAACAAACTTTGCAAACAGAATCCTTTATGGTAAAGACTAAATCGATATTGCTCTGCCTTGCGGCAGCACTCTGCCTTAGCTCCTGCGTCGAGGCTGACCCTGAATTCGTCCATACCGACAACAGGATTTCCACGCTCTACTGCGTGTCAGCCTGCTCCTCCAACCAGTCGGTTTCCGGAGTAATATACGAAAACGAGGAGGAGGGCTACGGACAGATTCTGGTGACAGTGCCTGCCGCCCAGAAGAAATTCATTGACATCACACACTGCAAGCTGCGCGCTGAGATAGGCCTGGACGCCTTTATGGTACCGCCGCTTACAGGCTATCAGGACATATCCGGAGACGGTATCATAGTAACCGTTGTCCAGAAAAGCAACCGTACAACAAGAAGTTACAGAATAAGAGGAAGCTATTGATATGAAAGCAATTGTAAAATTTTCCGCGCTGGCGGCTGCCATTGCATCCCTGGCCGCAGTATCCTGTAAAAAGGAAGAGGACAAGCCTCAGAAAGAGCAGTATGAGGCTGATATCATCATCTCCTTCACTGCCAAGAATCCGGCAGGAACGGTATTTCAGGGCGAAATAGGCAAGGATACGGTTTATCTCAAAATCAACCCTTACCTGGACCCGGAAGAGGAACTCAAGGGCTGTGTTCCTACTTTCTTCATCTCAAGCGGAGCTTCCGTTGTGCCTGATGCCAGCGAGCCTCAGGATTTCGGAGTGAAAGGCGGAGTGAAATATACTGTCACATCCTACGACGGAGCCAAGGTCCACGAGTATATCGTAACCTGGAAGGCTTCCGACAAGAAACCGTACGGCGAGGGTTTCAGCTATTGCGAAATCACAGACGGTGTCAATGCAGACAACAGCAACACTGCTGACGGCCCTATGGGCGGAGTCACCCCATTCAACACTCTCGGCTGGGAAGGCACCCGTATGGACTACTATCTGCCTGACGGAAGCGGAGAAAAGGATTCAAAGCTCTATGGAGACCTGGACTGCTACATCGGCTACTGCGGCAAGCACATTGTGCTCTTCTCACGCAGATATGCTCTTGAAGGCGACACTCAGAATGCAACCAATGTGGTCCACCGCGACCGACTTACCCCGGAAGGAAAACTCAGCCTCGGAAGCATCGATGTCACCCTGATGCAGACTCTTGCCAATGACTGGTACGGACATCTGGTCGCAGTGGTGGACAAGGGAGACATAAATGAGATATACTATTGGACAGATCCGTTCAAGGACCCTGTGCTTCTGGGCACCACCACCGCCAACCTCACTCCTTTTGCCGGAGATAATGAGGATTGCGGCAACAACCTTCAGGTTGCGGGAGATATTACGGCGGATGCCTATATCACCGCGCAGGCTCCACGCAGCGCCGAAGGCGAGCATTATATGCTTACAGTCAAGGGAGGAGTACTGTCTTCTGAGGTTGAAATCATAGCAAGCGGATATGAGAGTGACGATACCGGCGGATGGCAGATGATTTCCATTGCAAGCGACACCATCCCTTGCGAAGAGCCGGACTACATTCTCTGCGACAACACCGGAGAACTTGGTGCCAACCACGGCAACCAAATCTATATCAATACTTTCGACGGCATTACCATAGGCGAGGTAGCAAACCCACTGCTGCAGAACAATCTGCAGACCTGGTGGGTGGGCAACGGTCCTTCTCTCTACCGCACGGGAGCTCACCGTCCTTATGTTTCCGCAATGCTCATCAACGGCAAGCAGTACGCCCTCTTTGTGGGAGGCTCAATGTGGTGGCAGGCTATGGCTGTGCTTGAATATGATATGGACCTGAGCACACTCGCACACGAGAATGCCAATGTGGCCGCCTACACCGGAACCGTGGGCTGGAGCTACGGCGGACTCGGTGCCTGGTATTGGGACCGTGAAGAGGAAGCCGGCTATGTCGCCGCCTGGTGGGGCCGTGCCGGTCTGGTAACAAGAAAGCTCACCTGCTATGAGTAGAAACTCTGCTGCATTTATTCTGGCGGCCGTGCTTCTGGGCTCCTGCGCATCGAAGCAGCCGCCGGAGATTCCGATAATTATCCCCGACATCCCGGTTGAAGTACCCGAGGTGTCGGTGGACCGTTCCGACTATGTCAAGTCCGCCTGGGCCCTTGCGATGATTAACGTAAACAGGCTCAATACCAGGGAGTTGGTTGAGTCCGAGCTGAGCAAGGCCCGGAAGTACGGGCTCAATGAAATCTGGCTCGAAGTCAAGCCTTCCACCGGTCATGCTCTGTGGCAAAGCGAAGTTCTGCCGCGTTTCGAAAGCTGGGGAGAACAGGTCGTTCCTGAGGGTTACGACTACCTGGGCACGGTGCTGGAAGTGGCCAAAGAACAGGGTATGGAGGTGATTGCCTGCGTCAATACCCTCGGTTTTGCCTGCACACAGACGCACAGCGGGCTGCTTTATGAGGACCCGAGCTGGGAGGGGCATACCCAGGCAAAACTCGTGGACGGAGCCGTTGTGGACATAATGGATTTGGATATGCCGGCCGAAGACGGGGCTATGCTTGAGCCTTCATCACCGAAAGTGCAGGACTTCGTGGTATCCTATATTGACGAGCTTTGTGCCAACTATCCGGACCTTAAGGGCGTGTGCCTGGACTACTGCCGCTATGCCGGAGGGGATTTCGGCTTCAGTGAGCTTGCGATGGAGCGTTTCCGCCTTTACAGCGGCAACAATACGGCAACGGTTTCCGACATAATGGATGCCGACGGCAACAAAGGCCCTCTGTATGCGCAGTGGATAGAATTCAGGTCCATGACCATACATAATCTTGTCGAGAGGCTCAGCAAGACGGTGCACTCGCATTCGATGGAGCTTATTCTCTGGGCATCTGCAGATTGGGAGTCCCGATACCTGTACGGGCAGAACTGGGCAAGTACCGAGTACCGTCCGGAGCCTTCGTTCGTTTATACGGCAAGCTACAACAAGACGGGCTTCGCGGAGCTTCTGGACGCTTTCTGCATTGGGGCATACAGCAGCTATCTCTACGCCGACCAGAGCTATTATTCGGTTGAGGGCTATATGGACCGCTACCCCAAGTACATTAAGGATGCCACCAAGGTGTACGGTTCGTTCGCATGCTATGAGTACAAGAACCGTGAGGATATGGCTACTGCCGTGGAAATGTGCCTTACCAAATCAGAGGGTTTGATGGTTTTCGACCTCTGTTACCTCACCCAACTCAAACACTGGTACGGACTCTACGAAGGCCTGCAGAACTCCAATGCGCTGAAAAAATAGGGGTGAGGGATGATACCAAAAAAAGAGGTCGACCGGATGGTCGACCTCTTGTGCGTCCTTAGGGATTCGAACCCTAGACCCACTGATTAAGAGTCAGTTGCTCTACCAGCTGAGCTAAGGACGCAAACTGTCAAGTGACCCGTTCGGGGCTCGAACCCGAGACCCCCACATTAAAAGTGTGATGCTCTACCGACTGAGCTAACGGGTCCTCCGTTCCCGAAGGGGATTGCAAAGGTAGTAATTATTTTGGAAAATACAAACTATTCGAAAAAAATTTCTCAAAAATCATACTTCTTTCCGGTCAGCTGCTCTATGGCCTCAAAACTTCCCAAATCGCTCCACAGCCAATGTGAAGGTGCAACCTTGACGCAATCAGCCTTTTCCATCACCGCATAGTCAATGGAAATCTTTTCGCACTGAGGGAAAAGCCGGCCGAGTTCACAAGCCTCCCTTTCCGTGTAGAGCGAAGGCTGGAGTTCATCCATAAGAGCTGCTATTCCGGGAGCGAATTTACGCAACTGGGAAATCATAGTCCCGACCCGGTACATAAAAATTCCCGCATTCCAGTAGTAGCCACCGGCCCTAAGATACTGCCGGGCAACTTCCACGCTCGGCTTTTCTTTAAATGCTTCGACAGAGACTATCCCCTCCCCTTTCCGGGCCTTGATATAGCCGTAATCAGCAGAAGGTCTGGTCGGCTCTATTCCCACAGTGATGATACTATCAGCTCCGTCGGAATCAAGTTGCCTCAGAGCAGGCCTAATTGTGCCAGCAAATGCCTCGTAATCAGGAATATATGCATCCGAAGGGCATACCACCACCCTCGCAGAAGGGTCGCGCAGCGCTATCTTCCAGCTGACATAGGCAATGCAGGGGGCGGTGTTCCGGCCCACAGGCTCAAGCAACACCTGCCCGGAAGGGATGTCGGGAAGCTGTTCGGCCACAAGGGAGCTGTAGCGCTCGGATGTCACTACCCAGAAATGCGCCTGCGGGTCCACAACCCTGAACCTGTCATAAGTCTGCTGTATCAGGGTTCTGCCGCAATCCGTAAGGTCCAGAAACTGCTTGGGCCGCTCGGGAGTGCTGAGAGGATAGAGCCTGCTGCCCACGCCTCCTGCCATTATCACAATATGAGTGTTTCTATTCTCCATACATCAGTTCAAATCCTTTCTTGAATGATTCGAGGGTCTGAGGAGCGTCAAGGCGCAGGTAGTTGACCGTATTGCCGTCCGAGTCGTAATCGTTGCAGTCGAACCATACCCCGCCCTTGAAAGGTTTGAGGTAGGAATCATAGGCCGCAAACTCCCTGAACATATCGTAAACCCAGGTGGCCTGCTCATCGGCATAACGCATTTCTTCCCCGCTGGTTGCTCCCCCGCTGCCGCAGGCAAACTCGGAAATTATCCAAGGCATTGAGCCGAAAATGGCCGAATTCTCGTTGAATACCTGGCTGTAGCAGCTTCTGAAGGAACTCAGAGGGAGGCTGTTGCCCATCACATAATTGGTTGCGCCGAGCACCTGGACATACTCATTGCCCGGATAATAAGCCAAATCTTCGCCCCAATTGGAATATGGACAGCTGTCTGCTATAGGATTGAATATCCAGATGCAGTTGTCCACTCCTTCCTCTGTGAAAATATCATAAATATGCCTCCACACCTGAATGAAAAGCTCCGGGTCAACAAGTGTCATCATTCCGCAGTAGCTGGTCCAGTCGGAGTTCATCTCATTGTTCAGGCGGAAGAGCACAGGCTTGCCGTATTCTTTGATTTGCGAACAGAGAGTCCTGAAATAGGAATCGTATTTGCCCTGCAGCACCCCGAACATAGGAGTTGAGACATTGGTGGTGTTGGAAGCGCTCACATTGTTGTTGTTCATCGTAATCTGATAGGTGAACTGGAGCACGGGCTTGCCGTTGAAACCGTCTCCTCCAGCGAATTCCCGGGCCAGGGAAAGAGGAAAATAATGATGGGTACCATACCACCCCAGATGGGTGTAGGTAGGCATTATCTCATAGCTTCTGCCGAATACGGATTCCAGATAATCTTTCCTTTCACGGATTTTGGTCCGCATAGTCTCCAGATTCTCATCGTTGTCGCCCGGCATACTGAAACTGAACACTCCGAAATCGAAGGTCTTCTGGTCGAGCAGTTTCTGATAGTATCTGGCAGTCTCTTCGTTCCAGTGAGGGTTAGGCAGAGGCTCCTGCTGCGGCATATAGTTCTTTGAACTGCCGTAGGTACTAAAAATCGAAAGGGACTGCAGCACAGCATCGAAATTGCCTATCAATTTCTGATTGGCGGCCTTCATCACGATGAAAACGAACTTGGACCATTGCCCGAGAGGCCGCACGAGGGCTATTTTGTAGTAAGGCTTGTCGAGGCCCCTTGCGTTGATCGAATAAATGGTGGTGCTGCAGCCGGGAAGCAAGTCTTCGCTGTCAACAACCCTCTCTTCAAAATAGGCGAAGCCGTTGCTGCTGACATAGTTCTTGTTGGCAATGTAACGGCTTAGCCATTCTCCTGTATAAATGCCATAGTAGTATTCGTTGGGAGTATAAGGTTTGACCCTCTCCAGGGTAATCCTTATGCTGAGCTCTTCGGACTCGAATTTCTGGGCATATTTCGGCAGGGTATAGTCCGGTTCCAGACCGAGTGAAGACGGGTAGGAGAAAGCATAGCCGTCGGCTTCCGAAACGAAACGCACATAATCCTCACCCACAAACTCATAGCGGAGGTCGGCGCTCGGCCTGCGCAGGCTCTTGTCATAGCCACCGGCAGGCACTCCGTCAACAAGCCACTTCATATACTTCACATCCGAGGCAGAAGCTATGCTTCCTTCGTGGGCGAATTTGTCCGACCAAAGGGCGGCAACGGATACGGAGTCCGCAAAATAGCCTTCCGGGATCCTGACTTCAGTGGTATCCGAAGGCTCAACCCCGCCTCCCGGCGGAACATCTTCATTCACCGGCCTGCAGGAAAAGAGCAGGGCAAGACAGAGAATGGATACTGTAAAGCTACTGCGCATTGGCTTCTTTGGTTTTTTCGAAATCAATAGCCTCTGCAAGAATGCTGACCGGGTTGAATACTGGAAGTCCGGTGGAGGCCTCAATCTGCCACTTGCAGGTCTCACAATCCGTCACGACAGCCTCAACTCCGGCATTTCTGATATCCTCAAAGAGAGGAGCGCCGACCTTTTGGGAGTACTCATAATTCTCCTTCTTGAAGCCGTAGGTTCCGGAAATGCCGCAGCAGTGCTGCTCCAGAAGCGTGAGTTGAAGTCCCGGAATCATCTGCAGCAGCTGAACCGAATATTGCTGCCAGCCCATTTTCTGCATATGGCAGGCCGTATGGTAGGCAAGCTTTCGGCTGTAATCCTCTTTGAATATGAGTTTCACCTTGCCATCCTCAATCTGGCGGTAGAGCCAGCGGGTGGCGAGCATAAGATTGCTTCTGATGTCAGAAGTCGGCAGTCCGAGCACGTGCTCGTATTCGTCACGAATGGTGAATGTGCAGGTCGAGGAGGTGGTAAGCACCGGCGTATCAGCTTTTCTTATGGAAGCGAGGTTGACCAGAGCTGACTTGCGGGCCTTCTCGCCCATTGCGTTTGCTATCATTGCGACTCCGCAGCAGCGCTCCTTTTCAAGCAGCATCACGCCATAGCCGCAGGCGTTCATCAGCTTCACGAAGTCCTTGCCCAACTGAGGATAGTTGTAGTTCACATAACATCCGTGGAAATAGGTCACCTTGCGCGGATACGCATTCTGCTCATGAGCGTGGCGGCGCAGCCAGGAAGTGAACTTGCGGGATGAATATTTAGGGAAAGTGCGGTGCTTGCTGACTCCCAGCACCCCGTCCATTACAGACTTGGTGACTCCAAGCGAGAGCACACCGTTCACTATAGGAGCGAAAGGCGACGCCAGAGAGCCCACGAGGTCGGTGGAGGCAAGCGCAGTGTCGCGCATCTTATGCTCCGATTTGTAGTATTTGAGCTTGTTGACTGCGATAATATCGCCAATCTTCACGCCTGAAGGGCAGGCCACCTCGCAGCGCTTGCAGTTGAGGCAGTACTTCAGGGCGTTGTCGAAGAATGCAGGGTCCTTGAGACGGTAGCGTTCGCCGTCAGGGCCGGCCTGCTTAGGTCCGGGATAGAGGGGATTGACCTCCATCATAGGACATACCTCGGCGCATATATTGCATTTCTGGCAATTCTCGAACTCAGCTATGCTGATATTATTCTCCTGCATATCTCTTCAATATTATCCACACCGCCTGCGAGTATTTCGCCTGCGGCATAAAGGTTGACTATTGCTTTACCGTTTTTGAGAGGATGCCGGTCCTCATCCGTTATGACTCCGAAGGACTCGAAAGGCTGGGGAGCGAAGAAATCCTCCACGCACCACTTGCTGCGGTCGGGCTCAAACTGCACATCAGTTCCGAAAACCGGCTCGCTGATGCCCTGCATATCGGACACAAGTCCTCGGGTGAAGAAGCGTCCGGCAGCCAGCACATAGACCGAAGCGACAAGCCTCTCATCGTCCAGATTGGCGGTATGCACTGCCGCTACACTTCCGTCTTCCGCCCATTCTACCGAAGAGATGCGGTCTCCGAGGAGCAGCACTCCCCCTGCCTTTGCGAATGCGTTCCTGCCGCCTTCGCCCGCAAGCCGTCCTTCGGCCACGAGACAGCAGCTCTTCCCCGCCTGAAGGGCGGCCATTGCAATTTTTACGTCAGCGGAATCCCCGCCTGCTATGATTACATCGTACTTCATTTTCC
>SAMEA3663208__coassemble_160_pt1 | contig 31904 bp, 25 predicted proteins | sample SAMEA3663208__metabat2_low_PE_018 | metagenome-assembled genome bin SAMEA3663208 (sample SAMEA3663208) | pig gut metagenome | biome: pig gut; feature: pig-associated habitat; material: faeces | place: China | collected 2013
TTTTTTCATACCTTCAATCGTGCAAATTTAGTTATTTATTGGTATCTTCGCAATCCGAATTTATGAGCAGCTTGTCAGCATCAGAAATCAAAGCCATCAGAGCTCTTTCCCAGAAGAAGGTCAGGGACAGAGAAGGCTTGTTTGTTGCCGAAGGGGAAAAGATTGTAGCGGAGGCAAAGGAAAGCGGTGCCGACATTCTTGCCATCTACAGGCGGGATGAAATCGGTGAGCAGCTGATGTCCAGAATTTCCCTCCAGGACTCTCCTTCCCCGGTTCTTGCCGTGATACGAAAACCCAGGCAGAAGCCTGCGTGTCCCGCAGAAGGACTCTTTCTCGCGTTGGACAGTGTCCGGGATCCCGGCAATCTCGGGACAATTCTCAGAATCTGCGACTGGTGGGGCATAGACGGGATTTTTGCATCTGCAGACACTGTGGACCAATACAATCCCAAGGTTGTGCAGGCATCTATGGGAGCCATTTTCCGCAAAAGTGTCACTTACTGCGACTTGCCCGGCCTTTGCCGCGATTTCCGCTCGCAGGGCTTGAGTGTCTTCGGAACCTTTCTGGACGGAACGGACATATATCGCGAAGAACTCTCTCCCCAAGGACTTGTCATTATGGGCAGCGAATCGTTCGGTATCAGTGCCGAACTCGGGGCTTTGTGCGACCGCAGACTCAAAATTCCGTCCTACGGGTCCGGACCCAAGGCGGAATCCCTCAATGTAGCCATAGCGACGGCTGTAACAGTCGCAGAATTCAGACGCAAATTCCAATAATACACCGTATGAAACTGAAGATTAATCCCTTATTTGTACTCTTGTTGCTAATTCCGGCCTTTGTCGGATGTTCCTCAAAGCCTCAGCCTGCTGCCAAATACATTTTCCTTTTTATAGGAGACGGTATGGGCGCTCCTCAGGTAGGTGTTACAGAATCATATCTCTCTTACCTTGAGGGAAAACAGGGAGGAGAGAAACTCACTTTTTCCGCATTCCCGGTTTATGGTGTTGCCGACAGCTATTCTGCTGACGCTATCATTACCGATTCGTCCGCTGCCGGAACAGCCATTGCAAGCGGCACAAAGACTTGCAACGGAATGGTCGGAGTAGCTGAAGATGGCGAAACCTATGTCAACAGTTTTGCCGTAAATCTCAAGCAGGATTACGGCTACAAAGTGGGAATCCTTTCCTCTGTGCCGGTCAATCACGCAACTCCTGCTTCTTTCTACGGTCACGACCGCAGCCGCGGCAATTACTACGCCATCACAACCCAGATTCCGGAAAGCGGCTTCGATTTCTTCGGCGGCTCGGGCTTCATTGAGTATTCCGGTCCTCACGGCGATGATGACAGCGAAGTCTTTCTTGAAGAGAACGGTTATACAGTAGTTTTCGGCCAGCAGGAATTCGAAAAGGAGTATGAACCCGGAAAGAAAATTGTGATGATTTCAAATCCTGTAGAGGAACATCGCGGAAACACTCCGAATTACGCCAAGCAGACCGATACCCTGGTAACTCTTGCCCGAATGATGGAGAACTGCCTTGAGGTACTCGGTGACAGGGAGCCGTTCTTTGTAATGTGCGAAGGCGGTGAAATAGACTGGGAGTGCCACGGACACAATACTATGGGAATGGTGAATTCCATCATCAATATGGATGAGGCCATAAAGGTCGCTTATGAGTTCTATCTCAAGCATCCGAAGCAGACTCTCATTGTTGTAACTGCAGACCACGAAACCGGAGGAGTGACACTTGGCAATCAGGGCCATTTCCCGAAATGGAAGCGTATTGCTGCAGGAGAAGATGACGGCAATAACGGAATCGGCTGGACCACCCACGGACATACCGGCAACCCTGTTCCTGTTTTTGCTGTCGGCAGGAATTCCGGAAAATTCACCGGACATTATGACAACACAGATATTTCACGCAAATTGCTTGGGCTCGAATAATGATAGTATATCAAGTACTTGCCAGACTTTTCGGAAGCGGCAGGTTTTCTGCTTTTGATTCCCGCTCCCTTGGTTTTCTCAAAGACCTTGGCATCAATCACATATGGTACACGGGTGTGCTCAGACACAGCAGCGGGAAGGATTATGTGAAGGGCAATATAGGCTCCCCTTATTCGATAACCGACTATTACGATGTCAATCCTTATCTTGCAAATAATGAAGAAGATAGGATGGCTGAGTTTGAGCGGCTCATTAACCGTACGCACAAAGCCGGAATGAAGGTCATACTCGACCTCATCCCCAATCATGTTTCTCCGGATTACAGTGATTCTCACGGCGGAATTCCCACTCTCGGAAGGCACGATTATGACTGGACCGACACGGACAAAATCGACTACTCTGACCGACGCAGTTGGGATGCTCTGGAGAATATAGTATCCTATTGGTGCTCCAAGGGAGTTGACGGCTTCCGCTGCGATATGGTGGAGCTGGTTCCGGTCCGGTTTTTCTCAGAGATGATTACGCGCACACGCAAGGATTATCCGGGTACGGTATTCATCGGTGAATGCTACGATTTCGCCAATTATGCTACATATTTGAATCAGGGACATTTCGACTATCTCTATGACAAGTCCGGAATGTATGACACCCTGCGTGGCGTTGTGGCCGGAGACCGACCTGCCTCCGACATTACTGCCAATTGGCAGAAGCTGGGGCCTCTGCAGGGCCGTATGCTCAATTTCCTTGAGAATCACGATGAACAGAGGATTGCATCCCCCTGGTTTGCCGGAAGCGCAAAGCGCGGCTATTGCGCCCTTGCCGTTTCCGCCCTCTTCTTCCCTGCTCCATTTATGCTGTACTTCGGTCAGGAAATCGGGGAGGCTGCATTGGACGGACACGAGGGGCGAACATCCATTTTCGATGAAGCGGCCCATATACGGCCGTTCGGAAAACTCGGGGCATATCAACACGAAGTGCTGCAGCGCTATCGCGAAGTACTTCACCTCGCAGGCGAACTTGAAGGCTCGGCAAACTTTGACCTCTGCTATTGTCAAAAGCAGCGCGACGGCTTTGATTCCTGCAAGCATTTTGCATTTTTGCGCTACAATGACAGCACTCAGGTGCTGATTGCCTGCAATTTCAGCTCTTCAGAGGCTGAAATGAAGCTCAGAATCCCTTCTGAAGCAACTCAGGTATTCGGGAATGAGCTTGTTGTAAATATCCCCGCCTGGGATTTCATAGTTTTGAGGAAATAATGTAATTTTGCAACCCGATTTGACAATACACAACAAATTATAAAGAAATGAAAGATTCAATCATTATTCTTTGCGGTGGCGGTCCTGCCCCGGGAATGAACTCAGTTTCAATGAGTGTTGCCAAGACCTTCCTTTCAAAGGGTTACAGAGTAATCGGCCTTCACGGCGGTTACAGTGGACTTTTCTCCAAGAATGCCCGTATCGAGGACATAGATTTCGAGAAGGCTGACCGCTATTGGAACAGGGGCGGTTCATATCTTGAAATGAGCCGTTTCAAGCCGACTGACAAGGATTTCGAAGAGAATTTCAACCTTGAGCTTTTCAAGGATAACAACATCAAACTCCTGGTAACCATCGGTGGCGATGATACTGCGTCAACCGCCAACAGGATTTCCAAGTTCCTTGCAGCCAAGAACTATCCTATCGCAAACATCCACTGCCCTAAGACCATCGACAACGACCTCCCTCTTCCTAACAACACTCCTACCTTCGGATACAATTCTGCCAAGAATGAGGGTGCACATCTTGCCCGTACCGTCTATGAGGATGCGCGCACATCAGGAAACTGGCTCATCATTTCCGCAATGGGACGCACCTGCGGCTCACTTGCGCTCGGAATCGGTGAGGCTACACACTGTCCTATGACCATTATCCCGGAGATGTTCAACAAGACCCCTATGACTCTTGATACCATCATCAAGCTTTCCGTTTCAGCCATCCTGAAGAGGAAGATTATGGGTATCAACTACGGTACTATCGTTGCTGCCGAGGGACTCTTCCACAATGAGGGTGTTGCTGCGGAAGCTGCTGCTGCCGGAGTACATTTCACCTATGATGAGCACGGACATCCTGAACTCGGAAAGATTTCTAAAGCAGTGCTTTTCAACGATCTTCTCGAGAAAGAGTTCAAGAAGCTGGGTCTCAAGGTGAAGAGCCGTCCTGTCGAGATCGGTTATGATGTACGCTGCCAGGATCCGGTTGCTTACGACCTCACCTACTGCACCGAACTTGCAATGGGAGCTTACCAGCTCTTCGAGGAGGGAAAGACCGGATGTATGGTATATGTTGATGCCTACGGCAATGTATCGCCTCTCTATCTTGCGGACCTGCAGGACCCTGAGACCGGAAAGATTCCTCCGCGCGTAGTGGACATCAACTGCGGTACCGCACAGAACTACTACAAGTATATCGCAAATTACATTACCGAAGAGGACTATGAGGCTGCTAAAGCCTATGTTCCTAATCCGGAGGATTACGATTTCAAGAAAATTCTCAACTGGTAATAATTTTTAAACTCTGTACGGAGGACGGTTTAACCGCCCTCCATTTTTTTGCGCCTCGCCTATGGGTAAAGTGGCAAATTATGTTTATCTTTGAGGCTTATGGAGAAAAGCGCAGCAAAACAGCGGATTGAAGAGCTCAGAAACCTGTTGTGGGAGTACAGCAGGAAGTACTATGTCGAAAGTGCTCCGGTGATTTCAGACTTCGAGTTCGATGCCCTTATGCGCGAACTCGAAGAACTCGAGAAAGCCTGGCCGGAATTCCAAAGCCCTGACTCCCCTACCCAGAAAGTAGGTTCGGACCTCGAAGATGTCCCTGTGCAGGGATTTATCCAGCGTCCGCACCGCTATCCTATGCTTTCCCTTGCCAATACCTATTCGCGCAGCGAGATTGAAGAATTTGCGGCAAGGGCGGTCAAGGGACTTGAAGGGCGCAGTTTCAACTGGTGCTGCGAGCTGAAATTCGACGGTACTGCAATTTGTCTGAGCTACCGGCACGGAAAGCTCGTCCAGGCCCTCACACGCGGTGACGGTCAGATGGGTGACGATGTGACCGCAAATGTCCGCAAGATTGCAAATATCCCTCAGCAGTTGCACGGAGATTATCCTGATGATTTCGAAATCCGGGGCGAAGTGCTTATGCCTTATGCTTCTTTCGATGCTCTCAACCGTCAGCGCGAACTTGAGGAAGAGCAGCCTTTCGCAAACCCGCGCAATGCCGCATCCGGCTCCCTGAAGTTGAGTGACCCTAAGGAGGTGGCAAGACGCGGGCTGTATTGCATACTCTACCATATCCCGGCCCAGAGCGTCAGCGATGACCTTGCCGCTTCCCACTATGAGCTGCTACGCAAGGCTGCAAGCTGGGGTCTGCCTGTTTCCGAGTACAACAGGCTCTGTTCGGATATTCACCAAATCGAAGCCTATATAGACGAGTGGAATGAGAAAAGGAAGTCACTTCCTTATGCCACTGACGGCATCGTGCTGAAAATCAACGAACTGGATGCTCAGAGAGAACTCGGTTATACAGCCAAGTCCCCTCGTTGGGCCGTAGCCTACAAGTTCAAGGCCGAGCAGGCTCTAACCCGTATCCGCAGCATCGACTATCAGGTCGGAAGAACAGGTGCGGTGACTCCGGTGGCCAATCTTGACCCTGTGCTTCTGGCCGGAACTGTAGTGAAGCGTGCAACTCTCAACAATGCTGACCAGATTGCCCTGCTTGACATCCGTATAGGTGACAATGTTTTTGTAGAGAAGGGCGGGGAGATTATCCCTAAGATTACAGGAGTGGATATTGCATCCAGGCCGGCAGATGCCCATCCTCCGGTTTTCCCTTGTGAGTGTCCTGACTGTCACACCCCTCTTGTCAAGGCTGACGGCGAAGCCAAGTGGTTCTGTCCCAACACTGACGGCTGTCCTATGCAGATCAAGGGCAAATTGCTTCATTTTATGTCGCGCAAGGCAATGAACATTCTCGCCGGAGATGCCACAGTGGACCAGCTTTACAATCTGGGACTTGCGCATACCCCGGCAGACCTGTATGACCTTACGACCTGGCAACTGCTCTCCATAGACGGATGGAAGGAGAAGTCTGCCAAACGTTTCCTCGATTCCCTCCGCGAATCCATCAGCGTGCCTTTCGAGAGGGTGCTCTTTGCCCTAGGCATACGCTATGTAGGTGAACAGACAGCCAAGGAAATAGCCCGCCATTTCGGCAATATTGACGCAATCGCTGCCGCAAGTCTTGAAGAACTTGCCCAGGTCAAGGATGTGGGAGATGTCATTGCCCAGAGCATTTTCGACTATATGGCCGATGCCCGCCACAGCATCGAAATACAGAGGCTGCGTGCACACGGCATCAGATTTTCCGTGGAGCAGCAGCTGGGACGGCTTTCCGATACCCTTGAAGGCCAGACAGTAGTAGTGTCCGGGAACTTCAGCATCAGCCGCGACTCCCTCAAGGAACTTGTGGAGCGCCACGGAGGAAAATGCTCCGGTTCCGTTAGTTCAAAGACATCATTCCTGCTGGCCGGAAGCAAGCCCGGCCCTGAAAAAATAAAGAAATGTCAGGAACTTGGCATCAGAATAGTCTCCGAGGACGAATTCTGGGGCCTGCTTCCTGAGGATAGCCGTATCGACAGGTCGGCCGAGACAGAACCGACACTGTTTTAAAAGTAGTGTATGAAATATACAGAATTCACAGACAAGGATTTTGAACTCATCAATAAAGCCTGGAACATTTTTGCAGGCTATGCGCGTGAGCGCTGTGCAGACGACAAGGAGTTCGCGATTGTTAAGAAAGCCTTCGATTTCGCCAACGAAGCCCACAAGAATGTGCGCAGGCGTTCAGGAGAGCCGTATATACTCCATCCGATTGAGGTGGCCCAGATTGTAGTCAAGGAAATCGGACTGGGATACAAATCAATGACTGCCGCCCTGCTCCACGATGTTGTAGAAGATACGGAATATACGGTTGACGATATCCGTGCCCTGTTCGGCGACAAGGTTGCTTCCCTGGTGGACGGTCTTACCAAAATCAAGACGGTGCTCGACAACGAGGACCGTACAAAAATGACGGACATTGAGACCAAGAGCCTTCAGGCAGAGAATTTCAAACGTATCCTTCTCACTCTGAACGATGATGTCAGAGTGGTGCTCATCAAACTTGCGGACCGCCTGCACAACTGCAGGACCATAGAATTCATGCCTGAGCACAAAAGGGACAAAATCCTCAGCGAGACTATGTATGTCTTCATCCCGCTTGCCCACAGGCTTGGTTTCTACAGCATAAAATCCGAAATGGAAAATATCTGGCTCCGCTTCAAGGAACCGGATGATTACAATACAATCAAGGCCCGTACTGCTCAGAATGTGGCTTCCACCAGCACTCTGATTGATGATTTCATTGCTCCTATCGACAGGGCTCTGAAGGCTGACGGCTACCGTTACGAAATCAAAAAACGTGTCAAGACCCCATACTCCATCTGGCACAAGATGAAGACCAAGCACGTTACCTTTGACCAGATTTTCGACCTGTATGCGGTGCGCATCATCTTCGAGCCTCAGACCGATGACCCGGTCAAGGAAAGGAAAATGTGTTATGACATATATTCCACCATCACCAGCATATACCGCTTCCAGCCGGACCGCCTGCGGGACTGGATAAAGTCCCCGAAGAGCAACGGCTATGAAGCTCTGCACTGCACCCTTATGAGCGAAGGCGGCAACTGGGTGGAGGTCCAGATACGTTCCAAGCGTATGGATGATATTGCCGAAAAGGGTATTGCAGCCCATTGGGCCTACAAGAAGGACGGCTACATTTCCGAGAATGACAGCGAAATGGACAAATGGCTCGCCAAGGTGCAGGATATCATCAAAAGCCCGGACCTGAGCTCGCTGGAACTTCTGGATATGATACACAAAGACCTGGTTACCAGTGAGATAGTTGTATTCACGCCTAAAGGCCACCAGCGCAGCATAGCAGTCGGTTCCACAGCCCTCGACTTCGCTTACCAGATTCATACCGACATCGGAGACCACGCAATTGCCGCCAAGGTCAATATGAAGCTCTGCACTCTTTCGCAGCAGTTGCATCAGGGCGATCTTGTGGAAATCATTACCGCCCAGAATTCCTGTCCGAAACTCGAATGGATTCAGTTCCTTCAGACCAGGCACGCCCGCCGCAAAGTCCTTGACTACTTCAAGGAGCATTCTCCCCAGGATTTTGCCAAGGCTGAGAAAATGATTCTTTCTACCCATAAAGAGGGAGCCAATCCGAATGATGCACCGAAGATGGCCGAGAGCATCATCATCAGTGGCGGTCAACGGTATGTCATAGCAAGCTGCTGCTGCCCAATCCCTGGAGATCCGGTCATCGGCTTCAAGCGCAGTGACGGAACCATAATGATTCACAAGAAGACCTGTCCGCAGATTCAGACACTCGGAAGTACTCAGGGTGACAAGCTTGTCGTTCCCAACTGGCATCTGGACGGTCAGCAGAAGAATTTCCCCGTTACCCTTACCCTGAGCGGCATAGACCGAATGGGGCTGCTCAACGAGATTACCCAGCAGATTTCCCTCTCCCTCGGAATCAATATGCACAAGCTCGTGCTCGAAGTGCAGGAGGGCATTTTTCAGGGCAGTATCGAGCTGTTTGTGGACGAAAGGGCCACTCTTGAGAAACTCATTACCTGTATCAGCCGCATAGACGGCATACAAACCGTAGCAAGAACCGAAGCGTGATGAAAAGAAGAATACCGGACAGTCTGCTGCCGGCTTTTGCAGCGATAGTCATACTTGCACCGAGTTTTCTGGTGCACTCCTGTGCCAATACTACACAGGCCCCTACGGGTGGAGACAAGGATACGATTCCACCAGCTCTGTTCTGGGTGGATCCCGCTCCCGGTTCAACCGGAGTCCCTGTAAACAAGACCAAGATAGTATTCGGTTTTGACGAATATGTCAACATCAAAGAGTCAAAGAACATCTTTCTCTCCCCTCCACAGAAGAAAGCGCCAAAATCTAAAGTCAGCGGCAAAACCGTAGTGGTTACATTTGAGGAGCCCCTCGATTCCAACACCACCTACACCATCAATATGACCGACGCTATTGCCGACGTTAACGAAAACAATATGTTTCCGGGCTACACCTATGTGTTCAGTACGGGCTCTCAGATTGATTCGATGATGATTACAGGTACCGTGATGGACTGCAATACCCTCAATCCGGTCAAAGGTGCTACTGTGATGCTCTACAAGGACCATTCTGATTCGGCAGTATTCAAGAGCAGACCTTTCGCTGCCTGCAAGACGGACGATTGGGGCTATTTCGCGCTGCCGTATCTCAAGGATACCCTTTACCGCCTTTACGCCATTAAGGACGAGAATAACGATAATATCTATCAGGCTGAAACCGAGCAGGTTGCCTTTATTGACAGTCTCATCAGACCGGTGATGGTGGCAAACGACACCCTCAAGGAGCTTCAGAAATACGATGCAAAGGATACCCTCGAGTGCAGGGCCCGTACCAGCGAATACGAATTGCGCCTTTTCAAGGAGGAACTCAAGGGCAAGCAGAAGCTGATGAATACGGGAAGGCCGGCTCCCCGTAAGGCTTATGTCACATTCCAGTCCCCTGATGTCTGGATTGATTCCCTTTGGATTAAAGGCTACAGTGCAGACAGGCTGATTACCCAGTTCAACCAGAAGCAGGACTCCCTGGAGATATGGATAAATGACCGCAGACCTGCCCCTGACACCCTCAGGCTCTTCGTGAATTACCGCAAAAGCAATGATTCCACAGCCCTGATGGAGCCTGTTGTGGAGAACTTCAAACTGGTAATGGAAGGTGCTCCGAAAAAGAAAGGAGCTGCCGCCAGGATGAACCTTAAGCACGAGGATACCATCTGTGTCTATAAGCTCAAAGCAGAGCCTGAAACTGTGGAGCAGTACGGCTTTGACCTGATGTTCGACTACCCTATCATCAACGAGAGTTTCGATTCCCTTCGTTTCCATTACATCAATCCGAAACAGAAGGACATAGAAGGCAGTTTTACCGTTGAGAAAGATACTCTCAACCCGCGCCATTTCAGTATTTTCCCTAAGGAAAAGCTGCTGCCGGGCTATGATTATTTCCTTAAAGTCCCGCATCGCAGTTTCCGCGACATCAACGGTTTCTGGAATGACAGCACCGAGGTGAAAGTGACTCTGCCGAAAGATGACAAACTCTCACTTATCATTGCCAGGATGCAGGGGGTGGAGGGCCGGCTGATTGTTGACCTTCTCAACGAAAAACGAGACAAGGTTCTGCGCAGTTACACTATCGACGGCGATACTGAGCTCCGTTTCCCTTATCTTAAGGAAGGCAAGTATTCACTCCGCATCACCTATGATATGAACGGCAATTCCCTTGTTGATACCGGGTCCCTTCTCGAACACAGACAGCCGGAGAAAGTGGTATTCTTCAAGTTGGAGGACGGTTCGGAATTCCTGGATATTCCGCCTGCAACGGAACTTACCCAGATTGTAACAGTTAATGAGTTGAAATGAGGAAAACAGCTACAATAATCGCCGCACTGACAGTTTGTCTGGGTCTTTCCGCCCAGGTGGTGGAGGATTTCCCCGATGAGTACCTTGATACAGTGAAATTGCGCGTAAGCGATGTGGTGAACGATGTTTCCACCATAGGAATCAATTTCGGAGGCACCTTTACGGGGATGAATTTCAACCCTGCTCACAGCCAGCACCGGGATTTCTACCCCGGCCATATCAGCATTATGTACAGCCGCTATGAGAAGATGTTCGACTATCTGCCGAATTTCGGCTTTATGATCGGACTTGAGTATGGTCACGAAGGTTACCATTTCAAGGAAAACAAGGAAACGGGCAATACTTTTGTTTTCTATAAGGAGCGTTCCGAGGCAATAAAAATGAGCGTAATCGAAGTTCCTTTCCTCGGAATGATTCACTTCGATACCCGTTATACCAAAGCCTATGCGGACATCGGCATCTACGGAGGCTACAGACTTGGAATAGAGCGTTTCGGGCCTCTGGTGGAGGACAAGTACCGTTATGATTGGTATGACACTGACATACGCTGGGATTACGGTTTCCAGGGCGGTGCCGGCTTTGCACTTGTCTTCTCCCCCATCGAAATTTCCGTTGGCGCCCAGCTGCGCTACGGACTCTCCAGCATCTTCACTCCTGATTCCCAATTCCCGGAAGGCTCCGGCTACGAGGACAGGAACCAGTATTATTACCGTTTTGCCTATCCTCTTGACATAATGATTACTTTCGGAGTGCATTTCGAGCTCGGCAAACGTTACGGCAAAACAAGAAAGGCCCTCAAACAAGAGGCCTATGACATAGTTTACGGAAACCCTCAGCAGCAATGAGACTGATTACTGAAAAAGTGAGCGTCGGAAGCTCTCCTGTGATTATAGGCGGCGGCAGCAGGATCGTCGTCCAGACAATGTGCAACACCCATACGGATGATATCGGAGGGACCCTTGCCCAGTGCCGTGCAATGGTCAAGGCAGGAGCTCAGATGATACGCATCACCGTGCCCGGACTGCAGGATGTACCCCATATCAAGGCTATACGCGACAGCCTTCGTGCTGAAGGCATCTATGTACCTATTGTTGCGGATATTCATTTCTCGGCGCAGACTGCCATTGAGGTTGCCCGTGTGGTGGACAAAGTCCGGATCAATCCCGGCAATTTCCATAAGGACCACAATATTGCGCGGGAGCGCTTCCGTGAACTGATTGAGGTCTGCAGGGAGTGCGGCACCGCCATCCGTATAGGCATCAACCACGGTTCGCTCGGCGAATACATTACCAATCTGTACGGCAATACCCCTCAAGCAATGGCCGAGGCCGCGATGGAATGGGTCAGAATGTGCGTTGAAGCTGATTTCCGTCAAGTTGTAATATCCCTCAAATCCTCAAATACCGTTTCTATGGTCCAGGGCTACCGCGAGCTTGTCGCTATGATGCAGCGCGAAGGCACTATCTTCCCTCTTCACGTAGGAGTGACCGAGGCGGGCGGAGGCGACAGCGGACGCATCAAGAGCTGCGTGGGAATTGCGACTCTTCTTGAAGAAGGCATAGGAGATACCATCAGGGTTTCCCTTACCGAAGATCCGGTGAATGAAATACCGGTAGCCAGCTACCTGGCCGCAAGATACAGCGGAGCTGCTATGCCTCAGCTTCCGGAGCGTGAGCTGAGAATGCTTGATGCCGCCTGCACCTGGGGCCCGAAGCTGATGCGCCACGAAATTGACGATATCCCTGCGGAGGTGGATCCATATCTTCGCGACGAGATAATGCAGGCCGCAAGGCGCCGTTTCTACAAGCCTGAGTACATCGCCTGCCCTGGCTGCGGAAGGACAATGTATGACCTCCAGAAGGCCTACAGGGAGGTGATGGAGAAGACCTCCTGCTTCAAGGATATAGTAATAGCGGTTATGGGCTGCATAGTCAACGGCCCCGGCGAGATGGCAGATGCCGACTGGGGATATGTGGGGGAAGGCGGAGGCAAGGTGTCCATATACAAAAAGAACGTGCCTGTACTCAGACACGTTCCTGAAGATGAAGCCCCTGACCGTCTGGTTGCCCTGATCAGAGAAGACCGAAAAGAACAAGGTATGCAGTAATGGCAGGGACTGCCACAATAAGGCTGTCCAACCTGTCGTAAAGACCTCCGTGCCCCGGAATCAGATTGCCTGAATCCTTGAAGCCGAAATCCCTTTTGAACATACTCTCGACCAGATCGCCGAGCACGCCGAACGCGCTTGAGAGCATTCCGACAGCAATGCAGTGCACCAGCGGGAGCTTGAAGATACCAAGGTAGTACAAGCCCACGGATACGGCAGCTCCAGCAATCACCGCACCTGCCAGACCCCACCAGGATTTCTTGGGAGATATGGCGGGGGCAAGTTTTTTTGCTCCCGGCCTCTGCCCCAGAGCTGTGCCCAGAGCATAAGCTCCGACATCAGACAGCCATATCACCGCTATGATGCAAAGCAGAAGCCATCCGTCGTGTTTGCCAGTACTGAGAGTCAGCAGAGGCAGGATGGAAAGCGGCAATCCTATGCAAACAAGACCTGTATAAACATGGGCAATGCGGGTATGCCTGCTGTGGTCCTTCATCCATACCGGGACAATCATCATAGCAAGCACAGGAAGAAGCGCAAGCACGAGAAAGCGTGCATCCAGCATCCCGCGAAGGATGAAATTGAGCAAGCCGAAAACGGTCAGGGCGCTGAATACCGCAAGAATCCTCTCCGGGATGAAATCTCCGCTATGGCCGTATGCCATCGAGTAGTATTCGTGCATAGTCCAGCCGATAGCAAATGCGCCGAGTACAGGAAATAATGGTCCGAGCAAGCAAGCGCAGACCATTATTGCAGCAAGTATGAAACCGGAAACGGTTCTTTGTGCGAGATTATTCATCAGCCTTAACCTTTGGTCCGAGAATAGACTCCACATCGCTTGCGAAAATCACTTCCTTCTCCAGCAGCAGTTCGGCAACGGCCTTCCAGCCATCCTCGTGCTCCTTGAGTATGGAAAGAGTCTTGTCGTGAATCGTCTTCACAAGCTTGGCAACTTCCTTATCCATAGCCTCGGCAGTCTTTTCGGAGTACGGCTTGGAGAGCTCGTAGCCCCGTGCACCTGTACTGTCGTAGAATGAAAGATTGCCTATGGCATCCGACATTCCGTAGTACTGGACCATAGCGTAGGCCATATTGGTAAGCCTCTCAAGGTCGTTCTGTGCACCGGTAGAAGGCTCTCCGTTGAGTATTTCCTCTGCTACCCTTCCGCCGATAAGCGAGCACATCTCGTCCATCATCTGGCTCCTGGTTACCAGTTTGTGTTCCTCTGGAAGATACCAGGCAGCACCCAGCGCATTTCCGCGAGGGACGAGTGTCACTTTGAAAAGCGGATTGGCGTGAGGAAGCAGCCAGCTGGTAACGGCGTGACCTGCTTCGTGATATGCAATGCTCTTCCTTTCGAAAGGAGTAATGATCGAACTCTTCTTCTCTATGCCTCCTATGATGCGGTCAACGGCATCCAGGAAGTCCTGGGTCTCGATTTGGGACTTGCCTCTGCGTGCTGCTGTGAGGGCTGCCTCGTTGCAGACATTGGCAATATCGGCACCGCTGAAGCCAGGAGTATGCTTTGCCATAAAGTCCACCTTGAAATCAGGTGCGACCTTGAGGCCCTTGATATGAACCTGGAAGATTTCGGCACGCTCCTTAAGTTCCGGCAGGTCAACGTGTATCTGACGGTCGAATCGTCCCGCACGCATAAGCGCCTTGTCGAGAATATCGGCGCGGTTGGTTGCGGCGAGGACTATCACACCGCTGTTGGAGCCGAAACCATCCATCTCGGTAAGAAGCTGGTTCAGAGTATTTTCTCTTTCGTCATTTGAAGAAAAACCTGCATTCTTTCCCCTGGCCCTTCCGACTGCATCAATCTCGTCTATGAAGACAATGCAGGGAGCCTTAGCCTTGGCCTGTGTGAAGAGGTCGCGTACGCGGCTTGCACCGACACCGACAAACATCTCCACGAAGTCCGAACCGCTGATAGAGAAGAAAGGCACATTGGCCTCACCGGCTACTGCCTTTGCAAGCAGGGTCTTTCCGGTTCCCGGAGGACCTACGAGCAGGGCTCCCTTAGGAATCTTGGCACCGAGAGCCGTGTACTTTTGAGGATTCTTGAGGAAATCCACTATCTCCACAACCTCTTCCTTGGCACCGTACAGGCCTGCAACATCCTTGAAAGTCACATTGACCTTGTCCTTGTCGGTTTCCTTGTTCTGGACTTTCCCCACATTGAATGGATTCATTCCGCTGCCCTGGCCTCCGGCACCTCCTCCCATCTTGTTGCTCATCATCCTGAACATCCATACATACATGATAATCAGGAGTACAAGAGGGATAATCCACTGGAGCACTTCGCTCCAGGCCCTGGACTCGTGTTCAACTATGACAGGAACCTGAGAATCGGCATCGAGCTGCGCATTGAGAGCGGCAAACTCGTTCTCCATCTCAAAGCTTGTGGAAACCAGGAAGAAGAAATGTGGGGATTTGGCCGGGACTTCGCCTCCGAACATATCCTTGTATTTCTCGATTCTTTCCGGTTTTATGGTGATGGTACCACGGAAATCGTTGCGGACAAAATGCACATCCTTGACGTCTCCGTCAAGGATCATCTGCTGCACTGCAGGCCATTCCACTTTCTGCGGGTTGGCTTTTGACCCATCCCTCATCAAAAGGAAGAACAGGCCGCCTACCAGCAGGAGGTAGAACCACGAGAAGTTTATTCTTATGGTTTTATTCGTAGTCTTCTTCTGCTTCTTGCTCATTGGTTTTCTTTGCTTTCTTTCTCAGTTTGTAAGTCTTTTGGGGTGCATCAGCCCATAGGTCCTCAAGATGATAGAAATCGCGGTACTCCTTCTGGAAAATGTGGACAACGATATTGCCGTAGTCCAGAATCACCCAAAAGTTGTTTTCCATTCCCTGCATACGGGACGGTTTGAGGCCGAGCTGTTCGCGCGCTTCCTTTACGATATTGTCTGTAATCGCTGCCACATTGGTGGTGGAACTGCCTTCGCAGATTACGAAATAGTCAGTTATTGCAGTTCCTATCGGTCGGAGGTCGATTGATACTACGTTCTCCCCTTTCTTGTCGAGGATGGCGTCAGCAATGACACGGAGGTCGTGTGTAATCATAGATTTCTGAAATGTATTATTTTTGTACACAAATATAGCAAAAAAAGAGCCATGGAAAATATAAGATGGTACGATGTGTTGGATTCTACCAATAATGAGGCCAGAAGGGTCTTGGATAGCCTTGACAATTTGTCAGTAATTGCCGCCGAAGGACAAAGTGCCGGTCGTGGTCAGGGCGACCATACCTGGTTTGCAAGTCCGGGAAAGAACATTACTGCGACAGTGGTGCTCAAACCGGAAAACCTTGATGCCGGGGATTATCTGTTCGTTACCAGGGTGACAACCCTTGCCTTGCTTTCCTATCTTCGGGAGAGAGGCGTCAAGGCCCGCATCAAGTGGCCGAACGACATCTGGGTGGATGACAGGAAAATCTGCGGCATTCTCATAGAAAACATTCTGGACGGAAGCAGGATGAAAGCCTGTTTGCTTGGAATTGGCCTGAACATCAACGAAGAGGGATGGCCTGAAAATCTTCCCAACCCTGTATCTTTGAAAGAGTTGACCGGTAAGCAATATGATGTGCGGGAAGAACTGCAAGCCCTTGTACAACAAATCAGCCGTCACAGCGGGATGCTTCTGAGCAGTGACGGCCGGCATTATCTTGAAGAGGAATTCTCCCGCAACGTTTTCAGGCTTCCTGAAGGGCTCTGATTGTTGCGGCAGGGTCATCAGCACCAAGCACGGCACTTCCCGCTACAACTATGTCGGCACCGGCTTCCCTGAGGGCGGCTGCGTTGGACAATCCTACACCGCCATCGACTTCAATAAGCGCTGGAGAGCCTTTTTTGAGCAGTTCCGCTTTGAGCTTGCCTACCCTGTCCAGACTCTCATAGATGAACTTCTGTCCTCCGAAACCGGCAAAAACGGACATAATCAGGAAGAAATCGGCCTTGCCTATGTATCTGTACAGTTTTTCGACCGGAACGTCCGGATTGATGGCAATACCTGCCTTCATCCCCAGCTTCTGAGCTTTCTGAAGATTCTCAGCGGTCTTGCGCCCGGAAGCCTCAAGATGGAAACTAACCATCTGCACTCCGAGTGATGCCAGCTTTTCGAACCACTTGTCGGGATTCACCACCATAAGGTGAGCATCCATAGGTTTTGATACCGCCTTGGCAACAGCTTCAATTACCGGGAATCCGAAGGAAATATTGGGCACGAGAGTGCCGTCCATTATGTCCAGATGGATATAATCCGAATCCTTGTCTATGGCTTTGAGTTCTTTCTCCAGATGGAGGAAGTCCGCGGTGAGTATGGATGGTGCTACTTTCATTGCATTCCGAATGTTGTCACTACATCCTCAAGATGTCTTGTAAACTTGTCGAGGCTTGCGAGTTCGAGTTTCTCTCCCGGTGCGTGAACGCCGCGAAGGGTAGGTCCGAAGGAAATCATATCCAGCCCCGGGAACTTCTCGAGAAAGAGACCGCATTCAAGGCCTGCGTGGATGGCAAGCACAAGAGGCTTGACGCCGAACAGCTTCTCATAAGAAGCCACGCAGTGCTTCAGGATTGCGGAATCCACATTTGGAGCCCAACCCGGATATTCACTCAAATGCTCCACCTTTGCTCCGCCAAGAGTCAATGCCGCTTCAACCTTGGAAGCAGCCATTCTGCAGGATGATTTGGTACTGCTGCGCTGACTGGTGCATACGGAAATGGTGCACGCTTCCATATCTGTCTTGACTGAAGCCAGGTTGGTGGAAGTCTCCACGAAATCCTTGATGCTCTGACTCATGGCAAGGACACCGTGAGGGCAGGCAAACAGGGAACTGATTATCCTGCGGGCATCTTCATCCTTGAGCGGAAGATGACTGCATTGGTGTTTCGGGGTTTTGATACTGAAGCAAAGTCCCGGCTCGGTAACGTGATATTCGTTCTTGAGAGCTTCCCCAAAAGCGAGAAATCTCTGCTCAAGGCCCTGAGGGTCAGGAGTTGTCACTGCTGCACTGCATTCGCGGGCGATGGCGTTATGCTTTCCGCCACCATTGATGTGTACAAGCTGTATGTTGTCGAGTTCTCCGTAGAGGAAGCGGCACATCTGCTGAACTGTATTTACCCTTTCCTTGTTGATATCGTCTCCGCTGTGTCCGCCGACTCCGCCGCTGATGATGAGCTTCATCTTGGACCAGCCTTCCTTTATGTCAGCAGTTTCATAGTTGAACACGGCCTCGGTGGTAACACCGCCGGCACAGCCTATGAACATCTGTCCTTCATCCTCGGAATCGAGATTGATGAGAGTCTTGCCCGTAAAGAAGCCTTCCTGCATTTCCATAGCCCCGTCCATTCCGGTCTCCTCTGAGATGGTGAATACGCATTCCAGTTTCCCGCAAGGGACATCACTTTCAAGCAGAGCAAGGCAGGCGGCAACACCTATACCGTCGTCAGCACCGAGGGTCGTGTCTTTGGCAATCATCCAGCCGTCTTCTACCACAAACTCGATAGGGTCGGTGAGGAAGTTATGTGTAGAGCTGGGGCTTTTCTCGCAGACCATATCCTGATGAGCCTGAAGAACGAGAGCAGGGATGTTTTCCCTACCCGGAGCAGCCTCTTTGGTGATGCATACATTGCCAATGGCATCGCGTTTGGCTTCGAGCTTGCGCTCGGCAGCCCATTTGAGGAGGAATGCCGTCATCGGCTCCTCGTGTCCCGATTCGCGTGGAATCGCGGTGATTTCCTTGAAAATGTCAAGGACTGTATTTGCATTCATAGAAAAAACTATTTGGAGACAGGTGCGAGTATGCCCTGGATATCAGTGACATACTGCTTGAACACCTTGTCTGTTGACATCAGGTCGGAAACGATGCTGCAACTGTGAAGGACAGTGGAATGGTCCTTTCCTCCAGTCTGTGCACCAATCGCAGCGAGAGAGCAACCGTCAATGAGTTTGCGGCACAGATACATCGAAATCTGCCTTGCCTGCACTATCTGGCGCTTGCGTGAATTGGATACGAGATCTTCGCGGCTGATTTTGAAGTAGTCGCAGACCGTAAGCTGCACCTTGTCTATGCTGAGTTCGTTCTTCTCCTCCCCTACAATATTGTCGATTATGCTTGCGGCAAGACCGATGGTCACATCCCTATGGGTGAAGGTTGCATTGGCCATCAGTGAGACAAGTGCTCCGTGAAGCTCGCGGAAGTTGTTCTTCACATGCATCGCAATGTACTGGAGTACATCATCGGAGATGACGAGACCCTCGAGCTGGCAGCGGCGGCGGAGCATATCAAGCCTGGTGTTGTAGTCAGGATGGGTAAGTTCCACAGAAAGCCCCCATTTCATACGGGATACAAGCCTTTCCTCAAAATTGCTGAGATCCTTTGGCGCACGGTCTGAGGTGAGGATGAGCTGCTTGCTGTTCTGATGCAGGTGATTGAAGATATTGAAGAATGCAGTCTGGTTTCCCTGTCCGAGCAAATCCTGAATGTCATCAACGATGAGCACATCAATCTGCATATAGAAACCGAGGAAATCAGTCAGTTTGTTGCGGGTGAAAACGGCATCCATATACTGGGTCTTGAACTCATTTCCGGTAACATAAAGCACCGTGAGTTCAGGATGCTGTTCTTTGATGGAATTGCCTATGGCCTGAGCCAGGTGAGTCTTGCCAAGTCCAGGGCCGCCGAATATGAACAAGGGATTGAAAGGGGTCTTGCCCGGCTTTTGGGCAATGTCCTTGCCGGCGGTAATGCCGAGATGATTGCACTCGCCGTCCACCAGAGTGCTGAACCTGTACTCGGGATTGAGTCTCGGGTCTATCTGGAGCTTTCTGTATTCCTGAAATACTACTCCAGGTTTGCCTGATGCCACGTGTGAAGGTACAGAAATGGGTTTGTTGGTGGAAGCCAGCCCCTCAGCACCTTCTATGGTCATTGAAGCCTGGCCCTGTACCGGACTGATACGGTAGCGCAGTTTGGCACCTGAGCCGAGCTCTCTGCGGAGTGTCCTGCTGAGTATGTCGAGAAAAGCGCTTTCAAGGTAAGACCTGTAGTAATCCGTAGGAACCTCAATGGTAAGGGTAGATCCCACCAGAGACACAGCCTTGATAGGCTTGAACCAGGTGGCGAACTGCTGCGGTTCAATGTTCTGCTCAATAATGCGCAGACAATTGTCCCAGACAGCTATGTGTCTTTCCATTTCCATTTCAGTATTTCTCGGTAAAAAAGTGTCCGTTTGTTTTCTATCGGTGGACTGCAAAAGTGGTGTAAAAATTCTTTACAAAAAAATTAATTTACTATTGCAATTGAATTCTTTTTTATCTATCGGATACTTATTCCACCTCAAGTTTGACGACAAAGGCATCCGGGTATTTCCCCGCGACAGCCTCCTTGACCTTTAGTGCTTCCGAACGGTCAGGGCTTACGCCAATAATGTGGCGATATCGCGTTCCAGACTTGATTATCAGAGGCTTATAGCCGAGAAGACGGTCATCTCCCTGCGGGATTTCCTTGCTTACAGTGAAGATCTGCACCCCATAGACTGTCCTCTTTCCCTTTGCCTGAGGCTGTTGTTCTGACGGCTTCGGCTCCCGCGTCTGGGAGCTGTCTGGTCTCTGCACGGACTGGATTGACATCGAGGCATCATAATCCTTTTTATATTGGCTGAAAGCGTTGAGCACAGCCTGTGCAATCCGGTCCCTTCCCTGTCCGCTTGCAAGTATCTCCAAGTCCTTGGCATTGCTTATGAAGCCGAGCTCGGCAAGCACTGCCGGCATAGAGGTGCGCCACAGCAGATAGAATGGGTCCTGGCAGACTCCCCTGCTGAGGCTCAGCGGCCCGGTCCCGAGGCAGTCAATCATATTTTGCGCAAGCTTGATGCTGTTGCCGAGGTGAGCGCTCTGCATCATAGTCATAAATATATAGGATTCCGGATTGTTGGGGTCGAACCCGGCCGTCTCGGGATTGAAGTCGTCATCCAGGGTGATAACGCTGTTTTCGCGCTTTACCATATCCAGGTTCATCTTGAAAAGGTCCGTGTTTTCCTTCTTTGACTTTCCGAGCACGTGGACCGAATAGCCGCGCGCCGTCTTGTCTAGGGAGGCGTTGATATGAATCGAGATGAACAGGTCGGCTGAAGCCCTGTTGGCAATCTCCGCCCTTTGGTTAAGGGTCACGGCGCGGTCGTCGCTGCGGGTGAGTATCACCTTTATGTCCGGGTAGGCTGCATTGATTTTCTCTTTCAGCCGTTTGGCGATGTCGAGAGTAAATGTCTTCTCGTAATACTTGCCGTCAGGACTCACGGCTCCGGGGTCTTTTCCCCCGTGTCCTGCATCGATAACTACCGTCTTCAAGGCGAGTTTGTCGCTTCCTGAAGGTAGCTCAGCCGCAGCCAAAAGGGCGACAAGAAGGGTGAGAAGGCTTTTCATCATTGTGAACTTGGATAATTTGTGTATATTTGTCGTTTGCAAATATAATCATAAATTGCACAAAACGTTCCTGAAATACCTTGCTGCCCTCGGCGCCCTGCTTCTGATGTTCAGCGCCGATGCTCTGGCACAACGGCCTGCCCGTGGCTCCAAGCCTCTGGCGGGTGGAGCGCGTCCGCAAAAAGAGATTGCGCCTCCGGATTCGGCAGAACTTGCACGCAGGGACAGTATCCACCGTGCGGATTCCCTCTTCCGTGTGGATTCCCTTGAAGCCCTGAAGAGCAGTTCCCTTTCGATGCCGGCATTCTCCAATGCGAGAGACTCGATTGTGGAAGTTTTCACTGACGGCAAGAGGCTTATTCTCTACTACGGTGATGTGACCGTCAAGTATCAGGATATGACTTTGACCGCAGAGCGTATGGACTACGATGTGAACAGCGGGGTTGTCTATGCCAGGGGCGTGCTGGATACGCTTACAGGCGAGTGGATAGGACGGCCGGTGATGACCCAGGGCAAGCAGACCTACAAGATGAACGAACTGCGGTACAATTTCAACAATCGCAAAGCTGATATCCGCACAGCAGTGACTTCCGAAGATGAAGGACTGTTGCACGGAGAACATATCAAGATGATGCCGGACAACTCCATCAATGTGGATAAGGGGCGATATACGGTATGCGACCTGGAACATCCGCACTACTGGATGGAACTTTCTGTAGCCAAAGTGGTTACAAAGCCATCCAAAAAGACTGTCTTCGGTCCTGCCCATCTTGTTGTGGGAGATGTGCATCTTCCTATTGGTATCCCGTTCGGCTTCATTCCGAAGCGTCCGGAGAGTGTTACCGGTTTCCTGATGCCTACCTTCGGTGAGGAGACGGCCCGAGGCTTCTATATGAAGGATGCGGGAATGTACTTCGTTTTCGGAGATTATCTCGACCTTTCCGTGACCGGAGATTACTTCACCCTCGGTTCCTGGGGTCTGGACGTCAATTCGCGCTATAAGGTCAACTACAAGTGCAACGGTTCGCTTTCCGTTACCATATCAAAGGACAAAACTGGAGAAAAGGGAGCACCGGACTACTACGAAAGCGGTAACTTCGGTGTTAAATGGTCGCATTCTCAGGACTCTAAGGCGCATCCCGGAACTTCTTTCTCTGCGTCCGTCAATTTCTCCAGCCCTTCCAACAGCAAATACAACTCACACTCGGTCAATGAGGCGCTTCAGAACCAGATTTCATCTTCCATCTCCTATGCCCGCAATTTCGGAGGAAAGGTGAACCTCTCGGTCAATGCTCTGCACAACCAGAACTCCAGGGACAGTTCCTATACCTTCACACTGCCGAACGTGACCCTTTCCGTAAGCACCTTCTACCCTTTCAAGCAGAAGAACCGTGTGGGCAAGGAAAAACCTTGGGAAAAGATTTCCTTCGGTTACAACACCACACTTCAGAACAAAATCAGTTTCAAGGCAAGTGAATTCGGACAGGAGGGATTTCTGGATAAGTTCAAGAACGGTATGACCCACAACTTCTCCATCGGCCTGCCGTCCTTCCAGCTGTTCAAGTATCTGAACTTCAATCCTTCGCTGAGTTACGGTATGAACTGGTTCTTCAGGGCAAGCGAAGCCCAGTACAATCCCGAGACCGACAAGGTGGAGGTCACTGAGGGCAAGGCTTTCGGAAAATTCGGCATAACTCAGACATATTCCGGTTCGGTATCCATGAGCACACGACTTTACGGTATGTACAATTTCGGCCGGTATTCCAAGGTTCAGGCAATCCGACACGTCATATCGCCTTCCCTCAATATGTCCTTCAGACCTGAGCTCGGAACCTATGCTAACGGCTACAGGACCTATACCTATACCGATGTTAATGGCCTGGAGAAGGAATATCAGTACAATATCTATCAAGGCCAGCTCTACTCTGCTCCGACAAAGGGCAAGAGTGCAACCGCTACGCTATCCATAGGAAATAATCTTGAGGCAAAGGTGAGGGATTATGCCGATTCCACCGGCAAAGGCACGAAGAAAGTCAAGCTCATCGACAACCTCAATTTCTCCACGGGCTACAACTTCCTCAAGGATTCGCTCAAGATGAATACGATAAGCGCTACGATGTCCACCAACCTTTTCAATAAGGTCAACATTTCCGCTAGCGCTGCATTCGACCCTTATGCAATCGACGGCAAGGGCAAGCAATACAACAAGTTTGCAATTGCCGCAGGGCAGGGACTTGCACGGTTTACCAATGCGTCCGCTTCAGCGTCTTATTCAATCTCCGGCAAGGGCCACATTGACGGCAATGACGGAGGCAACGGAGGCGACGACGGCGGAAGGTCTTCGGACACACATACTGCGGACTATTACAAACGCATTTACTACCATCCTGTAACAGGTGAATATGTGCCCGGAGGATGGCTGTATTACACTAACCCGGATGTGCCCTGGTCCCTTAACTTCAACACCAGTTTCTCCTGCCGCAGAGCATACCAGTACAACAGCAAAGAAGAGACCTTGCAGAAAAAAGATACCTTTACCGGAACCCTCAATGTGTCCGGAAACATCAAACTTACACCGAAATTCTCGATTAATGCAAGTTCAGGTTATGATTTCATAGCAAAGAAAATCACAACCACACAACTCAGTGCTACCTATGACCTGCACTGTTTCAATATTCAGGTTTCCTGGGTTCCGCTCGGCACCTGGCAGTCCTACAGTTTCAAGATTGCAGCGAATGCCGCATCTCTTGCCGATCTGCTGAGATTCAAGAAGAGCAGCAGTTATTGGGACAACTAACTTGCAGAATAAAAAATAATTGCTATCTTTGCACCGTCTTTAAAGAATTCAGGCGGCATTTTTTCTGCCACAAATTATAAATTACATTTCAAATAATGCTACATCGTCTTGTAGACCTTAACGGTATGAGCCGGGAGCAATTGGAAGCCATTGCCCTTGAACTCGAAATTAAATTCACGAAGAAAATTGACGACGAGAATCTTGCTTATCTGATTCTCGATGCGGAGGCTAAAAAGGAGTCAACCAAAGTAGATGACACGCCTAAACCGAGAGCCAAGCGCGGACGCAAGCCAAAGAACGAAACTGCCGCAAAAACAGCAGAGCCGGCAAAACCCGAACCGGCACCGAAGGCAGAGACACCTGAGGCCGAAAAGTCCGAACCCGTAAAGGAAGAGCAGAAAGCGGCAAGGCCAGCAAAATCTGCCAAGTCCGAAAAAAAGCCTCAGCAGGAGCCGGCAGGTCAGGAAGAAAAACCTGTTGAAGTCACATCCCAGGACGCTCAACCTGCTGAAAAAAAGAAACGCGGACGCAAACCTAAGAGTGAGAAAGTAAATATTGCCCAGGAAAGTGCTCCGGCTCAGGCTCCTTCTCCGACTCCGGAAGTGGACGCACGCAAACAGGCCATACTCAACAGAGCCGCCGAGCGTCTGGCGATGCAGAAACAGGCTGAAGCCCAGCCTCAGCAGCCGGTTCAGGCTCCAGCCGCCCAGGCTCAAAACCAGCAGCCGCAACAACAGCAGCAGCAACAGAAACAGTCCCAGCCTCAGCAGCTGCCGAAACCGCAAAAGCCTAAGGCTCCTGAATATGAAGGCACCGTGGAGGCAACGGGAGTTCTCGAACTTATGCCGGACGGCTACGGCTTCCTTCGCAGTTCCGATTACAATTACCTGAACAGCCCTGACGACATCTATGTTTCCCAACAGCAGATAAAGCAGAACGGTCTTAAGAATGGAGATACCGTAACCGGTGAAATCCGTCCTCCAAGAGAAGGCGACAAATACTTCCCTCTTGTCAGGGTCAAATTCGTCAACGGACGCACACCCGAATTCATTCGCGACCGTGTTCCTTTTGACTTCCTCACCCCGCTTTTCCCTGAAGAAAAATTCAACCTTCTCGGCCACGGCCACGGAAGCGACCCTTCCTGCCGCATTGTGGATATGTTCTCCCCTATCGGAAAGGGACAGCGCGGACTTATCGTGGCTCAGCCTAAGACAGGTAAGACAATGCTTCTCAAGAGCATAGCAAATGCAATTGCCGACAACCATCCTGAGGTTTACGAAATCGTGCTCCTTATCGACGAGCGCCCTGAGGAGGTTACGGATATGCAGCGCAGCGTCAAGGCTGAAGTAGTTGCTTCCACTTTCGACGAGCCTGCAGAAAGGCACGTAAAGGTTGCCAATATGGTGCTTGAGAAGGCACGCAGACTTGTGGAGTGCGGTCACGATGTCGTGATTCTGCTCGATTCCATTACCCGTCTTGCCCGCGCCTACAATACAGTCCAACCGGCATCCGGAAAGGTGCTCACAGGTGGTGTCGATGCCAATGCCCTTCAGAAACCGAAGCGTTTCTTCGGTGCAGCCCGCAATGTGGAAGGAGGCGGCTCCCTTACCATTCTTGCAACTGCCCTCACTGAGACCGGCTCCAAGATGGATGAGGTGATTTTCGAGGAGTTCAAGGGTACCGGCAACTCCGAAATCCAGCTTGACCGTACACTTGCCAACCGCCGTATCTTCCCTGCTGTCAATATCGTGCTTTCAGGAACACGCCGCGACGACCTGCTCTATGACAAGTCCGCAGGACAGAGGATTTGGATACTGCGCAAGCTGCTGGCGGATATGAATCCTACCGAGGCGATGAACTTCATGCTTCAGCTTATGGACGAATACAAGACCAATCAGGACCTGCTTGACAATATGAACAAGGTAAGTCCGAGGGAGGCGAAGTATTACGATACTTTCTAGTTGTAGAAACGCTCGTTGTTGATGTTTTCGCTGACCGCAGTCTTGGAAAACAGCGCAGCAACAAAGCCCAGGCCATAACCCCAGAGCTGGACATAAGAAGCTCCGATGCTCATAAGACCAATTGCAAAGGCGGACGGGAATCCCTGTCCGTCTTTCATTTGCTTTATGGTGGAGTCAAAGAGCACCAGAAGGCAGAAGAGCAGGTCGAAAGGCAGCACAAGCACTGACGCTATAACGAAGCACAGCGGGAAAAGGTGCACCAGTTTGAGCGAGCCGGGGTGGCGGCGGCTGAGCGCAATGCGCGCACGGCCGGAATTCAGCACCTGGCGGCCGAATTTGGAAAGGTCGGTGCGGCGTTTGTGGAACACCCAGGCATCTTCGACAAGCGAGGTGTGGTAGCCCGCTTCCACTATCCTCATCGAGAGGTCCATATCCTCTCCGAAGCGCATCGGGGCAAACCCGCCCATCTCCCGGAACACATCCGCACGCACGGCCATATTGAAGGAACGCGGGAAGAAACGGGTTATCTTGCGCTTGCCTCCGCGTATGCCGCCGGTTGTGAGGAAGGAGGTCATCGAATAGCTTATCGCTTTCTGCACAGGGGTGAAGTCGGCACTGGCGCGGTCAGGCCCGCCGAAGGCCGCGTAATTGCACTTCCAGTCCTCCCTGACCGCGCCGAGACTACGCTCGATGGCGCAGAGCCAGCCGGCAGGGATTATGGTATCAGAGTCGAGAAATATGAGCCACTCCCCTTTCGCCGCCTCCGCACCGAAGTTTCGTGCAGGTCCGGGCCCTGCGTTTTCTTTTTTGAGATATCGCACCGGCTCGACCGCTTCATAGCCTTTGACTATAGCTTCGCAAGGCTTGGTGGAACCGTCTTCTACCACTATGATTTCATATTCCTGCCCGCAAGGGCTGAGACGGCTGAGGCTGTCCAGAAGTTCGGAAATCTCTTCGGGACGGTTGTAAACGGGGATAATGATGGAATATTTCATTATTCGAATTCTATGCTTGTAAAGAACTCCGGCCTGTGGAAATCCGGCTGCGGCGTGGCTATTGGAGCGTAGCTCAGGAAGTGAGGGGTGCTGAGCAGGTCGCCGCATTTGTAGAAATTGCCCCTTGCCCTGAGGCCGTCGAAGCTCTTCAGGCCGCTTTCGAAGAAGGCCTGCACGGGGATGCTCAGAGCCACTTCCCATCTTCCGCAATGCTTCTCCTCAAAAGGCTTGTCTCCGAGCGAAGACCAGCGTCCTATGGCTCCGCGCACCTGGAGCGGGGATGGCCTGCGGTCGTGACGGCCCTCTCCGCAGCACAGCAGCACCTTGCCTATGCAGTTGCATTCGATATTGTAGTAAGTGTCGCTGCCCGGCTGCGGGGCGCAGAAGAACTCAACGCAGGAGTCCTCCCATACGCGTCCCATATCTTCCGAAGCCGCCGCGCGTGAGCTCTGCTCCTCCACCCTGAAATGGAGATAGAGCCTGTCGCCGCTGTGGGCTGCGGCAAAGACGACTGAGGGGCTGTAGGGATAGGCCTCCGGCCAGTTGCAGTTTGCTACCTTATGGTATTCGGCATTGGAAAGGGCGGAAGGAATGTCCTCCGCACGGGCGATTTGTGGTATTCTGTGAATCTTCATAAGCACAAATATACTGATTAAATGTTTGATTTACTATCTTTGCGGGATGCTTACTGCTTTTCAGGATACTATTTGTGCACCTGCCACCAAGACCGGAGGTGCTGTTGCCATTGTGAGGGTCAGCGGGCCCGAAGCGCTTGTCTGTGTAGATGCTGTCGTTTCGCTGCGAAGGGGGCTGGCCTGTGACGCGCCGGGTTATTCGCTGCGCTATGGAAGTGCCGAGGGGCTGGATGAGGTGCTGGTGAGCATATTCCGCGCCCCGCATTCCTATACCGGAGAGGACTCGGCGGAAATCAGCTGCCATGCTTCTCCTTACATTGTGGGAGAGCTGCTTGCCCGCTTGTGTGCTGCCGGCTGCCGTATGGCTGAGCCGGGCGAATTCACGCAGAGGGCCTTCCTTAACGGGAAGATGGACCTTGCGCAGGCTGAGAGTGTCGCGGACCTTATCGCAGCCGACTCCAGGGCTGCCCACGACCTGGCTTTCAAGCAGTTGCAGGGACAATATTCATCAGAATTCAAGGCCCTTCGGGACCAGTTGCTTACCCTGGCTTCCCTGCTGGAGTTGGAACTGGATTTCAGCGAGGAAGAGTTGGAATTTGCCGACCGGACACGCCTTCGTACGCTCACCGAAAATGCACTGTCCCGGGTGGTGAAACTGCGCGATTCCTACCGCCTTGGCAATGCTGTCAAAGCCGGAGTGCCGGTGGCAATTGTCGGTGCGCCGAATGCCGGAAAGAGCACCCTGCTCAATGCCCTGCTGGGAGAGGACAGGGCCATAGTCTCCCCTATTGCCGGCACCACCAGGGACACCATCGAGGAAGTGATGGTGATGGATGGGGTGAAGTTCCGTTTCATCGATACCGCGGGACTTCGCGAGACCTCCGACCTGGTGGAGAAACTGGGAGTGGAGCGCTCGCTTCAGAAACTCCGCAGCGCATCGATAGTAGTGAGCCTCGTGGAGTGCGCCGGGTACCGCGACGGTATGCAGTGGCCCGGAGAGGACACGGATGCACATCTGATAAAGGTGCTGAGCAAATGCGATTTGGCTGTGGGCGGGTGCCCTGAGGGTGCGGATTCTCATATAGTGCCGGGCGAATGTGACCTGGGAGAGGGCGGGTGCCCTGAGGATGTGGATTCTCATATAGTGCCGGGCAAATGTGACCTGGGTGTGGGCGGCAATTGGCCTGAGGGTGTGGTTTTGATTTCCGCAAAGACAGGGGCCGGGATGACTGAGCTTCGCCGGGCCCTTATGGACTGCAGTGGCCTTGCCGGGAACTGGCAGGATGAGAGCATAGTGAGTTCCGCCCGTCACTACAACGCACTTTGTACTGCCGGCGAGCAGCTCGAAGACGTCCTCGGCGCCATGCGCCTCGGCCTTCCTGCCGACCTTCTCGCCGAGCACCTCCGCGCCGCCATTGCCTCCATCAGCAGCATCATCGGCGAAATCTCCTCCGACCAGGTCCTCGGGGAGATATTCTCGAAGTTCTGTATCGGAAAATAATCGTTCCTAACTAATTAATTGTCAATTAATTACTAAGTTCTACACAATCCGAAAAGTGTCGATTTTCGCATTTTTTTCAATTAATATTTAGCGAATCAGGAAGAGTAGATAGGTTCAAAATATCCTTGAAGGCATGTGGATCAACGGCCTTTGCCCAGATCTTTATAGGGACGTTATTTATTGCAGTTTCGTACATGGCTGTATTGTTTTATGACAAAGAACACTTACACCCGCCACTTGGAATCAGTATGCCGAAATCAATGTCGAAAACCGGACAGGCCGTCAAGAGCAAGGTCAAGATCGATATCATTTTCGGTCAGCCGAATGAAACCAAAACATCATTCAGCATTCCTGGAGGGAGAATTTGGGCTGTCCGCAAGTTGATCATGTAGCAGTCCGAAAACTGCATGCGCGGAATATCGGGTTACAAATCCGATTCATAATGGAGACTCCTGCGGCGGATGTATTCAGATTCTACCATCCGATATGGGATGATGGAGTCTTAGCGTTTATTGTCAATGAACTTTCTTTTGTCTGAATTATTTGGCGCTGGCAACCGCCGCTACTTTTCCATATATATCCTTCAGAGGCTCAGGTATCATAATCTTGAGCGGCTTTATCTGAGCACTGCGTTCAAGAAGGGCGGCATCTCGTGTCAGTCTCCATATCTTGCGAGCTTCAGAAGCATCCTTGAATGCCTTTCTTTTAGCCTCTGTCAGCTTGGTTTCGAGTTCCGCTATAAGAGCATTGAACTCGGCCTGTACTGAGCGGTATTCCTGCTGGAGTTTGAAGAACTCGGCATCAATCTCCTCGGAAGTGAAGTTTGATGAGTACTTGCTGATTTCGGAATTCTGGCCGAGGCCATTTATTGAGGTCGGATTCTTCTGTTTGTCATAGAATGCCTTGCGAGCTGCCGAGAAGTGGCCATCAGGATGGATAAACTTGCCCAGAGTTGCACACTTTGCCTCAAGAGTATAGTAGCGTGACTGTCTATCTATCGGCTCATCTGTGAGAATGTCGCTAAAGCTTACCGGCTTGATTCCCTCTGGCTCCTTGAGTTCGGTTCTACCGGCCTCTATCTGCTCCTTGACCCACTCATTCTCAGCGTCGGCTGAACACAGTTGCTCTTTGGCCTTTATGCCTTCACGAAGCCAGGCTATAAGGGACTTCAGGGCTGCAACTTCCTTGAGCGAAGCAGAAAGTGAGTTGAATTCGTCCTTTGATGACTCATTCTCCACGCGGTAAGTCTGTCCATTCACTGCAAGTGTGTAATCTCTCGATGTCAGTCGGATTGACTGCATCTTTGTCTCGAGCGACTCATACATCTCTTTTGCTATGTTTGCAATGTGGTTGGCTGACGTTGCTGTCAGGCCTTCATTTCCAAGCATTTTCCTTAATTCCTTTCCCATAACTTCGTCTTAATAAATAATGAATGCGTTTCTCTTAGTTTCTGGATGCAAAGTAAAATAGCGAGTGCGCAATCTTTTTGCGTAGTGAAAGAATTTTTGCATATTTGTGTATATTTTTCGTTTGTTATGCCTGTCAATAAGAATGCACTGCTGAGATACAGAACCATTGACAACTGTCTGAGGAACACCAGACGGCAGTGGACACTCGAGGACCTGATTGATGCTTGTTCCGATGCCTTGTACGAGTATACCGGCAAGGATGAGCTTGTTTCAAGGCGTACAGTGCAGCTTGATATTCAGAAGATGCGTTCAAGTGAGCTGGGATATGAGGCTCCTATAGAGGTGTATGATCATAAGTATTATCGCTACACCGATCCTGATTTCAGTATCACCGATACTCCCCTTTCCCAGCAGGACATGGAACAGATGGCAGATGCGGTTGCTGTATTGAAGCAGTTGAGTGGTTTTTCTGCTTTTTCCGGTATGGAGGATATTGTCGGAAGATTGGAAGACCATTTAAGTGTTGTAAGGCATGAGAAGGAGCCGGTCATATACTATGAAAAAAACGACGCATTGAGAGGCCTACATTTCATCCCACAGTTATATGAAGCTGTCAGCGAGAAGAAACCTGTAGTTATCCGTTACCAGTCATTCAAGGCGAAGGATGCACACGATTTTGTATTCTCCCCTTATGTCCTGAAGGAGTTCCGAAACAGATGGTTTGTATTTGGCCGACGCGAAGGCGCAAAGATGCTTTTGAACCTGGCGTTGGACCGAATCATCTCCATCTCCGAAGCTGGCAAAGTACATAAGTTTATCGAAGACCCGGCCTTTGACCCGAAGACATACTTTGATGATATCGTGGGAGTTACCAAAGGGCCGAATGACCAGAAGTCTGTCGTGAAGTTTCTTGTAGCTCCTGAGCAGGTGCCTTACCTGGTTACAAAACCACTGCACCACAGCCAGCAGGTCATTCAGCACAATGATGACGGTTCGGCGGTGATGCAGATTGAGGTGGTCTTGAATTTCGAGATCGAGCGTGACCTCATTTCATATGGAGAGGGCCTGAAGGTGCTCTATCCGAGGATTCTTGTCAAGCACATCAGCAATAGACTCAAGGCTGCTGCTGAGCAGTACGAGACTAATCTTTGATTGTTGTTGCAATATCGAAATACGGGATTCCAGCATCTTTACATACTGTTCCTGACGTTCGGAAAATCATAAATGTAAAAGGGGCTTCCGGCGGCAGCTATTTCTGCTCCGGGCAGGAAGCCATGAATGATTACGGCATGAGTTACGATCAGGTGCGGCATTACCTCAAACAGGGGAAGATTCAATCACAAGTCATCAGCGGAGACCTGAAATTTGAGCGGGACCGCTTCAAAGAAGCGGCGCACATCAACGACAGGACACCCAAAACCGCAGAATTATGACTGCGCAATACATATGCAATTCCGATGCACTGGCAAGGAAAGCAGTTGACAATCTGCATCTCCAGCCGTCAAGGATAAAGAGGATTTGGTCAAAAGTAAGGAGAC
>SAMEA3663208__coassemble_161_pt1 | contig 31844 bp, 28 predicted proteins | sample SAMEA3663208__metabat2_low_PE_018 | metagenome-assembled genome bin SAMEA3663208 (sample SAMEA3663208) | pig gut metagenome | biome: pig gut; feature: pig-associated habitat; material: faeces | place: China | collected 2013
CTTGTATATGAAGCGGAACCAGAATGTGAAGAAGTTGTCTTCAATCGTATATCGAACATTCTTGGTTGAACTTTTTTCAAAGATCGGCTGTTTCTTGCTGATGACTTCATATTCATTCTCCAACTTTGTAAGGTAGCCACCGATCTCCTTGCCGACGATATTCTCTATGTCTGATCGTGAGGTCTTGCCGCGTGCAATTGCTGAAAGGATTGAGAAGTATATGCCATAGTCTTTGCCGAATTCTTCAATGAGAATGGCTTTGCCTTCGCCCAGGAATATTGAGTCTGACTTGATGATCTGATTGAGCATCTTGGTTTTTGTTGTGGCTCCTGAATCTATTAGCAGCTGGACATATTTAGCGACTCCACCTGTGAATGAGTAGAGAGCAAGCAAGTCTTCTGGAGTGTAATCCGGGTTATATTCAGCCATTATCTCCTTCAGTACTGCAGGCGTAAACGGTTTAATTGACATGAAACGTGTCTGACGATTGTACAACGGCTCCTTCTTATCTTTGAATATCTTTGTCATCATTGAGTAGATGGAACCGCAGACTATGAGGTTGATGTGGGACACAGTATGATACTTATCCCATATACGCTGCATGTCGCTATAGACAGATTTGTTTACTTTGAAGAACTCCTGGAACTCGTCAATAAACAGTGTTAACGGACGTTCGACGGAGAGCTTCATCAGATACTCGAAGAGTTCAGGAAAACGTTCAACTTTACCCATCATGGGCAGGCCTAACTTGGTTTCAATTTCAAGGAGGTAGTCAGAGCATAAGTCGCTTTCGGCTTTGCGGGCCACAAAGAAATAAATTATTGTCTGGTCTTCATATGCTTTCCATACAAGGTGAGTCTTGCCGATACGACGACGACCGGTGACTACTGTGAATTGAGCATTGTGTTTAGACAACTCCTGAATCTCTTTGAGAGATGCTATTTCTTCTGTTCTATCAAAAAATCTCATGGTATTAAATACTAGTTGCGAAACGGTGATTTCCGAAATGGCGGTTTCGCAAGTGCAAATATAATGAAAGTTTAAATATTTTAATAGAAATGGCTCAATCCATATTTTCTAGATGAAGCCTCGCTTTCTCAGAAACAGGGCGCAAAGCAGGGTCATCGCAGCGGCATAGACTGCTTCAGAGGCCCAGCTCGCCGCTAGCCCGGAACGTAAGACAGCTATCACCACAGTGCAGTAAACCGTATATACCACCAGCGCTCCCATCTCCAGGAAGAAAGCTGCTCGGGTCTCGCCCGTGCCTGCAACCGCCTGAAACAGAATGTGTGAAGGTATGGTCAGCAGGTAAGAAACGCTGAGCACCCAAAGCCCTGGAATCGAGGCCTGAATGATGTCCTGCATATCGGTATACAGTCCCAGGATAAGTTTCGGGCAAAGACAGAAAAACACCAGCACGGGAATCAGCACTATGTATGACAGTTTGAGGACTCTTCCGATAAGAGGTCTGACGCTGTCCTTTCTTCCTTGTCCCAGAAGGTTGCTTATCAGCGAGCATCCTGTCGAGGCGAAAGCGGACAGTACCATCCATATCAGTCCCGAAGTGCTTCTGAGGATGTTCGAAGCGGCAATAGCCTTCTGTCCGGTGTGTTCTATGAAAATGAAGAACAGCAGCCAGGTAAAGATAGAAAAGAAGCTCTGTATCATTGTCCAAAGCGATACCTTGAGAATGGAGCCAAGCAGCCCCATATCGAAGCGGCTGGGTGTGTGCAGTCCGTACTCTTTCGATTCTACGCGTACGGAAGAGGCTATGATGAGGTATAGCAGAGACACTCCTTCAGCAAGTGTTGAACCCAGCGCGGCGCCTCTGATGCCCATAGGCTCGAGACCCAGTTTTCCGAATATAAGAGCCCAGTTGAAGGCTATGTTGGAGATAACCATCACAACGGAACTCGTGCTCAGTATTCTGGTGTGTGTGCTCCCTACATAAAAGGCTCTGTAGGCACAGACGCAGAAGGCGAGTATCAATCCGGGAGCCCTCCATCTGAGATAACTGTCTGCCTGTAAGGTGATGTCTTCGGAGCTGAGCATCGCGCCCAGCACCACAGGCGACAGGAACTCTGACAGGATGCATAGCATTGCCGAAAGGGCAAGAAGGAAGTAGAGTGCGTGCCAGAACAGCTTGCCCGCCTTGCGGTAGTCTTTCTCTCCGTTGCTGTGTCCTATCATAATCTGCGCCCCGATGCTGAATCCGAAGCCCAGCATATACAGCACCATATAGTACACGCCGGCGACAGCGCTTGCGCCCAATTCAAGCTCTCCTACCCTTCCGAGGAAGACGGTGTCGGTCATCCCTATCAGCTGCTCCATCACGAGGCTGATAAGAATGGGGTACGATACCTTCCATATTTCTTTGTAACCGTACTGTTCCATATCCGGGCCGCAAAGATAATGCTATTTTACCGTATACTTCTGCAAAATGGTATAGGAATTCCCGGGGTGCACCAAACGCAAATAGTAGTCCCGAAAAAATGGTTATTTCTCCCAAATTCCCGGTATAGGCAGTTTCGTATTTATTATGGAACTTTGCATCAATAAAATCCGGCAATAATGAAATATGTAGTAATCACGGCAATAGCAATGCACTTGCTTGTCAGTTGCAATTTAAACCACAAAGACAGTATGCAAAAGGTACAGGAATGGGATAAGGTTTTCCCGCTTAGCGAAAGCGTAAGTCACCGGAAGGTGGAGTTCAGGAATCAATATGGAATCACCCTCGTGGGCGACTTGTATTCACCCAAGAGCGGAAGCAACGGAATGGCTCTTGCGGTGTGCGGGCCTTTCGGAGCATCAAAGGAGCAGTCTAGCGGACTCTATGCCATGAAGATGGCGGAAAGAGGTTTTGTCACTTGCGCATTCGACCCATCTTTCACGGGTGAGAGCGGAGGTGAACCTCGAAGGACAGCTTCACCTGACATCAATACTGAGGATTTCCTGGCGGCTGTGGATTTTCTCAGTACTCTTGATGAGGTGGATGAAGACAAGATTGGCATAATAGGAATATGTGGCTGGGGCGGCATCGCTCTGAATGCTGCGGCTATTGACCCACGCATCAAAGCAACGGTGGCGAGCACCATGTACGATATGTGCAGGGTGAACGGCAACGGTTACTTCGATGAAAGCGACAGCGAGGAGGCACGTTTTGCCGCACGCAAGGCTATGGCTGCCGAGCGCACCAAGGCTGTGCGTACGGGCAAGTTGACGCAAGGAGGTGGAGTGGTAGATCCGCTGCCTGCCGATGCCCCGCAGTTTGTCAAGGACTATTATGACTACTACAAGACGGGGCGTGGATACCATCCCCGTTCTGGCAACAGCAACGACGGCTGGCACACCTTCGGTTGTCAGGCATATTCCAATGCGCGCTTCCTCCATTATATCAACGAGATACGTTCAGCGGTGCTCATCATGCACGGAGAGAAAGCCCATTCCCGTTACTTCGGCGAGGCTGCTTACAAGTATATGGTAGAGGGTAAGGCCACTGGATATGATGCAGTCCGCAAGCCTAATCCAGTGCCTGGGAACAAGGAACTTCTCATCATCCCCGATGCCAGCCATTGCGACCTCTACGACGGAGGCTATACCGAGCTGGAAGGCAAGGGTCAGGCGAAACAGATGATTCCTTGGGATAAGCTGGATCAATTCTTTAAGACGAATCTTAAAAAAATCTAGAAGGAAATAGTTATCTTGCAAAGAGATCCGACCTTTGAGCCTGGTTGCCGCAACAACTGGCACATCCATCACGCTACCAAGGGCGGAGGACAGATGCATATCGGTGTGGCTGGAACCCGTGTCGGATGAAGACTATGCGAAGGTCAATGCTTCCGACAATCCGGATTAATGAAAAAGACAGTCTGCTGAACACAAAAGAATATGGAAGAGGTTTATATCAACTCCATACAAGACTTTAACGATTATCAGGGGATGGAGACGCTTCATCCCCTGGTAAGCGTAGTGCATGTGGAGAACACGGAGCACATCAAGGAGTGTGTGATGCATTACGGCGTGTATGCCATCTATCTCAAGGAAAACAAGGGGTGCAAGCTATCTTACGGCCGCACGCCCTACGACTTCGACGAGATGACCGTGACCAGCTTTGCCCCGGGGCAGGTGGTGAAGGTGGAACCTAATCCCGATGTGCCTTTTGCCAAGTTCACAGCCCTCGTGTTTCACCCAGACCTTCTCAACCGCACTGCATTGGGAAGACAGATAAGCCGTTACGAATTCTTCAGTTACACCAGCACAGAAGCCCTGCATCTTTCAGCACAGGAAGTGGAGGTGTTCCGTGGAGTTCTCACCATGATAGAGCAGGAACTGCACCGTGCCATCGACAAATACACCCGGGAACTGATAGTATCCAACATCGAGCTTCTTCTCAATTATTGCCTGCGCTTCTACGACCGCCAGTTCATAACCCGTGAAGAAATCAATCACAGCGTGGTAAAGCAGTTCCTTCATCTGCTGGATGATTATCTCAACACTCAGGCTGAGCAAGAAGGATTGCCGACAGTCGCATACTTCGCCGACAAGTGTTGCCTTTCCACCGGATATTTCGGCACCTTGGTAAAAACCGAAACGGGACGCACTGCCAAAGACCTGATCAACGAGCGGATTCTTTCCAAGTCCAAGGAACTTCTTCAATCAGAAATGCTTTCTGTAACCCAGGTCAGTTCCCTTCTCGGCTTCGATTATCCCCAGCATTTCATCCGATTCTTCAAGTCGCACACCGGCAAGACCCCGGCGCAATGGCGAGTAAACTGAACTCCTCCCGTCAATGGCGGCAATTCTCGAGGAAATACAGACCCATCGATAGCGCTCTAGGCTCTTCCTGATGTCACACATCAGGAGCTGAAAGTGCGTGGAAGGCCGTTTTTCTTCCTGATGTGACACATCGGTAAAACCGGAGGCGGCGAAACGGGGTCGAAAAGTGCCACACAGACTTCACGGAGGGGCCGGAATAGCGTTGTTCCAAATCGTTTTGGGATTGATATGCCCTGTAAGGCTGTCTGGAGGGGGTAAATCCCAAAACGAGGCAAAAAGTCGTCGTTTTGGGATGGACCTGCCTTCCAGAGCCTTCTACGAGGGGGTGAATCCCAGAACGATTTGGAACAACTGTCATGAGTGCACAAAAAGGCAAATACAGGGGTTGAAATAGCAGACACACTCGATGAAACACTACCCTCTACAGATTTCGAATCATATGCCAAAGCATCTTATAAAACAGGATCCCTTTGACTTGTCTGCTGAAAACGGACAAAAAACTGATTATCTTTGCATATCTCTATGAAACAGATAAACGTAGTAGCAGCAGTCATTATACGCGACGGGAAAGTATTTGCCACCCAACGCGGATACGGAGAGTTTAAAGATTGGTGGGAGTTTCCCGGTGGGAAACTTGGCCCGGGAGAGACGCCGGAGGATGCTCTGGTGCGCGAGATTCGGGAGGAGTTGGCCACGGAGATAAGTGTGGACCGGTATGTGACCTCCGTGGAGTGGGACTACCCTACCTTTCACCTCAGTATGCGCTGCTATCAGTGTAGCGTAATCTCGGGATCTTTGACATTGTTAGAACACGAGGCAGCTGCATGGCTTGACCGGGAGCATCTGCACAGCGTGAAGTGGCTGCCTGCGGACGATGTGATCCTGAATGAGATAGATAGATTGCTGTTTCACGGATGATCATTGAAAGTATCATTCAGCCAGTTCATTATTGTCTTGGCGTATAGTCATTGAACTGTCCGGCCAGTGATAACAGCAAAGCATTGTCCCTCTCGTATATGATTTCTGCTGCAGTATGACCATGTACAGAATAGTGCATCTTGTTCTGCACGGTGGCAAAGAACTGTTTTGTTGCCTCGGCACGTGGGTCATAGTCAATGCTTAAAGCATAAATTTCGAGAACTTTCCTATAGAAGACTTTCTCAGATGAACGTATATCGCGTATTCGGGAAAGAAGTTCATCAAAATAGTTTCCTCCGCCGGCATTCTTCAGCAATGCGTCATTCATTGCAAAACCTTTGATAAGGTATTCGCGAAGCACTGATGTTGCCCACATTCGGAACTGTACACCTCTGATGGAATTGACGCGATAACCGACACTGATAATCATGTCATGGTTAAAGTATTGTACATTATACACTTTATTATGAGGGTGACCACAAAGTCCTAGTGACTTTAAGGTCATCCTCTTTTTTCTGACATCAGTGTTTTCCTTACCAATCACGTCAGCCATTCCAGGCTGGTTTGCTGCCTTGTTTCACTGCTGGAGAGTCTTGTTCCAAATCGTTTTGGGATTGATGTGCCCTGGAAGGCCTTCCAGAGGGGGTGAATCCCAAAACAGGGCAAAAAGTCGTCGTTTTGGGATGGACCTGCCTTCCAGGGCCTTCTACGAGGGGGTAAATCCCAAAACGATTTGGAACAACTGCCATCAACTGTGCTTCAACCGCCATCGACGACGCCATCGGGGTGTTCACCAGCCTAAGAGTGCCCTGTGCCAACCCTCAGAGTGCCTTGTACTACCTGCCGGAGTGCTTAGTGCTACTATCGGAAGCCTTGTGCCAAAACGTTTGGTGAGCAATGCGCCTTACAGGGCTGTCAGGAAGGGGTGGTTTCACCAAACGCGGCAAAATTGGCGAGTTTGGTGACGAATGTGCCTTCTACGCACTTCTGGGAGGGGTGCTTTCACCAAACGATTTGGAATAACGCTAGTCTGCAAATAGTATTATAATGCCTCCGAGCGGATGCGTAGCAATGCGGCAAGCTGCTGCCGCTGCGGAGCTCCGCTCATAAAATAAAGAAGAGGCCGACCCTTTTTAGTCGACCTCACTGTTTTCCGGCGCGGGATTGTAGTCCTTCGGTATCGATGGTAATCACCAGCAGGTACTCTTTACGAACCTTGAGCAACATCTTTTTTCCGCCTGCTGCGGATAATCAGGAATGCGCCGAGCACCAGGAATGTCACGAGGATGCTGACCATTTCTGGCACGTGCCCGAGTGGATCCACCCAGAACTCGGTGAAAAGTCCGTTCCGGGCGAATACCTCGATGGTTGTCCAGAAGATGATGACAGTCGAAATGGCCATCCGGATATTAGGACCCCAGGCCCCGAGTTTCAGTTCGTACTTGAACATGAATATGGAGCCAACCAGACAACCGATAGCGATGGCAATGGTGACGGGGTGGCTTTCTCCCAAGAAGACCGGGTCATAGACAAACATCAGCAGCAGGTACATGGTCCACATCATGATGTTCAGTTCCATGAAGGTGGTAATGGCAGTATGATGGCTCATGTTGCGGGGGACGATGGCGTCGCGATGTTTTCCGAAGAAGACCTTCTGCAGCCAGTTGAGCGCATGGCAGCCTGTCTTTGAACCGAAAAGATACAAGACAATGAACATCACCCAGAAGCCGAACGACGCAGGCATGATCAGGTATTCCGGTCTGGAGCCCCGCATGGCCTTCAGTTCCGCCGCAGGTATGTCGTTGACATTGACACCGTTGATCAGCATTTCATGGTTGACACCGATACCGTTAACGTATTCTGTCGTAGTCTGGACAATGCCGGTTCCGACCAGGTCGTAATGGACGCCGAACCGGGCAGCGAAATATCCATACATAAACTCGACCCAGCCCGTCCAGAAGAGAAGCCCGCCAAAGAGTCCCATAAGCGTCTGCTTTGTATCGCCTTTTACAAATACGCCCCAGATGGCAATGGCCAGTCCGACGGCACCCATGATGAATGCGCTGACATTGACAGCATGGTGCGACATGGTATCTTCCATCACGCGCATCAGGGCGTGACTCATGGGCATGGTGAGCAGGACGAGGAAGAATGATGCAACCGTCTTGCTCCAATAGTGTTTCTTTTGAGTATTCATATCAGTTGGCATTAGAATAACGTTTCGTAAGGAGCATAAGCATCTCTGCCTTCCTTCTCTGCAGGTAATCGTCGACATCCTGTTCACTATATCCCGCGACATTTGTCAAGAATGGGATGTGAAGGAACGGGGTGTAGGCCAGCGTCAGGACATTTTCGAAGAGTCCCGTCACGTTTCTGTCCTCGATCGAATCCTTCAAGCGCCCGGCATGTCCATCGAGGATGCCCTTGGCCGACGCCAACATGGATTCCCTGTATCTGGCCAGGTATTCCGGATGGCTCCTGGATGCGTCCAGCAGCAGAAACGGGAAAGACCGGTCTTCATTGAAAAGGCCGAACAGAGCCGCCGCCGTCCGGGTAACAGTTTCTTCCATTCCGCCATGACCGCGCATGATGTCCCGGAGAACGACAATTGCTTTTTCCACGTGACTGTCAAGAACGCGCAGGAACAACTGCTCCTTGGTGCGGAAGTAGTAATTGACCATGGCATGGGTGACGCCCACGCTTTTTGCAATCCTGGATGTGGACGTGGCATCAAAGCCGGAGCGGTAGAATTCTTCCTCGGCTGCCGCAAGTATCTTATCTTCAATAGTCATATTAACAAACTTGTTTAACAATGCTGTTAATTGCAAAGGTAGACAAAATAATCAAAATAACAAATTCCCTGTTTATCAAAATGAATAGGCCCCCTGCAGTCCGTTTAGGTTACAGGGGTCTTGCTATGATGTAAGAACGTCCAGCGAACGCGGTTGACTCTCTGCCTTTATCTTGCTTCGGCATAATTTATGTAGATTCATTACTTTACTATGGAACAGAAACATATAGTTGACATTCACATTCCGAGCTATCTGGTCGACAAAAACCAGAAACTCAGGCCTTCCTGTTTTCTTTCACTCGCACAGGAAATGGCAATGGAAGCAGCCGACGTGCTGCATTTCGGTTTTGACGACCTGGCACAGCATAATCTCGCCTGGGTGGTATCCAGGACCCATCTCGAATTCATAGACAATCCGCAATGGAGGAACGACCTGCAATTCGCCACCTGGCACAAAGGCATCGACGGCCTGTTCTTCCTCAGGGACTATCTCCTGACAGACAAAGAAGGCGCCGTCAAAATCAAAGGAACATCTTCCTGGCTGGTAATAGACACCCAAAGCCGCAGGCTTTTCCGCACTGACAGACTCTCGGAGTACTTCGACGTATCAGCCCAGTGCACCGAGAATGCAGTTGAGCCGCCAGCTCCGAAAATAGTCATCCCAAAGGATGCGGAGCGCGTCCTTGCGGGCAAGCGCACTGTCAAATACTCCGACGTGGACTTCATCGGCCACGCCAACAACACGGCCTATGTACTATGGTCCATGGACCTGCTTCCCGACGAACTTGTCTATGAGGGCAGGCTCAAGACCCTTGACATCAACTTCAATCTCGAAACCCGCGCCGGAGAGGAAATCGAACTCTGGCTCTCGGAAGAGAAAACCCCCGATGAGCAAATCTACTACATCGAGGGCAAGGTGGACGGCCGCTCGCATTTCACGGCGCGCCTGGGATTCTGAGATTAGCAATGGTCCTGTTCAAACTGGGCCATTCTTTTTTCCAGTTCGGGATACAGTTCCTCGCGCATACGGCTGGTGCAGGCCCGGACTCCTCCCTGCCCGCTTCCTGTAGTGGCAAGCGAAATGCAGCTTACCCCATAGTAAACCAACTCGACAGCCAGCTCGGCTCCGGACATACCCTTGTAGCCAAGGGAGAAGAAAAAGCCGTCCCCAACCTTCTCGTCCACATCGCGGTCATATACCACATTGAAGCCGTGGCGGCAGAATATTTCTTTCATCCTGCGGGCCCGGCGCTCGTAGTCACGAGTATCCTCTATGAAATCGATTACTCCCTCGCAGCTGAGGTTCAGCATCTGCGCATAGGCGTACTGCGTGGAAGAAGTGCAGCCGCTGGTCATCATATAGAGTATGCTTGCGGTCAGCGTGCTTCCGAAAACGCCGGCATCGCCGTAACGCTGCGCAAGGGCGGGGTAATATTTGCCGTAAAGGGCATCGCTGATGCAGCAAAGGGCGATGCGCTGGCCCGCGTAGCTGAATATCTTGGACGCGGAGAGCATAAGGATATAATTGTCCGTGTAGCGCGCAACCGTCGGAATATAAGGCGCCTGATAAGGCTTGCCCAGCTTGTGGCGGTAGTCCATACAGAAATACGCAAGGTCCTCGAGCACAACTGCATCGTAGCGGCTTGCAAGTTCGCCTATGACGCGCAGTTCCTCCTCGGTAAGGCAAATCCACGCCGGGTTGTTGGGGTTGGAATAGATAACCGCCGCAATATCTCCCGCAGCAAGCTCTTCTTCAAGACGGGCTCGAAGAGGCTCCGCTCCTCGGTAGGAGTAGATGTCGAAGGAACGCCAGCCAATGCCAAGCACCGCAAGCTGGGACTTCTGAATCGGAAAGCCCGGGTCTATAAACAGGACTTTGTCCTTGCCCGGAATGCGCTGGGTGCAGGCAGCAAAGGCCCCGAAGGAAGCCTGCACGGAACCGGTAGTCGGAATGCATCCGGAAGGAGCTATATCTATATCAATGAACGCCTTAACGAAACGCGAGGCAGCCTCCTTGAGTTCGGGCACGCCTCCTGCCGGAGGATATTGGCTTCCCACTCCCCTGTCGAGGGCGCGCTTCTCGGCCTCGATGCCGTAGCGGTTCGGTGCGAAGGCAGGAGAGCCCTGGTCCATACGGATAAACGGGATGCCGGTGCGTTTCTCCAGCCCCTCTGCCACAAGCAGGGTCTCACCTATTGTCGCCCTTGAAAGGTCTGCAACATGGTTTTCGGTGCAGACTTCATCTACAAGTTCTTTCTCGAAAAGTCTCATAGCAAATCGAAATTATCAGCATCAGCAAGAGCCGGGAAACGCTGCCGGTACTCACCGACAAGTTCAAGCTCCGCAAAAGAAGTCACGCCGCACTGCTGCCCGTCAGGACAGCTGCTGAGCACTTCTCCCAAAGGGTTCAGCAGCACCGAGCCTCCGTTATACGATGCGTTGGGGTCATCTCCCACACGGTTAACGCCCGCCACAAAACACTGGTTCTCAATCGCGCGGGCCTTAAGGAGGGTATCCCAGGCATAGCGGCGCGACGAGGGCCAGCTGGCCCCAAGCAGAATCATATCGTAATCCGAGCGGTTGCGCAGCCACACCGGGAAACGCAGGTCGTAGCAGGTCGCAAGCAGAAACCTGACCCCTTTCCACTGCGTAATCACGCGCCTGGAACCCGGAGTGTAGTCCGCGGCCTCACTGCCGAAAAGATGCCTTTTGTCATAGCAGTCCCAGCTTCCGTCCGGGCGCACGAAATACATTCGGTTGAAATATTTCCCGTCCTCCACTACCGACACACTGCCTGCAACGGCAGCACCCAGATACTTGGAGCGGCTGAGCATCCACTGGAAAGCGGGTCCGCAGGCAGGCTCGGCAGCCTGCGCAGCAGAAGTGACAAAGCCCGTGCTGAACATCTCGGGAAGCAGATAAAGGTCTGCGTGGGGAGTCTGGGCTATCAGAGCATCAAGCCTTGAAAGATTCTCCTTGGGATTCTCCCAGCATATATCGTATTGAAGCAGTGCTATTAACATTTTTGTCAAAAAAAATATTTGAACAAACCTCGCTAAGTTAGGAATTTGTTTTCGCAATCCCAATTATTGTTCGTATTTTTGAAGTCTGTTGGATTACAAATGAAAGTACTGAAATTCGGAGGCACCTCGGTAGGATGTGCCGCATCCCTGGCCAATGTCAAGGAAATTGTCAACTCCTGCGAGGAGTCTGTAGTAGTAGTGGTTTCCGCCCTCGGCGGGATTACCGATGCACTTTTGAAGACAGCTTCACAGGCGGAAGCGTCGGATGAGCTATGGAAGGATAGCTTCGAAGCCATCAGGGAAAGGCATATCAAGCTTATGAACGAGCTTATGCCGGGAGGCTGCTGCGTGCAGCCCGAGCTGGAGGCTATGCTCCAGAGGCTTCACGACCTCTATCTGGGAGTATATCTTATCGGCGCGCTGGCACCGAAAACTACGGCTGAAATAGTAAGTTACGGGGAAAGGATGTCCTCGCTGCTCATTTCCGAATACATAGGAATTCCGATGCGCAACTCTCCGGATTTCATCCGCACCATCCAAAGAGGCGGGCGCAACACCCTCGATTCTGCGCATAGCGAAGAACTCATCAGACAGGCCTTCAGCGACCTGGCGCCGCAGGGAGCGAAGATTCTGGTTCAGGGCTTTATCTCCCGGGACAGCGCAAGCGGGGAAATCAGCAACCTCGGGCGCGGAGGGTCCGACTACACCGCCGCCATCATAGCGGCAGCACTTGGAGCTGACCAGCTTCAGATTTGGACGGATGTGGACGGTTTTATGACCGCAGACCCGCGCATCATCAGCAGTTCCTATGTCATCGACCATCTGAGCTATGACGAGGCTATGGAGCTCTGCAACTTCGGAGCCAAGGTCATTTACCCTCCTACCCTGTACCCGGCCTGCACCCGGAACATCCCTATTCTTATCAAGAATACCTTCAATCCTTCCGCTCCCGGCACCATTATCTCAGCTGACTGTCCTGCGAGCAGCAAGGGCATACGGGGAATATCTTCCATTGACAATACCTGCCTGCTGACGCTTTCGGGCGTTTCTATGGTAGATATAGTAGGAGTTGACAGACGCATCTTCACCGCCCTTGCCAAAGACAATATATCCGTGTTCTTCATCAGCCAGGGCTCTTCCGAAACGGGCATTTCCTTCGGGCTGAAACATGAAGATGCCGACAGGGCGAAAAAGCTCATCGACGAAGAATTCTGCCACGAAATCAGCGAGGGTGCCATCCTGCCCGTACGCGTTGACAAGGAACTCGCGACCGTAGCTGTTGTAGGCGAATCTATGGCCCATAATCCGGGTGTTGCGGGAAAACTCTTCTCCATACTCGGGCGCAACGGCATCAGCGTACTGGCCATCGCCCAGGGCTCGCCGGAAATCAACATATCCTTCGTGATTGAAAGAAAGCATCTGCGCAAAGCCCTGAATGTCATTCACGACGGTTTCCTGCTTTCCGAATATCAGGAACTCAACCTCTTCATCTGCGGAATAGGCACTGTGGGAGGACAGCTCATAGACCAGATTGCCGCCCAAAGGGAGAAACTGATGGGCAGCCGCAATCTCAAACTCAACATTGTAGGCATAGCACGCAGCAGCAAGGCTCTGTTTGCCCGCGAGGGCATTGACCTTTCCGACTATAGGCAGAGACTTGAGCAGGAAGGCACCCCTATCGACCCGGACAAGCTCAAGGAAGGGGTAATCTCGATGAACATCTTCAACTCCGTCTTCGTAGATTGTACAGCAAGTGCCTCGATAGCAGCACTTTACAAAGACTTCTTCGAGCACGGAGTCTCAGTTGTGACGGCCAACAAGATTGCCGCATCTTCGGACTATGACAACTACCTCGACCTCAAGAAGACGGCTCGCGAGCGCGGAGTGAAGTTCCTGTTCGAGACCAATGTGGGTGCGGGGCTTCCGATTATCAATACCATCAACGACCTCGTGAACTCCGGAGATACCATTCAGAAAATCGAGGCCGTGGTCAGCGGTACCCTCAATTTCATCTTCAACACCCTCTCTGAGGACATTCCGTTCAGCAAGACGGTTAGGCTTGCCCAGGAGTCCGGCTTCTCGGAGCCTGACCCACGCATCGACCTTTCCGGAAGGGATGTCATCCGCAAGCTGGTGATTCTCTGCCGCGAAGCAGGCTATAAGGTCAACCAGGAGGATGTCAAGGCCAATCTCTTCATCCCTCAGGACTTCTTCGACTGCACAATGGAAGAGTTCTGGCAGAAACTCCCGTCCCTGGATGCGCAGTTCGAGCAGAAGCGCAAAGAACTCGCAGCCCAGAAGAAGAGATGGAGGTTCGTGGCAAGTATGGAAAACGGGCAGTTCAGCGTAGGACTCAGGGAAATCAGCGAGTTCCACTCCTTCTATGTCCTGGACGGCTCCAACAACATAGTACTTTTGACAACGGAACGCTACCACCAGCATCCTATGCTCATACAGGGCTACGGAGCGGGAGCAAGCGTAACTGCAGCCGGTGTATTTGCCGACATAATGAGAATAGCTAACATTTAAAGAAAAATATATGACTGTAGCAATCGTTGGCGCAAGTGGCGCCGTAGGTCAGGAACTGCTTAAAGTGCTTGAACAGAGGAACTTCCCTGTTGATGAGCTACTTCTGTTCGGCTCGCAGCGAAGCGCGGGCTCCGTTTATAACTTCCGCGGGAAGCCGCACACGGTGCGCCTTCTGCAGCACAATGACGACTTCAAGGGCGTGGACTATGCCTTCGTTTCTGCAGGTGCAGGCACCTCAAAGGAATTTGCCGAGACCATCACCAAGTACGGAGCCGTGATGATTGACAATTCCAGCGCCTTCCGTATGGATGAAGATGTGCCTCTCGTAGTGCCTGAATGCAATGCCGAGGATGCTCTGGTCCGCCCTAGAGGCATTATCGCCAACCCGAACTGCACCACAATTATGATGGTGGTTGCACTCCAGCCTATTGAGAAACTCTCCCACATCGAGCGCATCCACGTCGCAAGCTACCAGTCAGCTTCCGGTGCCGGTGCCCAGGCAATGGCCGAGCTCCAGCAGCAGTACAGGGAAATCGTGGAAGGCAAGGAGCCTACAGTAAGCAAATTCGCATATCAGCTCGCATACAATGTAATTCCTCAAATCGATGTATTTACCGACAACGGTTACACCAAGGAGGAAATGAAGATGTTCAACGAGACCCGCAAGATTATGCACACCGATGCACGCTGCTCGGCTATGTGCGTCAGAATCTCATCTCTGCGCTCCCACAGCGAAGCCGTATGGGTCGAGACAGCCGAGCCTCTGAGCGTGGAGCAGGTGCAGGCCGCCCTCGCAGCAGCCCCTGGAGTCACCCTTCAGGACGACCCTGCCACAAAGACCTATCCTATGCCTCTGTACACCGGCGGCAAGGATGATGTCTATGTAGGACGCGTGCGCAAAGACCTTGCGAACGAGAACGGGATTACCTTCTGGCTTTCATCCGACCAGATACGCAAGGGCGCGGCCCTCAACGCGGTTCAAATCGCGGAATACCTTCTCGAAACAGAGAAATAAAAAAAGGACGCGCCTAAACTGTAGGCGCGTCTTTGGTATAGAGGAAACGGCGGATTTTCAGAGTCGCCGTTTTCTCAAAAGGCTTGGTCATAAGCTCAACGCTCTTGATTTGGGAGGCCGTGTTGACACGGGCATTGACATAGTCTGAAACGGTTTTCTTGAACTTCTCCACCGCTGCCTTGGTCTGCTCGTCAGTCTTTGCTTCAGCAAGGTCGAAGAGGGAGTCCGCAGCCTTCACCAGGGCAACCAGCTTGTTGCCGCGGGTCACTACGATAATATCCTCTATCTGAGGTATTTCCTTCGCTACCATCTCTATTTCCTCAGGATAGATATTCTCTCCTGAAGCCCCGACTATCATATTGCCCCTCCTTCCCTTGATGCCGTAGCGGCCCTTCTCGTCAACGCTTGCGAGGTCTCCTGTACGGAACCATCCGTCAGGGGTGAAGGCGTCGGCTGTACGCTCCGCATCCTTGTAGTAGCCCGGGAACACATTCTCTCCCCTTGCGACTATCTCACCCTCGCCGGTAGCAGGGTTGATATTGTCCAGGCGCAGTTCCATACCATAGACAGGCACACCGATCTGGCCCGGCACCGTGTTCCTGTAGCTGCACAACGAGAGCAGAGGCGCGCATTCGGTAAGGCCGTAGCCTATATGGTAAGGGAAACGGGCCTTCTGCAGGAAGCGCTCTACATCCACATCCAGCTTGGCTCCTCCGATTCCGAAGAAGCGCAGGCGGCCTCCGAAGGTCTTGACCATACGCTTGCCCACAATGCGGCAGAGCGTGCGGTTCATATGCAGGTCCATCCAGTGCAGGAACTTGGACCTCTTGAGCATAGGGACTATATTGCCCCTGTACACCTTCTCAATGATGAGAGGCACTGAAAGCATAGCGGTAGGACGCACCTCGCTCATCACCTGCATCAGGAAGCTCGGGGTTGGCGGCTTCGGGATATAGCACACGCTGGCGCCAGTGCTGAAAGGATAAAGCATTCCGAGGGCAAGTTCGTAGGCGTGGGCAAGAGGCAGGATGGAGAGCATCACATCATTGGTGTCGATCGGGAAATAATGAATGCCCGCGCGGATGTTGCCCATAAAGTTGCGGTGCAGCAGCATCACGCCCTTTGCGGAGCCTGTAGTTCCGGAGGTATAGATGATTGTAGCCAGCGAATCCGGCAGCGGAGTGCTGACATTGGCGAAAGCAGCTTCGGAACTGTTGTCCCTTACTATCTCCAGAGTCTCCATAGCGAAGACCAGGTTCATTGAGTCGAGCACCTCTTCATCGAGTTTTGCAAGCTGCTTTGCTGAAGCGAAAAGTACCTTTGCTCCCGAATGTTCGAGGACATGTTTAGCCTCGCTGCCCGTAAAATCCGGGAGTACAGGTACAGCTACGCGGCCGAAAGCGGTCGCAGCGAAAAAGGCGACAGACCAGTTCGGATGTCCTGTGGAATAGATTGCTACTCTGTCATCCGCACCTACGCCGTGACGGCTGAGTATGGTGGAAAGACGCTCACAGGCATACTTGAAGGATCCGAAAGTATAACCGGCTTCCGAACCGTAAAGACGGTTCATTGTCCTCGGTGCGTACTGCGAAGTCGAGAAGCGGAACAGTTCCTCGAGAGTACGCAGGCTGTCAATTTGGGCTGTTGTTGCCATATAAATCAGGTTTGGTTTCAGTAATCTCAATTTCAATACGGTGCAAAAGTAAGGCTCAATATCTTCATATTTATGACCTGATTTCCAAAGTTTTGGAATATATTACAGATAATCAGCCCGATTTTAACCGTTTTAGGAAAAATTATTTGATATTTGTACAAAACCTGCTTGATGAGAAGAATTTTAAGACGTGACTATTTCCAGATGGACATTCCTGACAACAGGCGTATAGGCAATGATATGCTCCTGCTGGATGCCCGGAGCTATTGGGTTGAATCGGATGAACCGTTCATCGCCAACGCAACCAGCGCTATTATCGTGACCCACGGAAGCGTTGATGTTTCCATCAATATGAAAGACTACCACGTAGTCGGACCTTCGATGATTATTTTCTTCGAAGGAATGGTGGTGCGCCAGGGAACTATTGCCCCGGGCACGAGGATGGATGTGTTTATGATAAGCAAACAACTGACAGACAATATCCTGACCGAGTCCAATATGTACGGGCAGTTGCGCGCACAGATAATGAGGGACCCGATATTTCCTCTGACCGGACAGCAGAAGGTCACGGTTTATTTCAACCAGCTTCTGCTGAAAATCATAGAAATGAAGGACTCCCCTTACAGGCTGGAAGCTGCAACCCATATGACCCTGACCCTCTTCTACGGCTTCGCGCTCAACCATCCGGCAAGGCTATGCCCTAAAGTTCAGAACAGAAGCGAGAGCATCACGGACCGCTATTTCGAGCTGGTCAAGCAGCACTACAGGTCGCACAGGGATGTAGCCTACTATGCAGACATTCTGTGCATCACATCCAAATACCTTTCCCAGTCTGTCAGGGAGGCTACCGGCAAGCCTGCGCTTCAGCTTATAGACGAGTTCGTGATATCAGAAAGCAAGGCACTGCTGCGTTCCACCGACAATTCAATCGAACAGATTGCCGAAGCGATGGGATTCCATAGCCAGTCCCTTTTCGGGAAATACTTCAAAAGGGTCACCGGCATTTCCCCGCGCGAATACCGCAAGGAAGCCCACTGATTATTTTGAAAAGAGTATGCAGGTTCCGGCAGTCAGGGTCTGATTGTCGGGATTTGCATTTCTGTAATACCAGGTAGTGTATTTGTCGCAGTTGCTTCCCGCACTGTAATGATCCATCTCCGTACCGAAGAATGGGGCGGAAACATCCCTGAAAAGCCAGTAATAAAAACCCTCGTACCCGGTGTTCAGATACTTCATCTGGTCCTGAAACAGTTTCGGCAGCACACATTTGTACAGTGCCTGAGGAGCTGTAGTCCTTATTGTCCCGTTTATATAACAGTCTGCCGGATGATATCTGTGCTTGTAAGTAGAAGAGTGTCCGAACTCTGATTCCGAATCGGTTTCGCTCATTGTATAAATCCTTTCATTGATGAAATCCAGTACCGGCACCACCCGTACGGAGTTTCCGCTACTGCCAAGTGTTGCCGTATAGGTCGCAATCAGTCCCGGGTTCCTGCTGTAATTCGAGGAAGTGAATTTGTCGCTGCCGTAGCAACCGGAAATCAGGGATGTATTGCTCCCGGTCGGATTGTAAACATAGGACAAAGTGTTGTTGCCGGGATTGGACAGGGATGAAGAATATTCCCCATATCCCTTCCAATAATAAGCTATTTTAATAAACAAGTTGTCTCCCCAACCATTCGGAAAGGTGCGCAGGGCTGCCAGCTGACTGTGAGTCATTTCCACCACGGATTCGCATCCTCCGTGCAGAGCCATAGAGAGGTATTGGGTAGAACCGGCATTCGGGCCGCTGGTGCAGTTGCTTTGCGAATAGGAGAAGGTTGCCGGAGTTGCCAGTGATGTTTTGATAATCTCAGGAGAATAAATGGTTGCGGGTCCCGACTTCGCAACCGACGGGCATCCGGCGATGGCATCAACCCCCGAAGTTGCGCATATCAGGTCGCCCTTGCTGAAAATGACAAGCCCGCCGTGCATACCGTAGGAACCCGTATTGGTCTGTCCCGTCGTAGTGCTGAGAACGGAAGTGTTTATGGCGTAGGTGCTTGTTCTTCCTTTCAGGGCAACATCGAAGACTGTATATGTCCTCGAATAAGCATCCGAAGAGGAACAGTTGTCCCTGTTGAATAGAGCATAGGCATTGTAATAGTCAAACAGTTTGGAAGAAAGCGGATATGTGCCGTCTTGAGCTACTGAGCCGGCAGGCTCGGTATAGCCGAAGGACTGGTTCTCGAAATTCACGCAATCCAGACGGTAGGCTTTGTAGGTATTGCCTCCATTGGTATATGAATAGCTCTGCGCACTGTCTTCCGTAATGCCGTCGTAGCTGTATGAGCCGGGTCCGAACCAGGTGAAATCATAATAGGACAAATCCAGAGGCAGTTTGGAAGGGTTCGACAGCACAAGTTCCCGGGTGGACGCCTTGTAGTTGAGCTTTATCGGGAAGTGCACAAGATGGATAGGAAGTTCAGCGCTTACTCCGGAACCTTCCAGTGTCATTTTCAAATGGTCAGTTCCACCAGCGCACAGTTCGCAGAGTTTGTATCCGAATGTAAGCGGGCTTCCCGAATATTGCAGTTGGAGCTGCATTTGTGCGTAGTAAGATGATTTCTTTCCCTGCTTGGTCATACTCACGCTTACCGCGGAGCCGATTTCATCGTAGGAGACGATATCAGAATGAAGAGAGCTGTCCAAATCAACCAGACTGTTGTCATACCATTGTCCTCCCAAAGAATTTCCCTGTTCATCCGTCAAATAGACATTGGTCACATTGTTCATTGCGTTTATCATCAGCGACATGCCCGGCTTGGCTGCAGGCTTCGGACTTATGCTGTCCGAAATCACGACGCGTGGCATTGCCACGACTACTCCCGAGTTCAGCTTCTGCACTTTCCTCCCCCGCTGCGGGTCATAGAGCCATATTTCGCGAGGCTCATCACTTATCCCGACGCAGCGCACATCGCTCATCCATACCCCATCCTGCTGATAAAGAGTGCCGAGTTCCAGTTCGCTGCAAAGCGAGCCGTCTTCTGCGCACAGCAGCAGCTGGGCCCCGTCGGCACTTCCGGCGAAATATGCATCCAGAGCGTCATCCAGCTCAACGGCATATTGGAAGCATTCTCCCAGATAAAGGGAAGAGAGCGAACTCTGCCTGCCTGCATAAATATAACCCGAGCCGTGCCCCTCCGCAACAACGCTGGCATCAGAGCTGATTTTCCAGGAAACCGCATCCAGGTCAGTGGACATCACAAGCGTGATATGGTAATCGGTGTTGCGTTTCACATCGAAATTGGAGCAGTTGTCGCTTCCCAGATAAAACCGGTATGTCACATCTCCGTTGAAAATGCTTGAGACCCCGTCGAAATGCCCCTGCACCTCAACATAGGTACAGAGTCCGCTTACAGCGCTTATCTTCTCCGGCACTTTGGACCAAGGGTCATCGTTGTCGGGAAGCAGAGTGCCCTGCATATTCTCCAAAGTATAGAATACCACTTCTTCACCCTCGTCGAGCAAGGCAAGGTCCGCCTCCGAAGCAGAATCTCCAGCCCTTACCTGAGATGCTTTGTTGGACTCCGAAAAAGGGCAGGTGGAGACAGGAATCTGACAGAGTTTGACGGAAGTGATACTTACTGCGCCGAGAGCACTGTCATCCACACTGAAACTGACTTTGGAGGCTACTCTTCTGAGAGAAAGATAGACATATACATTGGACCCCACAGGTGTGCAGCTGGCGCTTCCGCTCATTACCATATTCCCGTAAATCTGGAAATCAGGCCAGTCTATGCTCCAGGCGAGCAGTTCCGACTCATCGGCAAAGAACAGTTCTTCACCCCAGTTGGCCACCGCCCTTACCGAATAATCCACGGCAGACTTCAGTTCCATTGTAATACTCCCGGGATTGCTGTCCTCGAAGCGGCTCGCCACCAATACTCCCTGCCCGTCAAAAACAAACAGGTTCAAGTCCCCGATCAGGTTTTCGTCAGGAGCATACTGCGACTTGGTAGTTCCTTCGACACCTGACTTGACAGTAAGTATTACGGTGGATTCACCCTCCAATTCCGGGCTCAGCTGTATTCCTATGCAGGATTGCAGCACCAGCATCAGGGCAGGTATAAAGCATTTTCTTTTCATATCTCAATCGAATAGGCCCAGGACATCTCCCATCCACCTACGATGACGGAAATGCGGGCATTTGCATAATCTATTTCCAATTCTATGTCTTCAAGGCTTTCTGCGGTCCAGTCGTAACCCATTTCAAGTATGCGTCTGCCGAGTTCGAAACTGAAGAGTATGTTTTCGCCCTGAAGGAAATCCAGCATAAGGGAGGCATCATCCTGACGGGGCACCCGAAGCGCGAAACGGGAAGGTGCCGTCTGCTGTGCCCTTGCCTGAAAGGCTCCGTGGGCGGGATTCAGGGTTCGCAGGTCCAAGCCGGCGACATCCCCCCTTATCTGGAGGTCGAACGGGCTTGCAACGCCCTCCGGCAGCAGCTTGATGCCTATGGTACAGAATTGTTTCGCATCGAAGATACTGGCAGTGGCAAGTTCTCCGGTAGCATCCACTCCCCTTCTGGTGCTGGCATAGAGGCTGTCCATCTGGCTGCCCTCCGGAAGCATATAGTTGAAGCCGCGCACCACTCCGTGAAATACTCCCCAAAGGGCATTGACATCCACATAACCCCTTCTGAGACTGATTTCTCCATAATCCGATTCATCCACCTGACGGGGAGTGAATACTGTACGAAACTCCGTGCGCTCCCCTTCGAATACGGATACCATCAGCCTTCCCTGAGGGCAGGCTTCCATCCTTTCGTCAGGGACAAGTTCCAGATAGCAGGGGCATTCGCGCCTGTCTTCCTTGATGGAACAGGAGCACAGCAAGGCCAGGCCGGCAAGCAGCAGTATGATACTTTTGTCTGTCATTCCAGTGTACAGGAAGAATCCACCTCTTCCCAAGGGTTTATCTGAATGGTGATGCAGAGTTCCTTGCGGCTTTCTATCACCAATTCCTTTATTATATATGTAGTATTGCCCTTCAAAGGAGGCAGCTGGGCCCTGTAGCTGTCCTCTCCCATCTCTATGACAAGGGATGTCTTTGCGAGAGGGTCGGGATAGCAGAAAAACTCCGCTCCGCAGCAGGATGAGCTTACAAGGCAAGCTTTCAGAAAAGGACTCAGGGACATATCCGCTCCGGCAACATTGTACCTTACCCTTGAGGTATCCGGCCCTTCAAAGTAAGGACAAGTCCCGGCCACATCAGCAAGATATGCCCTGCTGAATCCTTCGGATGGAGTAAGTTTCTCCAGCACCACTTTTGACATCAACCTGGACAGTTTTAGGGACACGGAGGAGCTTTTCGCAAATGAGCCGCTCCCATGGCCTGACATCACAAGATAGCCGGAAGAATTGTCCTCCATTTTTGAGCATTGCGCGGGGTCTGCTCCTTCGGGCGCATTTGCAAGCACTATCCAGTCCAGGGCAACTCCTTTCGGAAGTTCAAGGCTGGCGGACTTGCCTGCGGTGCGAAGATGCGCTTCAAGTGCACCGGTGAGCGACCTGTAAACAAAGATGTCCAGACTGCGTATTGCAGCATCATCGCTCACAGCCGACTTAGTGGTTCCCGCCCGGAAATCCACAGTAACCACTTCTTCCGCAGTTTCCTCTACGGGAGAACAGGCTGCAAGATGCAGCAGTGCAGCGAGCGAAAGCAGGGTTACTCTTTTCATATCAGCTGAAAGTGGCGTTTATATTATTGGTTCCCCATTCCGTCAGTGAAACGCTGATTGAAATCTCGGAGGCATCACCTCCGGAAGCGGTTCCGCTGATGTTGTTGACTTTGCCGGCTACCAGAGTTACGGTTGCCTTTTTGGTGAAGGTCTGCTTCCAATCACCCATGGTTAAGGTATAAGTTACCGACAATGTATAGTCTCCCGGGACCAGATACAAATCGGAACTGCCGGTTAAAGAAGTGGAACTTAGTGCAGTTACTGAAGTCCAGGTATTTTTGGCTATATTGTAAGTGCCTCCGGTGCCCCCTGTGCTTGATTCAATTTTCCAGGAAACATTGCTCAGAATATAACCGCTTTGAGGATTGAGAGTCAAACCTCCGGTTCTTGCGAACACGTGATTCAAAGTAACTGATGGGCTTGTTGTGTCGGAAGTAACCTTTCCCGCAATCACATCCGTAGTATTGGCCGCGGAAATTGTTGAGCCGGAAGCCGAGAAGGTTATAGCTGCATTGGAAACATAGTAATTGTAGGAAGTTGGCGAAAGGGTCTGATATACTCCTGTAGCAATCTCTCCGCTGCCCACATTACCGCTTGCAGACTCTTTCTTTGAAGTCTCCGCACTTCCGAGAGTTCCCGTTGTCATCGAATAATACAGAGTCGAAGGGACGGATGTAATCGCTGTTGTTTTCGTCTGCACCTGCATGTCGATGGTATCACCGCCCACACAGAGCATTATCTCCTTCGGGTTCTGATTCTCCGGCTCCACGCTCTTGGCGCAGGAGGCCGCAAACCCCAGAATCAGCAAGGGGGCTGCATAAAGTTTAAGCTTTGTCATATTGTTTCTTGTATTGAATATTTGTTCCAGGGATATACTTCAAGGGAAAAGCTCACCTGGGGGTCTGAAGTGACTCTCGGGCCCCAGGGATCCAGATAGCCCGGGCAATGGACGGTGATGTCCACATTGTAGATATTGTTGGGTTCAAGACAGCCGCTAAGACGGTTGAGCACTTCGACAGGGTAATATACATCCAGATCTATCCACACATATTTGTACAGATAGTCCGCTTCGACCACCAGTTTGGTGCACAGGTCCGCCCAGTCAGGGTCTTCGCTTGGCATTGAACGGCTGAAATTCGGCAAGGTGTAGAAGACTGTTCCGCCACCCAGCAGCCCGAGCGCATCGCTTTCGTTATGCTCCCCCTGATATTTGCCCGAATTGAATTTGGAGTACATCCAGTTGTCGTGATAGAACCAGGGATACTGTCCCTGCCCGGCAGCGATATCAGATGTGCCGGCAAAGTACTGCTCCAGGCTCATCTGCGAAACCACATTCTGCAGATATACCGGTCCCTGCACGAAATCGTCATTTTCAAACTCCCCCTTCAAATCCACGACTAGGGAATTCAGGCAGATTTTGCTCACCATCCTTTCCAAAGAGATTTTCACCGTTCCCGACGAGGTAAAAGCCGTCTGAAGTTTGCAGCACATAGGCAGCAGTCCGCTCTGCTGGACCATTTCCAGTCCGTAACTGTTCGAAAGCAGGCTCTGCTCATCCGACCAGCCTGCCGAGAGGCTGTCCGGGTCAATGTTGGCAAAAGCGTACAGTGTAACGCAGGCATACTGCGAAGCATCCACAATCATATCGTATCTTGTTTGCGTCAAATCCATCATTTCTTTGAGAAGATTGCCCTGAGCATCATAAATCAGCACATACCAGTATGCCACGCCATCCTCGTCCACCGTGCCTTCAACTGTCTTGAGCGTGCGCGCGGCATCCAGGACCAGACTTATCTGAACTTCCCCGCTTTTCTCTTCCGGGCGCAGACAGGCCGACAAGGCCAGCACTGCAAGCACCCGGACAAGAATATCAGATGGTGACAACACCCTCCTCATTACCCAGAAGCACGGTCTCCCAGCCCTTGACAGTAATTCCGAAAGGAATCTCGAAGGATTCTATCTTGTCAGTCTCACCATCCTCAATGGTATTGTCCCCATCCGATTGGTTGCCGAGACGGGTGAGGATAAGATTGTTAATCTCATACGATTTGTTGGACTCGACTTTCGGAATCAAAACAGGATAGGTATAGTACTGTCCGTCGATTTTGCATTCCACCACAAGTCTGGTGCAATGTGCACTCCCGCTGTCCTCCAAAGTAGGATTAGGATAGACATAGACACACATATCTTCCTCGTATGAAGCACCCTGAGCAATTGCAGCGCTTGAGGAAGGCTTCCTCATAAGGAAAGGGTCCGCTGCAGCAATGGACGAATCCGCCAGAGTGGAGTTCTTCCAGTCAAACGGTCCGTCAAGGTTTTTGGCATAATTGGTATTGCACACCACATCCGCAGCGTAGATTCTCACAAGTTCGAATTTCTCTGCCCCGAGAGCCGCAAGACCGTCTGAGCTCATCTTTCTGGTAAGCTTGTGCAGCATAAGCCTGGCAGCCAGCCTGTTGACTTCAATGGTGATATTGCTGCTTGAAGACAGGGTAAAGTCACCGGAACCTATCATCACAAAACTGTCGGGAGCATTGTCTGAAAGATTGGAAATCCCGGCAAGGAGCGCATCCTTCTTTACAATGCCGCTCAAATCCGGAGCGTTAACCAGGGCATAAACCGTCCTCAGTCCGGTTGTGGCATTGAGAGTCAGGCTAGTTGCTTCGGCGCTGCCGTAAGCGTCCAGCTCATTGCCGCTGAATACGAAAACCTGAAGGGAATTCACCTTGTTCTCGTCAAAGCTTGCACCCTTGGCCTGAGGAGCTCCGCTGATTGATACATTGAGTACTGCCTTCTCCCCTTTTTCCATAGGCTGGGGAGCATTTTCCTGCTTGCTGCAGGATGCCATCACGGCAAGGCCGGCCGTGAGCACAAATAAGAATTTCTTCATTGTCATATGGTTTCTGAATGCGGGTCCTGGCCTGTTTCCCAATCCTCAACGAGAATGTTGAATTCGACCGTACCCTTGTCTATAGGAATATCAGGACTGTCCGAACCGAACATTGTCAATGTCAGGTCGGAAATGGTATAGGTCCTGTTGCGCTGCAGAACCGGCAGCACTACCGGATAATAGCATATCTCCCCTCCTATGCCGGCCTCGACAACCAGCTTGGTATGCCTTTCGGACCATAGGCCTCCGTTGGCATTGCTCTGAGTAGGATTGGGATAGGGATAGAATACGCAGCCGAGCTCACAACTTCCACCCGAGGGTACCACAGCCGAAAGCCCGGTCCGGGAAATGAGTTCATCCGCGGGGGTGCTTTCCTTAGCCATCCTGTTGTACCACTCCGTTGGCGAGGATATCCCGTAAGTAGTGTTTGCGGCTACGTTAAGAAGATATACTCCTCTGATTACCAGCTCTTTGGAGGCATACGCGCCGTTCAGGGAGTTGATTATGCGCCCCAATGAGACCTTGGCTACATAGCGTTTGACCGTAATATCAACATCTGCCGGTCCGCTTACCTCAAGGCTGCGGCTTCCGGCCATCACAAAGGCCCCCGGAGCGTTGTCTTCCAGCCTTGTTGCGGCAGAAAGCAGTTCGTCTTCACTTTCAACGCTAAGTTCAGGTGCCCCGGCAAGAGCCCAGACGGTCTTGCGCCCTTTGCTGCAGCCGAGTTCGATGGTGGAAGAGCTGCCGCTCCCTTTGATTTCAAACTTTCCTCCGCTGTCGAATACGAACAGCTGAAGATTGGATACGGCTGCCTCACCTGATGCGGAAGCACCGCCTACTTTGGTGGTAATCATTGCCACTTCATCAACAGGAAACGGCTCCTTTTCATTCTCCATCTGCGTACAGGATGCAGCAAGCAGCAGTGAAGCCAGGAATATTGTTTTACTGTAGTTCATCATATTTCAATTCATATCTCTTTTTCAATACCGATATTTCAGGGTCAAGATTGCCTCTGTGCACATAGCCCGGGTTCAGGGCACAGGCGGACAGGTAGCATTGGACGGCTTCCCTGTCCTCTCCTCTGCGGGAATGCAGGACGGCCATCATATAGAGCACCCTGTCATTGCGTTCGCACCTCTGCAGAATCTCCATCGCTGAGGCATCATAGCCCAGGGCACAGAAGGCAACCGCCGCATTGTAGTCATTGTAAGGCCTGAGCAGGGTGACCGCCGTCTGATAATCGTGGTCCCTGATAGCCTGAACACCAGCCATATAGACCGAATCAAGAACAGTTGTATGGACAGTATCCTTGACCATCCCCTTGCGGTGCAGATGGAACTCGAACTTCACTGTCCTCAGTCTCGGATAAAGGTGTTCGCGCATATAGCGATATGACGCAATACCTTTCTGCATAAGTTTTTCCCTCCTGTCAAGGTCTTCCGTCAAAGCATACTGGCGGTAAAGATTCTTACAGGCAGGACTCATCACGCTGTCCAGCTCAACAAGTTTATCCAACATCCTCCAGTTTTCCCCGTCGGAACGGCTGCAGAAACTTATTGAATTATGAAAACTATGCTTGACAATGGTACCGTCCTCCCCGACGAGGAAGCCGGACTGCGCGTCCAGAGAATCGCAAAGAGCCTTCATCCAGTCGTCAAAATACCTGGAAATGCTCTCCGAGCGCTTCTCCGAAAGAGCCCTGTTGTAAGAAAGGCTGCCCTCCGGACTTGCAGAAGAGCGGACCACTATGGAGTCCATATCAAATCTGCTGTCCATTATCAGAGCCTTGAGGTTATCCTTGATTCTGCCTATCTCCTCCCTGTTCGAAGAAAGGTTTTCGTCCACTTCATACTTTCCCGAGCCGAAGTCTATGTAGCACGCGGTATTGGCGGACACTTTCCTTTCCACGACCTTGAGCAAATACTTTTCGGTCGGGTCCACAAAGGCAGAAAGAGAGCTGATGTAGAAGGTCAGAGGGTCGGAAGCAGGTATGGTATAGACCTGCCTGTCCTGCTCGAATATGCTGCCGGAAAGCAGCACATCCACCTTTCGCAGACGGGGCAGCACAGTAAGGTCCTGCACATATTCGTAAAGGAAATCCCCTGTCGTAGAGACGATTACCGTATCAAGACGCAATCCGTCCGTCTGAATCGGAACCTTTACCAAACGCTTGAAAGTCTTGTCCTTGCGACTTATCAGCCATCGGTTCCAGCCCCTCCTGAACTTGTCAGTATAATGCTCCACCGCCTCCTTTTCGCTCACTCCGAATGCTGACTGGAAGGCCTCGTCCGAAACCAAGGAACTGTCATTTCTGAATGCCCAGACTTCCGGAAGGTTCCTTTGCAGAAACAGCTCAAGCTGCCACCTCCGGACAAAGACTGTCGTATCCGAGATAATGCCCTTCAGCCAGCGTTCGTACTGCTGATAGCCCCTGAGCTGGGCCCGGCGGTAGTCCTTGCCCGTGATTATCACAGGTTCCAGTCTGAGAGTATCTCCAAGCACTTCCATTGAGGGCTGCAGGCGCAGCTGCCACTTCGAGTCCATCATATGCCGCGGAACGGTGATACAAAACTTCAAAGTCACTTTTCCATTCCGTTCGGCAACATTCCTGAACCGGGCAGTGACATAGGCAGCTTCGAGCTGTTCGTGTGCAACCATTTCACCATCTTCATCTTTTATAGCACGCATAATCAGCACCTGAGCTCCTGTCCTGTCGTCGGTTACCACCAGGGTATCCCTGTCGGGAATGCTGTCCGGCAGGCTGACCGAAGTCTCTTCTCCCGGCAGGGACATACTTGCCCTCACACCGTAGGAGCGCAGCCTCTGGGCCTTACGCCCGGTTGAGGCACAACCGACGGTAAACAGAATCAGCATCAACGGCACAACAGCCCTATGGAAATGTTTAGAATACATACATCAGAGACAATAATGCTTCATTGGGAAGGAAGAATGCCTTGCCTGCGGAATCTACCACCTTCCCGCAAACCGGGCAGGAATAGACCGTATAGGTTTGGTATCCGCCCCAGAAGCCAAGTCCGAATTCGATATTCAGATGATCGGCAAGCATCAGTGAATAGCCGGCAGACAAGGTTGCTCCCCAGGCATCTCCTTCTCGTGTCAGAGGTCCGTCAATACCTCCCGTATTGAACTCGCTGTACTGCAGCCCGGAGGAAGTCCACCATCCTGAATATACGTGCCAGAGCCAATAGCGGGCTCCTGTCCACCATGTCTGATGTTTGCTCTGAAACTGCTCAGCGGGGTCACCGGCATTGAAAGTCCAGGGGTTCAGGCGGGCTTTTGCACCAAGGGTCCAATGACGCTGGAGGGCTACCCCTGCCTCGGCACTCACAGTACCGAGACTTGCGAGGTCAGCCGCATTGATGCCAATCTGAAAGGTTTGGGCTTCAAGTCTCAAACCTCCCAGGAGCAGAAGCAATCCTGCTGCGGCTTTCACTATGCTACATTTCATAGTCCAATTGTTCAGGTCCGTCGAGTACAACCACTCTGTTGGATATGATTTTGGTTCTGAATCTTTCGATTCCGTCCGCCCCGTCATAGCGGTCATACTGCAGACGGCCGGTGAGATACACCTTGGACCCCTTGTCGATATGATCCAAGCCTTCATTCACTCCATCTCCGGAATCCCAGGTAGTAATCTGGTGCCACTGGGTTTCGATGACTGCCGTGCCGCTGCGGTCCTTGAACGCACGGTTTGTGGCAAGGGAGAAGTCATAGACTTTCTTGCCAGCGACGTTGGCGGACCTTACTGCTCCGACAACGCCCCTCAATTCCACTCTGTTGATTTGTTCCATTTTTTTGAAGTTTTGGTATTTGCTTTTAAACTTATCCCGCCCTGTCCGCGGTTCCTGGCGGTAGTGCAAAGTTGGGCTCTCCCGGGCAAGCAACAAGGAAAGTGTGACGAAAAAGGCAAAATATTTACGATTCTTTAGGCCGGAAGCTGTTTCTTTCGGAAAGTCAAAAGAAAAAATACGGCCGGAAGCTGTTTCTTTCGGCCTAAAAAAAAGTTTTTATGAAAAAGAAAATTTAAGGAAGAACAACTAAGCGGACTCCCTTCATATCTTACGGACTATGAAAACAAAAGTAATGCAAATGAGTTTCTGCGCATACTGCGGAGCTCCACTCAAAGGACGTTCTGACAAGAAGTATTGCAATTCGCAATGCAAGAACAATTACCACAACAATATGGTGATGTCCCGTTATTATGGAAAGAAGATTCTGAAAAGACTTGACTGCAACTACTCTATTCTTATCAGTCTTGTCAGACTTGGTATCAGTTCCATCCCTTTACAAGAAATACAGGAACTGGGGTTCACTCCCAGTTCCTGCAGTGAGGTCATCTTTATGTCGAGCACCGTCCGTTACCGTTGTTACGATATAGAATACAGGTGCTCTTCAGGCCGTATGTACGGCATCAAACTTACTTCTTCGGTGCAGGAGCAGCCTTAGCAGCGAGTTTGGTGGTAACGAAGGATTCGCAAAGCTTGTCATATTCTTCAGGAGTAATCATATGGCAGGAGCCATTGATGGAAGCACCCATCTCAACCTGAAGTTTGTTGACATTGATATTGCCCTCGATAACTGCCTTGTTCTTTACCGTAAGCACATCCTTCACGAAGATGTCTCCTGTCATTGTTCCCCAGAAATCCACATTCTGGCAAGCGAGACCGCCGACAAGCTTGGCCTGAGGTCCCACTACTATTCTGCCCTTTGAGAAAAGCTTGCCCTCAACCTGTCCGTCGATGCGAACATCGCAATCGGAGGAAAGTTCTCCCTTGATGACCGTACCGACTGAGATGCGGCTGACGTCATTTACGCTGACCTCAGGCTCCACGGCCCTTTTAACCTTTGAAAGATCCATATTCATATTCTTATTCTTTTGTTATTAGTTTATACCAATCCTTTGCCGTGGCAGTTCTTGTACTTCTTGCCGCTTCCGCAAGGGCAAGGGTCATTGCGTCCCACGTGTTTCTCCACCTTAACAGGGGCGTTTGCCTTCTGTTCTCCGTTGGTTACCAGGTCGTTGCGGCGGGTCTGGTAACGGGACATATCAGGGCGGGTCTGCACCGGACGCTGAGGCTGTCCCTCGCGAAGAGGAATGAAAGCACGAAGCAGGAATGAGAGCACATCCTGGTTGAGGGACTCCAGCATCTTGGCGAAGAGGTTGTAGCTCTCGAGCTTGTAAACCACCTTAGGGTCTTTCTGCTCATAGGATGCATTCTGCACATTCTGCTTGAGGTCGTCCATCTCACGGAGGTGCTGCTTCCAATGATCGTCTATCTGGTAGAGAATAATGTTGCGGCTCAGGGTCTTTGCCACCTCGCGGCCCTCGGAAGTATAGGCCTTTTCGAGATTTACGCTCAGGTTCATAACCTTGCGTCCGTCCGAAACAGGGATTGCAATGTTCTGGTACATAGTGCCCTGCTTCTCATAAACCTGTTTGATGATAGGAGTGAGCTTCTCGACAAGAGCGTCCATACGGCGGCGGTAAACCTCATACATATGGTCGCAGAGAGCCTTCACGACTGCATCCTTCTTGGACTTGTTCCAGAACTCGGCATCGAAGCCGGGATCTATGGACAGACGGGCCATAAGATATTCCTCGAAGTCCTTGAAATCCGCTCCTTCGCAGGAATCCACGATAAGGGTTGCGGTGTCCACCATCATATTCTGAAGGTCGATTTCAACCTTGTCTCCGCTGATGGCATTGCGCCTGCGCGAATAGATGGCCTCACGCTGATAGTTCATCACATCATCGTACTCGATGAGGTTCTTGCGGATACCGAAGTTGTTTTCCTCAACCTTCTTCTGGGCATTCTCTATGGCATTGGAAAGCATCTTGCTCTCAAGTGCGTCGTTCTCCGCCATTCCGAGCTTGTCCACGACAGCGGCAATCCTCTCCGAACCGAAGAGACGCATCAGCTTGTCTTCAAGGGAAATATAGAAGGTTGAAGAACCCGGGTCTCCCTGACGTCCGGCACGGCCTCGCAGCTGCCTGTCCACACGGCGTGAATCGTGGCGTTCGGTGCCGATGATGGCAAGTCCGCCGGCTGCCTTCACTTCGTCGGAAAGCTTGATATCCGTACCACGACCCGCCATATTGGTGGCGATGGTAACGGTAGAGCTCTGACCGGCCTGAGCAACGATTTCAGCCTCACGGGCGTGCTCCTTGGCGTTGAGCACATTGTGGCGTATGCCCCTCATCTTAAGCATACGGCTCAGCAGCTCGGAGGTCTCCACATCGGTGGTACCCACAAGCACAGGGCGTCCCGCCTTGGAAAGTTCCACCACCCGGTCAATCACGGCTGCGTACTTCGCCTTCTTGGTCTTATAGATAATATCGTCCTGGTCGTCCCTGAGTATAGGCTTGTTGGTCGGAATGACCATAACATCCAGCTTGTAGATGGACCAGAACTCTCCCGCTTCGGTCTCGGCAGTACCGGTCATACCGGCAAGCTTGTGATACATACGGAAATAGTTCTGCAGGGTGATGGTAGCGAAGGTC
>SAMEA3663208__coassemble_162_pt1 | contig 31671 bp, 31 predicted proteins | sample SAMEA3663208__metabat2_low_PE_018 | metagenome-assembled genome bin SAMEA3663208 (sample SAMEA3663208) | pig gut metagenome | biome: pig gut; feature: pig-associated habitat; material: faeces | place: China | collected 2013
ACAGATTCTGGCTCTGTCAGTGAGGGTTCGAGTCCTTCTATCTCAACAAAGCCCCGCAAGGGGTTACGAGGCGGGGTAGCTCAGCTGGCTAGAGCGTCGGATTCATAATCCGGAGGTCGTGGGATCATGCCCCACCCCCGCTACTTTCTTTTTTTTAACTCAAAGCAATATGAATCTTAGAGACATCAAGAAGGACATCGAGTACGTACTCGGAGCATTCATTGAGGATTGTTCAGTCGTAGCAGCCGTAAGGCCTTCAACTGACGAGACTGTAGCAGCACTTATGGAAGAAGCCATCGAGCTTTACAACGAGCTCAGGGACAAGGTCAGCGCAAAGGTTGACGGCAACAAGAAGGCTTACTTCAACTCCCTGCGCAAGGAAATTCTCGAGAAGACCGACGCACTTTACACCAAGCTAAGCGAGGCAGTAAGGGACGCAGTTGCTGAGTAAGCGGTTTCCTTCAGTACAATATGGGGATGACCTCTGTGGGGTCATCCCCTTTTTTGTGATTATCTGAAAAGATTCTTCACCAGCGCGGCAACATCCGGGACAGTGACGATTCTGATGCCGGTGTTCTTCACCGATTCCAAAGCGCAATATGAACTCAGGTAAATCTGTTTGAATCCGAGTCGGGCAGCTTCAATCACGCGCCTGTCAGCCTGGGCAACCGGGCGTATCTCTCCGCTCAGGCCCACTTCTCCCGCAAAGCATATATCCGAAGATATCGCAAAGTCGAAGGTGGAGGAGAGCACTGCGCATATTACTGCAAGGTCGCAGGCCGGGTCGGTGATTCTCAGGCCACCGGCCATATTGAGGAACACATCCTTCTGTGCGAGATGGAAGCCTGCTCTCTTTTCGAGCACCGCAAGGAGCATATTGAGCCTGCGCACATCAAAGCCCGTAGCCGAGCGCTGCGCCGTACCGTAGGCCGCACTGGATACGAGGGCCTGCACTTCGAAGAGGAAAGGCCTGGTGCCGTCAAGCATAGCTGCGATTGCAGTGCCGCTGAGTCCCTGCTCGTGCATAGGGATAAGCATTTCCGAAGGGTTGGATACCTCTCTGAGCCCCTTGCCCGTCATTTCAAAAACTGCTATCTCGGAAGTGGAGCCGAAACGGTTCTTGATGGAGCGCAGGATGCGGTATGAGCCGCGGTTCTCCCCTTCGAACTGCAGTACGACATCCACTATGTGCTCCAGAATCTTTGGGCCTGCAATGTAGCCGTCCTTGGTTATATGGCCTATCAGTATGACCGGCACTCCGCTTTCCTTGGCGTAGCGCAGCAGCCTTGCAGCCACTTCCTTGATTTGGGATACGGAACCGGCCGTGGACTCGATTGCTTCGGTGTACATAGTCTGGACGGAATCCACTACCATAAGGTCCGGCTTCATCTGCCGGGCTTCTTCAAGCACATTCTCCAGCAGGGTTTCAGCATATATGCTGCAGTTCTGCGGGTCGCCGCCGAGCCTTCCCGCCCTCATCTTCACCTGTTTCACGCTTTCCTCTCCGGTGACATAGAGGGTGCGCAGCGAAGGGCTGTGCAGGGGAATCTGCAGGGACAGGGTGGATTTGCCTATGCCAGGCTCGCCTCCGATCAGCACGAGGGAACCGGGCACGATTCCGCCTCCGAGCAGACGGTCCAGCTCGCCGTTGCCAAGGCTGACGCGGGCTTCCGCGCTTGCGTCCACATCCTGTAGCCTTACAGGACGGTGGCGCTCGCTGGTGCCGAAGGCACCCGTGCGGGAGCTCCCGCCCGCGGAAGCCCTCACCGGGGCCTCCACCATTGTGTTCCACTCTTTGCAGGCAGGGCACTGGCCCATCCACTTGGAGCTCTCGTTGCCGCAAGAGCTGCAATACCACAGGGTCTTTGCTTTAGGCATAATCTCTTATTGTTGATGTCCGCTACGGGGCAGTTCAAAAACTTCCATATCCTTGACGTTTCCGTTCTCGATACGGAAACGCAGTGCTGTGCGCACCAGATGCCATCCCTGAATGCCCTCGGCACCCGGATTTATGGTCAGCATCTGATATTTCTCGTCCCACATTACTTTCAGTATATGGGAATGGCCGCAAACGAAAATCCGGGGACGCAGTTGCTCGATGAGCCTGCGGGCCCTCGGGTCATAGTGGCCCGGATAGCCTCCTATATGCGTCATCAGCACGCTCATCCCGCCGCATTCGAAAAACTGGTACTCCGGGAATTCGAAGCGCAGGTCCTGTCCGTCGCAGTTTCCCCAGACAGCGCGCACCGGCTTGAGTGCCTGGATTTTGCGGACGAACTCAAGGCCGGAGCCCCAGTCGCCGGCGTGCCAGATTTCATCCACAGGCTCGAAGAACTTCGTGAATTCCCCGCTCCATACTCCGTGAGTGTCGCTGACAAGACCTATATACATAAGGCTATTCCATATATTTCAGATAAACTGCCATAGCCGAGGCCAGGGCAGCCGTTTCGGTTCTCAGGCGGGAGTCTCCGAGGTGCACCGGCCTGAAGCCGGCTTTGATGGCTGATTCGACCTCGGCCGGCGAAAAGTCGCCTTCCGGACCTATGAGAACAATCACATCTTCTGCATCCGAAGCTTCAAGCGCAGCCTTGATGGAGAGTTTATCCCCTTCAAAGCAGTAGGCGATAAGCTTAAGCGCGGCCCCGGGTGCGGTTTCTATAAATGCCTTTACGCTTACAGGCTCTTCAACCTGCGGCACTGCACCTTTGAGCGACTGTTTGGCAGCACTGAGCACCAGCCTTTTGAGCCTTTCGGTTTTGAAGACCTTTCTCTCGGAACGGTCCCCAATCACGGGGACTATGGTATCCACCCCTATTTCCGTAGCCTTTTCGGCCATCCATTCGTAGCGCTCGTTGTTTTTGGTGGGGCAGACCGCAAGGGTAAGCCTGTAAGGATGTGTCCCGAAGCCTTCCTGTCTGCTTTCTATCTTTGCAACGGCAGCTTTTGGAGAAGCATCGGTAAGGGTGCACCACAGCAGGTTTCCCTTGCCGTCCATCACTGCGATTTCATCGCCCGTGCGATGCCGGAGCACCCTCACGCAGTGTGCGGACTCTTCTTCATTAAGGCGAAGGTAAGCGCCTTCAATGTCGTTGCTGTAGAATATTTCCATACCTTGTCAGCCTCTGTAATCCATAAACAGCACGCCCTTTTTCCTCCAGTAGCGGATAAGCACCCAGGCGAAGAGCATACCGCCGAGGTGGGCGAAATGTGCGACTCCGTCAGCCCAGCCGCTGATACCGGAAAAGAGTTCGATGACAGCGAATATGATGACCCAGGTCTTGGCTTTCATCGTGATGGGAGGGAAAATCAGCGTAAGCCTGTTGTCAGGATAGAGCAGGGCGTAGCTGATAAGCAGTCCGTAGATGGCTCCTGACGCGCCCACAACCGGTGTACTCTTGAGCTGTGCATAGGTCTGAAGTGCGGAAGCAGAACCCAGGGATATCTGGTGGTTGAGTATTCCGATTTCCGCCCACATCACTCCGAAGTGCAGAGCGACTGCACCCAGACCCGAGATGAAATACAGGTAGAGGAATTTCTTGCTTCCTATGGTCCTCTCCACGAGTGTTCCGAACATAAAGAGGGAGAACATATTGAAGAAGATGTGCGCGAAGCCTCCGTGCATAAACATATGGGTCACCAGCTGCCACCAGTGGAAATAGTGGGATGTAGGGTAGAAGAGCGCGAAGTTGCGCATCATAAAGTCCGGGCTAAGCTGCGTTGCAATGAAGACTATCAGATTGATAATCAACAGATTCTTTGTTACGGGCGCATTCGCCAGCCTGCCGCCTGAAGTGTTGTTGTAGTATTGCATCAGAATTTCTTTTCTATCTCATCCATAGAGGTAACCAGGGAAATGCGTTTGCCGGACGGGGTGAGTTCGGAGTTCTCGCAGGCAAACAGTTCGTCCAGCAGACGGGTGGCCTCGAACGGGGTCCTCAGAGTTCCGGACTGCGCTGCGCCAAGTTCGGCGAAGCGGCGGGCAAGGGTGGCCTGCATCATCTCGGGAAGAGAATGGTGTCCTTCGTCAAGTATCTGCAATAATTCGGCCACGCAGTCCCTCACTGACAATTCGTCGCAGGCATAGCCTTCCGGCAGGGCGCTGATGCTTATGCTGTCCGTCCCGAAAGGCGCGATACCGAAGCCCAGGTCTGTGAGCAGTTCCATATTTTCCTCAATCAGAGGCATCTGCGCGGCTCCGATCTGCACCTCTACAGGAAACATCGACATCTGGGAAAAATGGTCGGAGCCCCTGAGCACCCTGAGCATCCTTTCGTAGAGTATCCGGGTTCTTGCCCTGCGGACATTGACGGTCAGAAGGCCGCCCGCAGTGGGGGTGAGTATATATTTCCCTGCAAGGATAAGGCACTGCTGGGATGGAAGGGTCTTCTGTTCGAAGAGCACTCCGTAGTTTTCGGATTTATGGACATAGTCCGAGCCGTTGAATCCCGGGGCTGCGCTTCCTTCCCGGCTTGGTGAAGGTTCGAAAGGATTGTACGAAGGGTCGAACTCCGGAGCCGGTGCAATATCCGAAGGCCTGTAGGCCTCGAAGCTCTTGCCCAATTGCGGCATTTCGATGGCTCCCTCCGTGTCGAAGTCTATGCTGTCGCCGAAGCTGTTGCGCCCCAGAGTCTCACGCACGCTGGCGTACAGGGCCTGGAAGATGACGCTATCCTCGGCGAATTTCATCTCGGTCTTGGTAGGGCTGATGTTTACATCTACGGACTCCGGGTCCACTTCCAGGAAAAGCAGATAGGTCGGAGTAAGGCCCTCCGGCATCATCTCCGCGTAGGCGTTCATTACCGCCTTATGGAAATATGGACTGCGGAAGTAGCGTCCGTTGACAAAGAAGAACTGGTTGCCAAGCGTCTTTCTTGCACTCTGCGGACGCCCTACGAAGCCGCTTATGCGCACGGCTGCAGTGCTGTTTTCTATTTCAACGATATCTCCTGTCACTGAGCTGCCAAGCAGGTCCATTACCCTGAATTTCAGCGACTTGGCCTTTTTGAGCACATAAATGTCCCGGCCGTTGTGAGTGAGGGTAAAGGCTATTTCCGGACGGGTAAGCGCCACGTGGGTGAATTCTTCTATTATGTGCTTGAGCTCCACATTGTCCGACTTGAGGAATTTCCTTCGCGCCGGAGTGTTGTAGAAGAGGTTGCGCACTTCGATGCTGGTTCCTTTCGGGGTGGAACATTCGCTCTGCTCCCTGGAACCGAAGGCCCCGACTGTTACCTGTGAGCCTACTTCGTCCTGCTCGCGGCGGGTCTTGAGAGTGATATCCGCCACTGCCGCGATGGAGGCCAGGGCTTCTCCCCTGAAACCGAAGGTCAGGATGCGGTTTAGGTCTTCCGGGCTGGATATTTTGGATGTGGCGTGCCTTTCGAAGCATAGCAGAGCATCTTCAGGGCTCATTCCGCATCCATTGTCAATGACTTTGACAAGTGTCCTTCCGGCATCGCCGATGATGACGCTGATGGAGCTTGCACCGGCGTCCACGGCGTTTTCCATCAGTTCCTTTACTACGGAAGAGGGCCGGCCGACTACTTCGCCGGCGGCTATCATATTGGCCAGCTGGGCCGGCAATACCTGCAGCTTTCCCATCAGGCTCTGATGATTTTGACTTCTCCGTCAAGACCTACCTTGATGATTTGGCTGGACTTGCCGGTGGAGTGTTTTTCGAGACCCGGGTCCACGATATAATCCACTCCGTCCTTGATTTCTTCGCTAATTTCCGCAAAGCATTTCGGGGCAGGCTGGCCGGAGATGTTGGCTGAGGTGGATACCAGAGGGCGGCCGAAGCGGCGCACCAGTTCCACGCAGCTTTCGCTCATAGGAATGCGTATTCCGACACTCCCATCCTCGGCAATCGCGTTGGGTGCAAGACCCATAGCACCGGGGTAAATGAGTGTCATCGGGGCATCGTTGACTTCGACCAGCTGGAGTGCGATATCGGGGATTTGCTTCACATAGCGACAAACCATATCAAGGTCAGCTGCAAGCATCACCAGGGACTTGGCTTCGTCACGCTGCTTGAGGGCATAGACCTTTGCGACTGCCTCCGCATTGGTGGCATCGCAGCCTATTCCCCAGATTGTGTCTGTGGGATAGAGTATCAGTCCTCCTTCCTTGAGGACTTTTATTGCTTGTGCAACGGATTCTGTCATAGAAGGGTATAGAATTTGGCGATATACAGCAGGACAATTACGACCAGCAGCAGGCCCACTATTCCTATTATGGTCTGGGCTTTGTTCTGGTGGGAGCGGGTGCGGCTGTAATGCCCGTCCCTGAACGAGCCTTTGATATAAGAGCCGGGAGCATAAGTGCCCTCCTTTTTCTCTTTGTCGTAGGTGCCGTCCACTTTGCCGAACATCTTTCGGCGCTCCTCCTCCTCGGGGTCGTAATACCTTGGCTTGTAGTTGAACACCCGGTGTTCACTCTCGCCGAACCAGTTAAAAATTGCCATAGGTACAAAGATAATAAAAAACGCAGAGCTTTCTGCTGTGCAAGTTTCAGATAATCACCATCTCGCAGGCCCTGCAGTCGAAGCGAAGCGTGAACCTCCGCCCGTTATTGACCAGCACAAGGTCTTCGGCGGGCTTGCCGCATTGCTTGGGACAGAGCCCGAGTTCGTGCCGCATGCAATATTTGGAGCGCATCAGCTCCCCCGGAGCCGCCTTTCGCACCGGAAGCAGGTGAGCTACAGCCTCCTGCGAAACGGAACTGCCGCGAAGCAAAGGATTGGCCTTGACGGCTTGCGCATCAATGGCGGCAGCAAGCTCACGGCGAAGGGCGTTGATGGCAGCAGCACCCAGATGCGGCAGTTCCCCCTCGACCCTGTTAAGCGAGAAGGCATAGATATCCGTTTTCTTGGAAAGCTGGGAGCGCAGAAGCGCTTCGGCCCTTTCGCGGTTGACAGCTGTTTCTGCAAATTCCACACTGACGGAAGCATCGCGTCCGTCTTCGCTGCGGGCTTCAAGGCTCAAAAGACCATCCCGGGAGCTAAGATTCAGTTCAACCTCCAGATAGCGCGAGCAAGGCTTTGCTTCCATCTCCTTTTCGAAGGCGGTGCTGAGATTGCGATAGAGCACAACACCTGCGCGCAGGCCCTGCACCTCCTTGGCGTGAATCCGGCGGCCTTCACACACATCAGCGCGGAAGCCCACAATCTGATTGCCACGGATAAAGGCAAAGCCGTCTCCGTTGCGAAGGTTCAAGCCGCTGCCTTCAAGTTCTATCACCATACCCCGGCGTCCATCCTGACGGACGGAAACGACCCTGCCGAGTTCCTCTCCCATAGATTTGGGAGCATCGAAACAGGCCCAGGACCCTCTGCGCCCGTCCAGATAAAGCTCGGTATATCCCCTGTTGAAAGTCTTGTCCACCTCCGGGACAAAACCGTTATCCACCCTTCCGAACGAAGCCCTAGGCACTCCAAGGGCGCGCAGCCTGAGGTCATAAGAGCGAACCACATTCTTGACATAGGATTCATTCTTCAGACGGCCTTCGATTTTGAATGAGCTCACTCCGGCATCGATGAGCTCCTCCAGCCTTGCCGACAGATTGAAGTCCCGCAGCGAAAGCAGGGCCTTGGAGCGGGCAAGCACGTGGCCGTGGAGGTCTTCCAGGTCATAGAGATTGCGGCAGGCCTGAATGCACTCGCCGCGGTCTGCACTTCTTCCGGTCAGGGCCTGGGACATAGTGCACTGCCCGCTGTAGCTCACGCACAGCGCTCCGTGCACAAAACACTCCACCTCGCAGCTCACTGCGGAGCAAATGCTGCGGATCTGCTCCAGACTCAGTTCGCGCTCGAGTATGATACGGGAACATCCGGCAGCTTCAAACTCCCGTGCTCTTGCAGCGTCACGGATTGCACATTGGGTGGAAGCGTGAAGGGGCACATTGATATCCTCCCAAAGGCAAATGCGCGGATCACGGATAATGAAGGCATCCGCGCCGGCCGTCTGAGCTGCAAGCATCTGGGAGTGTGCCTGCTCAAGTTCATCTTCCCGAAGGAGAATATTGAAAGTAACGAACACCCTTGCTCCGTAGCGGTGGGCATAATCGCAAAGCCTCGCGATTTCGTCCACCGGGTTGCCGGCATCCTTGCGGGCTCCAAAATCGGGACCGGCAATATACACGGCATCGGCACCGCAGCGTATTGCCGCAATGCCGATGTCAGCGTTTCTTGCCGGAGCAAGAAGTTCTATAGGGGTCATCTTTACTTCTTTGCCTTCTTGAGAGCGTCAACCACAGTGCGTACATCCTGTGCGTTGCTTGCGGTAGGGTCAAGCTCAAGATATTTCTCGAAGGCGGTAATTGCAATGTCAAGTTTGTTGCTGTTCTGGGCAGCGAGGCCGATTATATAGTGAGCCTTGCTGGTCTCATTGAAAGAGATGCTCTTGTTAGCAAGTTCAATAGCCTGGTCGAAGTTCTTTGCCTTGTTGGCTGCAAGGGCCTTCTTGAGGTAGATGTTTCCGAGAGCCTTGTTAGCGGCCTTTTCCTGTCCGTTGGCGGCAGCAAGCAGATAGTTCTCCTCAGCCTTGTCGGTCTGTCCGAGCTTATCGTAGCAGGCGGCCATATTGACATAAGCCTTGCCGTTTGAAGGGTTGAGAGCTACATTCTCGGCATAAGCCTTGATTGCTCCTGCATAATCCTTAGCCTTCAACAGGGTGTTGCCCTGCTGCATATAGATGTTCGGAATCAGGGCCTCTGCCTCTGCTACGGATGCATCCGCATTCATTGCAGCAGCGATTGCGGCAGCTTCCTTAGCCTTTGCTACAGCTGTCTCATAGTCCCCTGCCTTCACATAATCCTTGGCTACCATAAGTGCGAGCTGAGGAATAGTTGATTCGCACTGGTCAACGAGAGCCTGTCCGGCCTCTCCACATTCTTTTGCGATGTCATAAGCCTTCTGGAAATTCTCAAGGGCGGTTGCCTTGTCACCAAGATTCAGATACTCAACGGCTGCGTTGAAATAATCAGTTGCCTCATTTACATCCTGGGCGAAACTGATGGTTGCAGCGGCAAAAAGCGCGCATACGGAAAAAACAAACTTCTTCATAACTCACAAAAATAGATAATTTTACTTTTTATTCCAATACTATCGGCGCGGTCTTGGTTTTAAGCCACTGGCGGAGTTCCTCATCAAGAAGCGGGCCAAGCGTCTCGAACACCTTGAGATTGTAGGCGTTAAGCCACTCCAGTTCGTAGCGGTCCAGTAGCTGGACATCGATGATGGAGGTATCGAAATGGCACAGCGTAAGCGTCTCGAAAGCAAGAAAACTGCCGAACTCCGTAGTTCCCGCATCAACGGTCAGAAGCAGATTCTCGTGGCGCACCCCGTGTTTGCCTTCCCTGTAGATACCGGGCTCGTCGGAAGTGACCATACCTTCTACAAGAGGCTCAGGGCCCATATTCTGCCTGATCTGGTGCGGGCCCTCGTGCACTCCGAGGAAGAAGCCCACACCGTGACCGGTGCCGTGTCCGTAGTTGCACAGATTGCGCCAAAGGGGAAGGCGCGCTGCAGCATCTATTCGGCAGCCGGGAGTCCCTGCGGGAAATATTGCGCTTGCAAGGTCTATATGTCCCTTCAGCACAAGGGTGTAGTCACGGATTTCTTCATCTGTGCAGTCTCCAAGCGGAATGGTCCTGGTGATATCTGTAGTGCCGCTCAGATACTGTCCTCCCGAATCGCAAAGGTAAAGACCGTGAGGTTCGAGCAGCGGTGCATTCTCTTTAGGCGTGATGTAGTGAGGCAGAGCGGCTCCCTTGCCGTAGGCGGATATGGTTTCGAAACTGTCTCCCATATAATCCGCAATCTCCGAGCGGTACTGGCCGAGCTTGACGGCGGCGTCCCATTCGCTGATGCTCTTGCCTGCTGCAAGGCTGCGCTCAAGCCAGTACAGGAACTTCTCCATTGCAAGGCCGTCTCGTATGTGGCACTCCCTCATCCACTCTATTTCCTTAGGGTCCTTCACTTCCTTGCGCTCTGCCACAGGGCTCGGCCTGAGCACCACCCTGCAGCGGACCGCCTCCCGGAGCTGGGCATTGACACTGGCCGAATCCAGCCACAACGTTTTGTCTTCCAACTCGGCAAGAGAGAGGGCAGTGCTATCGTAGGGAAGTATGGAGATACCCTCCTGTGCGAGCACATCGAAAGTGTCCAGACTCTGCGGGTCCTCAACTTCGTCCTTGAGCACATACCAATTTGCATAGTCCTCCCCCACAAGGAGATAGGATATGGCCATAGGATTGTATTCTATGTCGGAGGCACGGATGTTCAGAAGCCAGGCGACCTCGTCAAGCGCGCTGACAAGGATGACATCGCAGCCGTTTTCGGCCAGTGTCTCCCGCAGCCACCGGAGTTTCTCCTGACGGGTCTCCCCCGCCCTGATGCGGAAAACGGGAGTCTGGGGGATTGCGGGCCGGTCTTCCCAAAGTACTGACAGCAGGTCAGGCACTCCGATTACATTGAAACAGGAGCGAAGCGATTCAACGGTCTGGGCGCTCTGGCACAGAGAATCCACGGCAATCACCGCATCGGAGCCGAACTGCATTCCGAGCCATTCGGGAATCAGCACTTCTTCCGGGACACGGGTCTTGTGGAGCACGGCGCCGGTTCCTTCCAGCTGCTCCCGGGCCTGAATGAAATACCGGGTATCCGTCCACAGACCGCAATGGTCCAGGGTCACGACCACATCACCGGCCTCGCCGGTAAAGCCTGTAAGCCAGCGGACCTGCTTCCAGCGGTCTGCCGGATATTCGCTCTGGTGCGGATCGCTGCCGCCAATGATTACGGCATCCCAGCCGCGGCTGAGCATAAGGCCCCTGAGGGCTTCGATACGCTCTGAAAAGATATTGCTCATCTGGAATTGTTGATATGCTGAGCGGCGGCATCCAGGGCTTCATAGAAATCCTGCCCGAATGCTTCCACCAGCGGTTTCTTCAGGAATTGATACACTCTTATGCCCTCCCGGCGTCCCTTGGCATAGGCGTCCGCACAAATCTCCCACCTGTGGAGGTTGAGAGCCTTGCCGCCTCCAGTCAGATTGGTCACTCGGATGGGATAAAGGCTGCAGGAAACCGGTTTGTGCAGATGGCAGCACTCGATGGCGCAAAGGCAGGAGCCATCCTCCGTAAAATGCGAATATGCACACTCGCAGCTGCCTTCGACCAGAGGCGTGACTATGTCATTGTCCCTGTCAACGGCAAAGAAACCCTCGCGGCTCACCGCCTGCCGGCCGGCTTCGCTCATCAGATGGCAGAAGGAAGGGTAGTCCCTCTCAAGTCCGTCAAGTTCTTCTTCAAGAACGGGAGCTCCGCTATCACCTTCAATGCAGCACCTTCCTTTGCAGGTACCGTAATCACAGGCGAAGTACTCGCTCACCACTTCTTCGGAGACCAGTATGTCCCCAATCTGCACTATTGTGCCGAATCTGTCATTAAGCATTATTGAACAATGTATTCTACTACACAGGAAGATGAGAGTTCATCCAACATCCAGCGCACGTCATCCGCTTCTATTGTTTTCAGCTTGTCCGCATAGCCCGAGCTTATATCCTTTCCTTCGGAATAGCGCAACAGCGCAAAAGACATCATCCCCTCCGGAGAGGCCAGCACCGTAGCCATATGTCCTTTCACCACATCCTTGTAATTCTGCAGTTCCTCGGGCGATATGGTGATGTATCTGATGTGGGAGAACTCCTCCCTTACCTTCTTCAGGGCAGCGGCAGGGTCCGGCGAATCAACGCCTTCCGGCAACCCGTCTTCCATACAAGGGCGGCAGCTGACATAGAGCGAGAAGCGTTCCACCGGCCTTACGGCAAATGCACCCTCTACTTCCACATACATTCCCATACGCGACATTTCCTTGGAAAAATAATGGGAAACTGCTTCAACTGCGACCTGAAAGACCAGGCAGTTGTCCATTGATACCGGCACAAGTGCGGTGGCAGCCATATTGACACTCAGGTCATCTCCCTCTGTAACAAAGGAATTGGTTCCGCTCAACAGCTTGTACTCTGCCCTGTTGCGGGCTGCGAAGTAACGGGAAGTGCGCAGACCTCCCAGATAGTCGGAAAGCAGCTCGGTCATTCGGGTTTCAGGGATGCCGCCAATGATTATCAGTATGCCGTCTGCAAGGTTGGAAAAGCGGTCTTCGAAGTACTTCTCAGCCCTCTGAGGAAGGTCGGGGCGCATATTGCTGATTGACGCTGACTCAGGGAAGCGGTATTCCGGACACAGGAGGCTGTCCATTACCGAACGGATGGAAGGAAGACGGGTCTCATCACTCAGAGCGCAGCAGCGAACATAGTAGTCCACAGCACTGCTGTCCATCTGTCTTTCGTTGGTAACTTTAAGAAGCGCCTTCAGAACGAGTTCGGCCTTTTCGACCGGAGCATTTCCGCTGATTCTGAAACCTCTCAAAGAGACTTCCTCCTCCATTGAAATGCCCTCAACGCGAAGCATTTCGTGGAAATCTTCCCCTGGGATACCGGCCACTCTGCCTATCCGCAACAAATCGGAAAGAAAGGCACTTTCTCCCTTTGAGATATCCTCAACCACGGTGGCATCCCCCCTTTGCGCGAGAGCATAGGCGAAGGAATCCTCCCCGGGGACGTATTTGTAGAGCACCTTCATCCCGTTGGACCAGGTCCAGAGATTCCCTCCGGTCACAGGGTCCACTGTTGTGGAAAGGATTTTCTCCTTCTTTATCCTTTGGGTCTTCAGGACATTGTCTATGTCGGGATAGTCGTTTTTGCGGCGCGAATACTCCGGAATCTAAGGGAACTCATCCGCAATCAGGGCGGATGCGAAATTGTTGAACATAACCAGTTCGCGCTTTGGAGAAATCTGCCTCTTGCTGAAGAAATTGCGTATGGTCTCTTCGGTCGCGAGATTGCTTCCGGTAAGAACGGAACTCACTATGCGGTTCACATAGAACTTGTTGCTCTTGCCTTTTCTCAGTCCGGTGCTGATTACATCCGGAAGGGAGATCTTTTTCGCTCTGGAGAACTCCTCAAGTGAAACACCGCCGGAGCCTATGTCCCCGAGTATGGACTGCACCAGCCAATAGGCATTGTCGCTGTACTCTACAGGGAAATGGATATCGAATTTCTCATCATCCGTTTCCAGAAAATACGGGATGTCGAAATGCGCGAAACCGCGGCGGATACGCTCCGTAAGGATGGAATACAGCTCTCTTGCAAAGAGTTCGGTCACCAGCGGCACAGGAGTTCCGGCCTGCTCGCGCGAAGCTCCACCGAACCTGAAAGAAAGACTGATGATGCCCGGGGCAGAGTCATTGCGCACAACGCTTGACTCCTTCTCCCCTTCGGTGCTGTATTCTTGATAATGGAGAGTAGGGATAGTCAGGCACAGGGTGCGGAAAAGGCTGCGGTAATTCTCGCGGTCAATATCGCCGCTTACGATAATGGTCTGGCTGCAGTCCGAAAGCTGCATCAGGTCCAGCATCATCAGCATAGTGCTGTCGGCTGTCATCCTGTCCGCAACATTGACATTTGGGAAATGATAGACCTTCGCATTCTGGTAGTAGGACACGAACCCGTCTTCCGTATAAGGGACACCCGTTCTCCCCAGGAAAGCATCAGGGTCCATATGCTCGAGGCGCCGGAGCGAGGTGCGGGTTCCCTCCACATCCGGTTTTCCGCTTTGAATCAGAGCAAAATCGGCACAACCCTTTCTGGCATCATTCGCAACGAAGAAGTATTCGACCCCGTTCTCAAAAACTCCATTGGTGATTTCCGCAGCCTGCTTGAGTTTCGGAATGCTCTGGCCGCAGAGCAGCCCCGGCAGCAGAAGTGCGGCCAGGACAAGAGCTGTATGACGGAGTCTATTCATTATCTGTACAATACTGCCAGGTCTTTTCTTGCTTTAATCACCTCAAGCTCCGGGAAGGACGAGGCAAGGAGTCTGATCAGGAGTTCCTGGGTGTACTGCTCGCTTTCGTAATGCCCGATTGAGCAAAGCAGCATCCCATCGTTCTCGAAAAAGTCGTGGTAATGGATTTCACCCGTGATGAAACAGTCGGCTCCGGCAGCCTTGGCCTCAGGAATCAGGAAGGCTCCGGCACCTCCGCAGACGGCAACCCGGGATATGCTCTGCCTGTCCGTCCTTGAGCAGGCGAAGCAGTCCAGGTCAAAGACCGTCTTCAGTTTACTCAGAAATTCTTCTGTGGCGGCAGGGGTTTCGAGAGTGCCGACAATTCCGGAGCCGGCATCCTCCCCGGGCTTTGACTGCAGAAAATCCACATCCCGCAGGCCCAGTCTTTCTGCTATTTCGAAATTCACACCTCCCCTGGCATTGTCCAGGTTGGTGTGGGCCGAATACAGGGCGATTCCGCTGCGTATCGCAAGACTGACGCAGCGCTGCTGCCAGGTGCTGTCCGTGAGCTGCTTGAGGGCACGGAAAATCAGCGGGTGGTGGGAAACCACCATCTGGCAATCCTTTTCTACAGCCTCTTCCACAACTTTTTCGGTAATGTCGAGACTGACAAGTACCCTGCGCACTTCGGCATCAGGCAAACCCACCTGAAGTCCGGAGTTGTCATATTCTTCCTGCAGGCGCAGAGGGGCAACGCTCTCTATCGCCTTCATTACATCTGAAACCATCATAGCGCGAAGTTACGAAATCCGTAGCAAAACTCCCTACTTAAACTTCACAAGTTCTACCGCTCCCGGACAAATATCTTCTTCGACAGGAGTGAGATGGATAATGCGCTGGTTCGGCGACCCCCTGAAAAGCAGGGTGGTATCCCTCTGTTCAAGTATGAAAGGACCGTCCACAAGGGTGTCTATGTACGGCAGAAGCATAGCAAGATGCGCGTCCGCACGGATTTGCTCTATGGTAAATCCCGTCCAGCACCAGATAGTCTTGGAAGTTTCGGTTTTGATGCGGCGGGCAAGTTCCGTGAAGGCCTCCACCTGAAAGAATGGGTCGCCTCCGCTGAAGGAAACATTGGAGATAGTGTCAGCCTTGATGACTTCCATAATCTCGTCGATGCTCATCCATTTGCCGTTGGCTATATCCCAGGACTGGGGGTTGTGGCAGCCCTTGCAGTGGTGGGAGCAGCCGGCGCAGTATATAGACGTGCGCAGACCAGGGCCGTCGGCCATGGTCTGCTCCACGATTTTGAGTACGGAAATTTTATTCGTGTACGACACGGTCTTTGAGTTCAGCGAGTTTTCCGCTGTTCCACCTGTTGGTCGTTCCTACGAGGTAACCGGTGATGCGCTGCAGCACGTCAATGTTGTGGCTGCCGCAGTGAGGGCAGACGGTAAGATCCTCGGAGGCGTCTTCGTATCCGCAGTCCAGACAGCGGTTGCGGTTGTGATTGACACTGCCGTAGCCGATGTCGTACTTGTCCATAAGGTCAACTATTGCCATAATGGCTTCAGGATTGTGGGTCGCATCTCCGTCAACCTCGACATAGAAGATATGGCCTGCGCCTTCGTATTTGTTGTAAGGACCCTCAATCTTGGCCTTGTGCTCAGGAGTACAGTGGTAATAAACAGGAACGTGGGAAGAATTGGTGTAGTAATCCTTGTCGGTAACACCCGGAATGATGCCGAATTTCTTCTTGTCCATCTTGGTGAAACGTCCTGCAAGTCCCTCAGCAGGTGTTGCGAAGAGGCTGAAGTTGTGCTGATAGGTCTCGCAGTAGCCGTTGATGCGCTCACGCATATGCTTGACTATGCGGAGTCCCAGCTCCTGTGCTTCCTCACTCTCTCCGTGATGCTTGCCGATAAGGGCAATCAGGCACTCCGCAAGACCGATGAAGCCGATAGCAAGGGTTCCCTGGTTGATTACGCTCTCGATGGTATCGTTAGGAGCAAGGTTCTCGGAACCCGTCCAGAGGCCGGCCATAAGCAGCGGGAACTGCTTCTTGAGAGCGGTCTTCTGGAATTCGAAACGCTCGTTGAGCTGCTTTGCGGAGATATCGAGTATGCTGTCGAGTTTGTCCATAAAGGCAGCGATTCTCTCGTTCTTGTCCTCAATTCCCATAGTCTCGATTGCGATGCGCACAATGTTGATGGTAGTGAAACTGAGGTTTCCGCGGCCTACTGAGGTCTTAGGTCCGAACCTGTTTTCGTAAACGCGGGTACGGCAACCCATTGTAGCAACCTCGTGCATATAGCGTTTAGGGTCATCCGCCTTCCAGGCAGGGTCCTGGTTGTAGGAAGCGTCAAGGTTTACGAAATTAGGGAAGAAGCGGCGGGCGGTCACCTTGCAGGCGAACTTGTAGAGGTCGTAGTTAGGGTCCTCAGGGAGGTAGCTTACACCCTTCTTCTTTTTCCATATCTGGATAGGGAAGATGGCGGTAGAGCCGTTGCCCACGCCTTCGTAGGTGGTGTTGAGTATTTCACGGATTACGCAGCGGCCCTCAGCGGAGGTGTCGGTTCCGTAGTTGATTGAACTGAACACAACCTGGTTTCCGCCACGGGAATGGATGGTGTTCATATTGTGCACAAAAGCCTCCATTGCCTGATGCACGCGTCCTACGGTCTGGTTGATGCACTGCTGCACTACCCTTTCATCATCCACCAGGCCGGTAAGGTCCCTGCGGAGATAGTCGGTGATTTTGACATCGTTGAGGTAGCTGTAGTCCTTGTTGTCGTAGGCGCCGTATTTCTTGAGTTCCTCCTGGAAAGTCAGGCGCACATAAGGAGCAAGGTAGAAGTCGAAAGCCGGAATGGCCTGTCCGCCGTGCATTTCGTTCTGGACGGTCTCCATAGAGATGCAGGCAAGCACGGCAGCGGTCTCGATGCGCTTGGCAGGGCGGGACTCACCGTGGCCGGCACGCAGGCCGTACTCGAGAATCCTGTCGAGAGGGTGCTGGAGGCAGGTAAGGCTCTTGGTAGGATAGTAGTCCTTATCGTGGATGTGGATATAGCCGTTTGCAACAGCTTCACGCACATCTTCGGACAGAAGGCTCTCGTCCACATAGGTCTTTGTTGCCTCAGAGGCAAACTTCATCATCATACCGGCAGGGGTGTCGGCATTCATATTGGCATTCTCGCGGGTGATATCGTTGGCCTGCGCGTCAATGATGCTCTGGAAGATTTCCCTGCTCTTCGCCTTGCGGGCGAGGTTGCGCTGGTTGCGGTAGGCGATATACTTCTTCGCCACCTCTTTGCGCGGGCTCTTCATAAGCTCCATCTCGACGCAGTCCTGGATTTCCTCAACGCTCATCTCTTCCCTGCTGTTGTGGGAAATCTTGTCGGCGATTTGGGCTGCGAGCACTATATCTTCACCTTTCTCGGTGACTGCCATTGCTTTCAGTATGGCTGCAACAATCTTCTGGTTGTTGAACTCGACTGTGCGGCCGTCTCTTTTAATAACGCTTTTTATCATTGTGGTCAGAAAATTGGGCCCGGCCGTCAAGCTGGGCGGGTAAGGTTTGAATGCAAAGATATACCATTGGCAGGATGTTTATGCACTTTTAGCGGAATAAAGTTATTAACATAGCAACAAGCGGCTACTATACTTCTGTATAACAGCCGCTTTTGCATTTGCGCAATTTGGAAAAATTCCAAATTGTTAACTTTCTTGTTACCGGATGCGGAAAAGATGTGGATTACTCCACCACCCAAACCATCACGTGACGGTCGAAGGTCATATAGTGGAGTTCGAGCTCGTGCTCATAGCCGTCGTCGTCAGTAAATGTGGCATCAAGGTCGCCTTCATCGTGGAAACGGAAACCGTCAACTTCGATTTGCTCGGCGAAGTCAACCCCGTATTGTGAGGTCAGTTTGTAAATCGCTTCCTTGGCGCACCAGTAGATGGCGAGCTGCTCATTCTTGCGCTCATCATCCAAATCTTCGATTTCGTCTTCGGAAAGAGCTTTCTTCTCGACTGCGGAGAAATCCCTGTCGAGGGATTCGAGGTCAATTCCGACTTCATCATCCTCATCCAGAATCACAGCAACATATTTTTCGGTATGGGTGATGGAGATGTTGATGGAGTTGTTCTCAATGTACGGCTTGCCGTTGTCGTGATGGGAGAGATATACCTTATCCTCAAACATTGCGTCAAGCAATGCCCTCACTGCAAGCTTCTGCTTGCGAAGAGATTCACTTCTGATATAAGAGATTTCCTCAAGTTCGTCTGAGGGGATGGACGTCATTGCACGAAGCTCCGCTTCGCTCTCTGAAATTTGCCAGACTCCTATGCGCGATCGCGCGGGGTCATCGAGATCTTTTGTTAAAAATAGTGCCATAAATATCTTTTGACGCTGCAAATATAGTGAAATAAACAATTCCTGCCAAATTCCTCCTTATTGTCAAGGGTTTTTGCTACCTTTGTGCCGTTTTAGAAAAGCAAACTCAAACTTATTTTTATTGATATGAAGTATTTGACTAACGAAAAGCTCACCATCGTAGGTGCTGGTGGAGCAATCGGCTCAAACATGGCTCAGACCGCTCTTATGCTCGGTCTTACCCCAAACATCTGTCTTTATGATATCTACGCTCCTGGCGTAGAGGGAGTTGCAGAGGAGATGCGCCACTGCGGTTTCGAAGGTGCAAATGTCACCTGGACCGTAGATCCAAAGGAGGCATTCACCGACGCCAAGTACATTATCTCTTCCGGTGGAGCTCCACGCAAGGATGGCATGACCCGTGAGGACCTTCTCAAGGGCAACTGCCAGATTGCAGCCCAGTTCGGAGATTACATCAGGGAGTACTGCCCGGATGTCAAGCACGTGGTTGTCATCTTCAACCCTGCTGACGTGACCGCCCTCACCGCCCTCATCCACTCAGGCCTTAAGCCAAGCCAGCTCACTTCCCTTGCCGCTCTTGACTCTACCCGTCTGCAGAGCAATCTCGCAAAGGAGTTCGGCGTTCCTCAGAGCGCAGTAACCGGAGCCCACACTTATGGAGGACACGGCGAGCAGATGGCAGTGTTCGCATCCAAGGTTATGATTGACGGCAAGCCTCTCTCAGAAATGGGACTTTCAGAGGAAAAGATGGCCGAAATCAAGCAGAAGACCATCCAGGGCGGTTCCGCTATCATCAAGCTCCGCGGCCGCTCTTCTTTCCAGAGCCCTGCATACTGCTCAGTGAAGATGATTCAGGCTGCTATGGGCGGAGAGCCGTTTACACTTCCTGCAGGTACCTATGTCAACTGCGACAAGTGCGGATTCAAGAATGTGTTTATGGCTATGCCTACCACAATCGATGCTACAGGAGTTCATTTCGTTCAGCCTACCGGCACTCCTGAGGAGATGGCTGCCCTTCAGGCATCCTACGAGCATCTCTGCAAGATGCGCCAGGAAATCATCGACCTCGGCATCGTTCCACCTGTAGAGGAGTGGGGAACTTACAACAAGAACCTTTAGTCTTTTACGGTTGTACAATTAAGGGCGTCCCAAACGGGGCGCCTTTTTTTTGCTGCCCCCTTGCCATTCCCGGAGGGTCCCGGCTGGTCTCGGCAAGCCCCCAAAAGCGCAAAAATGGGGAGGGCAAAATTGCTCGCCCGGGAAAACCATATCCGTTTTTGGATTATCTAATTTTGGATATGATTCAAAAACCCATTAATTTTGCGGAAAAGTGAAAGACATGACAAATCCATTCTTCTTGACCGGCATTATACCTGATGCGTACTTTTGCGACCGTGAAAAGGAAACAGAGACTATCATCAGACACCTTAAAAACCAGGATAACATCTTGCTGACATCGTCCCGCAGGATGGGAAAAACGCAGCTAATCCGCCATATCTTCAATGATACCCGGATAAAAGGGGGCTATCACACCTTCTACGCTGATATCTATGCGACGACATCATTACGAGAAATGGTATTCTTCCTCAGCAAAGAGATTTACAAGGAACTTGTTCCAAAAGGGAGAAAGGCTTTGAAGATGTTCCTTACAACAATCAAGTCAATCGCCGCAGCATTCAGCATGGATCCAGTAACAGGGGCGCCTAAGGTCAGTCTTCAACTCGGAGATATTACGACCCCGGAATTGACATTGGAAGAGATTTTCACCTATCTGGAAACGGCGGATGTCCCGTGCATATTTGCTATCGATGAATTCCAACAGATTTCAATATATCCGGAAAAGAATGTCGAGGCACTTCTGAGGACGCACATCCAGAAGATGAACAACTGTCATTTCATCTTCTCGGGGAGCGACAGGCACATTCTGGAACGAATGTTCTCGTCTTATTCGAAACCGTTCTACAACAGCGCAAAACCGGTATACTTGGGCTGCATAGAACGCAGCAAGTATGTTGACTTTGTTGTTGATCGGTTCGGAAAGGCAGGAATGTCAATAATGCCCGATACGGTAGGATTCTGCTATGACCATTTCGATGGATATACCTACTACAATCATAAGATATTCCATGACCTTTTCGCTAATGCAAGTCCTGGAATGACACTTGACCGTCAGTCTGTTCTTGAGACGGTGCAAATGATTCTGGAAGAAAACTCTCATGCATACAGCGAGATTATGTCCTCGCTTTCCATCACCCAGAAACAGACTTTGATTGCAATTGCCAAGGAGTCCCCGGCTAGAAAGCCGACATCCGGCGCTTTCGTCAAGAGAAATGCACTGGAGTCTCCGAGTTCTACACAAAAAGCCTTGGCAAAGCTCCTGGATGAACAGTTGGTTACATACGGTGTCAAGGATGCTGAAAAGGAATACTCAGTTTCCGACAAATTCTTTGAGCACTGGTTGAGAGCAACCTACTGATTCTTTACTGCAACCACTTTTCCGGGTCCATCGAGTCGGTGCCCTTCCAGACCTGGAAATGCAGCTGGGTTTCTCCCGAAATCGTATCCACGTGCCCCAGCAGAGTGCCGGTTTTCACTTTGTCCCCGGCCTTGACAGAAACATCCTTGAGTTTGCAGTAGAAGGTGTAGTATTCGCCGTGCTGCACAAGTATGCACTGGTTGTAGCCCGGCATCACCACCACCTGGCGCACCTCCCCTTCGAACACCGCCCTCACTTCGGCTCCGGCCTGGGTCGCTATATTGACCCCATTGTTGAACGGGAGCGCCACATTCTTATAGACCGGATGGAAATGCTGCCCGTAGCGCCCTACCACGGTGCCGCTCACCGGCCAAGGGAGTTTGCCCTTGTTGCCCGCAAAGTCTGCCGACAGTTTTACATCGGCCTTGGCCTTAGGGCTGGACTTGCCCTTCTGGGATTCGGCTTTTTTGCGCTGGGCAGCCGCCTCGGCCGCTACCATTTCCTGAATCTTCCTATTGAGGGCATCGGCCTCCTTCTGCTTCTTCGCAAGTTTCTTCTTATAGGCCGCCTGGTCTTTCTTCAGCGCATCCACAATGCCCTTCTCCGCCTTCTCGTCCGCTTTCAGCGCTTCAAGATCCGCCTCACGCTGCGACAGAATCATCCGGTAGCCTGTCTTGAGACTGTCCAGCTCCGCCTTCTGCTGCTCCAGGGAAGCCTTTTTGTCTTTGATGGACTTGGCTTGGGACCGAAGACTGCCCGAAATGCTCTTCATATAGGCTACCCTTCTCAATGTCTGCCCTAGCCCGTCTCCCGTGAAGATATAGACAAACCAAAGTTTGGTATCGCGAGAAAGATAAGCCTTGCGCACCAGCATACCATATAGCTGCATAGTGGTATCCAGCTGGCCGGAGGCAAGTTCTATTTCGCGCTGCTTGCGCTCAAGCTCGATTTCGAGCGAATCCAGCTCCCTTCCGGCCTGTGAGACCAACTCCTTGCCGGTCTCCACCTTCTTTCGGGTAAGCTCAAGCCTGGCGGCAGCATCGGCACTCTTCGAATCATTGGCCTTGATCTGGCGGTCGAGCTGGGCAATCTCGCTGCGAAGCGCTTCAAGCTGCTTTTTCTGCTTCGCGCTGTTCTGGCCCGCGAGCGGAATCGCCCCGAGCAGCAGAAGAGCAACTATGGTACCCAGCCTTTTCAATTCTTCTTGGTTTCCGAAAGTTTACGGTAATAGTCAGCGAGATCCTTCTCGCCCAGGGCCTCAAGTACTTCCGAATAGTGCAGCAGCATAGTCGCGCTTTCCTTGCCGCCGTATATCATAGCCCTCTTGAAATAGTTCTTTGCCTCGGCATCGCGCCCGAGCAGGTGCAGAATCCAGCCATAGGTGTCGAGGTAAGAATCGTTGTCCGGATTGGTGGCGAGCACCTTGCGGCTCATCTTCTCGGCCTTGCGCAGCTTCTTCCCGCTCAGGGACAGGAAGTATGCGTAATTGTTAAGGGTCATAGTGTCGTCCGGATCCAGCTTGAGCGCCTGGTCGAAGCATTTGAAGGCTTCCTTCTCGCGCCCCAGCTGATAGTGGTAGGTCCCCATAGACGAAAGCAGCGAACTGCGTTCCTTGCGCCCTGTCACCCAATTGAGAGCCTCCCGGCACTGCGCCAGCGCTGCCTCCTGTCCCTGCGTGCGCTCGGTAGCATAAATCCAAAGCGTCTGTGCGGAGAAATTGGTCGGGTCCACGTCCCGCCACTGGCGGAAATATTGCATACTCTTCTCCTGCTGGCCTGTGGACAGGAACCAGGAGCCTGCGAAGAGCAGTGCTGCCGAGTCCCGGGGGTGAGTGCTGGCGAGGGTCTGCGGCATAGCGTCAATCTGCTCGTGCCACAGGGCATAGGTCCGTGCGTCCAGCTCTTTGAACACCTGCTGCAGATAGTTCACCTGGAAGTTCGCATCCTCCGTCCCGCAGGTCAGGAAAGGCTGTATGCTTGAGAAATATCCCACCATATTGCCCTGCATGCGCATAGTCTCCGAAAGGCCGAGAATGGCAGGAATGTCATTCGGCTCCTTCTCGAGAGATTCGCGGAAGCACTTTGCCGCCAGTTCGTAGTCTCCCCAGGAACTCATCGCCTCAAGTCCTATCTGGTCGAGTATATAATATGAACGGTAGTCCTGATTGCCGGGGTCGAGGGCCTGGGCTTTGAGAAAGGCACTTGCTGCTTCCGAGCCACGCCCCATCTGCGAGTGACACAGTCCGATGTAGTACCACACCGCATCATCGAGGCTGTCGCGCTGCACCATCAGCCGGAGGCTGTCCAGGGCAATGTCGTACCGGTTCTGGTCCACGAGGGTTGCTATATCCAGAATATCCGCCTCCTGGGCCCTGCAAAGGCAGGTGGAAGCGATAATGGAAAGTGCTATGATGAATTTGCGCAGTTTCATATTTCACAAAAATAATATTAAATGCTTACATTTGTGCAGATTGATTTGATACCTGCATGCAACTTTTTGGAGGAAAGTCGCATCTTAACGATTGGTTGGACAAAGCCAAGGCTGGAGACCGGCGCGCCCAAAAGGCCATCTACGACCTCCTTGCCCCAAAGATGTTCGCAGTATGTCTGCGATATATGGGCAACAGGGAACAGGCCGAGGATGTGCTTCAGGACGGTTTCGTAGCCCTTTTCAGCAAGCTTGGTTCCTACTTGGGCGAAGGCTCCTTCGAGGGCTGGGCCCGCAAGATCTTTGTCAATACGGCATTGATGTCCTTGCGCAAGCACGATGTGCTGCGCCAGAGCGAGGACGTGGATGCGGCGCGCAATATGGTTGGGGATACACCTTCTGCTACGGATGATATAGGCTATAAGGAGCTGCTGAAATACATTTCGGAACTTCCTCCGGGCTTCAGGGTGGTTTTCAATATGTATGTGATGGAGGGCTACTCCCATAAGGAAATAGGTGAGGAGCTCGGAATATCGGAAGTTACGTCTCGTTCACAGCTCCAAAGGGCAAGGATGCTGTTGCAGGACAAGATCAGAAAAAGACATTGAGATGCGGGAAGATATGGATAACAGATTCGATCTCCTTGTGAAGGAGACGCTGTCGGATGCGGAGGTGAAAGTGCCTTCCCGCGTCTGGAAGGCTGTGTCTGCACGCATCGGCGCCCCTACCCCTTCCTCGGGCGTAAGGACAAGTCTATGGAAGTGGGCGGTGCCATCTTTTGCTCTTGCTGCCCTCGCTTTATTTTTCATTATTTCGGGTACTGAAGAAAAGACTATAATGAACGAAGGCGCCCTTGCTCTCAACATCGAGGCAGGGTCTTGTGCCTTCGAACCTGCACTTTGCGCAGCGGATGTCCCTTCTCTTAGGGACCTTGCCGCCTCCCGTACAATGACACAGCCTGTCCCGGTTGCGTCTTCAGCGGAAGACGAAGGGACTCCTGTCACGGATGAGACCGCCGGACCTTCGGAGCAGGATGCTCCGGTTGCGCTTCAGACTGAAACAGTGAAGGAGGCTGACGACTTTGCTGACCCGTTTGCCATTATGGAAAAAGAGGACGCGCGTATGGCCGCGGCAAAAGCAGGAAAGCAGGCAGGCAGGTTTTCCATTCTGGCAGGAGGTACAGTCAGTGCAAATGATACCCGTTACAACAACCATACATTCGGACCGAATTTCGCACCGGGAAGCCGCATCCCCGATACGGTTGAGGAGCTGACGCAGTCGGAATACGCTTTCCCTCTTTCTCTCGGTATCAGCGTCAAATACCGTTTCACCGACAGGCTTTCCGTCGGTACCGGACTGAACTGGACAATGCTTTCCCGCGAATTCGACGGCGCATACAAGACCGAATCAGGCCGGTTTACACACAGGATGCAATATGTCGGAGTGCCTCTTCACGTTTATTATGACATTCTTCAGAGAAGGGGTATCCAGCTCTATCTTACCGCCGGCGGAAGCGCCGAAAAGGCCGTAAGCAACGCCTGGTACATCTATGAGAAGAGCACCAGTCCTATCTGCACCGAGGCTGTCAAGGGTCTGCAGTACGGACTAGACCTCGGTTTCGGAGTGGAGTTCAGTCTCGGGCAGCATATGTCCATCTACCTCGACCCATATGTGAAGTACTGGTTCGCCGGCAGTCAGCCAAAGAGCGTGCGCACCGAAAAGCCTTTCCTCTTCAGTTTCGAAGGCGGACTCAGATTCAACCTTTAGCAAATACGGCGCGGAATCACCCCTCCCACGCACTTTTTGCGCCTCATGTGTTACATCAGGAAGAGGGAGAGCAAAATGGCTAGCATACGGTCATGGTATAATGGTATTTATCGATTTTTCTTGTAACTTCGCACAATGTATGACCCCATTGCCACTTTGAACATGCCGACAGACAAGATTACATATTTCATTGCATTCTGTATTGAACAGTACAAGACTGCCAAAGGAATGAAGGGGGAAGATGTATCAAAACTCTTCTTTGACAAGGGTGTAGTACAATACCTTTCTGATAATTATGAAGTCCTTCACACCCAAGGTCACCGGTGGTTAATTCAAGATATTGACGAGTTTTTAACAACACGAAGCAAATGAGACTCTACCACGGAAGTACTGAAATGGTTGCGACACCCCAAATACGCAAGCCAAATCGGGCCCTTGACTTTGGCAATGGCTTTTATACGACTACTGATTATGCCCAAGCAGAACAGTGGGCAAGGCGTCGCTTGGGAAACATTCAGAGTCACGCATGTGTCAATATTTATGAAGTTGACATTGATGCTATCCGGAAAGCCAATACTCTCTGGTTTGATGCTGCTACAGAAGAGTGGGTGGATTTTGTCTACTCAAACCGCAACAACGATAGCTTTGACCATAATTATGACTTCGTCTATGGCCCGGTTGCCAATGACAGAGTATATGCTCAATTCTCCCTTTATGAGGCTGGTCTCATCGACAAACAGACACTCATAAGAGAGTTGAAAACTTACACTCTTGTTGACCAGATGCTATTCCATACGCCTCTGTCGCTGAAGGCGATTTCTTTTGTTGAATCCAAAATCGTAGCCTTATGACAGACATCTCCAACGAGAATCTTTACCTGCTTCTTCCCGGAATCGTTGCGGGCATCGCTCGAATTTACGCAAAGAATAATGGCTGCAGTGAGATAGAAGCAATCCGAATCATTTATTCCTCACATCTTTACCCCCGACTTGCGGATGAGACTACAAAACTTTGGCATCTCGGTCCTGTAGCTTTGTTCGAGGAACTTTTGGAGCCTAGTTTGTAAATCATCCCGTTTTCCGCATCTGTCACTTCGGGAGTGGAATCGCCCTTCCACGCACTTTTAGCGCCTCATGTGTCACATCAGGAAAACCACAACCTGCCCTACACTGCCCTCTGTGCCATATTCCCGATTTCCTCATGTGTCACATCAGGTGCAAAAACGGCCTCTCACACACTTTTCCCTCCTTATGTGTTACATCAGGAAGGTGGGGCGCAACATAGAGAGCAGAAAATCGCTATTGTGTAAGGTCCTGGTACATTTTGAAGAGACGGGCAACGATGTCGGATTCGGTGGCGTCTTTCGGGAAGCCGTAGGCTTCGAGGACTGCGGCGTCGTTAGCGCGGTGGGCACGGCGGAGTTCAACCGGCATTACCGTCTCGTCGTATAGGTCTGCAAGGCTGCTATGGCGATATTTGGCGCTGAGGTCAATGTGGGAACCTTTCTGCTCAATGAGCACTTTAGTTGCAGTGATGTAGCCGTCAATGAAGTCGGAGCCCTTTTCTTTTGTGATGGTCTTTACCGGGAGCTCGAACTCCATCATTTTGGTCGGGTTGTCGATGCCGAAGACCGTATGGAGAAGGTCTATCCAAAAGCGTTGGGTCTCACCTTTCTCGTAACCCTTTCCGGCCCATTCTTTTACAAATTGTTTTGCGGCTTGTTTCTGTGTATTGGTTGTGCTCATCTTGTGGGATTCAATATAAGGCAAAGATAACGAATTTTATCAATGCATTCGGTAGTGTTTCATCGAGTGTTCCGTAGTAAATCAATTCCAGACAAAAGTAATCGGTGCGCAGAAACGCCTTATTTGCGCACGGATTTGAAAAATATTGCAGTTGGTGCGCAGGAAGGGCGGTTTTGCGCACGGATTTCATAGCCGGTCGGTCAAAGTTTCCGGATTCTTCGCAGTTCACCGCCAGGCAAATGAGCTGCCGACAGCTTACAGTCTGAAATATGCGAATGTAATTAGGACTTCAAAACGAAACTCAGCCAAAATGAAGCATTTTTGTCAATTTTGGCTGATTTTCACTTAGACTGTATTGCCACATCGGGAATTGGGAGGAGGTGAATCTACACCGCCTTTTCCCGGTCAAGGAAGCGGTAGGAGGCGGCTTCTTCGAGGTGGTATGGGGCGATGTCAGGGGAGCCTTCGAGGTCGGCAATGGTGCGGGCGACCCTGATGATGCGGAAATATGCCCTCATCGACAGGCGCATAGTCGCGAGGATGCGCTCCAGAACTTCGCGGCACTGCGGGGAAAGCGGGCAGTATCTTTCGATTTGCTTATTGTTCATCTCCGCATTGCAGTTGATGGGCTCTGCGCGGAAGCGGTTCTCCTGGATTCTTCTCGCTGCGAGAACCCTTTGCGCCACCTGCGTGCTGGACTCCGCTTTGGTTGCCCCGAGGATTCGGCCCGGAGGCACAGTATTCACATATATCTGCAAATCCATCCTGTCTATCAGCGGTCCGCTCAAACGGGCAAGGTAGCCCATCCTTTGGGAAGGGGTACAGGTGCATCGGTCTCCTTCTCCGTAATAGCCGCAAGGACAAGGGTTTGCAGCCGCTACAAGGGTAAAGGAGGCGGGGAACTCAACCTTGGTCTTGAGGCGCGATATGCTGACCTTGCGGTCTTCAAGAGGAGCCCTGAGGGCTTCGAGCACGGACTTCGGCATCAAGGTGATTTCATCCAGAAACAGCACTCCCCCGTGGGCGAGCGACACTTCCCCCGGCTGAACATTATCTCCACCGCCACCACCTATTATGGCAGCAAGAGAGGCGCTGCAGTGAGGAGACCGGAAGGGGCGGCGGTATTTCATTGCACAGGCCGCATCTCCCTTGCCTGCAACGGAATATATTTTCCTGGTGAGCAGGGCCTCCTCAGGGGTCATAGGCGGAAGTATGTCCGCCATTGCCTTGGCGAGCGTGCTTTTGCCGCTGCCCGGACTTCCTATCATCAGCAGATTATGGCCTCCGGCAGCAGCGATTTCCACTCCCCTCTTTGCTCCTTCCTGACCTATTATATCCTCAAAATCCACGCTTGAGCCCAGCGTGATGCCATCAGTGGACGGGGCATCCCTACGGGTGACAAGGAGGTCGTCGCAGTCCTGAGGGCAGCTGAACAGGCGGATAACATCATCCAGGCTCCCTACCCCATAGATACGAAGGCCGCTGACCTGTGCAGCCTCGAGGGCGGAATTGCGCGGCAGTATGCAGGCCTTGAAGCCGAGGCTTGCCGCCATATCGGCAATGGGCAGAGCACCGGGAATCTGACGCACTGAGCCGTCGAGTCCCAGCTCTCCCATTATCAGGCACTTGTCCAGGTCGGGAAAATAATATTGCTCCGACGCGGCGATGATGCCTACCGCTATGGGCAGGTCGTAACCGCTTCCGCTTTTGTGCAGGTCGGCGGGAGCGAGGTTGATCACTATCTTCTTTCCGGGGATGCGGAAGCCGCTGGAGGTCAGGGCGCTGACCGTACGTATAAGGCTTTCCTTGACCGCAACGTCCGCCAGGCCGCAAAGATGTATGCCTATCCCCATAGTCACATCCACTTCCACCGTCACAACTACCGCTTCGATTCCTATGCATTTAGCACCATTAACTTGTATCAGCATATCGTTTTTTCAAGTAAATTTGTCATCCGAATGAAACACGAAATTATCATAGCCTCCCTCGCATCCATCGATGCAGCCGCCCGGGACTTTCTCCAGCAGACCTCCGGCAGGAACCTCATTGCCTTCTATGCTCCAATGGGCAGCGGCAAAACCACTTTCACAACTGCCATATGCCGCGTACTCGGCGTACGGGAGGATGCAGTCAGTTCGCCTACCTTCTCCATAGTCAACGAATACAGGACCGGCAGCGGAGAGCCTATGTTCCATTTCGACTTCTACCGTATCAACAAGCTTTCCGAAGCCCTTGACATAGGCCTGTACGACTACCTCGATATGGGAGCACTCTGCATAATGGAGTGGCCGGAGAATATTGAGGAACTGCTTCCCGATGACACTCTTCGCGTCAGCATTTCGGTTAGGGAGGACGGAGCAAGGCTTGTCACTTGGGAGGACTGACGCTGACCCCTGTCGGGTAGCCGTCAAATCCGAGACCCTTGACAGTTCCATCACTCCAGAGTATTGCCTCTCCCCCGGCTGCGGGATAGCAAGCAGCATAAAAATGCGACCCCCAGGCTTGGGCAGCCCTTCGGTTGCTGATGAGGGTGCTGTCCAGACAGGCGTACTCAGTGGCAGCAGTACCGATGGACAAATGGCTGCGGAGTCTGTCATAGCGGAGAAGATATGGCTGCGAGCCTTCAAAATAATGATAACAGCTTCCGCCCCCGCCGCCTGTCAGCATTTCTTCCCCATCGGTGCATATCAGCTCGACCGGCACACCCATACCAGGCGCCTGAAGCGAGATGACTGCGGAGCATCTGCAGTCAGGACGGACATACAAGCGGGCGCCCCGGAATTGGAATGGAGGCCTTGGCGGATAATCGAAGCGTTCCTGCGAGGTAGAAACTATCCAGGCGTCTTCCGCCTGTTCCAGAAGCCATAATTCCCCCTCCACGACCCTTGCATCAAGCACCCGGGTACCGAAACGGGGGCTAAGGTCCCGGTAAATGCCTTCTTCCACCAGGCAAGGATTCTGATTATCATCAGAAGAATATAGGCAATATGTCTTGCCTCCGTCAATATGAAGGCCGCTCCCCTTGCCGCTTCCGGATTTGAAAACGGTCTTGCCGTCAAGCCTGAGTGCGAAGCCTTCGCCTGAACGGTCGTTGCCCAAGGTCCACAGGCCGCGGGAGGTAGGGATAATATCGGAGATATATTCCCTTCCTTCAAAAGAAAAGACGGGCTGGCCTCCGAGAGCAACAATGGTTTTGTCTCCATATGATGCAGTAGTATAGAGCTTATCCGAATAGAGGAAATGTGTGTCCGGGTCGAGTCCGATACCCTTCGGGATATCCGGAAGTAAAGCAAGCATAAGAGTGGAATCCCGCAAAACAACAATCTGAGAAGAGTCGGTATCAGGATACTCGACCCCACACACATAGATGGCAGACGGCACTTCCTCCGAATCTCCGCTTTCGTCTCCCGACGAGACGGGGTCCGTACCTTCGGAAGTGCCTGAGCCATCCGATTCTGACCTGAGTACGCCCCCGCGTCTTTGAGAGATGGGCGCGAGTGTTTGAGAACAGGACGTAAGCCCCAAGGCCAACGATAGAAACAAGCTTATGAAGAATCTCATGGTGCAAAGAAATGAAGAAAATCCATAACTTTCGTCCCGCCCGTCACATATTTACCATTTTTTCAGAAAGGATTATTTTTTGTCACGGAATTCAATGCACGAATGTTATCTTAGTATTATCTTTGCCACGACTATTGAAAAAGTACTGAAATAAACCGCAGAACATGAAAGAAGAATTCAACATAGGATTGTTTAACGAATGCTTCCCTCCGGTGATGGATGGGGTATCCGTCTGTGTCCAGAATTATGCATATTGGCTTCAGAAGAAGGTTGGTGGCGTAGCTGTAATTACGCCGAATGTCCCTGGAGCGACATACAATTACGACTACCAAGTAATCAATTATCTGTCAATGCCTGTTCCTTTCCGCCATCCATATGTCACAGGCATTCCAGAGATTGATCCGAGGACTTTGCGCAAGGTGAACAGCAAGAGTTTCAGGATTGTTCACGCCCACACACCTTTCACGACCGGCGGATTTGCGGCCAGAGTGGCAAAAGCACAGAAGGTTCCGCTCGTTGCAACCTTCCATTCCAAGTACAGGGATGACTTTTCCAGAATCATCAAGAGCGATTTGGTGCTGGATGAACTTATTAAATATATAGTGGATTTCTACAACAAGGCTGACCAGGTGTGGGTGCCTCAGGCTTCTGTGATTGATGTTATCCGGGATTACGGGTTCCACGGTCACGTGGAGGTTGTGGACAACGGAAGCGATCTGGTGGCGGATTATCCCGAGTCCTATTTCGATGATGCGAGAAAGTCCCTGGGCGTGGCTCCTGACGAGTTTATGTTCCTTTTTGTGGGTCAGCATATCTGGGAGAAGAATGTGCGCTTCATTATCGATGCTCTCGAGCAGATCAAGGATACCGACTTCAAGATGTTCTTTGTGGGGATAGGCTATGCGGCAGATGAGATGAAGAAGCTTGTTGCGGAGAAAGGGCTTGAGGATAAGGTGACTTTTGTGGGAAGTATTACCGACAGGGAGAAGATGAAAACCTACTACGCCGCCGCTGACCTTTTCCTCTTCCCGTCCCTTTACGACAATGCGCCTCTGGTTGTCAGGGAGGCGGCCGCGTTGCATACTCCTTCGGTGATGGTTAAGGGAGCGACAGCTTCGACCATCATCCGCGACAATGAGAACGGTTTTCTTATCGACAATGACCTGACGGATTTCAAGAATACGCTTCTTGCGCTGAAAAACGACAGGAAGAGAGTGCGCGAGGTGGGCATTCAGGCATCTCACAGCATCGTGCGAAGCTGGGAAAGTGTTGCCGACGAAGTTGTCGAGCGCTACAACGACATCATCAGCACCCGCAAACTCATTCGTGTGATGAAATAATTGGTGGAGCGGTCGCGGAGACGCTTACCATTTCAATGGGTTAATTCTTGATACATTTTGAAGAGGCGGGCGACGATGTCAGCCTCGGTGGCGTCTTTCGGGAAGCCGTAGGCTTCG
>SAMEA3663208__coassemble_163_pt1 | contig 31413 bp, 22 predicted proteins | sample SAMEA3663208__metabat2_low_PE_018 | metagenome-assembled genome bin SAMEA3663208 (sample SAMEA3663208) | pig gut metagenome | biome: pig gut; feature: pig-associated habitat; material: faeces | place: China | collected 2013
GCGGCCATCTACGGAACCCGCGGAACCAACGGCGTAATCATTATCCCCACCAAGCGTGCCCGCGCCGGCCACACATCGGTCGAGTACCGCGGTCAGGCTTCAGTGCAGACCCTGCTCTCGCGTGCGGTGCCTATGACTGCGGAGCAGTACAACTACACCGTAGAGAATTATCTTCCTGATGCAGCCGCATACCAGTACGGCGCCCAGACAGACTGGTTCAATGAGGTTACCCGTACTCCGGTTTCTCACCGCCACAGCGTTGCGGTCAGCGGAGGTAGCGAGAAGTTCTCCCATAGAACCACTATGAACGTGGAGCAGAACCAGGGTTTGCTGCGAAACAACGACAACAACAAGTTCCTCTTCCGCACCAATATCCACCAGGAAGCCCTCCAGGGCTGGCTCACTTTCGACGGAAACTTCAGCTACGGCAAGCGCAAATTCAACGGAACCCGTACCGGAATCTTCCGTCAGGCCTTTATGCACAACCCGACCGAGCCTATCTACGATGAGACCGACGAGGACAACGGTGGCTATTTCACCATCGGAGGAATGGATTACTACAATCCTGTGGCCATGCTCAACGAGCGTCAGAACGGCTACGATGTGGACGATCTTTCTGTGAACGGACGCTTCACTCTCAACATTCTTCCGGTGAAGGGTCTGAAATGGGACAACTTCGTCAGCTGGGGCAGCAAAAACAGCCTTTACACTGACTACAAGACACGCTACTATCCTGGTGAAACGGCTCAGAAGGGAACCGCCGAGATTGACAATACCCGAAGGACTAACCTCCAGTACGAGAGCACTGTGCAGTACAGCACTAAAATCAGGGAAGTGGCTCTTCAGGCAATTGCAGGCTACACCTTCGAGCAGTCCGAGACCTTTACCACTTACATGTACAATTACGGTTTCGACACCGACTACTTCAATGTGAACAACATAGGTGCGGGAACCGCCCTGCTGAACGGCAAGGGAGATATGAGCTCCAGCCGCTACGGCAACCGCTATGTGGCCTTCTTCGGCCGTGTGATGGCAAACTACAAGGAGAAGTATATGGTTTCCGCCTCCCTGCGCCGTGACGGCTCCAGCCGTTTCGGAGCTAACCAGAAATGGGGATGGTTCCCGGCAGTGAGCCTGGGATGGCGCCTTACCCAGGAACCTTGGATGCAGGAACTCAGCTGGCTGAACGAACTAAAGCTGCGCGCCGGATTCGGTATGACCGGAAACCAGGATTTCAGCAACTACAAGTCCCTCTTCCTTGTAAAGCCTGACGGCTATTTCTACTATGACGGCAAATGGCAGACAGCCTATGCTCCCGCAAGCAACGCCAACCCGGATCTTGCCTGGGAGAAAAAGTCGGAGTTCAACATTGGTCTGGACTACGAGGTGTTGGACGGCCGCATCAGTGGAGCGGTGGATTACTACTACCGCCTTACCACTGACCTGCTTTACAACTACACGGTGCCGGTGCCGCCTTATGACTACAACACACTCTTCACCAATGTGGGCAAAATCAGTAACTCCGGCATAGAGTTCACCCTCAATGCCATTCCTGTAAAGTCCAAGAGCGTAACCTGGAATACAACCCTCACCTTTGCTCACAACACCAATAAGCTCATCTCCTTCACCAACGAAGAGTTTGCAGGACAGGAGTATCGCGTTGGCTGGCTCAACTCTCCTCTTGCCTGCTACAGCCAGAGACTGGTTGAGGGAGAGGCAATAGGCAGCTTCTACGGACCGGTTTATCTTGGACTCAAGTCCAGCGGCTCCGCAAACCTGGAGCAGCGCAACGAGAAAGACTGGGTGAAACTCGGCAATGCCAATCCTTTCTGCACCATAGGTTGGAGCAACAGCGTGGAAATAGGACAGTTCACCATCAGCGCTGCGCTTCGCAGCTCCCTTGGCGGAGTGGTTTTGAACCAGATGAAGGCGGTTTATGAGAATATCACCGAATTCGGACAGAAGAACGTGCTTGCAAGCTGGCTTGACGAGCCTGAGTACACAGGAAAGAACGCTTATTCGTCCAAGTATATAGAGGATGCAAGCTACCTCAAGCTCGACAACCTGACTGTCACCTACAATGTCCCTGTGCCGAAGACCTCGCTCGTGAAGAATTGCAGCGTCTATCTCTCAGGACAGAATCTCTTCGTGCTGACCGGCTACTCGGGAGTTGACCCTGAGGTTTCCCTCAGCGGACTGGCTCCGGGCATAGAAGGCCTTAGCTACTACCCGAGGACAAGGTCCTTCACCTTTGGCGTAAACGTTAAATTCTGATGGCTATGAAACTGAATATAAAGAACATCATACTTGGTGCGGCCCTGCTGGCAGCATCCTGCACCAATCTCGACGAGCGCCCGTACTCACAGATGATGAAGGACGACTTCCTCAGCGACCCTGCACTTCTGGACCTCTATACAGCAAGACCTTACACCATGCTCCAGAACTGGGGCCACGAGCAGAGTATGTTCACTTTGCTACTGCAGCTTACCAACGAGGTCGCAATCCCCAAGTCTTACGAAGGTAGTTGGGCGGAAGCGCGTTACGGTGAAGTGCAGTCCCACGAGATTCCGGCAAGCAACAAGCTGGTGCGTTTGGGCTGGGACTTCTGCTTCAACGGAATTTCCGCCTGCAATGACGCCATCGCCGTAATTCAGGACACTCCGGACAGCGAGGCCAAGACCAAGACTCTTTCTGATCTGAGGGTTCTGCGCACTTACTACTACCTGCTCGCAGTCGATTGCTGGGGCAATGTGCCTTTCTCCATAGACAAGAACCAGGTCGGCTATCCGGAACAGAAGGACAGGGCCTTTATGCTGAAGTGGATAGAGGATGAAATAGAAGAATGTATGCCTCATCTCGAAGCAACTGTCTCTTCAAAGACCTACGGCCGCGTTACCAAGGGCATGGCTCAGTTCATTCTTGCCAAGATTTATCTCAACTCCGAGAAATGGACCGGCACAGCCCGTTACTCTGAGCTCGAGGCTGTGTGCAAAGACATTATGGACAGCCAAAACTACAGCCTCACCCCTACCTATGCCGCCAATTTTGCAATAAACGCGGTTAACGGCAGCGAGGCCATATTTGCCATCCCTTACAGCAGTGTCTATAATGTGGGAGAATATTTCTACATTTGGGTAATGACATTCAACGACGACCTCACCAAGGCGTTCAACCTTGGCTCCGCTTGGAACGGTTCCATGATTTGCCAGCCTGACTTCTTCGACTCCTACGAGAGCGGCGACACCCGCAAGGACGACTGCTGGCTCTACGGACAGGTCTATGATTACAATGGACAGGAGTACAAGCTCAAACAGATCAACGCGGACAAGTCCGTCAGCTACATCCCTTATATCCTCGAGCCTTCCGCAATCGATGAATCCAAGTACCATTCCGGTCTTTCCAGGATGGATGGCGCCCGCATTGTGAAGTGGCCTTACCAGACCGACGGTACCCTGAACACCTACCGTATCTGCATGGAAAACGATTTCATACTGATGCGTTACTCAGACGTGGTTCTGATGTATGTGGAAGCGCTTGTGCGCCAGGGCAGGACGGCAGAGGCCGCAGCTGTTCCAGAGTTCCAGCAGATCCGTAGAAGGGCAGGCCTTGAGCCTATGACAGCGGATCAGCTGACTCTGCACAATCTCCTTCTCGAGCGCCAGCACGAACTGTGTATGGAAGGCTGGTCCCGTCAGGACCTCATCCGCTTCGGCGAATACACCAAGGCCTGGTGGGCCAAGGAAGAGGGGCAGGCCTATATGGAACTTCTCCCTATCCCTGACCAGCGTAGGGCCGACAATCCGAATCTCGAACAGAATACAGGATACAACGATTAATGAAAAAGATACTTTACACTGCACTGGCCGCAGTTCTGGCACTTTCCTGCACAGGCAAGCCGCAGACAGCCGAGATAAGCTATATTCAGCTCCGCGACAAGATTGCCGGGGCGTGGCTCGGGCAGATGGTCGGAAACATCTACGGACTCGAGTATGAAAACAAATTCATTGAGGAGCCGGGTGAACCTCCTTTCGTGTTCAACAAGGCAGTCAGGAAGATGACAGCAGTGGACGGAGCCTTCTCCGACGACGACACGGATGTGGAGTATCTCTACCTCCTTATGATGGAGAAGTACGGAGTCCATCCTACCTATGCCCAGATCCGGGAGGGCTGGATGTACCATATCCGCGATCGCGTGTGGCTCGCCAACCGTGCCACCCTCGGCAATATGCACTACGGACTCACGCCTCCGTTCACCGGAGACAAGCGCTACAACCCGCACTGGTTCCAGATTGACCCCCAGCTCATCAACGAGATTTGGGCCTATACCGCACCGGGTATGCCGGCCTATGCCGCAGGCATCTCCGAATGGGCGGCCCGCATCACTTCCGACGACTGGGCAACATCGCCTACCGTGGTGTATGGAGCAATGTACTCCGAAGCCTTCTTCGAAAGCGACATCGAGACTCTCGTAAAGCATTCCAAGGAATATCTCCCGAAGGGAGACCGCTTCCGCCACACCATAGACCAGTGCCTTGAGCTCTATCATACTTATCCCGATGACTGGAAGAAGGCCCGCGAGGTCATCAAGCAGGAATACTGGACCGATGAGCCGGATGAGACCAAGACCATATGGAATGCAGACCTCAACGGAGCTATGGGAATTCTTGCCCTGCTTTACGGTCAGGGAGACATAGAGAAGACCCTGCTTATCGGTTGCGCCCTCGGTTTCGATGCTGACAACCAGACCGCGACCATATGCGGACTGCTGGGTGTCATCAACGGAGGCGCGAGTGTCCCTTCCACCTGGTCTATGCCCGAGCAGTTCCCTCACTGGACCAAGCCTTTCAATGACCGTTACATCAACGTAACCCGCTACGATATGCCTGACGCCTCCATTGAGGACCTTATCGACAGGACAGCCGAGCTTGCAGCAAAAGTCATAGTCGAGAACGGCGGGCAGGAGTTTGAAAAGGACGGCCAGCGCTGGTTCAGAGTCAATACCGCCGCAAAGTTTGCCGCCCCGCTCGAATTCTGCGTAGGACCTAACCCGCGCATTGTGGCAGGGGAGAAGGTGGACTATGATTTCGCCTGCGTGACCAACCGCGACTACAGCTGGAAAATGACCGGAGGACAGCTCCCGAAGGGCCTCAAGTTCAAGGGAGGACGCCTCAGCGGAACCGCCACCGAGCCGGGAGACTACGACATCACCCTTAGCCTGAGCGACGGCCGTAAGACCATTTCCAAGGACTTCCACCTTGTGGTAAGGGGAGAAAATATTGCACCGAAGGCATCATCCATAGTGTCCCTAGCAAAGGAAACAAATTTCGAGGTGCTCGACAGCTGCTGGACCACAGTGTCCCACGCTTTCTATGCCAAGGATGTGTCTGTCATCAATGACGGAATTCTCGATGGCCCCGGCTCAGCCTTCTACTCACTTACTGAGAAGTCCCTCGGACCGAAGCAGGACTACTTCGGCTATACCTGGGATGAGCCTCAGACCATAGATATGGTAGCCTTCCATTACGGATGCCTCGAGGAGTTCGGAGGATGGTACTCCAATATGAGGATTCAGGTGCTCGACTGCTGCGGACAGTGGAAAGATGTCCACAGTACCGTCAGTCCTGCCCTTCCTGAAAGCGATGCCGTATTTATCCAGCCGCACAACGGGGAATTCCTCTTCCGCTTCGCCCCTGTCAAGACCAAGGGTGTACGCATCATAGGCGATGACGCGCTTCTCGTGCATTGGCACAAATACACCAAAAATGTTTCTTCCTTCATCTCCATTTCCGAACTGGAAGTTTACAAGGCAACTCCTGTGGAATGCGTTACCATGTCCAGGGAAGTCCTTATGGACAAGATTCAGGGCGGATGGGCAGGACAGACCATTGGCGTGGTTTTCGGTGCTCCTACCGAGTTCAAGCATCAGGGTACCCTTATCCCCGATTCCCAGCCCATCGGTTGGGGAGAGGATTATGTGGAGTATTGGTGGAAGGTCAAACCCGGCCTTTTTGATGATGTTTACAACGACCTTACTTTTGCGCAGGCTTTCGAGACACTAGGTCTTGATGCCACCGCTGAGCAGCTTGCAATCCCTTTTGCCACAGCGGATTATCATCTTGCGCACGCAAACCAGGCCGGCCGCTACAATATCCGTCAGGGCATAATGCCTCCCGCATCCGGACATTGGCTCAACAACCCTCACGCAGACGACCTGGATTTCCAGATTGAAGCGGACTTTGTGGGTCTTATGGCTCCGGGTATGGTGCCTCAGGCCCTGGAGATTGCAGACAAGGTTGGACATATTATGAACAGCGGAGACGGCTTCTACGGAGGAGCTTTCGTTTCTGGACTCTACTCCGCAGCCTTCATCTGTGACGACCCTGCAGAGATTGTGGATATTGCCCTTGCCGGTATTCCTAAGGAGAGCACCTTCTATCAGTGCATAGACGATGTGCGCAAGTTCCACAGGCAGAATCCGGATGACTGGAAGCAGTGCTGGTTCGAGATTCTCAAGAAATGGGGCGCCGACACGGGCTGTCCTAAGGGAGTGTTCCTCAGTTTCAATATCGACGCGAAAATCAATTCCGCCTATGTGGCAATCGGCCTGCTCTACGGTGGAGGGGACTTCGGAAAGTCAATGGAAATAGCTACCCGTTGCGGACAGGATTCCGACTGCAACCCGGCTACTGTGGGCGGAGTGCTCGGCGTGATGTATGGCAAGAGCGGCATTCCGGAGTTCTGGAGCAAGCCTCTGGAGCCGGTGTGGGACTGCAATTTCGAGGGAACTGACGTTTCGCTTGCAAAGGGTTCGGATTATTCTTTCAATCAGGCCCTCCAGCTCATTGCCAGGGCTGCAGGCACCGTGGACGGGGACAAGGTCAGCATACCTCAGTACCCGATTCACGTACTTCCTCTTGAGCAGAACTTTGTCAACACCTATCCTGTCTTCCGCGACCAGAAGGATGCCTGGATGGAGAAGGAGTACGAGTTCGATTTCAGCGGAAACGGTTTCTGCATCTGGGGTAATCTGGTATGCCTTCGCGGCATCTCCAGGGACTACGCCAACCGCGTTGCCAAAAAGCACGTCGGTTCGGAAGTCTTTGCTCTCGCCGAGCAGGATGACGATTATGTGGCTGAAATCGAAGTCTGGATTGACGGGCAGCTCGACCATGTTTCACTCCTTCCTATGAGAGGGACTTCCCGCAAGCTGGAACCTGCGTGGAAATACTGCCTTCCTGAGGGACGCCACCACGTGAAGATGGTTTGGCGCAACCCTAACCCTAAGGTTTACCTGCTCAGAATCAATGCAATACAGTATTACTCGGAACATCCGGTGACAAATCCATATTACACGAATTAAAATGAAAAAATCCCTTTACATAGCATTTGCCCTTACCCTTGTGCTCGCATCCTGCTCCGAAGGCATCGAGTACGGCAAGACCGTGACCATTTCAGAAGATGTCCTGATGGACAAAATCCGCGGCGGATGGTTCGCCCAGACCATAGGATGCACCTACGGTGGTCCGACGGAATTCAAGTACAAAGGCGGCCTCATTCCGGACGCTCAGCCTATGATATGGTATGACAACTATATCTATGACACCTTCATCGCCGATCCGGGCCTGTTTGATGATGTCTATATGGACCTCACTTTCCTTGAAGTGATGTGCGATATGGGAATTGATGCGCCTGTGGAGGAATATGCAAACCGTTTCGCCAATGCCGACTACTATCTCTGGCACGCCAATCAGGCTGCGCGCTACAACATACTCAACGGTCGCCCTGCTCCGGAGTCCGGATATTGGAAGTACAATCCTCACGCCGATGATATTGACTTCCAGATTGAAGCCGACTTCATCGGAATGCTCTGCCCGGGACAGCCGGTCAAGGCTGCGGCTCTTGCCGACAGGATAGGTCACATAATGAACTACGGCGACGGCTGGTATGGAGGCGTCTTTGTCAGCGCCCTTTATGCCTATGCCTATGTGTGTGACGATATTCCTACCATCGTGCGCGAGGCTGCCAAAATGATTCCTGAAGGCACGCGCTTCCGCAGATGTGTGGACGATGTGCTGCGTCTGTGGAAAAAGTATCCGAATGACTGGAAGCAGTGTTGGTTCGAGCTGGAGAAACTCTATTCCCACGAGATAGGCTGCCCGGAGGGTGTCTGGAACTGCTTCAATATCGAAGCCGTCACCAATTCGGCCTATGTGCTTATCGGGCTGCTTTACGGTGAAGGGGATTTCGAAAAGACTATGGAAATCTCCACCCGCTGCGGTCAGGATTCCGACTGCAACCCTGCCTCAGCTGCTGGCGTGCTTGGAGTGATTTACGGCTACGAAGCAATACCTGAGAAATACCGCAAGGGTGCGGAAATGATTGCGGACCTCCCGTTCCCGTTCACCAGCCTCAGCCTCAACGAGGTATGCCTCAAAAACCTTGAACTTATGGGCGTTCAGGACGGTCAGCTCAGTTTCACCGTCGAGGCTCCTCAGCCGGTCCGCTGGGAGCAGAGTTTCGAGGGTCTGAAGCCGGTGGCCAAGACCGTGCTCAAAAAGTGTTTCAGCGACAGTCTCACTCTTGAGTTCGACGGCAATTCCGTTGTAGTTGAGGGAAGCGTGGTCAAGACCGGTCACGATGAGTCGGACTACACCGCCCGTGTCCGCGCTTATCTTGACGGAGAACTTGTCGAGGAGTGGCTGATGCCGGTTGATTATGTGACCAGAAAGTACGAGCTTTTCTCGCGCTATTGCTTCGGCAGCGGCCACCACACCCTGCGTTTCGAACTTCTGAATCCTCATCCTGACTACGAAATCAATGCTCAGACAATGCTTGTCTATGACAATGAGTAAACCTATACTGATTCTTGTCACTCTTGCCTTGGCTACTGCCTGCGGATGCACCCGCAAGCAGGCCGGTCCTGCTTCCGTTCCTTTCGAGAGCTATCAGCAGGACCTTGTGTTCCACAGTGCTGCGATGAATCACGACTACCAGTACTCCATCCGTCTTCCCCACAGCTATGAGGAAGATGCGGACAGGCGTTACCCGGTAGTCTATATGCTTCACGGCCTGGGTGATGACCATAATTCCTGGAACGGCAACTGGTTGCACGCCAACAGCAAAATCGATGCATTGGAGCAGGCCGGCAAGATTTCCGAGATGATATATGTTTTCCCCGAGGGCCTCACATCCTATTATTGCAACTACTACAACGGCAAGTACAACTATATGGATATGATAGTGTGCGACCTTCTGCCTTACATAGATTCCGTTTACCGCACCACTGCAGACAAGGAGCACCGTGCCGTTACGGGCTATTCTATGGGCGGTTTCGGTGCAATGGTTCTTGCGGAGAAGCACCCTGAACTCTTCGCCTGCAGCGCTCCGCTTTCGATGTCCTTCCGCACCGACGAACAGTATATGAGCGAATCCCAGAGCGGTTGGGACGGTCAGTGGGGCAAAATCTTCGGAGGAATAGGCAAGGAGGGAGAGGAAAGGCTGACGGACTACTACAAGCAGCATTGTCCTTTCTATCAGTTCGCTGCCGGGAATGCCGCAAGCCTGTCCACAGTCAAGTGGTTCTTTACCTGCGGAGACGATGAGGAGCAGCTGCTGGTTGCAAATGATGCTCTCCACGCACAGCTTCGCGATTTGGGCTTTGCCCATGAATACCGTGTTGAGAACGGCGCCCACACCTCATCCTACTGGATGGATGCCCTGAGCGAGGTGCTCCCTTGGTTTGACCATTACATGAACGGCGGAACGGCCTGGCCTGAGTGCTCGGCAGTCAGCTACAGCATCCCTGAAGCCGCATTCAATGCAGACGGAAGCCTACCTTCCATCGCCTATACTCAAGACCCTTCCGGAATTGCCGTGTTTTTCTTCCACAACTGTATGGATGAAGCCCATCTCAAGGACTGTATGGCATTGTTCTCCACAACCAATACCAAGTCGAAATACATATTCCTGCCTTGCGACCTGTCCGAAAAGGACATAAACGCATGGATGAGTTTTTGGGGCTCCACCTATATGTTCGACTCCTGCAGAGCTGTGGCATTCGAGGGATGCGGGGAAGCTGTCTGGGATGAGAAGGATTCTTTCAACACACTGATTTTCATTGACACCGTCTTCGACCCGGCAGCCAAGGCTGATGCAGCCAAATCCTATTATTTCGCCTGCACTGACGAATCCGCCTGCTACAGGGATATGAATTCCCTCTATACGGATTGCAAAAAGACAGGTGCCGCTTTCGAGTACAGGGTAATCAATGCCGGCGCAGACAGCTGCGCAGACAGATTGCGCTGCATACAGAGATTGAAGTCGAAAATTACTTATTAACACATATTCATTAACCACTAATTCAATTTATTATGAAGAAGTATTTCATTTTCGCAGCACTTGCTGCAATGACAGTCTCTCTTGCTTCCTGCAACAAGGACAAAGGACCTGACTCAGGAAAGGATGACGACAAGACTACCGTCAAGAGAGAGTGGCGTATCACCTCTATGTCTGACAACTGGGGTGGCGGATACACCTACACCTACGATGCACAGGGCCGCGTTGCTTCCGTTGTAAGCGAGGGCGACAACCGCGTGTTCAATTACGAGGGCAACAAGCTCACCATTATGAACGGAGACGCTGTAGAGTATGAGATGACTCTCAACGCTGACGGCTTTGCTACCGAGGTCAAGAATGCCGAGCACACCTGGACCATTACCTACGACAAGAACGGTTATCTGGTTGAAGGCAAGAAGGATGGCGTAAAGTGTACCGGACAGTCAATTGAGGATGGCAATGTTCTTTACTGGGAGCGTTACGATTCAGAGCACGACTTCTGGCGCAGAAAGGAAGCTACCTATTTCGACAAAATCAACTCCGGCTGCGTTCAGACCCACTATTCAGAGGATCTCGGATTCTCACGCTGGGCTTGGGAGGCACGCCTCTTCGGCAACACTTCCGTTAATGTAATGGAGAGCTGCGTATGGGTTAACTTCGGTGACGAGAAGGCTGCAAAGACCGCCGTTTACGAGTATGAGTACGACAACAACGGACTTATCACCAAGGAGAGTAAGTACTACGGTGTATGGAACGAGACCGACCTCACCGGTATGGACGAAGACACCCAGACCACCTTCACCTGGGAGAAAATCAAATAAGTTCCTTCCCGCACAACAACAGAAAAGCTGGCCCCCTTAGGGTCAGCTTTTTTACACTCCCAAATCACATGTCCTCAAGCGACAGGCAACAGGTACTGATTTCAGATTGCCCAAATGCGGAGCTTTGCATATCGCAGACCTTAGCCCTCAGAAGCGCCTCGGAGTATTTTTTCCGGTTTCGTTTTACTTCAAAAGCAGATACTCGTCCTTCCAGGTCTACAGCAACGAGGTCAATCTCGTTTTCTGTCTCTTTCCCCGTACTGCCCCTTCGTGGGTGCCACCAGGATCCAATCTCCATATATTGTTGAGATTCCATTAGTTTTTGACGAAACCATCTTTCGAGTATGCGACCGGAGTATGTCGGATAATCATTGCGTATGATGGAGGCCAGTGCAGAGTAGTTTTTTATCTCAATCAGGTTCCTGTATCTGTAGAAATATCTGAACCAAAATCGCAGGAAGACATCGTTTATCTCGTAGCGTACGCTTTTGGAACTGTCCTTAGCCCTTATAGGTCTTTTCTTTTTTATCAATCGATACTCTTCTTCAAGTAGTTTCATCTGCCCACCAATGCTCTTCTCTCCCAACCTTCCCTCAATCTGCGGGAGAGTAACATCTCCGGATGCAATCAGACCCAGTATTGAAAAATAGGTTGAATACTGCTTGCCAAACTCCTGAATCAGCATATTCTTCCCTTCATCAAAAAACAATGAATCCGGTCTGGTAAGATAATCGACCATACTGTCCATATCAGTACATCCGTTGTCCATAAATAGTTCGACATATTTGGGAACTCCACCTGTGAAGGAGTAAAGAGCAAGCAAATCCTCATTTGCGTAGTTATTCTTGTGGTCCTCCATTATCTCTTTGAGAACATCCGTCCGAAATGCCTCAAGTGTAAGCGACAGGTCCGCACGTCCGAATAGAGCTTGTTTCTCATCCTTGAAAATCTTCTCCATCAGGGTGAATACTGAACCGCTGACGACAAAGTTGATTTTTGAGTTTCTGCGTTCGCGGTCCCAAACGTCCTGAATGTCGGCGTATATTGTTGGATTTATATACAGAAACTCCTGAAATTCATCAATGAATAAGTTGAAATGTCGGTTTTTCCCTATGTTCATCAGGATTGTAAAGATGTCTTTGAACCGTGTAATCCCCTGAGGTACATATTCATTCAGGGATTGCCGTATTGACTCGGCATATTCTGCACACAGATATGCTTCTGGTTTGCGGGAGACAAACAGGTACACCGTGTCGGTCCCTTCCATAGAAAGAATGCCGAGGGTGGTTTTGCCGATTCTGCGCCTTCCTTTAAGAACGGTCATTTTTGAAAATTCGTCAAATGACTTTTTCTGGATGGTCTTCAATAGGTTTAGTTCACTGACTCTGTCGTAGTATTTCATATTTAATCTTTATTGCGGTAAACTTTATGGCCATAAACTTTCGCAAATATAAAGCTTTTATCCGTTTTCCCAAAACTGTAGTGCAATCACCTCGACTTCTTTTTCCCGTCGACCTGCGAGCTGACGGAAGATATGCCGCCGAGCACCAGAAGCAGCAGGGCGCGGGATTCGTGGTTGAGGGTGGCGAAAAGGATGCCGGTCTCCCAGCTTGCACCGTAGATGGTCGAAATCGCCAGTGCAACCAGGTAGTGGTAAGCACCGAATCCGCCGGGCACCGGGACCAGGGAGGAAAGGCTTCCCACTGAAGAAATGAAGAGGGCATCGGCGAAATTGAGATGCTCCAGGGCCGGAACCGCCTGGAAAACGCACCAGCACATTGCCGCATAAGTGAGCCATACCATCACGCTGTAGAACACGAACCTGCCTTTGTAGCGCACATCTTTGAAACTCTTGAATCCCACCAGTGTGCCGTCTATCCAGCTTGCCAGCTTGTCCATCAGGGGCCACTGCTTGCGGAAGTGATATATGAACCATATTCCGCCGGCGGCAAGCGCAATCAGGGCCAGCAGCACCAGGCATACTACCAGATTCATCCTTCCGGCAAACGGAACGGCAACCTTGTCGATAAGGAAGCGCGCAATATCTCCCGAATTGGCCAGCACCGCGCTGATGATAAGCAGCAGCACCATAAGCATATCCCAGGTCCTCTCCATAAGTATGGTTCCGAGGGTCTTGTCATAGCTCGCGCCATTGCCTTTCACTGCTCCCGTGCGTACCAGCAGCCCCGCCCAGGGTACGGCTACGCTTACCGCATTGCCGATGTTGAGGCTGTCCCAAAGCCTGCGCCTGCTGGCATTGGGGTCAATGGGCAGCATAAGGTCGCGCCACCGCTCCGCGCGAAAGATATTGGAACACAAGGCGCATCCTACGCTCAGCACCACAAAGCCCCAGCGGGTCTGTTTCAGCCCCTCCAGAAAGACATTCCAGTCAATGCCCCTGAGTGCCATCCAAAGCAGGACGGCAGCCAGAGCGATGGCAACAGTATATTTGACAACTTTCTTAAGTTTCTTGGCCATAAATACAAAGATATGGATAAATCGCGATAAATTGTTAATTTTGTAGGCTTGACATCTTTTTTGAAATGAAATCAATCCTTGGAATCGGTAATGCCCTCACGGACATTCTTGCAGTCCTTCCGGACGACACACTTCTGAAGACATACCATCTGCCGAAGGGCAGTATGCAGCACGTCGATATGGAGACAGGCGACAAAATCTGGGCCGCTTTGAAGCCTCTCGGCGTAAAATATGTCGCTGGCGGCAGCGCTGCCAACACTATTACCTGCACGGCAATATTCGGAATGCCGTCCAGTTTCATAGGCAAAATCGGAGACGACGAACTCGGACTTCTGTTCAAAAGCGACCAGGAGCAGTACGGTGTGCACACCCATCTTCTGAAGAGCGAACACTCCAGCGGGCGTTCTATGGTTTTCGTCAGCGGAGGAAATGCCGAGAGGACCTTCGCCGTCTATCTCGGCGCCGCCCTCGACCTTGTGCCGCAGGACCTGAAGCCTGAGTATTTCGAAGGTCACGACTATTTCCATATCGAAGGATATCTCGTTCAGAACCAGGCTCTTATCCGCCGCGCTGTGGAAATGGCCCACGCTGCGGGGTGTATTATTTCCCTCGATATGGCTTCCTACAATGTGGTAGAAAGCAACGAAGCCTTCCTGCACGACATAGTGGAACGCTATGTGGATATAGTCTTCGCCAACGAGACCGAGGCACGCGCATTCACTAAAATTGAAGATCCTCACGAGGCGCTTCAGGAGATTGCCCGCCATTGCAGAATTGCTGTGGTCAAGACCGGAAAGACCGGAAGCTGGGTCAAGTCCGGGGACGAGGAATATCAGATTGAGGCATGGCCTGCAGACCCTGTGGATGCTACCGGTGCAGGAGATACCTATGCGGCAGGCTTCCTTTATGCCCATTCCCTCGGGATGCCTCTGAAGGTATGCGGAGAGGTGGGCTCCATCATTGCAGCCAAAGTTGTGGAAGTGGTGGGTACCAAAATCGACATCCCGCGCTGGAAGGCTGCCAAGAAGGAAATACGCGAACTCATTGCCCAATATTCCAAGTGATGAAGAATCCCTTAGTCAGTGCGGTTCGCGCTCTCGCAGTCCGCAGGAACGCTTCCAAAAGCAAAACGGCTTTCGTGCCGCTGGCAAAGCTGCATTCGGTCTGCGTCATTGTGGATGCTGACCATCCGGACTCTCAGAACTGCGCTGATTTCGTGACTGCCTTCTTTTCCAAATGCGGAATAGCCCTCAGCCTCTATGCCATTACCCTGGCGAAAGAGCCTGTGAGCATCAAAGGCGCCACAATGATTACATCGCGGGATATCTCCATTTTCGGGCTTCCGCGCAAGGGCCGCAAGCATCCTCAAGTAAATCTCTCTACCGACCTTTTCATCAACCTTACCGCGGGGACCGTCTTTGCTGCGGATTACTGCGCAATCTGTTCTGCCGCCAGAATGAAGGTTGGACGGGTCAATCCCCGAAGGGGAGCCTATGACCTGCTTATACTGAATTCAGAAACATACACCCAGAGCGAAGTCTTCAAAGAGATGAGCTCCATAATGCTCAGAATCAGATAATGGCAATCAAGAATCATATCTTCACAGCCCTGAAGGGCTTCGGAATGGGCGCAGCCAATGTGGTTCCGGGAGTGTCCGGAGGAACCATAGCGCTCATTACAGGCATTTATTCCCAAATAGTCAATGCCATCAGTGCCTTTGCAACCCCATCTGTCTGGAAGGCCCTTTTCAAAGGCCGTTTCAAGGAATTCTGGCAGCGCATAGACGGCAGTTTCCTGCTTGCACTCGGCATCGGTATAGTAGTCAGCATACTGTCGCTCGCAAAGCTCGTAACCTGGGCACTCGCCGAGTATCCGGTGCTGACCTGGGCCTTTTTCTTTGGCCTTATCATTGCCTCCGCGGTTTATATGCTGATTCCGGTCAAGAAGTGGAAAGCCATTGATTTTCTGATGGTTGCCGCAGGCCTCGCGATTGGCCTCGCCTTCTGTCTGCTCACCCCTACCCGGACCCCGCAGACCTGGTGGTTCTATTTCATCACAGGTGCTGTGGCTATATGCACTATGATACTCCCGGGCGTATCCGGCAGCTTCATTATGCAGATTTTCGGGAATTACGACATAGTGCTGAAGTCCCTGGACCCTTCCGCCTTTGATTTTTCCGTGCTGGTGCCTCTTGCCGCAGGTGCAATAGTAGGCATCCTTGCTTTCGCCAAATTCCTCAAGTGGCTGCTCAGCCGCTGGGAGCGCCAGACTATGCTGGTGCTCGTAGGCTTTGTGCTCGGCACTCTGCTTAAGGTTTGGCCTTGGGCGGATATGGCTGCGGTTGAGGCTGCGGGTCACGGCCTGCAGATACCGGGAGCCGTGGTTGCCTGCCTGCTCGGCGGCGCCCTGGTAGTGCTTATCCAAAAGCTGTCGGTAAAGCGATGAAAACTTCCAAAGGACTGCTTGCACTCAGCCCTCTGGTGCTTTTTATGCTGATTTATCTCCTGTCATCCATAGTGGCGGGGGATTTCTATAAGGTGCCTGTCAGCGCGGTATTTGTGCTCTGCACTTTCTATTCCTTCTTCATCACCAAGGGCAGCATCAAGGAGAAAATCGCCGTATTCTCGTCAGGTGCGGGAAACAGCAATATCCTTCTTATGATATGGATATTCGTGCTTGCAGGAGCCTTCGCAGGCACGGCTAAGGATATCGGCGCGGTTGAGGCTACTGTGCACGCCACCCTTTCCGTGGTGCCGGCTTCAATGCTCTATGCCGGACTATTTCTCACTGCCTGTTTCATCTCGATGGCTGTGGGAACATCCGTCGGAACCATAGTGGCACTGGCTCCGATTGCCACCGGCCTTGCGGCTGAGTGCGGCTCAAGCGTACCCTTTATGGTGGCTATAGTCGTGGGCGGCGCCTTCTTCGGAGACAATCTTTCCTTCATATCCGACACCACCATAGCTGCTACCCAGGCAGCCGGCTGCGAAATGAAGGACAAGTTCCGTACGAACATCATCATAATTGCCCCGGCGGTAGTTGTCGTTACGCTGATATATCTCCTCCTCGGCTCGGAAGTGGCTTCGGTCCCTGAGGCTCAGGAGGTTAACATAGTCAAACTTTTGCCATATCTGCTGGTCATCCTGCTGGCGCTCACCGGGCGCAATGTCCTGCTTATCCTTTCCATAGGAATTGCACTCAATGCCCTGATAGGCTTTATATGCGGGGATTTCACCTGGTCGGGCTGGCTGGTTTCCATAGGTAACGGCATAGCCGGGATGAGCGACCTTATCATCGTTACCCTGCTCGCAGGAGGCTTGCTCGCAATGATCCGCAATGCCGGAGGGCTTGAATTTCTGATGACAAAGCTTACTGCCCGGGTGAGTGGCAGAAGGGGAGCACAGGCGTCAATGGCACTTCTTGTCTGCCTTGCGAACTTCTGTACCGCCAACAATACCATTGCAATCATTACAACAGGTCCAATCGTCAAGGACATATCTGACAAGTTCGGCATTGCACCGCGCAAGACGGCCAGTATTCTGGATACTTTTTCCTGCCTGATTCAGGGACTTCTGCCTTACGGAGCACAGCTTCTGATGGCATCAAGTCTTGCCGGAATAAGCTCTTCGTCAATCATTCCTTTTCTTTATTATCCTTTTATTATGGGAGCCTGCGCAATTCTCGCAATTGTGGTTGATTATCCGAAAAAATAGCTTATCTTGCAGGCGCTTCGGCAGAGTGCCGGGCACTTAAACTCATATATTATGTCACTTAACAAAGTAATGTTGATCGGTAACGTTGGCAGAGATCCGGAAGTACGTTACCTCGAAGGAAATGTGAAGGTTGCCACCTTTACGCTTGCAACCTCCGAAAGATTCAAGGACCGCAGCGGTGAACTCAGGGAGAACACCGAATGGCACAACATCGTCGCTTGGAGGGCAAACGCCGATGTGGCTGAGAGGTTTATCCACAAGGGAACCCAGATTTATGTCGAGGGCCGTCTTCGCACCCGCAGCTATCAGGACCAGAGCGGTGTGAAGAAATACACCACCGAGATTCAGGCTGACACTATCCAGCTCCTCGGCCGCAGGCCTGATGCTGACGGCGCGCCGCAGCAGGGAGGCTATCCTTCCCAGGGAGGCTATCAGCAGCGCCCTGTCCAGCAGCAGAGCTATGGTGCCCCTCAGCAACCTGCATACACCGCTCCGCAGCAGCCTGCCTACCAGGCTCCTCAGCCTCAGTACAGCGCTCCTCAGCAGCCTGCCTACTCCGAACCTGTAGAGGACGCCCCTGGAGACGATCTTCCATTCTGATAAAAAAGCCTGCTTCGCAGCAGGCTTTTTTGTTATTTCTGAATGTTCGGAAGCTCAAGTCCGTATCCTTTCTTTTTGTCTTCTTTCTTCAGGAGAATGCTGAAGATGAAGGCAAGGACTCCGAAGCTTGCGAATACTATCATAGGAACCAGATATCCTCCTGTCGCCTGGCGCAGGTTGCCGATGAGCACCGGCACAAGGCAGAGCCCTATGTTCTGCACCCAGAAGATGAGGCAGTAGGCACTGCCGAGAATCTTCTCGTCAATAATCTTCGGCACTGAAGGCCAGAGGGCTGCAGGCACAAGGGAGAAGCTCACGCCCAGAATCACAATCAGCAGGGTGGCGAACCATTTGTATGGAAGCACAGGCAGCAGGAAGGCGAAACTCAGGTGGCATACTATCATCACGCAGGCACCGGCCATAAGCATGGAAGCTCCCTTTCCGACCCTGTCGAGGAACATTCCGAGCAGCGGAGTGAGCAACATTGCAAGCACAGGGAAGAAACTGAACAGGTGGGCCGCCTCGTCGTTAGGAATGCACAGCGTTTCCTCGATGAAGTTGGTAGCATATCTCTGGAACGGGAAGATAGCGCTGTAGTAGAGCACGCAGAGCAGGGCCACAATCCAGAACATCTTGCTCTTGAAGATTGCACCGAGGTCGCTGATGTGGAATTCATCCTCCGGAGACTTCTCTTCGGTTGCAAGGCCGGCCTGCACGAGCTGGGAGTCGAACTTGCGGTCCATAATGCCGAAGATGATGAAGTTGATAAGTCCGATTACCAGCAGGGCGGCGCAGAATCCTACAGGAGCCATAATGGAAGCACCGAACTTGTTGGAAATGGCAGGGGCAATCCACATTGCACCGAACACTCCGAGGCGGGCAATTGCCATCTCAAGTCCCATAGCGAGGGCCATCTCCTTGCCTTTGAACCACTTGGCGAGAATCTTGGAAACATTGGTTCCCTCCATTTCGCAGCCGCAGCCGAAAATCATGAATCCGAGGGAAGCCATCTTTGCGCTTGCAGGCATCTCCACCCACCAGCTTCCGAGCCACTGCGCGAACTGGGTAGTCTGGAACCAGTCGCTCACACCTACGAATTTGATGGCTGCACCCAGGACCATAAGGCCTGCGGAAAGGATTCCGGAGAAGCGTACTCCGAGTTTGTCGAGAATTACGCCCGCAATAATGAGAAAGCCGCAGACATTGAGTATGTATTCAGATGCGGCATAGGTTCCGAAAACACCGCTATCCCAGCCCAGAGACCCTTCAACGAGGGATTTGAGCGGGGACATCACGTCCACGAACATGTAGGCGAAGAACATCATCAACGCCACAAGAATAAGAACTGACCACCTTGCAACAGGGTAGTCGTTCATCAGTTTCTGTACTTTTTCTGACATGTTGATTTTCTTAAAGGACCGCTAATATAAGCCCTTTTGACCTAAATTCAAAAAATAGTGTTAACTTAGCACTCTTGATGGAAAAGCTGCTCGACAATATCAATACGCCCGAAGATCTGAGGAAACTCCAGGTCTCCCAGCTCCCGCAGCTCTGCAGTGAGCTCCGTTCGTATATGATAGAGGTGTGCTCGGAACACCCGGGGCATCTCGGGTCCAGTCTCGGCGCAGTGGAGCTGATTACGGCGCTGCATTATGTCTATGACACTCCGAAGGACAAGCTCGTCTTCGATGTGGGCCATCAGGCCTATGCCCATAAGATTCTGACCGGCCGGCGCGAAGCATTCAAGACCCTGCGCAGCGGCGGGGGACTGAGCGGTTTCCCGAAAATGAGCGAAAGCGAATATGACGCCTTCGGCGTAGGACACTCCTCTACCTCGATAAGTGCAGCCCTGGGTTATGCCGAAGCTGCCAGAATCCGGGGGCTCGACAGCAAGAGCATAGCGGTGATCGGTGACGGCGCCCTTACCGGCGGTCTCGCCTATGAGGCTCTGAACAATGCCGGCGGAAGCAAGGCCGACCTTCTCATCATTCTCAACGACAACAACCAGTCCATAGACCACGCAATAGGCGGACTGCACCAGCATCTGCTTCGCATCACAACCAGCCGCCGCTATAACCGTTTCAAGAATGCTGTATGGAACAGGCTGGGAGACAAGAAGTCCCGACAGCATATGCAGATGATGATACGCAACCTCAAGTCCAGACTCGTAATGGATCACGGAGGAGATGTGTTCGAGTCCCTCGGCATCCGCTATTTCGGTCCGGTGGACGGCAATGATGTGTGCGAACTGGTGGAGGCTTTGCGCAGGCTCAAGGATATCAAGGGTCCGCGTGTGCTGCATTGCCTGACCCAAAAGGGCTGCGGCTATGCCCCTGCCCTTGAGGACCCTGTGGTATGGCACGCCCCGGGACGCTTCAATCCCGAAACCGGTGAGCGTATTGTTGCTCCGCACAGGGACCGCTATCAGGATGTGTTCGGTGAAGTTCTCTGCCGCCTTGCCCGTGAGGACAAGCGGGTCGTGGGCATCACTCCTGCGATGGCCTCAGGCTGCGGTATGGTTCCGTTCTCCCGCGAGTTCCCCGAGCGTTTCTACGATGTGGGCATAGAAGAAGAGCACGCCGTGACCTTCTCTGCAGGACTTGCGGCAGCCGGGCTCAAGCCTTTCTGCAACATTTATTCATCCTTCTCCCAGAGGGCCTATGACCAGATAATTCACGATGTGGCTCTTCAGAAGCTGCCGGTTGTGCTTTGCTTTGACCGCTCCGGTGTCGTTGGCGAGGACGGTGCCACCCACCACGGCGCCTTCGACCTTGCGGCCTACCGCGTGATTCCGGACTGCATCGTAAGCGCCCCGGCCGACGAAGCGGAGCTTCGCGACCTTATGTACACCGCCCTGCGCCACGACACCGGCCCGTTTATAATAAGGTACCCGCGCGGGGAAGGCGAGGGAGTGCATTGGAGGGATTCTCAGCCGAAAGTCCTTCCTGTCGGCAAGGCCTCGGAGCTTTTGCAGGGAAGCAGCATCGCCGTAGTAGCCATCGGACCTTCCGTTGCAAGGGCACTTGAGGCTGCCGCGGAGTTCCCGGGACAGGTGGGTGTCTATAACTTCCGCTTCCTCAAACCTTTGGATACGGAAATGCTGGACAGGATATGCGCTTCCTACCGGACAATCATTACCGTCGAGGACGGTTCTCTTGCCGGAGGACTCTACGGAGCGGTGTGCGAATATGTCCAGAAACTGGGCAGTAAAGTGCGGGTTTCGGGCCTCGGCCTTCCTGATGCGTTCATCCAGCACGACAGACAATCCGCCCAGAGAGCGGCCGCAGGCATAGATAAGGCGGGGATATGCGCAAAAATCAAAGAATTTTTGTAAAATATTTTGCAGATTCAGATTTCTTATCTATATTTGCAATCCCTTTCCGAAAGGTCGGGTTTTGAAATAGTTGCCGATGTAGCTCAGTTGGCCAGAGCACGTGATTTGTAATCTCGGGGTCGAGGGTTCGAATCCCCCCATCGGCTCGCTTCTGCCGGAGAGCTTAAGACCGGCATTGAAATACAAGGGTAAGTACCAGAGTGGCCAAATGGGGCAGACTGTAAATCTGCTGGTTTTCACCTTCGGTGGTTCGAATCCATCCTTACCCACCCGTTGCGGGGTTCGTATAATGGCTATTATGCCAGCCTTCCAAGCTGGAAATGGGAGTTCGATTCTCCTACCCCGCTCCAAAAGTTTGCCGATGTAGCTCAGGGGTAGAGCGCATCCTTGGTAAGGATGAGGTCATGAGTTCAATTCCCATCATCGGCTCTTTTTTTTGTAATATAGCTAACAACTTTACACATAATATTATGGCAAAAGAAGTATTTAAGAGGGATAAACCCCATGTTAACATTGGTACAATTGGCCATGTTGACCACGGTAAGACAACTCTTACCGCTGCAATCACCACAGTTCTCGCAAAGGCTGGTCTGTCAGAGGTAAAGTCTTTCGATCAGATCGATAACGCCCCAGAAGAGAAAGAGCGTGGTATCACCATCAACACCGCACACGTTGAGTATCAGACCAAGAATCGTCACTATGCACACGTAGACTGCCCAGGCCACGCAGATTACGTTAAGAACATGGTTACCGGTGCTGCTCAGATGGACGGTGCAATCCTCGTAGTTGCTGCAACCGACGGTCCAATGCCTCAGACCAACGAGCACGTGCTTCTTGCAAAGCAGGTGAACGTTCCTAAGATGGTAGTGTTCCTCAACAAGGTTGACCTCGTTGACGATGAGGAGATGCTCGAGCTCGTAGAGATGGAGGTTCGCGACCTTCTCAACAAGTACGACTTCGACGGTGACAACGCTCCTGTAATCCGCGGTTCCGCTCTTGGTGCTCTTAACGGAGAGCCAAAGTGGGAGGCTAAGGTTATGGAGCTCATGGATGCAGTTGACGAGTACATTCCGCTTCCTGTACGTGAGAACGAGAAGCCATTCCTTATGCCTATCGAGGACATCTTCTCAATCACCGGTCGTGGTACTGTAGTTACCGGACGTATTGAGACCGGTACCATCCACGTCAATGATCCTGCCGAGATCGTAGGTTTCCGTGACAAGCCGCTCAGCACCGTTGTTACCGGTGTCGAGATGTTCCGCAAGCTCCTCGATCAGGGTGAGGCCGGAGACAATGTAGGTCTTCTCCTCCGTGGTGTTGACAAGAAGGACGTTAAGCGTGGCGAGGTTATCGCTAAGCCTGGCACCATCACTCCTCACACACACTTCCTCGGACAGATTTACGTCCTCAAGAAGGAAGAGGGTGGTCGTCACACTCCATTCCACAACAAGTATCGTCCTCAGTTCTTCATCCGTACACTCGACGTTACCGGAGAGATTACTCTCCCAGAGGGTGTAGAGATGGTTATGCCTGGTGACAATGTTGAGATCAACGTTACCCTTATCACTCCGGTAGCTCTTAACGAAGGTCTTCGTTTCGCAATTCGTGAGGGTGGCCGCACCGTAGGTGCAGGACAGGTTACCAAGATCCTCGCATAAATTTCTTAAGGTGGGCCGCCTTCCGGGCCGCCCGCCTGTTTTAGGGGAATAGAACAATGGTAGTTCAGCGGTCTCCAAAACCGTCCATGTGGGTTCGATTCCTGCTTCCCCTGCAAATATCAAAGGTTACGCTTTGATTATTGTTTAACAGACGTGGCAATCCGCTTCCAATCCGCCACGTCCTTTAAATGTAAAGATGGGTAAGTTTACAAACAATGTTAAAGAGTCTTTTGTAGAGCTCACGAAGAAGACCGCTTGGCCGAGCTGGGATAAACTCCAGAGCTCAGCTATCCTTGTGATGGTGACCACTGTTCTTCTCGCTGTTGTGCTCTGGCTTATAGACCTTGCTTTCCAATCTCTGATGTCTCTAATCTACACATTGTAATCCTCGTATGGGCGATATGAAATGGTATGTTCTGCGGACAGCAGGCGGAAAAGAGAAGAAGGCTGCAGAATATCTCCAAAAAGAGATCGAACGAAGCGGCCTTGTCGATCAGGTAGCTCAGGTACTGGTACCGGTAAAGAAGGAAATAGTTACCAAGAATGGTAAGAGGACAGTAGCCGACAGGCTGCTTTATCCTGGTTATGTCCTTATCGAATGCCAGCTCAGCGCTACTCTTGAGAACATCATCCGCAATCTTGTTCCGGGAATGTCAGGTTTCCTTACGGAGAAAAAGGCCGTAAGCGGAACCCAGTTCGAGCGTATTCCTGTGCCGATTCGTGATGAAGAAGCTCAGAGAATACTCGGAATCCAGGATGAGAATGCTGACAATGCAGCCCAGACTGTAGTCAACTACGAAGTCGGTGAGTCCGTAAAGATTACCGACGGTCCATTCAGCGGATTTACAGGTACTATTGACGAGATACTCGATGACCGCAGCAAGGTGAAGGTGATTGTTGTCATCTTCGGCAGAAAGACGGGGCTCGAGCTCAGCTTTACACAAGTAACAAAAGAATAACAAAGTATTATGGCAAAAGAAATTACCGGATACATTAAGCTTCAGATCAAAGGCGGAGCTGCAAACCCGGCTCCTCCGGTAGGACCGGCTCTCGGTTCCAAAGGCCTTAACATTATGGAGTTCTGCAAGGCTTTCAATGCAGCTACGCAGGCTCAGGCAGGCAAGATCCTTCCTGTAGTTATCACTGTTTACAGTGACAAGTCATACTCCTTCGAGGTTAAGCAGCCGCCTGTAGCAGTATCCATCAAGGAGGCAGCAAAAATCCAGACTGCATCTGGAGAGCCGAACCGCAAGAAGGTCGCTTCCATTACCTGGGACCAGGTGAAGGAAATCGCTGAGCAGAAAATGCCGGACCTCAACTGCTTCACTCTCAAGTCAGCTATGAAGATGGTTGCCGGAACAGCACGCAGTATGGGTGTAACCGTATCGGGAGAATTCCCAGAGAACCTTTAATTGAAACACAGGCAATATGAAACTGACAAAGAATCAAAAAGCAGCCAAGGCGCTTATCGAGCCGAAGGCATACTCACTTTCTGAGGCTTGTGAACTTCTCAAGAAGGTGACTTACACAAAGTTCGACTCAACCGTCGAGATTGCCGTCAAGCTTGGCGTGGATCCACGCAAGGCTAACCAGATGATTCGTGGCGTCGTTACTCTTCCTGCCGGTACAGGCAAGAGCGTACGAGTTCTCGTACTCTGTACTCCGGACAAGGTCGCTGAGGCCGAGGCTGCCGGTGCAGACTATGTAGGACTTGACGAGTACTGCGAAAAAATCAAGAACGGCTGGACTGATGTTGACGTTATCATCTGTACCCCAAGCGTAATGGCAAAGGTCGGTGTTCTCGGTCGTATCCTCGGTCCTCGCGGACTTATGCCGAACCCTAAGACCGGTACCGTTACTATGGACATCGCCAACGCTGTCAAGGAGGTAAAGGCCGGTAAGATTGACTTCAAGGTTGACAAGACCGGTATTATCCACACCGGAATCGGCAAGGCATCCTTCACTCCGGAGCAGATTTATGCAAATGCTTCAGAGGTTATCAACGCAATCGCAAAACTCAAGCCTCAGGCTCTTAAGGGAACCTATATGCTCGGTGCACACCTCTGCACCACTATGAGCCCGGGTATCAAGATTGATCTTAAAGCATTCCTCAACGGAGCTGAGTAAAAATTCAATATTATGAAGAAAGAACTTAAGAATCAGATTATTGAAAGCATCTCAGCACAGCTTGGCGAGTATCCGGACTTCTATATCACCGATATCGCAGGCCTGAATGCCGCTCAGACAAGCGCACTCCGCAGAGCATGCTTCGAGCAGGGTGTAAAGCTCGTAGTAGTAAAGAACACCCTTTTCAACCACGTCATCTCCGCAAGCGAGAACGAAGAGGTCCGTTCACTTGGTGTTTGCCTCAAGGGCAATACCGCAATTATGTACACAACCGTTCCTTCAGCTCCAGGAAAACTCATCAAGAAGTTCCAGAAGGAGAAGGCTTCCCAGAAGCCTGTAGTGAAGGGCGCATTCGTACAGGGTTGCGCTTACATCGGTGAGGACAAACTCGACCAGCTCGCAGCTATCAAGACCAAGGATGAGCTCATCGCAGACATCGTCGCTCTCCTCCAGTCACCTATGCGCAACGTTGTTTCTGCTCTGCAGAACGCAGCAGAGGGCAAGGCTGATGACGAAAAGATTAACGGATAATATTAACAAAACAAAAAAAATTATAGAATTATGGCAGATGTAAAAGCCCTTGCAGAAGAGTTGGTAAACCTTTCTGTAAAAGACGTTCAGGAACTCGCAAAGGTTCTCGAGGAAGAGTATGGTATCAAGCCTGCAGCCGCTGCAGTTGTTGTAGCTGCTGACGGTGCAGGTGCAGGTGCAGCTGAGGCTGAGCAGACTGAGTTCGATGTAGTGCTCAAGTCAGCAGGCGCAGCTAAGCTCCAGGTTATCAAGGTCGTTAAGGAGGCTCTCGGACTTGGTCTTAAGGAGGCTAAGGAGATCGTTGACGGCGCACCTTCAACCGTTAAGGAGAAGGTTTCCAAGGCAGAAGCCGAGCAGCTCAAGGCTACCCTTGAGGAGGCTGGTGCCGAGGTCGAGGTTAAGTAATCTCAGCCTTTTCCCTGCTTAAAGGGATAAATCAGGTTTAGAGCCGGGGGTAATAGGCTCTAAACCTTTTTTCCGTATTAAAAGTTTTTTTTCAATGCGCATAAACTTCGCCACATCAAAAATTCTGGATTATCCTGATCTCCTCGAGGTCCAGCTGAAGTCTTTCAGAGACTTTTTCCAGCTGGAAACCACCCCTGAAAACAGGAAGAACGAGGGCCTGTACAAGGTATTCCAGGAAATTTTCCCGATTGAGGACACGAGGAACAACTACAAGCTCGAGTTTATCGACTATTTCATCGATCCTCCTCAGTACTCAATTGAAGAATGTCTCGAAAGAGGCCTGACTTACAGTGTCCCAATGAAGGCGAAACTCCGCCTTTCTTGCACCGACCCTGAGCACGAAGACTTTGATACGAGGGTACAGGATGTGTTCCTGGGCAATATCCCGTATATGACTCCTGCCGGAACCTTTGTCATCAACGGTTCCGAGCGAATCATTGTGTCCCAGCTCCACCGTTCACCTGGCGTGTTCTTCGACCAGAGTATGCACGCCAACGGAACCAAGCTGTATTCCGCACGTATCATTCCTTTCAAAGGCTCCTGGATTGAGTTCGCTACCGACATCAACAATGTGATGTATGCGTACATCGACCGTAAGAAGAAGTTGCCTGTAACCACTCTTCTGCGTGCCATCGGTTTCAACAGCGACAAGGATATCATCGATATCTTCAACCTCGCTGACGAGATTGAGGTGAGCAGGGAGAATCTCGAAGCCAACAAGGGCCGCAAGCTCGCTGCCAAGGTTCTCAAGACCTGGGTGGAGGACTTCGAGGATGAGGATACCGGTGAGGTGATTCCTATCGAGCGTACGAACCCTATCGTGGAGCGTGGAGAAATCCTTGATGACGACGTCATCGAGGCTATTCTCGAAACCGACACCAAGTCAATTCTCCTTCAGAAGGACGAGGCCAGCACCGCTGAGTACTCAATCATTTTCAATTCCCTCCAGAAGGACCCTACCAATACGGAGTACGAAGCTGTCAGCTACATTTACAAACAGCTCCGCAACTCTGAACCGCCTGATGAGAACACCGCCCGTGATGTCATCGACAAGCTCTTCTTCTCCGAGAAGAGGTACGACCTCGGCAATGTGGGCCGCTACCGTCTCAACAAGAAGCTCGGCCTGGATACCGACCCTTCAGTCCGTGTCCTGACCAACACCGACATCATCGAGATTATCAAGTATCTCATCCAGCTTATCAACTCCAAGGCAACGGTGGATGATATCGACCACCTCAGCAACCGTCGCGTGCGCACTGTGGGCGAGCAGCTTGCAAACCAGTTCAGCGTCGGTCTGAGCCGTATGGCCCGCACCATCCGTGAGAGGATGAACGTCAGGGACTCTGAGCAGTTCAACCCTATCGACCTCATCAACTCCAAGACCCTGTCTTCAGTTATCAACTCGTTCTTCGGAACCAGCCAGCTGTCGCAGTTTATGGACCAGACCAACCCTCTGGCAGAAGTCACCCACAAGAGGCGCCTTTCAGCCCTCGGCCCTGGAGGACTTACCCGCGACCGCGCAGGTTTCGAGGTCCGTGACGTACACTATTCGCACTACGGACGCCTCTGTCCTATCGAGTCACCGGAAGGACCGAACATCGGTCTTATCTCATCCCTTTGCGTGTATGCGCGTATTGACGATCTCGGATTCATCGAGACCCCATACCGTATGGTACACGACGGTAAGGTTGACCTCTCGGACACAGGCTACCGCTATATGAGCGCTGAGGAGGAAGAGGACAAACTCGTTTCTCTCGCAAATGTGGCAATGGACGAAGACGGAACCATCGAGGCAGAGCGCATTCAGTGCCGCCTTGAGGCCGACTTCCCGGTAGTGACCAAGGAAGAGGTTGACTATATGGATGTTGCACCGAACCAGATGGCTTCAGTTGCGGCTTCCCTCATTCCTTTCCTTGAGCACGACGATGCCCACCGTGCACTTATGGGTGCCAACATGATGCGTCAGGCAGTGCCGCTTCTCAAGCCTCAGGCACCTATCGTAGGTACCGGTCTGGAGGAGAGGGTTTGCCTCGACAGCCGCACTCAGGTGGTTGCAGAACGCGAAGGTACAGTGACTTATGTGGATGCCAACGAAATCCGCATCAAATACGAGCGCACAGAGGACGAGAAGTTCGTAAGCTTCGCTCCGGAGGAGACCGTTTACAAGCTTCCTAACTACCGCCGCACCAACCAGAGCACAACCGTCAACCTTTCTTCTCTTGTAAGGAAGGGCGACCACGTGCACGCCGGACAGGTGCTGACCGAGGGTTATGCTACCCAGAACGGAGAGCTCGCACTCGGACGCAACCTTATGGTAGCCTTCATGCCTTGGAAGGGATACAACTACGAGGACGCCATCGTTCTTTCAGAGGAGATGGTGAAGTGGGATATCCTCACCTCCGTCCACGTGGATGAATACCTTACCGAAGTTCGTGACACCAAGCGCGGTATGGAGGAGCTCACCTCCGATATTCCTAACGTCAGCGACGATGCCACCAAGCGTCTTTGCGAGAACGGTATCGTGATGGTGGGTGCCCACATCGAGCCGGGCGACATTATGGTAGGTAAGATTACTCCTAAGGGAGAGAGCGACCCTACCCCTGAAGAGAAGCTCCTCAAGGCCATCTTCGGTGACAAGGCCGGTGATGTGAAGGACGCTTCCCTGAAGGCCAACCCGTCCCTGAGCGGTACTGTCATCAAGACCGCCCTCTACAGCAAGCCTGCAAAGGAGACCGGAAAGAAGGGCAGCGCCGTCAAGGCCGACCAGAAGACCCGCATCGATCTGCGCCAGTCAGAGTTCAACAGCAAGGCTGAGCGTCTGCGCAACGACTTCATCCAGCGCCTCATCGCTCTTACCAAGAACCGCAAGAGCAACGGTGTGTTCGACCTCTACGGAGTCGAAATCATTGCCAAGGACAAGAAGTTCTCTGCTGATGTGCTCAAGACCATCGACTACGAGAACATCAATTCCAGCAACTGGACTACCGACGAGCAGACAAGCGATATGATTCGCGACCTCATCAGCAACTACTGCATCACCCTCAAGACCGAGGAAGCCGTTTGCAAGCGTGAGATTGACAAAATCAAAATCGGTGACGAGCTCCCTAACGGAGTTATGCAGCTCGCCAAGGTCTATATCGCCAAGAAGCGCAAGATTACTGTCGGTGACAAGATGGCCGGACGCCACGGTAACAAGGGTATCGTAGCCAAGATTGTCCGTCAGGAGGATATGCCTTTCCTTGAGGATGGTACTCCTGTGGATATAGTCCTGAACCCTCTCGGTGTGCCTAGCCGTATGAACCTCGGTCAGATTTATGAGACCGTTCTCGGTTGGGCCGGAAAGGAACTCGGTCTGAAGTTCAGCACCCCTATCTTCGACGGTGCAAGCCTCGATGAGATTTGCGCCCTTACAGACAAGGCAGGACTTCCTCGCTACGGCAAGACCCAGCTCCGTGACGGCGGTACAGGAGATTATTTCGACCAGAAGGCAACTGTCGGTGTGATCTATATGATCAAGCTCGGCCATATGGTTGACGACAAGATGCACGCACGTTCCATCGGACCATACTCCCTTATCACCCAGCAGCCGCTCGGAGGTAAGGCTCAGTTCGGAGGTCAGCGTTTCGGAGAAATGGAGGTTTGGGCACTCGAAGCATTCGGTGCTGCCAATGTTCTTCAGGAAGTGCTTACCGTCAAGTCTGACGACGTAGTCGGCAGGTCAAAGACCTACGAGGCTATCGTCAAGGGCGATCCGATGCCGCCTGCAGGTATCCCTGAGTCCCTCAATGTGCTCCTCCACGAGCTCAGAGGTCTCGGACTCAAGGTCACACTGGATTAATTACTTTGAATTGATCAGATAGAAATATGCCTACTTTCAACAATAAGGAAACAAAAGTCAAGAGCAATTTCCAGACTATCAGCATCTCTCTTGCTTCTCCGGAGGACATTACCGAAAGGTCCTGCGGAGAGGTCCTGAAACCGGAAACGGTCAACTACAGGACCTACAAACCTGAGAGGGACGGTCTCTTCTGCGAGAAAATCTTCGGTCCTACCAAGGATTACGAGTGCTATTGCGGAAAGTACAAGAGAATCCGTTACCGCGGCATCATCTGCGACAGGTGTAATGTCGAGGTTACTGAGAAGAAGGTGCGCCGCGAGCGTATGGGTCACATCACCCTTACCGTTCCGGTTGCCCACATCTGGTATTTCAAGAGCGCTCCGAACAAGATCTCAGCTCTTCTCGGCATACCTGCAAAGAAGCTTGAGGCCGTGATTTATTACGAGAAATATATAGTAGTAAATCAGGGTGCAAGCAAGATTGCAAAGATGGAACTCCTTTCCGAGGACGAGTATCTCGACATTGTCAACAGCCTTCCGGGCAATGACAACCTTTCCGACAGCGATCCTGCCAAGTTCGTTGCAAAGATCGGTGCCGAGGGTATCTATGACCTGCTGAAGCAGATTGACGTCGATGTGCTTGCCAAGGAACTGCGCCAGAAAATGGAGGTTGAGACCTCTCAGCAGCGCAGGGCTGAGCTCCTGAAGAGACTTCAGGTAGTGAAGTGGTTCCAGGAGTCCAACGGCAAAAACCGTCCTGAGTGGATGATTATGAAGGTCCTTCCGGTGATTCCGCCGGATCTCCGCCCTCTCGTTCCGCTCGACGGCGGCCGTTTTGCGACTTCCGACCTTAACGACCTTTACAGGCGCGTCATCATCCGCAACAACCGACTCAAGAAACTCATCGAGATCAAGGCTCCTGAGGTGATTCTCCGCAACGAGAAGCGTATGCTCCAGGAGGCGGTCGACAGTCTCTTCGACAACTCCAAGAAGTCTGCGGCTGTCAAGAGCGACCAGAACAGGGCTCTCAAGTCCCTCTCCGATTCCCTCAAGGGTAAGCAGGGACGCTTCCGCCAGAACCTCCTCGGTAAGCGTGTCGATTACTCTGCACGTTCAGTTATCGTCGTAGGACCTGAGCTCAATATGCACGAGTGCGGTCTTCCTAAGTATATGGCAGCAGAGCTTTACAAGCCGTTCATTATCCGCAAGCTCATCGAGCGCGGTATCGTGAAGACTGTGAAGTCCGCAAAGAAGATAGTTGACCGCAAGGATCCTGTCATCTGGGATATCCTTGAGAATGTGATGAAGGGCCATCCGGTGCTGCTCAACCGTGCACCTACCCTCCACCGTCTCGGTATCCAGGCATTCCAGCCAAGGATGATTGAAGGAAAGGCCATCCAGCTCCACCCTCTTGCATGTACGGCATTCAACGCCGACTTCGACGGTGACCAGATGGCAGTCCACCTCCCGCTCGGCAACGCAGCCATTATGGAGGCCCAGCTTCTTATGCTCGG